>Ga0316208_1001305_pt1 | contig 24085 bp, 17 predicted proteins | sample 3monopyrite_MG_FD_204944 | JGI IMG/M metagenome (GOLD analysis project Ga0316208, IMG submission 204944) | Microbial mat bacterial communities from mineral coupon in-situ incubated in ocean water Damariscotta River, Maine, United States -... | ecosystem: Environmental > Aquatic > Marine >... | reverse complement strand
CATTTTTTGCGTCAGAAGAGAGATCAGAAAGATTGGGCAATTGTACGACCACCAGAAAAGCTCCTTACCAGAAGCTCATACAATAATCCCCAATTCCAGACAAGACCAATTACCGCTGAATAGTTACCAAAGAGTTTCACATGGCAGAGCATCTTCCACCACTGACGAATATCAAACCGTCAAATCCTAAACCGTTAACCGATGAGGAACGGGCGACTTACGAATGGCAAATTTGGGTGCCTGGCTTTGGGGAAGCCGGTCAGGAAACACTGAAAGGGGCCTCCGTTCTTATTTCACGTTGCGGCGGTTTAGGTTCGGTTGTGGCTTACGAACTGGCAGCGGCTGGGGTGGGAAAGCTCGTGGTTGCTCATGCGGGGAATGTCAAACAGAGCGATTTGAATCGGCAACTATTAATGACACACGACTGGCTCGGCAAACCTCGTGTCGAATCGGTTGAAAGACGTTTGAAAGAACTGAACCCGCGTTTGGAAATTGTTCCCTATGCGGAAAACATCAACGAAGAAAATTCGGTTGGCATTGTCGAACAAGTTGATCTCATTATCGATTGTGCGCCATTATTCAATGAACGCTTCGCGATGAATCGTCAGGCTGTTTTGCAGAATAAACCGATTATCGAATGCGCGATGTACGATCTGGAAGCACAAATCACGACGATCGTGCCGGGGAAGACACCCTGTCTAGCGTGCTTGCATCCGGTTGATCCACCTCAATGGAAACGAGAGTTTCCTGTGTTTGGTGCAGTCTCCGGAACCGTCGGCTGTCTGGCGGCGATGGAAGCGATCAAAGTGATTTCCGGCCTTGGCGAGCCTCTTTATTCACAAATGGTCGCGTTCGATTTACGAGACATGACGTTTCGCAAATGGACTATTTCACGAGACAAAAACTGCAAGATTTGCGGCAAACTGTTCGTAGAGTGATTCAGTTTGCTATCATATCATATCGTGCTGCTGATTCGTGGCGGGATATTTTGAAGAATTGTAGGTTAGGCTTTCCAGCCTGACGAATGTGGCCTCCATGAAATTTACTCTCTGGTTCATCAGTTAACGCTGTCTTGTTAATTGAAAGATCAGTGCAATTCGTGTCAGGTTGGAAAGCCTAACCTACTTTTCGCTAACGCCTATTTCCTTATTGGACTCCGGCTTGTCCGGGTTAGGCTCTTATCAATAAAATGCTGCGCAAAGGTGGCAGGATATTATTTCTACGAAAAAGAAAGAAGTGAACCACGCAGACACAGAGAACACCGAGGCAAAACAAAAAGAAGGCTCTCATTTTAGAAAAATAAGTTTGTCGCGTCTTTGCGAGAGTTTTTTCTCCGTGATCTCTGCGCCTCTGTGGTTAATTTTATTTTCCTGTTTGGTTCCGGCTACGCCGGGTTAGGTAGTTGTTATGAAAATATTAGCTTTCGTTTTCTGCTTGCTTCCTTTCTCTCCAGGTTTTGTTGACGCAGCGGACTGGCCGATGTGGCGTTGTGATGTGGCTCGTAGTGGAGCGACATCCGAAAAACTGCCTGATGAAATTCATCTGCAATGGTCTCGTGAAATGCCTGTTGCGAAAGTGGCCTGGCCGAATGAGCCGCGATTGCAGTTTGATGCCGTCAACGAACCGGTTGTGGTCGGGAAAATGCTATTTGTTGGTTCCTCTTACGATGGCAGTTTGCGTGCGTTCGATACAGAAACCGGCGATGCGAAATGGACGTTTTATACCGAAGGCCCGATCCGCTGCGCCCCGGTTGCGTGGAATGATAAAGTCGCGGTCGGTTCCGATGATGGTTATCTCTACTGTTTGAATGCAGACACGGGAAAAGAAGTCTGGAAGGTGCGCGGGGCACCGGTTAAGCGTCCTGATTATCGACAATTGGGAAATGCCCGGTTGATTTCCTCCTGGCCCGTACGAGGCGGTGCGGTTTTGAAAGACGGCACAATCTTTTTCGGAGCAGGTATCTGGCCTTCGATGGGTGTTTTCATTAACGCGGTCGATGCAGAGACGGGCAAAGTGAAATGGCAAAACAGTGAAGTCAATTATATCGAACAGGTACGTATCGATCATAATAACCTCAGCGAAGCGGGGTTGTCGCCTCAAGGTTATTTTCTGTTTGCTGATGGGAAGTTGCAGGTGCCGAACGGTCGCTCGATGCCAGCCGGGTTCAATCCGGTCACCGGCAAGCTGGTGCAGTACGTGCAGGGGTATCGCAATGGAGATTCGCGAGTAACAGCCGGCGGTAAATTTCTATTCGTGGGTGAAACCGGTGTTGTCAATTCTGAAGATGGGCGGGAAGTGGGCGACCGCTGGAAATCAGCAGGGAAAGAGGCACCCAAAGCATGGAGTACCCCCAAGCGTGACCTGTTCGAAGGACCATTCTGGGGCTACAAATTCATGCCCGGTTTAGATTATCGCACTGTCTTTGATAACGGACTTTCCTACGGCATGCAGGGCGAATATTTACATGCTTACAATCTGAACAAAACAAAAACATCCCTTTACGATAAAAAAGTGGGGGAGAGAACGTATCATCCCGCGAAGTGGGAAGCAGAGAAACTTTGGGATCGTTTTTATGTGGAGGGCAAAAAAGGAGCCACCTCGAAATGTGCGATCAAAGCGGGAGATCGACTTTATACGCACGTCAATAAATCACTGGTCGCGATTGAGCTTGCGAAAGATGAAAAAACGAAACCGAAACTCGCCTGGAAAAAAGAACTTGATGACATCCCCGCCAGTTTGATCGCAGCCGATGGCAAACTTTTTGTGACATTATCCAACGGACAACTGCTCTGCTTTGGCGAGAAGCCGACTTCGGTAAAGAAGCATTCATTCCCAAATGTCAAACTGGCAAAACGGAATTCAGCAAGTAGCGAGCAAGTTTCGCATATTCTCGAACAATCGAAAGTGAACGATGGATATGCAGTTGTTCTGGGATTTGAACAACCAGAATTTGTGGAGGAATTGCTGGCTCGTTCAAAATTGAAGCTGATTGTTGTCGAGAAAGATCGCAGCAAGGTGAATGCGTTACGGCAGCGACTTGCGGACTTGAATCTTTATGGTTCTCGTGTCGAACTGTTTGTGGGCGATCCAGAAACATTTCAATTCCCGTCTTATCTGGCAAGTTTAATGATTCATCAATCTGCTGGCGATGCAAAACCGATGTCAGAAGCAACATTGTCTCATCTCTACAAAGCATTGCGTCCCTACGGCGGTACGTTATGGTTGCAGGATGCCTCGAAGCAGGTTGATCAACTGAAGCAGAAAATCGCCAGGCAAAAACTTGCGGCTGCAAAATTGACACAGGAAAGCGAATCACTTCTGATTAAGAAAGTCGGGCCTCTTCCTGGTTCTGCCGACTGGACACACGAAGGGGGCGATGCGGGCAGAACGTACTTTTCGCGTGACGATCTCGTGAAAGCACCACTCGGTATTCTCTGGTATGGCGATGGCCCGGATCACGGATTCTACAAGCATAAAGATTACGGTCGCGGCGTCAAACCGCATGTTGCAGGAGGGCGAATGTTCGCCTTCGATGATATTCGGCAACTGCTCAGCGGCGTCGATGCCTACACCGGGCGACTACTCTGGAATTTCAATACGGGAACACCGTTTGTTCGCTACGTTTCACTTCCCGATGGCGTGTTTGTCGGGCGAAACCTGCAATGCGATTTGCTGAACCCTGCCACCGGGAAAATTGAAAAGACATATCATTGTCTGCTCGATAAAAAACCGGGCGATGTCTGGGGCGTGGTTGATGTGCGTGTCACGCCTTCACACCTGTTTGTCGCGCTGGGAAAGGATTTGCCTCCTGGGCATTCTCATCCTGCGATTGAATCTGGCTTATGGGATTGCGAATCGCTGATTGCGTTCGATCGAAAAAGTGGAAAACAGTTGTGGGCGAAGTACCCTCAACATCGCTATAACATTCATGCGATTGCCGTCGGAGGCGGCTTGGTTTTTGCAACCGATTCGATGGCTCCGCTGGAAGCCGACAAGCTGAAACGGCGAGGTTCGCTACCGGATGACTTGCCTTCAATCACTTATGCGTTTAATGCAACCACTGGCGAAAAGCAGTGGGGATATGCTGCCAATTACGATTTCAAAGCGATGACCGGACGAGGTCCACTCGCAATTCGTCCTTACGATGACTGGGTTTCTTTCTCACAGGAAAAGCAGATTGTCCTGCTTGGCAAGTTGTATCAAGCGATTGCTATCGATGCGAAAAGCGGTAAGAAACTGTGGGAGAATCGTGCAGGCTTGCAACCGATTATTATGCGAGAAGAGACGTTCATCAATCAGGCAGGGAATCGGTATGATCTGGTTACCGGCGAAATGGTCAACAAGTCGCGGCTGTTTACCAGATCGGGTGGTTGCAACTACACGGTCGGCAATAAGCATTTGCTTTTCCTGCGAAACAAGTGTGCTTCTTATGTTGATATTGAAAGTAAGAAAGAGTACAGCTTGCGAAACTTGCGTTCGGGATGCAGTAACTCACTTGTTGCAGCGGACGGATTGTTGAACGTCCCCTGTTTTTCAAGCGGCTGCGTCTGCAACTATCCGCTGCAAACATCGTTCGCGATGAAGCACATGCCGGAATCAAAAAAATGGGCCGGCGAAAAAGCGTTCCAGTTAATCAAACCGGAAAAGTAAGCCTCAGTCAAAAAATAACTCTCGATTACAGATTGGCTACCGGCAAATTGGCAGCACAGTAACCAGGGGATTAGCATCCCCGGCTCGCCTGAAAATATCCCTCAAGAATATCGAAATCGCTGAACGGCAAGGCGAATGCGTAAACAGGTATGCCTTCATGTTCTAAGGCGATTTTGCAAAGAAAATTATAGTTTCGTGTGCCACGGCTCACAGAGCCATGGCACCCAATTGGCTCTTATCAATGAAATGTTGCGCAAAAGTGGCAGGATATTTGATATTTTGTAGGCTAGGCTTTCCAGCCTGACCTACTTTGGTTCCGGCTACGCCGGGGTAGGGAATTACAATCCAAGAGCTTGACGGATGTTTTGTTGTGCTTTGTCGCACAAGTTTTCTGCTTCGGTTGCATCGGAGGCTTCTGCGATCACGCGGATGATCGGCTCGGTGTTGCTGGCTCGAACCTGCACCCAACTGTTTTCCCAATCGAGCCGCAAGCCGTCTGCTTCGCTTGCGTTTGCATCGGGGAAACTTTTCTTCAACGCCTCACAAGCATCCTGCACTAAATTTTGTGGGCAGGTTATTTTTGATTTAACGATAGAATAGCTCGGGATCGATTTCACCCACTGTGAAAGTGTTCCGCCCCGGCTGGTCAAACCATCAAGTGCATAAGCCATCGAAACGAAACTGTCTCGCACATAGCCAACTTGTGGCTCGATCACGCCGCCATTTCCTTCACCGCCAATAATCGCATTTACTTCTTGCATTTTAGTGACGACATTCGCTTCGCCGACATGCGAACGATAGAAATCGCAGCCATATTTTGCTGCAAGATCCGCAGTCACGCGGCTGGTCGAACCATTCACCACAACCGGTCCGGGAGTTTGTTTGAGAACATGATCGACCGCTAAGGCCAACGTTAATTCTTCGCCAATGTAATTGCCTTGTTCGTCGATAATCGCCAACCGATCCGCATCGGGATCTTGCGCGAAGCCGATATCCGCCTGATGCTTCCGCACAGCTTCACAAAGTGAAGTTAAATTCTCAGCCAGCGGCTCGGGAGTATGTTCAAACTGACCGTCCGGCTTGCCTCCCATCACAATCACGTCGCAGCCAAGTTCTTCCAGTAACTTCGGCGTTGCGACCGCACCGGAACCGCGATTGCAATCGAGAACAACCTTAAACTTTTTTGCACGAATCGCATCGACATCAACCAGCTTGAAAACACGCTCAAAATGCGGCTGTGCAGGCGATTCAAGCTGTTCGACGGTACCTATTTGATTCCAGGGAACATACCGGAATTTTTTCGACTCCAGTAGCGCAAGTAACTCTTCACCTTGTTTGCGATTGTAAACTCCACCTTGTGAGTTAAACGGTTTAAGTCCATTCCACGGGATCGGATTATGCGAGGCTGTTATTTGAATTCCCCCCGCTGCTCCCAATGCGGTCACAAGTACGCCGCAGGTTGGCGTTGTTGCGATTCCTGCATCGATCACCTGGCAGCCGGTTGCAGTTAAACCAGCAAGAACCGCTTGCTTTACCATCTCGCCGGTTGAACGTCCATCACGAGAGACAACAATTTTTCCCCCCTGGGCAATCGTCCCGACCGCAGAAGCGAATTCAACAAGAAAACAGGGATCAAGCCCATCGCCAGCAACCGCACGCAAACCGGAAATCGAAAGTATTCTCTGCATAATTATTCAAAAGTCTAAGGTAGAATTTCTCTTGATGAATTACTTCATAAACGCGAAATAGTAAAAGATTAACCCGGTGATCGATGTGAATGTCAGGTCAATCGTGCTAAGCCAGCCGAGCAGTTTGTGCTGTCCGCTATATCCGCCGGGCTGGATTGGTTTCGGGAATTTTTTTGTCGCCAGGAAAAGCGTTGTCGCCCACAAAAAAGGAGTCGAGATCGCAAAAATCAGATGAATGTATAACACTTGTCTTACTTGCGATAGCTGTTCTGCTGAAAGGCGCGGAGCTTCGGGGTTTTTATTGACAATGTTTTCCCAACCGCCATGCATTCGCATATCGATTTCAAAAGCACCAACGGCAACAAGCAAAATGCCGCCCAGTAGTATTTGAAGCAGCCGATGCAATGCAAAATTTCGTTTGAACTTGACCAGCCAAATACTGTAGAGCAAAATTGGTACAACAAGCACGAGCGCGCAGACAACAAAATCGAGCATGAAAGAGGAATCATTCCCCAAAAAACCGTGCTGCATATTTCAACCCTTTTGATTACCAGAAAAGAAATGTTCGCTACTTTATGTGTTGTATTTCATAGAGCGAATAATTGCGAGAGCAGTTTTGACATGACTGGATGCAAAAAAGGCCACGCAGTTTATATTGCGTGGCCTTCTTAAATTGTATCGAACTGCTTCGCTTACGATGCTTCCGCCTCAACAAGCGGCTTGATATTAATGCGACGTCCCTTTCGGTCAAAGAAGACGTGACCATCTTTCAATGCGAACAAGGTGTAGTCGTTTCCCATGCCGACATTTTTTCCGGGATGCCATTTGGTGCCACACTGGCGAATCAAAATGTTGCCAGCAATCACGCTTTCGCCACCAAATTTCTTAACGCCCCGCCGTTGTGCGTTGGAATCGCGACCGTTTCTCGTCGATCCCTGTCCCTTCTTATGTGCCATGACTTTATCCCAAAATAGCTTTGTTAGTATATCTTTAATTATACCAAGTAGTTACGTCAAACTAGCTGGTTTTCAAAATGAGGTCTACGCCAGTCGATTTTAATCTGACCATAAGAATAGCAAGACCTTGCAAGGCGGAGCATTGTAAAGGAAAGGCTTGTTCTATTCAAGTGACTTATTTCTTGTAAATACAAAGCTATTTGAGTCTATTTTTCAGGCGACTCCTGCAGAGTGTACACAGATGGTCACTCAAGTTGTCTCGTCAGGTATTTCGCATTGGCGATTTCTTGCTATTTAATTGCGTCTTTCGAGCGAAGAGCTTCTGACTTGTTAATTTGTAGGGATCGTGAAGGCTGATATGAATTGAGACCGAAAAACTTAACGCAATTTACCAATTACCCTTAAGCTACCCAACTCGACTGTGTTACGTTATAGTAAGAACCCGCATGATGGGACCACTTTGTTCAAAATGCACAACAAGAGCTGTTAGATGTTTGCATCATGTCGCGGATGCCGGTGTAATGGAGTTGGGACAGATTATACAGGATGTAAGAGTTAAACGATCAACAAGAGTTCTCTTTATTCGAAGAGAAAACAACATGTCAACGAGGGGAAACGAGCAATGAAAAAATTTATCGCTGGTATTGCCGTGTTTATCACGGTTGTTTCGGCTGGGGAAGTATTTGCAGCCGGATTATTTGGAGCAGGCAGCTACAACTGTTGCCCGACAGTTTCCTGTCAGCCGAGTTCTTGCTACACAACTTGCAAGGTTGAAAGGCAAACATGCTACCGCACGGTGTATGACAGAGTCTGCGAACCACAACAATATACGGCTTGCAGAACAGTTTACGATACCGTTTGCGAAGATGTTCCACAGACGTGCTATCGAACAGAGTATGAACAACACGTTCGAACAGAAAAATACACCGTTCAACGACCTGTATTCGAAACCAGTTACCGCGAACATCGTTATACTGTTCAGAAACCGGTTTTCGAAACATCACAACGAGAGCGGCACTATCAGGTACGTCGCCCGGTTTGGGAAACGAGCCAACGTCAGGTTCAACGAGTTGTCTGCCGTCCTGTCACAGAAACCATTCAACGACAGGTCTGCCGAATTGTTAATCGCACGGTGACCGAAACAGTGAATCAAACTCGTTGTTATACGGTCATGCGACCAGTCACAACGTATCGCAAAGTTCGTCGCAATTATGGGCGATGGGTTTGTAAACCGGTTACAATTCCGGGGCGACTTGTTCCACGCCGAGTTTGCGATCCTTGTGGCCGCTCTCGTATTTGTATGGTTCGCTCTCCTGCCATAACAGTCCAACGCCGTGTCTGGTGTCCGAATGTTGTTGAACAGTGCATTCCAATCACTCGGTATGTTCCTCAGGTCGTTCAGCAATCTTGCCCGGTTCAGGTTTGCAAAGTTGTCCAGGAAAGAGTTGTCGAAAACGTCCCTGTACAAGTCACAAGAATGCACCGCGAGACTGTTTGCGAAACCGTTCCTGTTCGTGTTTGCCGCTGGGTGACCGAAACAAAAACAGAAATGGTGCCGGTCAAAACCTGCAAAATAGTTTACGAAGAAAAAGTGAGCCGAATTCCTGTGAGAACCTGTAAAATGGTTTGCGAAGAAAAAACCCGCGAAATTCCTTACCGCGTTGCCAAGCAGGTACCTTACACGGTGACTCACCGTGTTGCCCGCCGTGTCGCACGTCAGGAAAATTATACATGTACCAGAATGGTCAGTAAGTTGGTGCCACGTCAGGTTGCCTACGAGGTTTGCAAGTTGGTGCCTACCACCGTATGCAGCGATCCTTGTGGTAACACAAACAGTGGATGCAATTCTTGCCAGGGAAGTGGAAATGGAGCAGCACATCAATCGAATCGCGCCGCCCCTTCACCAAAGCCTCCTGTACCCGTTCCAGATAACCTGGAAAAAGCAAACTGATCATCTTTCAAAATTTTGATCGCTAAATTAAACGCAGGAATCTGTTACTCAAAACAGATTCCTGTTTTTTTGTGCTTAGGGGCGTTCGAATAAAAACGGTCGTATCCTTGATGTTCTATTTTCTTGGCTCAAAGCCATAAACAAAAGCATTGAATATGGCTTTGAGCCAAAAAGAGCAATCAAATAATTTTACCTGGGGCGTTGCCCCAGGCTATGGTGAAAGAGGCCTTGGCCAAAAAAACAGATGAAACCAGACAGTAATTATTCGAGCGATCCTTAGCATCTGACAGGCAATATTTGTCACCTCTTCAGTTTCTGTTTTGTCGTATCGTAGGATGGTGTGTCTGTTCTGATTCCTTACCAGGGGGGGAGCGCCATCGTGCCGCCGTCCAGGACGATACTGGTGCCGTTGATGTAACCGGCCTGCTCACTTAAAAGAAAGGCGGCGGTGCTTGCGATGTCGATTGGCTCTCCCAGCCGGCGAACAGGAATTCGCTGACGGACATCGGCATAAATTTCCTCTTTAGTTTTATCCCATCCCGCGCACGTTGCAGCGAGCATCGGTGTGTCAATTGTTCCGGGACAAATTCCGACAACGCGCATCACACCCGCATGATCGACTGCAAGGGTTCGAATCAGAGATTCAGTTGCTGCCTTGGATGCACAATACAACACATGAGCAGGAAAACCGATGTGGGCAGCGACTGAAGTGGTGATCAGTAAAACGCCTTGCCCCTGTTGTTCATAAACAGGAACCAGATATTTCGCCAGCAGAACCGGCCCCATCACATTAATATTCATCAGAAAATTAAGATCCTCCTGTGTCGCTTCGGTCGCTTTCCCCTGCCTCCAGACACCCGCATTCGCTAATGCCCCATCGATTCGACCGTATTGCTTTACGGTTTGTTCAACCAGTTGTTGTACATCGCGGTCGCTGGAAACATCGCAGTAAATAAATTTGACTTGATGCCCAGCAGATGTCAATTCCTCTTCAAGGGAATCTCCTTTTTCCTGCTCGATGGAAGAGGTCATCACCTTCGCCCCTGCTTGTGCAAAGTGACGCGTACACGCCTCACCAATCCCAGATGTTCCCCCGGTGACGAGAATCACTTTATCTTTGAGTGACATAATGTTTCTTTCTGTTGAGCTTGTTGAAATTCGCAGGCGAGCCGGGCCAGTGATGGCCCTGGTGATTTTCGAGTATCGATTGGCTGCCAGTAATGAAACAGTATAGTGACCAGGGGGTTAACACTGGGCTGATGAAAATCGTTACGACTCTCTATTTGTGCTAACCGAACCCAAATAGCGGCAAAGGCACCCGACCTGCTTTCTGAGAAAATCTTTTTTTATTTCAGCACGAAAGAACTTAGCTGGAATTTTAACAAAGCTGTTGACAAAATGTCGTATCAGTCTTTTAACGATAACTTTTTCCATCTTACCCAGTCCAATAGATTTTCATCAGCCCAGGTTAACACTCCCGGCTCGCCTGTTTACGAAAGTGTGACAACTTCGCCGGTTGCTGCGGATTTTTCTGCTGCCAGGCAGGCTGCGACTGCTGCGCGGGAATCGGCTGCAGGAACAACATCGGGTTGTCGATCTTCTGTAACACACTTCAGAAAATATCCCCATTCATCCCGCAGTGCCCCTGCTCGCTGGTTATGAATGTCGGGCCAGTAAGTGGTATCCGGCATGCGGGTCGATTCGGAATCGACCACCATGAAGTTTGGCGTGGTATCGTGAATTTGTATTGAACCTTTCGTCCCGATAATTTCCATCCGTTCGTCAATCTGGAATGGCGACTTTTCGGGCAGACACCAGACAACCTCGCAAACGCCGATTGCACCGCTATCAAACCGATACATGGTGCAGCCGATATCCGGATTCTTCAAATCTCGCAACCGATGGGTCAACGCATAGGCTGTTTTTACCTTGGCTGCTGTGAACCAGAGCATCAAATCGGTATCGTGAACGCCATCCCCAATGATGGGGCCGATTTTATCGAGAACGCCTGCAGTGACCCAGGTGGGCAAGTTACGGCGAGAATAAATCGAAAGAATCTCACCAATATTCCCGGCCTCAATTTCTGCTTTTGCTGCTGCGTATCTCGGGTTAAACCGGCAGATATGCCCGACCATAAATTTCCCGGACGCACGAGCGGCTGCTTCAACAATGCGGTCGCAATCTTCCACCGAAGAAGCCATCGGCTTTTCCAGAAAAACGTGCTTGCCTGCTTCAAGCGCTGCAATAGTTGGCTCGACATGCTGATCCCACATCGTGACCACGCTGACGACATCAATTTCCGGGTCAGCAAGCATTTCGTGGTAATCGGTGTAAGTTTTGGGAACCTGAAACCGATCCGCAACTTCCTTCAATCGTTCCGGACGCCGGGTACAGACCGCAGCAATTTCTGCCTGTGGCAAATCGTGCAACACTTCACAATGTTTTTCACCAAACCAGCCAAGCCCGATTACTCCGCATTTTATTGTTTTCATTAGTTCTCTTTCGATGAAAATATGTTTTCCCAGGCGAGCCGGGCCAGTGATGGCCTGGTCACTTCCGAGTGTTGAATATATTTTTCCTCTAATCATTCAAAAAAAATGGGACGGAGAGTAGACATTCCTGTCTGCCTGGATTGTAGGTTGCTCAAGCGACACAGACAAGAATGTCTGTGCTCCCTTCGAAGATTAGAGGTTCCTTATTGAATTATTGGCTATCGGAAATGCTCAGCATAGTAACCAGGGGGTTAACACCCCCGGCTCGCCTTGATCATCCTTTGTATCGCAAGGCAGATCGTTTTTTACCACTGTTTCGGTATTCCATGGCAGCATCAATCATTTGGAAAACATCGAATTTCGGTTTGTAGCCTAACAAGGATTTTGCTTTGTTGATATCGATTGCAAAATCAAATCCCTCCTTGCAAACAAAAGGAACAACCGGGGCTGAGAGTTTCTGACTGACATACTCTGCAAGCACATCATAAGAAAAAGGCGATGCGGCTGCGATGTTAAATGTTTCACCCGTTGCAACCGGGTTTCCCAGTGATATCAAAAACGATTGAACAACATCATCGAGCGCAACGATGTGCCGAACGAAAGGATTGCCGTTCGAATGCACCAGGCATCCGACTCCTTCTTTTTTCTTAGCGAAAAAGGAGTGTTGCCGTTTCGTGGTTGCCATCTCTTCCCAGACCGGGCCACCAAAATCGGGTTGGGAAAGCGTCATGTGAGCAAGCGTGTCGTCTTCTCCATGAATCCAGGAAGCCCGCAAAATTGTCGTGTTCAAACCGTATTGAAGATGGTACTGATTCACCATCGTTTCTTCCATCGCTTTCGAGAAAGCATAGTATCCGGGGTAGGCGGCCAGCGGAGCATTTTCATCCAGTGGCTGTGGATGCGGGGAATAAAAAATTCCAATGGAAGCGTCGCCGCTGGCAAGAAGAAACTGTTTGACGTTCTGATCGCGTGCCTGTTCTAAAAGGTGAAATGTTCCTTTGATGCTCACATCAAGGAAACGATCTTTGTCTTCCTTGCAGGTTGCAAGATGACAAACCGCATCCATCCCTTTGACCGCTTTGCTGATAAACCGAGGATCGCTGATCGAACCGGTAACCGTTGAAGCCCCTTTGAATTTGATCGGTGTTTGAAACTGAGTCACCCGAACCTTGTAACCGGCTTCCACCAATGCCGGGACAATCGCTTTACCTAATTTCCCACTTGCACCGGTGACCAACACAGTTTTGATATTCATTGATATTCCTTACAAATAGTATTCTGATAGATTGAATCCGCCAGATAATCAATCACCAATCAAAAGCCGAATGCCTGCTTCGTCCTACTGATCGGCTTCAAAAATAAATTGACCATCCACCATCGTTTTATCGGGTCTTGTTTTTGAAATCGTATTTTCCGGACAGGTGAGAATGTCTTGATTGAGAATCACAAGATCAGCCAGTTTTTCTGTTTCGAGTGATCCTCGATTCGATTCGTTGAAGGATAGCCAAGCGGGGTTTGTGGTGAGGCAGCGTAGTGCTTCGAGCCGAGTGATTCGCTGCTCTTTGCCGTAAATGTCGCCTTCACGGTTTCGACGAGTGACCGCGACCTGCATCATCAGAAACGGATTGTACGCATTCATGGAACGATCCGGTTCGAGCCCGATCATGTGGTCTCCCGCCATTGCCGTGGGAACACCGCCACGAAGCCACTCGCCCAGACCGATAAACCTCGCCGCCCAATCTTCACCATAAACTTCCGCAATCGCGGCGGAGTCTTTGAAATAAAGTGAGGGCTGGGTATCAACACAAACCCCCAACCGTTTTGCTCGTGCGGCGGTATCTTTTGTTGGGAAATAAGCATGTGTTAAAGTGAAACGATGCCTGGCGATTTCAGGATGCTGTGCATGAACCGCCTCGAGAGCATCCAAAATCGCATCGACACCTGCGTCACCCGTCACATGGCAGCACCATTGCCAGCCGAGTTTGTCTGCTTCACGAAAAAGTTCGCTCATCAGCGGGATACTGTAATTGAGGTCTCCCCGATAATTGGGGTCTCGATGACCATAAAAATGAAGTTGTTTTCCTGTGTAAGGTTGCTTCAGATAAGTATTCCCCCAGTGGATGCCTCCATCGACGGTGATTTTAATCGGACCGACTCGAACCCAGTCATCTCCATCGCCGGTTTTCATTCCCAGCCGTTTTGTGTAAGAAGCGATATCATTTGCAGATCGAAAACTGGAACGGAAAGTTTGTGTCATACGAACAGTCAACTTCCCTTCTGCCCGAAGTGCGCGGTAATGTTGAAAATCGTCGATGTTACCTGCACGTTCAAAAATGCTGGTGATGCCAACAGCATTGTAATGTTGATGCACATTGCGAAGTGCGGTTCGTAGTTGCTTGTTTGAATATTTGGGCGGAGGCATCAATTGACGTAAAAGGGAATTTGCCCCGGCGATTAATCGAACCTGCCCGCTGGCATCGCGAATAATTTCGCCTTGAAATTTGGAGTTATTACCTTCGCCGATGCCAATCGTTTTCAATCCCAATGAATTCAACGCCGACTTTCGGGCGGCAGTAAAGATGACAGGATGTGTGGTGCATGCTGCATCAAGTTCGGCTGTCGTTGGATGCCGGCGCTGTTTTAACCGGGTAATATCGGCACGTGGAACTTTTATCCAGGAACCAGCAGGTACTTTTTTGGCTTGTGATCTGATCCAGCTTTGAACTTCTGCAATGCTCAATAATTCAACGTAAGGTTGATCAAGCGAATTTCGCGCAACGCCAACCGCATGACAATGAGCCGCGATGATTCCAGGAATAACCATCTTCCCATTTAGTTTGATAACCCTGGTCTGATCCGCGATATATCGACTCATTTGCTGATCGCTGCCAACTTCCATAATGCGACCATCTTGAATCGCGATCGCAGTAACAATACGATTCTCTGCCTCCATCGTGATAATCTTGCCGTCCAGTAAAACGATATCTGCAGAAAGTTTGAGGTAAGGTTTCAGTGCAGGAACTTTCTTAGAAAGTTCTTCAGCAACCAGACGAGAAATAACCGCTGCTCCCCGGCGAGTAAAATGCGTGCGGTCTTTGGCAGAAGGATTGAAGTAACTGCTTTTAATCTTGCCCAGTTTGTTGTGCAGTTTCACGCTACCTGCATGCAAATCGATCACCGGTACGTTTTTTTCCCTGCCGACGATAATCATTGCCTCTGCAAATGGGCGGAGCGAGGTGACAATTTTATCATCACGAAAACGCCTGCGGGTCATCGGCGTTATCAGAACTGGTTTCATCCCCGTCTGCCGAGCTTCGTCGATGTATCGCCGTAAATAATCACGAAAATCGGTCGCAGCATCTGTTGATTTCTCTTCGTTAAGATGGCTGTCGTTATGCCCAAACTGAATGAAAAGATAGTCCGCCTTCACTTGCAGTGCTTTTTTCCAATGACCTTCTGTTATGAACGACTTGGTGCTGCGTCCGGAAATTGCCCGGTTGATAATGGTGACTTGCTTGTTAAATCGCTGTGCAAACACTTGCCCCCATCCCGTTAAATCGGGGCGATCTTTGGGCGGATTTTTATAGGTCGCCATGGTCGAGTCGCCAATCATCAAAATGTGGATTGGCGGCAAAGATGCCTGCTTCGGTTGTGCAAGGCAAACATTAAAGAACAGCAGGAATACTGCAAAACCAGCAAGCAGGCTTTTGATGAACTTCATGATGCTTTTTGCTTTTTGCGAGAACATTTATTGTTCCAGTTGGAGCAGAGACATTTTTGCCTGTTCCGTTTGAGCAGGCGTTGTTGGCACCATCTTATTCATTTTTTTCAATTAGCAAAGCGGTCAAGTCATCTTTAGCGGCATAACCTGCTCGATAAGCAATAATCGTTTGATTTAACTCCTGCAATATCTTCCGAGGAGGCTCTTGGCGATGCTGCTTGATGCTCTTCATCAATCTTTTAAGACCAAACTGATTGCCATGCTGGTCGAATGATTCAACAACGCCATCTGTATAAAGCAATAATCGATCTTGCGTTTTGAATGGAATGGTTTCGGATTCCCAGGAAAAATCAGCAGAGATTCCCAGTGGAAATCCAGGGACTTCAATTTCTTTAATTTCCTTTGTATCAACCAATATAACAGGCGGATGTCCGGCGTTGATGTATTCGACTGAATCTTCGCGCAATGAAAAACGCAAAAAAGCAGCGGTGGCGAACATTCCCGATTCAATCACTTGTGAAAAATGGCGGTTTACAAATTCGACCAGTTCTGCAAGTGATGTTAACTGTTCAGCCGCGACCGCGATCAAACTTTTCAGCATCGCAGCAGCCAGGGCAGCTGGGATTCCATGCCCGGCGACATCAAGCATGCAGACCACACTCGAACCGTCTGGAAGTCTGACGATATCGTAGAAATCTCCTGCAACCATTTCGGCAGGATCGTAAACAACGGCTATTTCCATTCCGGGAAGTTCAGGTGATTTCGGTAGCAGGCCTTGTTGAATCGAGCTTGCCTTTTTCATCTGGACTCTTCTTCGGCTTCGTGCTTCCGCTAGAGAATCACTCATCGCATTGACGGCATTGGTCAAATCAAGTAATTCCCGATTAGTCGTGGCGACAACATGTCCTCCAAATTCATTGTTTTTAATTTTTTCGACCGCATCAATGGTTCGATGCACCGGTTGAATAAATAATCGCACCAGTAGTGTATTCAGAATAACCGCAGCGGTAATCGCAATCAGCATCGCGTGCCAAAGTTGAGAGATGGCCTGCTCGGCGGCAAATTCGTGCAAATCAACCGCATCTTCAACAACATAAACTTTCAAGTCGCCATCAACCACTTTTCCAACAACCATGTCCTGTTGGAGTGACGTGTTTTTCAGGTTCTGATGCGAATCTGCCTGCTTGACTTTTTGCAGGTAACCTTCGGGCAACTCTTTTAGCGGATAAGAGTGAAGCAAACGGTCTCTCGTCTGAACCAGAATGACATGCCCCGGAGCATTCAATTTATGAGCATGAACACAAACATCATTAATATAACTTTGCAGTTCCGGGCTGTTGACCTGATCGATCCGTCGGACCGCATTGGCAATTAAATACGCTTCGTGGTGCAGTTCTTGATGCCTTGTTTCCATTAAACGGCGAACTTCACGACCGTAATCGATACTCAAAAAAGCAACGATCAACAAAAAACAAATTCCATTGACAGAAAGCAATAACTGCGTCCCAATACTCAAATTGGAATACCACGCAAGTTCTGATTTGGGCTGCTGTTGATCTCCACTCACAGGTTTGCTTTCATCCATCGAACGATTCTTTGTTTCCGATAGACACTAACCCGTCGCGACAATAAGAAAGGTGGTCTAAGAGGATGGGAGGTTATTGCTCCCTTTGCTGGTGTGGTGGGCTGGTGTTGATTTCATTGTATGATAATTGGTGCCTGATCGCAAATTTAACGCTATCCAATGATAACTTCCCTGCGCATTATTTAGATGCACGAAGTCCCACTTTCTTCATCGAAATATCAAAAAAATAACGAAAAACGACCAAGATGGGGCGGCCCCCACCGCTCGAATTGCTTCGAACGATGGGAACCAGGAACATCTCATTGTTTAAATCGTAAAGCAGAAAGATCACTTATGCTGCCTCTGCCTGCATTTCGACATTCAGATCTGCTGCAACACCTGCGACCAGGCGAATGGTTCGCGTAGCAAATTTCGCGGCGGCTTCATCGTGGGTGACCATCACAATCGTGCGGCCATCTTCATGAAATTCCGTGAGGTACTCCATCACCTGCTCCCGTGTTTCGGGATCGAGGTTGCCGGTCGGTTCATCAGCCAGAATAATTTGCGGATCATTCGCCAACGTGCGAGCTAACGCCACCCGCTGTTGTTGCCCCTGGCTCATTTCACTCGGTTTATGCCTCATGCGTTCCGCCAAGCCGACTTTCTCCAGCATGGCAGCAGCACGCTCTTGTTGCTGCTGCGAATCGCAACCGGAAAGAACGAGAGGGATCTGCACATTCTCTTGTGCAGTAAGCCAGGGGATGAGGTTAAACGATTGAAACACAAAACCAATTTTCGTGCTACGAACTTTCGTCCGCTCTTTGACGGAAAGACCGTAAAGAGAAACACCATCAAGAACAACTTTGCCAGAACTTGGCGCAAGCATCCCGCCCAGAAGTGACAGCATCGTTGTTTTCCCGCTGCCGCTGGGACCGATAATGGCAACGAAATCGTTATCCGGTATTTCCATGTTTGTTTCGTCCAGGGCAGTTACTTCCTGCCCGTGACGTTCATATTTTTTAATCACATTTTCCAGTGAATACATTGAAATGAATCCTTCATTTTAAGGTGTTGTATAATAGAATCGTAGGGTCCGCTGTGCGGACCATTGATTGTATTTGTATGCCTGCGTTTTGGTCCGCACAGCGGACCCTACATCATTAAGTATTAAGAATTACGCATCGTTAAAGACCAGGCAGGGATCGAGACCGGCTGCGTGACGGGCGGGTAAGTAACTGGCAACAACGGCTACTAAAGTCGCCACGCCAATTCCAATCAAACAGAGCTGAGGCATCGGCTGTACTGCCACATCCAATAAGCGTGGTCCGAGAATGTATGCCAAAACAGTTCCCAATAAAAAGCCGCCCAATCCACCGACGAACCCGAGGATGGTCGCTTTACCAAGGAAAAGATTTGTTACAAATGCGGGGCTGGCCCCCAATGCCATCAGCGTGCCAATTTCTTTTCGACGCTCTGAAACATTCGAATACATCACACTGGCAATGCTGGCTGCACCGACAAGTAATAGAATTGAAAAGAACAGCCATGAAAGCCGTGACATCAAACCGTTGACAGCTACCTGCGTTTCAACCACTTGCGAAATCGTAATCACTCGGGTATCTGGCAGTTCTTTGGAAAGATCACCGACCAAATCCCCGGCTGCGTCTTCACAGCAAGCCATGATTTCAATCACATTCACGACCGGTCCAGATCCCGCTAATTCTTGAACGGTATGCAGATGAGCAAATAAACGCCCATCATCAATCGTTCCTGTTGCAGGCAAAACGGTCAGCACCTTGAATTCTTTTTTGAGCAGCGTGATTTTGTCGCCCTTCTTTGAACCAAGTTGAGTCGCGATTTCAGAACCAAGAATCACTTCATCTTTGCCCAGGTCTTTAATCGAACGTTTTGTCGCCAAAGAAGCCGGGTCTTCATCTTCATCCGCTCCGGTAATTCCTGTTGCACAACAACCACGATCAGAACCGACCGAACTTGTCAGCATGCTCATTCCCTGCCAGGCGGCTTTGGCTTCAAATTCCGAACGAGGCAAGATCCCGGTCAGTACAACCGGGATGCTGTCCACATCGGCTTCGATGCAAAGTTTCGGTGCCAGATTTTGCACGCCGGGCAGTTTCGCGAGTGCCAGTTGTGTCACATATTCTTCAGGCATTGTTTTGCCGTGCATATCTGCAGAATAATAATTTTGCAGCGAGACCGAAGGCGGAAGCACGAGTACGTTGGCACCGAGTGCATCCATATCGCTGGAAATTTTTTGTTCGGAATAAACCGTAATATTTTGTATCGCGACCAATGCAGTCACTCCCAAAGTGACCGCCACCAAACTGGTCAACATCGGCGTGGGCCGCTGCCAAAGCTCTTTTAATATCAGTGAATAAGGTTTCATGAAATCTCCCCCCCCTTGAAGTAAGTGACCTGCAGGAGCAGGCTAATGAAATTTGCTCCTGCAAGGTCTTTGTGATAATAATTTAATTCAATTAACAGATTATTTCTTATGTTTACAGTCAGGATCGCTACAGCAGGCTCCGGCTGCTACGATGGTTTGTGTCAACGTTTTGCTGCTGACATCTGTTTTGTAAACGCCAAGCAATTTTCCAGGAGGAGCCATGAATACAGTGACCGGTTTTGACACAGAACTTGGGACGCTGAATAATTTCAGAAATTTTGCTTCGACAGGATCGCTGGCACGAACATTCACGATGTGAGTTCGCGTCGAGAATTCTGGTTGAGCCTGGAATCCCTGCACTCCTTTAGGAATGTAAGCACCTGTATCTGGCTGGGCACAAAGCAGAACGATTTTTTTATCCTGTAATGCTTTAATACATTCTGCCTGAATTGGACTGACGACTGCGTTTTGAACCTGGATCGGTTTCAGCTTTTGTGGAAAGACACCAGAAACAGCACCATTGGGGGCAACTGCAACCACGGCTGGCATTGGCATACGCCCGGCATCGAATCGCGAGACCAGTTCACTCTCTGCCTGGTCCGTAACGTTTACCGTAACGACGCTGGCGTTACTCAACCGGGAAGCTTCACCGCTTAACGTTTTATACATCGCTCGCGTTGTTTCGTCATCTTTTCGGAAAAACATGATGAAGGTCATCTTTTTCTGGGACGATGCCTGCTGAAGTGTCTGCTGAGCGCGACTGGCACTGGCAGCTTGCGCTGTTGTTGAACCAACCAAAATCGCACTAGCAAGCAGTGCGAACGAGAATGCTTTCAACGAAATACATTTTAACATAACTAAGAACTCCTTTTCAGTTTTTTAAGTTGCAGAGCCAGATCAATACCCGACCCCGTTTAATTTTCAGACAATGTCATTCATTCTTCTCAATCATCAGTCCTGCAAATCATCAATGATGTTCATGAGAATGCTTGACTTCAAAACCAAAACCGTTGAGCCACTTCTCCCATTCCCGGGCAGATTGATGACTCGAAAACTCCGCATGCTTCCACGATTTACACTGAACAACAAGATCAGTATGACCATCGTGGCTATCAATATCGATTGTGCATCCAAGCCCTTTCAGGATGGCAATCAGTTCCTGATACTCTCCTTCTTCTTCAGGATGCAAAGTCACTTTTTTTGCTAACCTGTATTGAACTTCTTCAGCCTCCTTGCCATGTTCAACATTATCTTTGTGGTCATGGTCTCCTTTTTCAGCATGTTCGTGATGCCCCTCATGCGTTTCGCTGTGACCATGCACGATTTCAAACCCCGCGTCCCGTAACCATTTCTCCCATTGATGGGCGATCTTTTGTGTCGAAACAGAAATTGACTGCCATTGAGGGCACTCATACTGCACAACAACCGAATCACCTGTTTGCTGACGATTCACCTTGCATCTCAGTTTTGTTAATTCCCGAATCAGCTTTTCAGCTTCGCCGGAATCTTGAAAAGATTTCGAATGCACTTTTTTAGTTTTGTAAGCAACCGATGTATCTTTTGCGAACAAAAGTGAACCGCCAATAAAGACGATGGCTACTGCGATGCTTAGTAAATTTGCCATAAGCTTCATTTGCAAGTCTCCTGTTTTTTCACAATGGAACAGCCGTGGATATCTCTAAAGATAGCAGTACAAAAATTATGCCGAAGCTGCATCAATCGACTGACCAAACAAATGTCGAGAAACAGGGCGAATCTTCTTGACGACCTTTTTTACATCCAGTCGTAACAATAAGATCAGCGCAACAAAGCGACAAATGGGAATATCAGCAGAGAAAAGAAGCATCCAGTGAGTTCAAATAAGCGGAAGAACCCAATTTGCAGATCTATATCAGCCAGACCTGAATCATAGCGAAGCCAGAGACGCCGGTTTTGCCAAGGGAGTCGAACTCTGTTTGTAAGCCCCAAAAAGAACCTTCTGTTTGCGTACAAACAAATTGATTCAGGCACAGAGTGACAGGCGGATGCGAAATACCATCGAGAGCGCAGTGCGTAGAATTGTCATGCAGGAAAACACAATCAGAATGTTCACATTTGCAGTGACAGGGTTCTTTGGCAGGTGAATTATTGTGGTGAGAACTCTCTTCATCCACTTCAGAGTAAAGGCAGCAATTGCTGGTAATTTCTGATTGTTGGAAAGAGCATGCCTGATTGTTTTCACAACAATCAGACTGACACGAACAACAAGAATCGCATCCCGAAACCTCTTCACCACAGCACGTATTGCAAGCGTGATGAAAGCCACACCCAAACAAGCTGTGGGTAGCCATCACAACAATCGTGATCAGTTTAATGAAAAGGGAGCGAATCATAATTATTCTATATTACTAACAAACAATTTCTTTGCGTTCTGCACTTATTTCACAAGCATCCCTGTTGGGTTACTCGGGTAGTTATCCTTTGTTATCGGTAATAAATAAGGCACAAATCTAGATAAATTATTCAAATCCAACCAAAAGAAAAACTTCTTATTACTGCTTCTTACATCGCTGGTTGCTCGGAAATATCCCAGCGGGTAGCAAGACGTTTTTGGTTCTCGTGGTAATTGTTCAGAATGACCTGACGCAACTCCTGACTGCGATCCGGGTGGACGTTTTTCAAACGGTTAGCCATCTGCTGCAACCATCTTGGCTGGCGAGCCATCGTGAGTGAAATCGTGTGCATAAACAGGCTGATTTCCTGAAAATTGCGATCCGAAATATAATTGCTTACTGGCGAAATCATCCTGGCAGCGGTCTCAATTGCTGTGTTGGGGAATGTAATAAATACATCTGCGCTATGCCTGACAAAAACGGTGCCATCTTTCTGCTTTTCAAACTTTGAATGCAAACAAAGTACGCCGCTGCCTGCAATCGGTTTTTTCAATAATGGGCTTTTGAATTCACCCCGGCAGTAAATAATATTTGTTGTTTTACTTCTGCGAAGATAAAACATTTCGCTTTTGGTGCCATCGTTGTTATCCATTTCGTATTGGAACGGACCTGTTTGCCGTAACTGCATGGCTGAAATCCCCATCGCCTGCCATAAACTGACAACAACATCGGGATGCCCAAGAAAATACTCGTAAGTTTCCGGATTCACTTCAAAGCGAATTTCCGGCAAGCGACGAAACAGACTTAAATCTTCAAGAACCTGGTTGGAAGTTTGGCGGCCAGATTTGGTCAGTTCTGTTCTACGCAATCGTACTACCGCCCGATCACGCACCTCCCGGCTTGACGTTCCTTTTTTAGTCACCTGATAGTTGGGAAGCAGTCGTTGTAATTCTTTTTCCCGTTGGGGATCGGGAGCATATTGTTTGAGTACTGATTCGTCACTGAACGATTTCAAACGATTGACGCTGCCACGAACCTGCTCGGACATCCGAGAAGAACTGCGTTGCTGATCAAAATCCCCCGCCTCAAGACGGGTAGATGCGCAGGAAAGTGAACAGGATAAAATCATCATCCCCAGATATTTCATTCGATTTACGATCACTTTCCTTGCGACTTTCGCAAAAACATCTGTCTACAAAATATAATTAATCTCGGGTAACAAATCAGTCATCCCCGCAGGGAGTTCAGAGTCATCGACGCCAGCGAACCAGCATCAAGGCCGCGAATGCAAAACCACAGACAATCAGGCTGATCATCGTTGTTGATATTCGAGACGAACTAACGGAATGACTCCTTAATTCCTCTTCATCAATCAGCAAAGGAGCCTCTTCCATCTCAGGACTTCCTTCAATCCCCATCTCTGCATAGCCTGCTGCAAATTCATCAAAATTGGAATCTAGTTGTTCAGCTTTTCCAGGATTAATCCCCGGTGCAATCAACTGGGGCGCACTGCCTGCATCGCTCATCAGTTGAACGCCGCGCTGTTCCCGATTTCCATCCCCATCGAAAGATAACAGGGGAGGCAACGATGAACCTGCCTCTGGTGATGCCGGTTCATCGCCAGCAGAATCACTTTCGGGCCCCTTGCCCAGCAGTAAAATTCTTCTTTTTGATTCAGGTAAGGTTGGTCTGTTTCCATCAGGAGCGTTGCCTGCCGAATCGTAAGAGGCTTTTTCGATGGTTCGCTTTTCAGGCATTGCCTGAAATGGTTGCCCCGCGGGTGTAATCGTGGGCAGCCTGGCCGCTTGATTCGATTTGGCAATCGATTGGTCAAATCGTGCAACATCATCCAGAGAATTTGTTCTGTTTGCCTTCGTCGTACTGAGCCAGTCTTTACTTAAATCGATAACGACTGGTGCCGTCTGCTTACCCTCTGGCTTTGCAGATTGGTCAGATTTATTCTGCGAATCCCCTTTTTTTTGATTGGAATCCAGGTTCGCAAGGAGCTGCTCTTTTCTTTGTCGTTCACGCATCGCAATCTCTTCGAGAATTTGCTCAGGTGTAATTTCTTCAGGTAAAAACGCTGCTTGCGTTTTCTTTTTAAGAGCACTGGCGGTTTCTGCTATGATGCGAGCATCAAGTAGATTGTTTTCCTGAATTAAACTTCGAGCTTTTGTCAGCATGTTTTGAATACGGCCCGGTTCACTTGGTGGCAGTTGTTTTTCAGTGTTTACCGATTCTGTTTCACTATTTTCTGAATCACCGGAAGTGCCGAACCAGGGAAATT
>Ga0316208_1001303_pt1 | contig 24153 bp, 20 predicted proteins | sample 3monopyrite_MG_FD_204944 | JGI IMG/M metagenome (GOLD analysis project Ga0316208, IMG submission 204944) | Microbial mat bacterial communities from mineral coupon in-situ incubated in ocean water Damariscotta River, Maine, United States -... | ecosystem: Environmental > Aquatic > Marine >... | reverse complement strand
CAAAGGAACCGTTCTTCAAAGCTCTCCGATTCTGAGATCATGACGATCCTAATCTCTTACCACCATTCCCACTATGTGGATTTCAAAGCCTTTTACAAGCAATATGTTTGTAAGCACCTTGGACATCTTTTTCCGAGCCTAATCAGCTACGAAAGGTTTAATTATTTACAGGCAAGGGTATTGGTTCCGATGATGCTTTATTTGAAGCACTATGCAATGGGCAGAAGCAGGGGCATTAATTTTATTGATTCCACTTCAATTGCTGCTTGTCATATCAAGCGAGAGAAACAACATAAAGTGCTGAAAGAACTTGCCGCTAAAGGCAAGGGTACCCTGGGGTGGTTTTACGGTTTCAAACTTCACTTGATAATCAATGATAAAGGCGAAATATTAAGTTTTTATCTTACAAAGGGAAATGTTGACGACAGAGACTTAAAAGTCATGGGATCTTTGACCCAAAATATCTTTGGTAAACTCTATGGGGACAGAGGATATATCTCACAAGCATTAGCAGACTTTTTATGGAATGATGGAATTTATTTGGTGTACAAAGGCAGGAAAAATATGAAAAAGAAGAACTTATCCGATGAAGACAAAATATTGCTGAGGAAAAGAGCCTTGATTGAGTCAGTAAATGATGAACTGAAAAACATCTGCAACCTACAACACACCAGGCATAGATCGCCAAAAGGATTTTTGATCAACACCGTTGCAGCTTTAACTGCTTATCAATTCCTCGATAAGAAACCCTCTCTTAAAATTGTACCCGAAAAAAATGATTGCAAGCAATTGTTAATTGCTGCTTAAACATTATTCACGTTAGTTAGCCTTATTTAACATCTCCAGCAGTTTGGCATTTTGCTCTTGGTAATACTGCAAGTCAGTTGACAACTGAGCAACTTGTTTTTCCAATTGCTCAATTAATTTGTCTGGAAGGTAATTGTTATACGTATACATTACACCTGATTGTGTGCAATTATTCAGATAATTAGCCGGTTGAAAGTTGATCAGGCTTTCCAGTTCCAGCTCAAGGCTTTTGGCAATGCGGGCCGCTCTTTCTACACTAATTTTGGTTTCTCCGGCCTCTATTTTCTGAAAGGCTTGCTGGCTAATGCCGATCTCATGAGCCAGGGCCTCCTGGGAAAAGCCCTTGATCTCCCGAAGCATTTTGATCTTATTGCCCAGATTTAGTTTAATCTCTTCTTTCATGCTTGTAAATTACAACGGATTTGCTTGTGAATTACAATCCCTGTTTGTAAAGATAAAAGGAATTTGTCAATAATTTGGATTGCACTTTAAATCAATTAATTATAAACTTTTACTAATTTTAATCAAAATGAAAACTTTAAGCCTTGTCTCAACTTTGTGTTTGGCACTATTCTTTCTTGCTTGTGAAAAAGAAAACGAAATGACATATCATGAAACTACAGTTACAAATTCATTAAGTTCAAGCGACGCCAATCCTACAAAGTCATTCAGAAATAATCAAAAGGTTTTGGGAGATACTTGTTATGCAGATACTACAACATATAATAATGAATTGCCAACTTGTGTGGACACAATCTTCATGACCAATAATACTCCATTTGTAGATATTTCCCCATTCCCAAACTCTGTATTATACGAAGTGACATATATTCCAGTAGCTCCAATTGACCCTTCTACACAAGTTAGAATTATTTGTAGATCAGGAGATAAAGGTACTGTAGTAAGATGTGCGACACTCTACACTAGATTCAATGTTTTTGGATGTATTCCAATTGTGGAAAAGAAAAAATATAACGACGGTACAAATAGATATTATTGGATAGCAACGACAGAATGTTAATGGTACTCCACATTCAATTAAATTAGTAGATATGATAATGCGATCAACAATAATGACATCTCTTATTGCCATTATTGTACTCCACTCAAGCTACCCTTGTTTTGGACAAAGACCCATGCACATTAGTCAAATTATGCCTAAAATAGATTCCATTCAAGTGGAAGCTGATAAACTCTACGCCTATGAGATGGCCTATAGATACTCAAAAACGAAACAAGATAAAGTTAAAAATATTAACGATAATCGTTCTTATCTTATTTATGAAAAGTACGACACCACAAAGCTTATTTACTACAAAGGAGATACTGTTGATTTTGAATCTAACTTTATAAACAATGTACCGCTCTCTATAAATGCAACGCATAGAACATTTAAGGGGCATGAAAGTCATTTAGTGGCTCTCCAGAACAAAGTAATTCAACAAATTCGGAAAGAATATTCTAATATTGATGTTGCAGAGCATATAAACGAACATAGAAAATTTATAATTCCATTCAAAGAAGGGTATAAATTTTATCTTTTAGATATTCCCGATGACAGTAATACGATTTCATTCGGACGTGATTACTTATTTTATTTGGATTTAGCCGGAAAAGTAACCTCAATCAAGGTTTTTCATTCCGAAACGAAAACGACAATAGAACTTAAGCACAATACTGATTCTACTTTTAAAGTATTGGTTAATACCGATAGAGATGATTGTTATATTTATGCAACGGATATTTTGAAATTTAGACTAACTAATCCCAAATGGTTTGACAATCAGGGTTTTGAAGTGTACTCAAGAAAAAATCGCAGAACTTATTATTACGATGCGAAAAAGAACAAGATAAACTTGTTACTTCACCCGAATGAGAAAAAGCAGTAAAAAACTTCATACAGCAGCTACCAAGCTCCTGATCTTATTGCAAATACAGTATTTAACATATTGGTAATATTTTAGCTACGAAATAAGCATTATAAAGATCAATATTTTTACCTAGAACGTTCTTGATTCTAGTACATATTCTTTGCAAAGCCTTTAGTTGCGATGCTCAGAAACCAATGCGCCTTAATGACATAATCCTAAAGATTGATTCTATTCAGATTGAGGCAGATTCCTTATATCATTATGAACAAGCACTTTTAACCTCCAAAGATTTATTAAAGACTTTTTCTGGTGCAACAGATTCTTACGAATGTTTGGTTTATAGAAAAAAAGATTCGACCAAGGTTCTTTTTATCAAAGATTCGACAATTGCTATTGAGTATAACTATAAAAGCGATTTGTTTCGTCCAATTACGATTTTGAAAGATTCAAGACCTCTATCGAAACGAGAAAAGAAATTGATCATGCTCAAAAGAAAAATCAAATTGACACTTAAGAATGAGGAGTATTTATTGGACAAATGCACAAATTGTTGGCTGGATGAACAAATCATGCCTTATCAAAGTGGTTATAAATATTATTTCTTAAGTGTAACAAATGAAAAAGATGTCATCCCATTCTGAATTGATCATTTGTTTTATTTGGACTTTCAGGGAAATATAACTTCAAATAAAATATTTCATCCAAGAAATTTTACTCCGCATGGTCTAATTGGTTCAAGAAGAATACTATACTGCTGCTCAAACAATTCAAGTCGAATTAAGACAGCCGGCAGGAATTTATTTTATCCAACTACTCAACAGTGCTGGAGAAACCGCTCAAATGAAAGTGGTTAAGCAGTAATTAAAAGGGATCTGACCATTTCGTGTCAGTATAGACATTGTTGCCACTCAATGTTTTAATAAAGGCAATTAAATCGTCTTTTTCAGTCTGTGTTAAATTGAGGTTCTGCCCATTAGTAGGAGGACGACCTAATAATCGACGGTCTATATTGGTATTGGCTGGATCTACAGTGATCTGATTATAGTGATCAATCACTGCAGCCAAATTTGCAAAGCTTCCATCGTGCATTAAAGGACCATTTAATTTGCCATTGCTGTCAAAGAGGTCTCTCAAAGAAGGTGCACGAGTGTTGTTCAAATCATTAGACATGTTAATGCTAGAAATCACTCCATTGTTATTAGAATTAGGAACAATGTCAAATTCTGGAGCCCTGTGGCAACTTTGACAGCCAATTCCGCCCTGAAAGGGCAGAGCCACAAACAGTTGTTTCCCTCTGTTTTCTTCTGTGCTGTAATTGTTGAAATTTGCATTAATGTTTCCATTGGCAGCAGCCAAACCTTGATCAAAATCAGAGTCAAAAGACTGTATACTTCTTACAAATTGCGCCAAAGCCAATTGAATTCTACTTTCGTTAATGCTTGTGTCTCCATACACCCAATTGAACATTTCTTTGTAATAATGGATGGTTCTTAAACGCACCAAAAGGTCATTCAGATCTGGGTTTCCATTTTGTCCACTGAATCCCATTTCAGCATGATCTTGTATGGGCATAGTGGTTTGTTCTTCCAAGGTGGTTGCACGTTCATCCCAGAAGAACTGTGTCTCATCTGCGAACCTGCTGTTGATTAAACGCATAGAATGTCTACCAGTAAGACCGCCATTTACACCACTGCTTCGCACAGAAGTGTCACTGAAAGCAAATTTTTGTTGGTGACAAGAGGCACATGAAATGCTGCGATCGATGGACAACTCTTTATCGTAAAACAAAACACGGCCAAGGGTAGCTCCTTTGTTAGATATAGCGTTGCTTGCAGTATTGTCTTTGTTGATATAGGTTGGAATGCTTTGTCCTTCGTAATTGTAAAGGTTGTCGAAGTCTATGTTGTTGGCAAATTGTACTCGTGCAGAATCTAATGCCAGTGTGGTACTGCCAGTGCTTGGTGTTGTTGGAGTGGGGTTTGTAGCATTGTCATCGTCATTTTTACAACCAATAATTACTATAACAATCAATGCTGAGAGGAGAAATGTCCTTTTCATAAATGTGTTTTTTTTATAACGAAAATTGAATTATTTAGGTTGCATTAAACGTAAATTAAATTTCATCTACTGGAATGACAAAGGATTGTTTACTTAATGACAAGGAAAGGTAGGTCTCTACTTTGGCAATGTTGCTCATCTCAAACAAGCTGTCCATCACGAATTCACGATACCCTTCCATATCGTCCAGTAGGATTTTTAAGATAAAATCCGAGTCCCCTGTGACGTAATGACATTCGAGTACCTGAGGTATTTCGATGATTTGTGAAGTAAATTCTTGTACCAATATCTTGCTATGGTCCTTCAAGGAAATGTGTGCGAATGCATACAGCTTTTTCCCCAGTTGATCAGGGTTTAGAACAGCTGCATAATGGTCGATAATACCGGATTGTTCCAATTTCTTTACACGTTCGAATATGGGGGTAGAAGTCATGCCTAGGGTTTCAGCTAACTCTTTGATGGTGGCCTTGCCATTTTGTTGCAACATGTTCAATAGCTGTGCATCTATATAATCTATCTTCATCGAATAGAATTTAATTCTTAATTAGTTAATTAGCGTTAAATGTAAAGATAAAAAAACTAAAAAATGATAAATAAAAGGCAAATAATTCTTCAAAGAACCAATATGGTGGCAAAATAGAGTTAATAATTATAAATTTGCAGTGAATTGTTAATTCAACAAATATGGCTTTAGTAGAAATTATACTGCCCAAATTGGGAGAAAGCATCAAAGAGGCAACGGTATTGAACTGGATAAAAAAGGTGGGAGATTCTGTTGAATTGGATGAAGCTATCTTGGAGGTGGCAACAGACAAAGTAGATTCAGAAATTGCTGCCACTGCTCATGGGACATTGAAAGAAATTCACTTTGAAGAGAATGATGTTGTTAAAGTTGGAGAGGTATTGGCCATTATAGATTCAGAAGACGAATCAGTAATAATTGCCGAAGAGGAAGAAGAAGCTTTAGATGAGATATTTCCGAATAAACCAATCGAGGAGAAGCAAGATAAAGTTCTTCAACGTACGGATGCATCTGGTCGATTTTATTCTCCATTGGTCAGAAATATGGCTAAGGCTGAAGGCATCTCCCTAGAAGAATTGAATCAAATTCAAGGAAGTGGAGCAAAAGGTCGGGTCATTAAAAAAGACGTCTTAGAGTATCTTTCTTCAGGGAGAAAAACAACCAAGTCACAGCATTCGCCAAATACACCCATGAAAGATTCCTTCAATGGAGAGAATGAGATCATCGAAATGGACCGTATGCGCTCTATGATTGCGGACCATATGGTTTACTCCAAGCGTACCTCACCTCATGTGACCTCGTATGTGGAAGCAGATGTGACCAAGATTGTAGAGTGGAGGGAAAAGCACAAGGAGGCATTCCTTAAAAAGCACGGTCAAAAAATCACTTTCACACCCATCTTTGTAGAAGCTGTTGTCAATGCATTGCAAGAATTTCCATTGATCAATGTTTCTGTAGACGACAATAAAATCATTGTCAAGAAAGAGATGAACATTGGCTTGGCTACTGCCTTGCCAAGTGGCAACTTAATTGTACCAGTCATCAAGAATGCCAATCAGAAAAATCTATTGGGCCTTACCTCATCGGTCAATGACTTGGTGAACAAAGCAAGAATGAATAAGCTACAGCCTTCAGAAATTGAGGGAGGAACTTTTACCATTAGCAATGTGGGCACCTTTAGAAACATCATGGGCACGCCCATCATTAATCAGCCAGAGGTCGCCATTTTAGCAACAGGTGCAATCCGCAAGCGTCCTGCAGTGGTGGAGACAGAATATGGAGATGTAATTGCCATTAGGCACATGATGTACCTCTCACTTTCTTACGATCATCGCGTGGTGGATGGAAATCTAGGCGGTTCTTTCCTTGCACGAATAGGAGATTACTTAGAGGATTTTGAAGCGAATAGAGGAATAGGTTAACGATAAAAAGAAGAGAAGATGAAGAAGATGACAAAGAAAAAAATGGAGCAAGCCTTCAGATTGATGGCCACTGCAAAAGCATTGACAGAGCATTATGAAGCCAATTTCAAAGTGGTCTCCAAATATGTGCATGCAACTTCGCGTGGACATGAGGCCATACAATTGGCTGCTGCCATGCAACTGAAGCATTTTGATTATGCCTATCCCTATTACAGAGATGACTCTATCTTATTGGGCATCGGTATGCGTCCTTACGATTTGATGCTTCAACTCATGGCCAAGAAAGACGATCCTTTTTCAGGCGGGCGTACTTATTACTCTCATCCGAGTTTAAAGGACCCCGACAAACCTAAAATTCCACATCAGTCATCTGCTACTGGCATGCAGGCTATTCCTGCAACAGGAGCAGCATTGGGCATGCAGTACAAAGAGCAAATGAAATTGGATGATGGGAATTCTCCTTTGGTGCTTTGTTCCTTGGGGGATGCATCTGTAACGGAGGGAGAAGTTGCTGAAGCCTTCCAAATGGCAGGCTTACGTCAATTGCCTATACTTTATTTAATCCAAGACAATGGTTGGGACATTTCAGCCAATGCCGAGGAAACAAGGGCTCAGAATGCATACGAATACATTCAGGGATTTCATGGCATAGAGGCTTATAGCATCGATGGCAGTGTTTTTGAAGAAAGCTATGTTACCGTTCAAAAATCAATTGATATAATTCGTAAAGAACGTAGGCCTGTATTGATTCATGCGCGTGTACCATTGTTGAACCACCATACTTCAGGGGTAAGGATGGAATGGTACAGAGATGATTTAGAAGAAGAACGCAAAAAGGATCCATATCCCAAAATGAAAGCGCTGTTGCTCGAAAAGGGATTTAAAAAGACGGAGCTTGAAAAAATTGAGAAGACCGTTAAAAAAACGGTGGAGAAAGATTACGCACAAGCATTGGCCGCAGAAGAACCTTCAGCAAAGGACCTTTTTACACATGATTACGCTCCAACAACTGTAACAGAGGAGACGGGAGAACGCAGACCAAAGAAAGGGGAAGAAGTGGTTATGGTCGATTGTGCTTTGCATGCTGTAGAGGAGTTAATGAAAAACAACAGCGCATGTTTGTTGTACGGCCAAGATGTTGGAGGTAGATTGGGAGGAGTGTTTAGAGAAGCAGCAACATTGGCACAGAAATTTGGCGAGGAGCGCGTGTTCAATACACCGATTCAAGAAGCATTTATTGTTGGCTCTACTGTAGGCATGGCAGCCGTAGGCTTGAAACCCATTGTAGAAGTGCAATTTGCTGATTATATATTCCCTGGCATCAATCAATTATACACGGAACTGAGTCGATCCTATTACCTCACCAACGGCAAATACCCTGCAAGCATGATTTTGCGTGTGCCCATTGGAGCCTACGGCAGTGGAGGTCCTTACCACAGTTCAAGCGTAGAAACCATCATTGCGAACATCAAAGGCATTAAAGTTGCTTATCCTAGCAATGGAGCTGATTTAAAAGGATTAATGAAGGCCGCATACCATGACCCCAACCCTGTGGTGATTTTTGAACACAAAGGCTTGTATTGGAGTAAAGTGCCTGGAACCTTAGCAGCTAAAACTGTTGAGCCAGCGGAAGATTATATTTTGCCTTTTGGCAAAGCTAACATTGTTTTGACGGCTGATGATGAGAAAGTAGACAATGGTGAAAGTATGCTTATTGTAACCTATGGAATGGGTGTGCATTGGTCGCTCAATGCAGCAAAGGATTTTGAGGGCAGGGTAGAGATATTGGATTTACGCACCTTAAATCCCTTGGACGAAGCATCCATTCAAGAGGCGGTCAAAAAGCACAACAGATGTTTGGTGATCACGGAAGATGCCGTTGGCAACTCATTTGCACGCAACCTTAGTGGATGGATTCAAGAAGTTTGCTTTGAACATTTAGATGCGCCAGTGATGACAATAGGTTCAGAGAATATGCCTGCCATACCACTCAATTCTACATTGGAGCAAGAAATGATTCCATCTTCAGAGAAGGTAGGTGAGAAGTTAAAGACATTGCTCGAATATTAAGCTTAGACTAATAGGCTAAAATCAGCCGTAATTTTAGTAAAGTTTGAATTGTAGTAAGGATCATAATCGATGTATGCTTGCCACCTATGCTTGAAGTATTTTATTTCTCTTCTTGACCTTTGATATGATTCTTTTGTAGCATGTGGATGACCTCTTGATAAGGATTCATAGTGGTACAGAGTGACCTCTGGAATCCATAAATTTAATAATCCTGCGGTGTGTAATTTTAAACAAAAATCAACATCATTATAATCTACTGCAAGCTCCTCATCAAAACCATTAACCTTATTAAAATTCTCTTTTGAAACCATAAGACAAGCGGCTGTTACAGCAGTATAATTATTTACAGCAGTGAGGTTGTTATGATAGCCCGTATCGCTTTTTGGTTTAGTGGCCAAAATATGTCCTGCTGCAGCTCCTAAACCTATCACAACCCCAGCATGTTGTATTCTATCATTGGGATAGAGCAATTTCACACCCACTGCACCAATTTCTTTTCTTTGTGCATGACGTAACATGCTAATCAACCATTCTTCATCAATGACTTCAGTATCATTATTGAGTAAAAGCACATAATCTCCATTTGAAAATTTAACACCCTCATTCATTAATCTAGAAAAATTAAAAGGAAAGGCTAGCTCAAGATTTTTAAATCTATCCTTTTCAATTTTTTTCCAGTAATCAATTAGCTCAGATAGTGCTGGTTCATCACTATTGTTGTCGATTAAAATTACCTCATAATTTGAATAATTCGTTAGTTTGAAAATTGATTTTAAGCAAGTAGAAACAACTTCTGAATTGTTTTTTGTTGGAATAATAATACTTATCTTAGGAGATGATTCTACTTTATACTCAGTTCGATATATGCCTTCTTTTATATCTTCAATAAACACTTTAGCAACATTACCTCTCCTTTTATGAGCTTCCTCTACTGCTTTCTTTCCGTTTATAAAAGGTTTAATCTTCTGAATCTGACTTTCAATAGTTGATTTCGGATGAATTCTTTTATGATAAAGCACCTTATGTATATGAGTAATATTTTTACATTTCTCAGTTGCACGTAAAAGCAAATCAAAGTCATGATTGCCTTCAAAATCATTCTGAAATCCACCAATTTGATTAATGATTTCTTTCTTTATAACAGTCAAATGGCCAATGTAGTTCCTGCTAAGTAAATTATCTGGACTCCAATCAGGCTTAAAATGATGTTCAACAAAATCGCCCTTTTCATTTATTTTATCCTCATCAGAATATATGAAATCAATCGTTTTGTTTTCGTTAATTTTTTTTACTACTTGAAAAAGAGCATCTTCAGTCAATAAATCACCAGGATATAATTGAGCAATGAAATCACCTTTTGTGAGGGATAAAGCGGAATTTAAACGTGTAGTAATTTGACCATCAATTTTACTTTGTATATAATTTATTTTAGGTCGTTCTTTCAATTCTTCTATAAAATCATTTAATTCTTGAACTATGAATTGATTGCCAGAAATGCAGATTTCCCAATTCTTATACACTTGCTTGTCAATAGATTGTATTGATGCTTTGAAGTTCTCGATGTCAACTTTGTCAATAGGTATAACTATGCTTATTAAGGGTAGGTGCTCGAACAGTAATAACTGCACCTCATATTCCTTCAATTTTTCTTCATTCGGCAGATTTTTACTCTTCCATTTGTCATACATGATTTCTGCTTGGTTTTTCCCACCGCTAATCCTTCGCCAGATAAAACGAAGTACTTTAAAAGCAAACTTGATTATCCTTTTTTGACCTCGCATAGAAAAGAAAAAAACAAAAAACCTATAAAAGGTCCAACTTTCTTTGCTTTGAATGAAATTTAGACTTTCTATCTTGTTCTTAACCCTTTGAATAAATGACATTTTGCTGGATGAGTTAAGCTTTTCGAACGCCCATTTCAGAGGTATATAGTTCCATGATTTCGTCAATGTCTCCCACTTTATTCACCAATCCTTCTTTAAAATAACAGGCTCGAGAACAAATGCTTTTGATGTCTTCCAAATGATGCGAAACAAACAATATAGTACTTCCACTTTTTCTAATTTCATCAATTCGATCTGCGCATTTTTGCTTAAAACCCATATCACCAACCGTCAATGCCTCATCAACGATTAATATCTCTGGCGTTTTGGCCACAGTAATGGAGAAGGCTAGTCTTGCAATCATTCCTTGAGAGTAGCGCTTGACTTGAGATTCAATGTCGTATTGACTGAGTTCTGAGAATTCTATGATTTTATCCGTGGTTTTGTTGATTTCCTTTTTCGTAAATCCCATTAATGTGCCCAATAATCGAATGTTTTCAATCCCAGTAAGTTCAGGTTCTAAGCCCACCCCCAAAGCCATCATAGGAGCTACCTTGCCATTTACGATGAGTTCTCCTTTGGAAGGTTTCATAATGCCAGATACGGCCCTTAAAAAGGTGCTTTTTCCTGATCCATTTCTTCCTAAAATGCCAAAACTTTCCCCTCGGTAGATTTCGAGATTAATTCCTTTCAATACCTCATGGTATTCAAATAAATTGCGGATGCCAAATGTCAGTAAGAAATCTTTAAAATTGTTTACTCCATGTTTGGTGACTAAAAAACCAACATGCAGGTCTTTTGCGCTGATAATTAAATCTTTATTCTTTCCGTGTATATTCATCAATAGTTGGAGATAAAACCTTTTTCAAGGCGTTTAAATGTCACCACTCCCAAGCTAAATATGAATGCTGTAATTCCAAAAACTATCCCCCATTCTTTTAAGGATGGCATCTCACTGTAATACAATACCCTTCTAAAGATTTCCATGAAATGGTACAAGGGATTCAATTTAACAAGATAAATAAACCTGTCTGGAATAAGTGTTGCAGAGTAAGCGATAGGAGTAAAATAAAACAATGCAGAGCTCAACGAATTGTACAAGAAACCAACATCTCTGAAGTAAATGTTAAAGGCACATAGAAAAATTCCCACACCTAGAGTGAACAGAGCGAATAGAATGATTAAAGGAAAGATAAGTAAGGTGTTCCAACTTATTGTCGCCCCGAAAATAAACATTAATACCCCAAAGGGAATAAATGAAAAGAATAGGTTGATCAAAGAAGTAAGCACTTCCGAAATAGGCAAGGCAATGGTTTCTACATTGATTGATTTTAATAAACCTCTGCTATTAATTACACTTTCAATGGTGGTTATGGAGGCATGGCTGTAAAAATTCCAGAAGATGAGCCCAGTAAGTGCATAAAGTGGGTAATTCTTAATGTCAGGAAAAGCTTGACTAAAAACAAAGGTAAAAATGGCCAGATAAAGCAATGGTGTGATTAAACTCCACATGAAGCCGAGAATGGAATTTTTGTACCTGAGCTTAAGATTTTTAAGCGATAGGATCCAAATTAAATTGGCATATTGTCGAAACGTTTTTTCCAGAGTGTTTAATTTTTATGGAAGCTCTCTACTCAATTAGAATTGAGTGCAAATCTATCAATAAGACTTCAATCAGTTAGACGCGGAATGAAATACTATTAACAGTTGAAATTGAATAATTCAAGGCTATTTTTCTGATTTTCCAAAATAGAACCGAAGGAATAAAGCATTGAAAAAAGAAAAAAAGACGACACCGTATTGCCTCGCCAATACATTTTCTGTTAAAAAGCACAATAAGATGAAAAGTTTGAAGAAGAAAAAGATAATCAAGTTTTCTTGTGTCAAGCCTTTGATGGGGTAGATGATCATCAATAAAAACAAGAGGAACCCAATTAAGCCAACAGTAATTAAGCTATCGAAATATTGATTGTGTGTATTGAAACTTGCTTTCAGGAAAATTGGATCGTCGTAGTTTTCGTAGCATGCATTCAGCTCATTTTGAACATTTTTAAGACCAGTACCAAAAAGCCAATGTTCTTGCATCAATTCTTTTGAGCAATTGTAAATACCTTTTCGAATGCTTACGGAATTGATGAGTGTCTCACGTTCGTCTTGGGTCTTGATCAATTCTTTGAATTTTACCTGGACAGGCGGAACAAAAAGAATCGAGATCAATAGTGCGACAGAGGCAACAATAAATGTGAAAATTCCTGCTTTTTTATTGAGGATAAAGAAGGAGACAGAAGTGCCAATCACAAAGAAAAGTAAAGGTCCCTTTGCAGTGAGTAACAAACAAATGGTTGTAAGTAGAAGGATTTGAAAAATTGACGCTGACAATTCTACTGCCCTAATATTTTTTCCCAATTTGTACAATTTGTGCACTGTCAAAAAGAGGGAGAACAGAAAGAGAATGCTTATATAAGTTGGATGTATTCCACTTATGTTTTCCACTTCGATTCTGAAGAAGTGATTAAAATCTTCACTGTTAATAGGAATGGAGGCTACAATGTACATGGGTACAAATCGTACTATCGTATACAGAGCAAGCAACGTACAGGCCCATTGAAAGCTGCGAATGATAAGGTTAAACTCTTTTTTTAGGAGGGGCCTTCTTACCAAGTAGAATCCTGTGGGGATGAGCAACAATGAAAACTTGCGTTCCAGCATATGCATAGATGTAGAGTTTGCTCCTTCGAAGAAAGCATAAAGTGCATAGAATAAAAAGAAACCAACTGTAGGTATGTACCATTTCAATTGCTTCCTTGAGGGCGTTGTCTTTTCTCTAAAGTGCTCATAGATAGATGTGATAAACCATATAGCGATAACATAAGCTCCTACCTTCATGGGGAGGATTGGAAAGCAAGCCAATGCCACCGTGGTATATAGAAAAATGTTCTTTTTAAGCATGCTGCTTTTCAAGGCAATGTTGGATGAAGGATTTCAATTGCTTATGAAAATTGCTACGGTCAAATTTCTTTGCAAATTCACTGATGGCCTCTGCGCTATCCATGTTTGACTCCTCAAAGAACTTGACGGCATTTTTCAATGATTCAATGCTTTGTTCGGCGAAGTAAATGGCTGTTTTACCTTCTACAGTTGTTTCCAGCAGCCCCCCTTTGCCAAAACCAATGACAGGAGTGCCGCAGGCTTGGGCCTCAACTGGAGAAATGCCAAAATCTTCGTTGGATGCATTGATAAAGGCTTTTGCATTTTGAATTGATTGGATCAAGACTTCATGCGTAACAAAGCCTTTGACCTCAATGTTTTTATGGCCTTTGGTAAGCGCCTTTATTTTTGACAATTCAGGTCCTTTACCGATCACTACTAGTTTCTTATCTGGCATGTCTTGAAATGCCTTTACAATCAGGTCTACTTTTTTATATCCCACCAATCTTGATGCGGTAACATAGTAGTCTTCTTTTTGTGTTTGCAGTTTGAATTCATCAATCTGCACAGGAGGGTAGATGACTTCTGATTCCCTCCGGTAAACCTTCTTGATCCTTCTTGCCACATTTTCTGAGTTCGCAATAAAGTAATCCACTCGATTGCTCGAAACAACATCCCATATACGCAGCTTGGAAATGATCGAACGCATCAAGCAGGTTTTTGGAAAATTGTGCCACTTGCTTTTTGGCATGTAAGCATGGTACAAGTCCCATATATACCGCATTGGACTGTGGCAGTAGCAAATGTGGATCTGCTCAGCATGGGTTAAAACTCCCTTGGCTACCGCATAACTCGAAGAGATAATTAAGTCGTATTTGGATAAATCCAACTGTTCGATGGCGTAGGGAAACCATTTTAAATAATAACGGTAATGTTTCTTGGCAAAGGGAAATGATTGAATGACTGAGGTTGTGCTTTTCTTATCGTGGAGGATGTTAGTCCTTTCATTGTCGTCTAAGAAATCAATTAAACTGTAGACATCTGCCTCTGGAAAAAGATTCAATAACTCTTTGAAAACTTTCTCAGCTCCACCGTCTATGACGAACCAATCCTGAACCAAAGCAACTTTCCCGCTGTAATTCACTTTTTCGTTTTTCTGATTAGTGCTGCAAGGTAATCATCTTTGAGCATAATAAGTGATCGTTGAAATTTGCTAATAATTGAGCTTTTGGATTGCGTGTATCGCATTCTCTGCTGCAGCCGAATAGGAAAATTCTTTTGTTTTTTCCTTGATTACATCACTGTTTGGGACTTGAATTTTTCCTGCTTTCAATCCTTGGATAAAATCATTGATTTGTTCTGGCCTTTCCGGATCGACAAAATCAGCCAATCCCTCATACAACTCTCGAAATATCGGTATGTCTGAAAGCAATAATGGGCAACCCTGATGCAAGGCTTCTAATGGAGGAATTCCAAAGCCTTCGTATTTTGAAAGGTAAATCAAGGCAGAAGCGTTCTGATAGAGAGAAAGTAGTAATTGATCTGTAATGTCTTCGTGAAAATGGATTTGATAATTGCGTTTTTTCTCTTCAAGTTGATCTTTTTGAAAATTGCTTTCGGCTCGGCCAACGATTCTCAGATCAAAAGCATGTTCGTCAAGATAATCCAGGGCTTCAATCAATTTTACATTGTTTTTTCGAGGATTTGAGCCACCTATTGCTAAAAGATAGGGGCGAGGATTGCCTTCGGAATCCTTTGGCTTCTGTTTGCTTAGAAATAATTCACTCACACCATTGTAAAGCACATGAATGTTATCTATAGGGATATGATAGTATGCATTGATCTCCTTTTTTACTGTTTTGCTTACTGTCCAAATGGCCAATGACTTCTTGGCAATGCGCGGCAGTAGGAAATTATAGTATCGCTTGAACAAGGGCTTAAACCATTCTGGATGATGCAAAAAAGCAAGGTCGTGAATGCAAACGATGTTTTTTGAATATCTAATGGGTGCAGTGTTGCATAAATTCAATAAAAGAGGATTTCCCCTTTTCTTTAAGTATGGAACAAGATGAATTTGTTCCCATGCATGACCATGCCGATGTCCAACTACAATGGCATCAAACTCTTGGAACAAATCTTTGTGCAGTACATTTTGTGGACATACCACATTGAGCTCTATGCCTTTCGCTTTCAATGTGCGTGTAAGCTCAATGGCAAAGCGCTGAACTCCTGTGATCGCTTGGGTGAGAAAACGGCCGTTAATGTATATAGTTGCAGTAGTTGAAGAGTCCAATGGGCTATCCTAAGGTTGTCCTTCAAAAGTAAGCGAAGTATTCAATTCAAGTTTAAATGCAGCAATGGAAAGATCCTATTTGCTTTTAATATATCAATCATATTTGACAAATAATAAAGCAAACTTGTCTAAATGTAAAATAAACTTTACATTTGAAATTTAAAATTAATTGTCATGAGAAAAATTAAATTATTGCCACGTTGGTGTAGAATGGTCGGAATCCTTTTGTTGCTTCCACCACTTGTCATGTTTACCATAAACCCTGAAGTTGCCTTTGGAGACCCTATTTTTGGAAGTCCTGAAGATTATATGATCAATGGAACGGTCATCAATCTTGTAGACGATTCGGAAGGGGAATGGGTATTTTTTAAGGTCATCCAAAATGACTTGATCAACGAGCTTATGCTGAGTATGATGATTGTTGGAGCCTGGATGATTGCGTTTTCGCGCATCAAAGGTGAGGATGAATTTAGTGAGCGTTTGCGCTTAGAAGCGATGGGCGCTGCGATGTTTTGGAATGCACTGATTTTATTGATATTGAACTTCTTGATTTACGATGGTTTATTTTTATACGTCATGATCTATCAATTATTTAGTTATTTGCTGATATTCAGCTTGATATTTGCTTTGCGCTTGAGGAAAGAGAGAAAAGAATTGGGTTATGAAGAATAGTATAAAGGTAGAGCGGGCAAAGAATAATATTACACAAGCCGAATTGGCAAGACTAGTAAAGGTGAGTCGTCAGACCATCAATGCCATTGAGTTGGGAAAATACGTTCCATCAACACTTTTGGCCTTAAGGATGGCAAAGGTGTTCAATGCATCGGTGGATGAAATTTTTCAATTGGAAGAAGGAGATTTTGACTGACAGCTTAAATGAGTTTGATCCAATCCAATAAAAGTTCAAACTCTTCAGTTTTTTTATTACCAACCAACAATGCCACCTCTTCGATTCTGGGAGCATGGAAATTCTCTATGTTCAACTTTCGGCCACGGAAGGAAGGGTACAATTCATTCAACGGAATTTTAATCTCTTGCCATTTGCCATTGGTCTCAAAAGTTTGAATATAAGATTGATAATCACTTTTGCTTTTCTTGAGCCGAATTTGGTAAGATTTCTTGTCTCCTTTAACCCTTAAAACGATGAATGTGCGGTCGCCAACATCTATGCCATTCCTGCGGTGTCGAATGGAAGAAAACCTCCGTTATTGGCGGTAGAAACATTGCCATGATAATGCCCCTGAGATTGTCTGTTAATGTCAAAGTAGCCCTTAGAAAGCCCTCCCATTACACAATCATCGACAACGTACCAATCTTTGCTGTTTTCTTTATTAAAGCCTTATGGGATAAGTTCATTCTCAGTGTGAATCTGGTTCATCATCAATAAGCTCAGTAAGAATTTCATCTTATTGTTTGCACAGATAACATTGAAAGGTTGAAAAAGTTTGCACTAGCAATTCTTGTATTGATCATAAAGACCAATGCCTTTTAAAATCATGGGTTTAATTTTTTCTAGTCGAGATTGTTTTGTCGCATCTCGCTTTGCATCACCAATGTAATTGGCATATTCTTTTTGTTTGCCAAAAGTGAGATTAAAGAAAGCAGTTTTAAATGCAGGGTCCTTGAGTTCATCCTTCAATGTCCCAGAAATATCATATTCAGTGGTTTTCTCAGGACGCACCCTCATACCTGCTTTTTCATTTTCGATGGCTTCCCTTACATAGTCTAAAAGTTGAACCTCATTGATCTTCATTTCTCCTTCAATGCGTATTTGCCGCATGGCTTTTGTTTTGCCTTCTTGGGCGTTTTGCAATAATCCGTAAGGATCTTTCAAAAAGACACCTTGAAAAAACCAAAGTCCCACATGATTTTTAAAGGCTCCCATGGCGACAATATTTGCTCCATCAAAGGTATAAGTGGGCGCTCCCCATTTAACTGTTTCTACCAATTCAGTTTTCAATAATGAGCTCCTCAATCGACTCAAAGTTTCCTTCCATCTAGGATGTTTTTCTATGTACTTATCTACCTTTTCCATGCAAACTATTTAGTTTGTAATGTTTGTAATGTTTGTTATCAACAGCATCAATTCTTGTAGAATAATGGCTTGAATCGTGTCAGTTTCATTTATCAACATCCCCAAATCTAAGCAATGCAATTCATTACTTTTATTCACCTCAATTCGTTATCATATGCCCTCCTTTTCTCATCTACATGTACACACACAATTCTCACTGCTCGATGGTGCTGCACCCATCAGCAATTTGATGCAAAAGGCGAAAGAAGACAATATGCGCGCTGTTGCACTTACCGATCATGGGAATATGTTTGGGGCTTTTCAATTCGTGGCTGAAGCGGCGAAGCAAGGCATTACTCCTATTGTAGGCTGTGAGTTCTACATGGTTGAAGACCGCCATCAAAAAGAATTTAAAGGTGGAAAGAGAGACAAGCGTTATCATCAATTGCTGTTGGCAAAGGATCAAAAAGGGTATGAAAACCTCTCTAAACTATGCTCCTTAGGGTACATCGAAGGCTTATACTCCAAATATCCAAGGATCGATATGGAGTTATTGAAGCAATACAAAGAGGGCTTAATTGCCACCACCTGCTGCATTGCCTCAGTAATTCAACAAGCCATACTTTTCAAAACAGAAGAAGAGGCCGAGCAAACTTTTAAAGAGTGGTGGGAGCTGTTTGGAGATGATTATTACATCGAATTGCAGCGACACGACATAGGGGAAATTGATGGAACGGGTAAAACCCAAGAAGACGTCAATCAAGTGTTGATCGAGTGGTCCAAAAAATACGGAGTCCCGCTCATTGCTACGAACGACTCTCATTATGTAGATGAGGAGGATTGGACAGCACACGACATTTTACTTTGCATCAATACCGGAGATAAAATCAGCACGCCAAAAGGAGATGGGAAGGGCTTTCGATTTGGTTTTCCAAACAATAACTTCTATTTCAAAACACAGGCCGAGATGAACCTTCTGTTCAAGGATGTTCCTGAGGCCATTGACAATACCAACCTCATTGTCGACAAGATCACCCCACCAAATCTAAACAGAGACATTCTGCTTCCTAATTATACCTTGCCCAAGGGTTTCAAAACACAGAATGACTATTTACGTCATTTAACCTTTCAAGGTGCTTTAAGACGCTATGGAGAAATTACGGCCGACATTGAGGAACGCCTGAATTATGAGCTGAAGATTATTGCAGACATGGGCTTTCCCGGATACTTTTTGATTGTGCAAGATTTTACTACTGTGGCAAGAGACATTGGCGTGGCTGTTGGGCCAGGTAGAGGATCAGCTGCTGGATCGGCCGTTGCTTTTTGTATCGGTATCACCAATATAGATCCAATTAAATACGATCTGCTCTTCGAGCGTTTCCTCAATCCTGAGCGGATTAGCATGCCTGATATCGACATTGATTTTGATGACGATGGCCGTTCCAAGATTATCGATTATGTGGTGGGGAAATATGGTAAAGATCAAGTTGCTCAGATCATTACTTATGGTTCGATGGCTGCAAAATCTTCTATCCGAGATGTCGGTCGAGTATTGGATGTGCCTCTGCCAGAGGTTGACAAGATTGCCAAAATGGTACCCAATGTATCCTTGAAAGCTCTTTTCAACAGCGATGAAAAAACACTCAAAGAAAAGCTGAACGCAGACGATTACGAGCATGCTAAGGAATTGAGGCAGTTGATCAAAAAGGAAGGCGATACGGCCAAAACCTTGAACGAAGCGAGAAGACTGGAAGGATCAGTCCGCAATACAGGGGTGCATGCCTGTGGCATTATCATTTCTCCTGACGACATCAAAAACTACATTCCAGTTTGTACTTCAAGGGATTCAGACTTGCTACTCACACAGTTCGACAACAAAGTCGTGGAGGATGCAGGCCTCTTAAAAATGGATTTTTTGGGATTGAAGACATTGACCATCATACGCGATGCCATTGAATTGATCGAAGCCAATCATGAGGTGAAAATTGATCCAGATGAAATACCTTTAGAAGATGAGAAAACCTATGAATTGTATCAAAAGGGAGAAACCAATGGTACATTTCAGTTTGAATCTGCTGGTATGCAGAAACACCTCAAAAATTTAAAGCCCAACAATATTGAGGATTTAATTGCCATGAACGCCTTGTACCGTCCCGGTCCCATGCAATTCATCGACCTTTTTGTAGCACGCAAGCACGGAGAGAAAAAGGTGGATTATCCTCATGACCTTTTGAAAGATATTTTAGAAAACACCTATGGCATCATGGTGTATCAGGAACAGATTATGCAAGCTGCACAAATCATGGCAGGCTACTCCTTAGGAGAAGCCGACATTCTAAGAAGGGCCATGGGAAAGAAGAAGATGGATGTGATGCAGCAGCAAAAGGTGAAGTTTGTAGAGGGTGCAGAAAAATTGCATCAGATCGACTCCAAGAAATCTGAAGAGGTGTTCGACATCATGTTGAAATTTGCGCAGTATGGATTTAACCGTTCACATTCAGCGGCCTATTCAGTGGTGGCCTTCCAGACAGCCTATTTAAAAGCCAATTATCCTGCAGAATATATGGCTGCAGTGCTGACCAATAATATGAATGACATTAAAAAAGTGACTTTCTTTATGGAGGAATGCCGTCGCATGGGTCTAAATGTAATGGGACCAGATGTCAATGAAAGTGCCTTCAAGTTTACAGTCAACAAGAAGGGCGAAATCCGATTTGGATTAGGAGCCCTCAAAGGAGTAGGAGAGGGTGCTGTAGACGCCATCGTAATGGAGCGCAAAGAAAACGGGTCTTACAGTTCAATATTTGATTTTACAAAACGCATTGACCATAAATCAGCCAATAAAAAAACCTTTGAGAGTTTGGCTTTGGCAGGAGGCTTTGACTCTTTTGAAGAGATTCATAGAGCACAATACTTCTATCAAGACAATGGTGACAGTTCTTTTCTCGACAAGGCCATTCGTTTTGGCCATACCCATCAAGAGCAATTAAATTCCTCTCAAGTATCCTTATTTGGAGGTGGGTCAGAGGTGGAAATCCCTGAACCAAAAGTGCCCAGTTGTGAACCTTGGGGTAGATTGGAAAAGCTCTCTAAAGAAAAAGAAGTGGTTGGCATCTATTTGTCTGGGCATCCCTTGGACGATTACCGTTTTGAAATCAAGCATTTTTGTACTGCCAATGTGAGAGATTTATCGGATCTAGAAAGGGCCAAAGCCAAAGGAGAAATGGCCTTTGCTGGCATTGTAACGGAAGCACAGCACAGAACTTCAAAAAATGGCAAACCCTATGGGGTACTTACCATTGAGGGCTATGAAGAGAACCATCGTTTCATGCTTTTTTCGGACGATTACATTAAATACAAAAGTTACCTTACACAAGGGTGGTTCTTGTTTATTAAAGGAAAGGTACAAACTCGACCTTGGAACGATGAATTGGAATTCAAAATTTCAAGCATAGAGCTTCTGTCAGATGTCAGAGAAAAGTTGGCTACCAAAATATTGTTGGATGTGCAATCAAAAGACATTGATGAGGAATTGATTGATACTCTGAAAACATTTGATGCCCACAAAAAAGGAAATTGCTTGTTGGAAATTAACTTGATTGACAGAGCCAATCAACACAAAATAGAGATGCGTTCAAGAACAGCAAGAATAACATTAGACGATGAGACCATTGGTGCCATAGAGCGGAATCCTAAATTGACATATAAAGTAAAATAATGTCATAATGTCGCATTTTAGCTTTGGACTTATTATTGAATAGAACAATTTTGAATAAATAAAAAACAACCTTTAAATTATAATATTATGGCAGTGGAATTAACTGATGCAAATTTTCAAGAGCAAGTAATCAATTCAGACAAACCAGTAATGGTTGACTTTTGGGCTGAGTGGTGTGGACCGTGCAGAATGGTAGGGCCAATCGTTGAGGAATTGGCCAGTGAATATGAAGGAAAAGCTATAGTTGGAAAAGTAAATGTAGATCACAATCCAGCTGTTTCTGCTCAATTTGGTATTCGTAACATTCCAACGGTTTTGTTCTTTAAAAATGGAGAAATCGTTGACAAGCAAGTTGGAGCAGCTCCAAAATCAGCATATGCAGATAAGCTAGAATCTCAACTAGCTTAATCAATACATATATAGAAAGGGCTTTCAAGACCATTGAGAGCCTTTTTTATCTAACTTTCTTTTCATGTCACCCATTGACCAAAGTCGAATACAGCCATACAGCCAGATGGAATTGCTTGCCAAGCAAGTGGTGGAGGGTTTTATAACCGGCTTGCACCGTAGCCCCTTTCATGGTTTCTCGGTAGAATTTGCAGAGCATCGTTTGTACAATTCAGGAGAATCTACGCGGCATGTAGATTGGAAATTGTATGCCAAAACAGACCGTTTGTACATGAAGCGTTATGAAGAGGAGACCAATTTGCGCTGCAGATTGCTCATCGACGTTTCTTCTTCCATGAATTTCCCAAAGAAAGGAAAAAATGGGAGCATGAATAAGTTTGAATTTTCTATTCATGCCGCAGCAGCCATTGTTGAATTGTTGCGCAAACAGAGAGATGCATTTGGCCTTTCTTTCTTTAGCGATGCCATAGAAGTTCACACAGAAGCAAAATCAAGTTCCTCACACCAACGATTGTTGTACAATTTGTTGGAGGAGAAACTGAGCACAACAGAAGCCTTAAAATCTACTGCGGCCATAGATGTTTTGCATCAAGTATCTGAAATGATTCAAAGACGTTCTTTGGTCATTGTGTTTAGCGACATGATGGATGAAACAGAGCGAGAGGAAGAACTCCTAAGTGCATTGCAGCATTTGCGCCACAATCACCATGAGGTCATCTTGTTTCATGTCTTGGATGCACAAAAGGAGTTGAGTTTTGATTTTGAGAATAGACCCTATCGCTTTATTGATTTGGAAAGTGGGGAGCAATTGAAGTTAAATCCTGCTGAGGTAAAAGAGAAATACGTTGAGCACGCTAAGGAAAGAGAACAGGCCATCAAGTTAAAGTGCGGACAGTTGGGTGTAGACTATGTGAAAGCTGATGTAGGCAAGGATTTCGACCAAATCTTAATGCCCTTTTTTATGAGGCGAAAAAAATTGTATTGATTCTTCTCCATTTTTTTAAAGAGGGCGCATTGCAACAGAAAAATTTTTTACATTTGCCCTCCCTGAAAAGGGAAGTTCTCGAAAAATACTGGTCCGGTAGTTCAGTTGGTTAGAATACCTGCCTGTCACGCAGGGGGTCGCGAGTTCGAGTCTCGTCCGGACCGCAAAGCCTTCCAATTTTGGAGGGCTTTGTTTTTAAAAATAGATTGGTTGCTTGGCCGCCTATTCCTATTTACTTCTTAAGGAATGGCAGTCTCGCTGCACAAGTTTATCGGTCGCGTAGCTCAGCTGGATAGAGCATCTGCCTTCTAAGCAGACGGTCACAGGTTCGAATCCTGTCGCGATCACTAGAGAATGAAAGCCACGCATTGCGTGGCTTTTTTATTTTGGCAAATATTGAGCTTGCTTAAAATATTTGTGAAAATAAAATAGTTGCAAAAGCTTCGCTTTTGTTGGCTTTCATTTTGACCTCGGAGAAGCAAGGATGGCCGAAGGCAATCCTGTCGCGATCACTTGATGATTAAAACCGCTTTATAGCGGCATTGAGATAAAAAACCGCCAAGTTTACTTGAGCGGTTTTTTTATGAGATGATGCAGAGCGTGAGCTCAAGTTGTTTTGATTCCCTTTACGGAGTGCAAAGGCTCACTGAAAGTTATCCTGTCGCGATCACGAATGAATCGAAAAAAGATTCAGATGCAAGGGAGTTTCAAAATGAATCTCGCTTCTTTATTGAAACAAATCGAAGCAGATAATTTTTTGATTTTCAGAGCGGAGCTCCGCTCCGCTTCCGCACGATAACATCGTGTGGTATTTAATACCGCTCCGCAGGATTTGTAATCCTGCGCTAAGATATACGAAATTAGCCTAATAACTATTATCTTTAACTTATCAGTTTTGGTAAAAAACATACAATAAAAGAAAACAAGAGTTATTATTTAACGATGACAATAGTTGATTGGATAGATGTATTCAGTCGAAAAGAACAGCGTGATATAATTATTGAGGCATTACGCTATTGTATAAAGCATAAAGGACTAAATGTATATGCCTATTGCATTATGTTTGTAGACACCCCAATATTTAGGACAGCTTTTGGTTAAAGTTAGTATAAATTATCATGCTACCTGTTTGTAAATATTGATTGGTATTTCATATTTAATGGACTGGTGTCTTCTTTCATTGTTGTAATACTTGAAGTATTGGTTAATTAGTGAGTAAAGTTGCACACCATCC
>Ga0316208_1001302_pt1 | contig 24186 bp, 30 predicted proteins | sample 3monopyrite_MG_FD_204944 | JGI IMG/M metagenome (GOLD analysis project Ga0316208, IMG submission 204944) | Microbial mat bacterial communities from mineral coupon in-situ incubated in ocean water Damariscotta River, Maine, United States -... | ecosystem: Environmental > Aquatic > Marine >... | reverse complement strand
CGCGAGACGTTGCGCAGCCGGTCGTTGCCGTCAAAATCAATCGCCAGCACCTGACGATCCACTTCTTCCGGCGCAAAAGGCCCGAAAAGGCGGAATTGGCTGGAGGCATAGTAAATTGTGTTGTTCTGCAACGCGCGCTCAGAGGCGGGCGTCCCGAAAAGACTGATCACCTCGTCTTTCGTGGTGGTGCCGATGGTGAGCGTCGCAAGCTCTTCTGCTGGCGGGATAAAACCGTTGTACCGGTCCATCTGCGCGCATCCTCCGACAAACGCGAGGGCCGCTGCCATGCCTGCCAGTTTGACCCTTCTGCGCAGTTTAGCTGTCATCGCACTCATACCCGTCGCCTCTTGCCTTGACGCCATGCGCCTTTTATCCCCGATACAGTACACCCCGCCCCTGTTCAAGAATCGAAAACAGCCATGCCTAAGTTACCCACGTCACATCTGCGTTTAACCGAGCTTGCAACCCGCAAGCCGACCGCATTTGAACTGGTGCCAACAGCAGACGAACGCAAGGCCATTGCCACCGAATTGGGCATTGTAGGTATCAAAAAGCTGCGGTTTACCGGCGCATTGGCCCCGCAAGGCCGGCAGGATTGGACGCTGACTGCCGATCTGGGCGCAACGGTCGTGCAAGACTGCGTTGTGACGCTTGATCCCGTGAACACTCGTATTGATGAGAGTATTTCGCGCAACTATGTGGCTGATATACCAGAGATCGAGGCCGCAGAGATTGAAATGCCGCTGGACGATACGACAGAGGCCCTGCCAGAGACCCTTGATCTTGCACAGGTCATGATCGAGGCACTGTCGCTCGCCTTGCCGCCTTATCCGCGCACCGCCGGGGCCGATTTGTCTAAGGCGGTATTTACCGAACCCGGCACAGCGCCGATGACAGATCAGGACGCCAAGCCTTTCGCGGGCCTAGGTGCCCTTCGCGAAAGCCTTGTAAAAAAAGGCGAATGAGGTTCCTTGCGTGACGTGCGAAAAAGGGTTGCACAAAAGCGGAATCGCAGTATGTTCGCGGCCTCTTTTACATCGTGTCTCGACAGGGCTGCCACAATGGCGTAGGACCCCGCGCAGACGCACAGAAATCAGGGCCACGGCCCTTTATATCATAGGGTTGAGACATGGCTGTCCAGCAGAACAAAGTATCCAAATCCCGCCGCAACAACCGGCGTGCACATGACACGCTGGTTGCGGCAAACCCCAACGAGTGTGACAACTGTGGTGAGCTTAAGCGCCCCCACCATGTTTGCCCTTCCTGTGGTCACTATGCGACACGCGAAGTGATTGCAGACACCACCGAGATCGATCTCGACGACGACGCGGCATAAAGCGACGCGAAGGCTCAGTGGCATGACACCAGCCCAGACGGACACTGCTCCGACGCAGGGACATGCTGCAAACCAAGTGCTTTCTGTTGACGCCATGGGCGGAGATCAGGGGCCTGCAACTGTTGTTGCGGGCCTTTCGAAATTTCTGCACTCAGAACCTGCGGCGCGCGCGATCCTGCATGGCCCCAAGACCACTTTGGAGCAACTGCTTGCCAAGCATGGCACCGCCGATCGTGTGACGATCCATGATGCGCCCGATGTTGTCAAAATGTCTGACAAGCCCAGCCATGTGCTGCGAAACGGCAAAAAAACATCCATGTGGTCGGCAATTGAAGCGGTGCGAAACCATCAGGCGGCTGTCGCGGTCAGCTGCGGCAACACTGGCGGGCTGATGGCCATGTCTATGTTGCGCCTGCGCAAGGCCGAAGGTGTGAACCGCCCGGCCATCGCCTGTTTCTGGCCATCGCGCAATCCAACCGGTTTCAACGTGATGCTGGATGCCGGCGCAGACATCCGTGCCGATCAGGATGATCTGCTGACCTATGCGCTGATGGGGGCCTCTTATGCGCGTAATGCGCTGGATATTGCACGACCGCGTGTCGGTTTGCTGAATGTCGGCACCGAAGAACACAAAGGTCGCGCCGAGCTGAAAGTGGCCCATGAGCTTATTGGCAATGCGGCCGTCATTGGCGATTTCGAATATGTGGGTTTTATCGAGGGTGGCGATCTGCTCTCGGACAGGGTTGATGTGATTGTCACCGATGGTTTCACAGGCAATGTTGCGCTGAAAACCGGCGAAGGCACAGCCACGCTGATCAGTGATTTGCTGCGTGGTGCGCTGATGAAAAACCCGTGGTCGATGTTTGGCGCCCTGCTGGCGCGCGGATCTTTGCGCAGATTGCGCAGGCGGATCGACCCCCGCCGCGTCAATGGCGGTGTGTTTTTAGGCCTCAATCAGACCGTTATCAAAAGCCACGGTTCAGCTGATGCCACCGGTGTTGCCGCAGCGCTGCATCTGGCCTATCGCCTCGCCCAAAGCGGGTTCTCAGATAAACTCGCGGCGAGGGTTGCGTCGGCTGCATCACTTGCCCAAGATGCTGGACAAGAGAATGAGACAGGCAGTCTCAATACAAAGACAGGCAAGTAGGCATGATGCGTCGCGCAGTGGTCAAAGGGGTTGGTCATTATCTGCCCGAAAGAGTGGTCCCAAACGCTGATTTCGAAAAAACGCTCGATACTTCGGATGAATGGATCAAGGCGCGATCGGGCATTGAGCGGCGACATTTTGCCGCCGAAGGCGAAACGACCTCCGATCTGGCTACCAAGGCCGCCAAAGCAGCACTGGCCATGGCGAACATGGATGGTTCTGATATCGATGCCATCGTTCTGGCCACCTCTACCGCTGATCTGACCTTCCCTTCTGCGGCCACGATGGTTCAGCATGCCATTGGAAATACGACAGGCTATGCCTTTGATGTGCAAGCGGTTTGTGCCGGTTTTGTCTATGCGCTGTCCAATGCCAACGCGCTGATCGCCTCTGGTCAGGCCGACCGGGTTCTTGTCATCGGGGCCGAGACATTCAGCCGGATCATGGACTGGACAGACCGCGCGACATGCGTCTTGTTTGGGGATGGTGCCGGTGCACTCATTCTTGAGGCTGAAGAGGGCAGCGGCGAGAACAGTGATCGGGGTATTCTTTCGGTCGATCTGAATTCTGACGGGCGCTATAAAGACCTGCTTTATGTCGATGGCGGTGTTTCCACCCAGAATTCCGGCGTGTTGCGCATGCAAGGTCCAGAGCTATTCCGCCATGCGGTCGAAAAACTGGCGCAAACCGCCGATACCGCCCTGGGCAAGATTGGGCTGGGTGCTGATGACGTGAATTGGATCGTCCCGCATCAGGCCAATATCCGCATCATTCAATCCACCGCTAAAAAGTTGGGCGTCGGCATGGATCGGGTCGTTGTGACGGTGCAAGACCACGGCAATACCTCGGCGGCATCGATTCCCCTTGCCCTGTCTGTGGGGGTCGCGAATGGCCAGATCAAGCAAGGCGATCTGGTCGTGACAGAGGCGATTGGTGGTGGTTTGGCATGGGGCGCGGTGGTCATTCGCTGGTAATCCGCCCGCACCTTGCGGAAACGCACTGTTAATCCTGATTGCCAAGCCGTTGTTATTGACTCTGAATTTGCGCCGGGCCTATGCTCGCTGGGAAATCGAGAAGGGTTTGTAGTATGGCCGATAAGACTTTGACGCGGATGGATTTGGCAGATGCGGTGCACAGTCAGGTTGGGCTCTCCCGCAATGACAGCGCCGATCTCGTTGAAAGCGTCCTGACCCATGTGTCCGATAGTCTGGTGGATGGTGAGACCGTCAAGATTTCTTCTTTCGGCACGTTTTCGGTCCGTGAAAAGGCCGCCCGCGTCGGGCGCAACCCGAAAACCGGTGAGGAAGTGCCGATCCACCCGCGCCGTGTGCTGACCTTCCGCCCCTCGCATCTGATGAAAGATCGTGTGGCCGCGGGCAACAAGCGCTGACCCATGGCCAAAGCCAAAGACGCCTTTCGCACGATCAGTGAAGTCGCTGAATGGTTGGATACCCCCACCCATGTGCTGCGCTTTTGGGAAAGCAAATTCAGCCAGATCAAACCGGTCAAGGGCGCTGGCGGGCGGCGCTATTACCGCCCTACCGATATGGACCTGCTGGGCGGAATCAAGCAATTGCTGCACGAAGACGGGCTGACGATCAAAGGCACCCAAAAGCTGTTGCGCGAAAAGGGCGTCAAACACGTGGCGGGTTTGGGACTGTCGATGACCGCGCCAGAGCCACAGGCCCCGCCGGCCCCGATTGAGGCCGCAGCCCCCACCCCCGCGCCAGAACCTGCAACGCAGACACCATCTTCGGTTCAAAACGCATTTCCATTCGGAGCACCTGCGCCGTTAGCGGCACCAGCGACGACCATTGACCTGCCAGTGCCGCCCAAGGGCCTGCCGCCTGCAAAACCACGCCTCATCGGGCGTGCGCCTGCTGATCCGCGCGCCCTGCAAGCGCGCGCTGCTGAAATCGCGCCACTTCTGGCCCGGCTGGAAGCGCTGCGCGCAAGGATGCACGGCTGACACATGCTTTTCGGGCTTGCCCTTGCACGGTTTTGGGGTATGAACACCGTCAGTCGGGCTATGGCGCAGCCTGGTAGCGCGTCCGTCTGGGGGACGGAAGGTCGCAGGTTCGAGTCCTGCTAGCCCGACCAATCATAACCGCCCGCCTGTGCACCTGCGCGGCGGGCGTTTTGACATCCAAATGGGGGATGACATGACAAACGCCGGTGTCCTGGCCGACCATCAAATCCGTGACATGATCGCATCGGGTGGGATCGCCGCTGAAGCCCCGATTGAGGACGGCCAGATCCAACCCGCCTCGCTCGATCTGCGATTAGGGCGGACGGCTTACCGCGTGCGTGCCTCGTTTCTGGCGGGACGGCAACGGACGGTCAAAGACCGCCTTGCCGATATCCAGATGCATACGGTCGATCTGACTGGGGGCGCGGTGCTGGAGAAGGGCTGCGTCTATGTCGTGCCGCTGATGGAACGGCTGACCCTGCCCACTGGCATGACGGCGGCCGCGAGCGCGAAATCCTCGATCGGGCGGCTTGACCTCTTGACCCGGATTATCACCGACCACGGTGTCGAATTTGACCGGGTGCCCGAAGGCTATGACGGCCCGCTCTATGTTGAAATCTGCCCGCGGTCATTTTCAGTGGTCGCCAGCCCCGGTCAGATGCTCAATCAGATCATCTTTCGGCGTGGCAAGACCTTGATGTCAGACGATGATTTGCGCGCGCTTCATGCGCTGACGCCAATCGTTTCGGGCGAACCGGTGATCTCTGACGGGCTTGGGTTTTCGGTTGATCTAGAGCCCGCGGACGGCACATTGGTTGGTTACCGCGCCAAGCCGCATACCGGCGTCGTGGACCTTGCCAAACACGATCACTACGACCCGGCAGATTTCTGGGAAGAGGTTCACACCAGGCACGGCTGGATCATCCTCGATCCCGGCGCGTTCTACATTCTGGTCAGCCGCGAGGCAATTGTGATCCCCCCCCTGCAAGCCGCTGAAATGGCGCCTTACATCGCGATGGTTGGCGAATTTCGGGTGCATTATGCGGGATTCTTTGATCCCGGGTTTGGCTATGCCGAGGCAGGCGGGTCAGGGTCGCGCGGGGTGCTGGAGGTCCGTTGTCACGAGGCGCCGTTTGTGTTGGAACATGGGCAGATTGTCGGGCGCTTGGTCTACGAGCACATGGCCGCCCTGCCCGCAGCACTTTACGGACGCGAGATCAAATCAAACTATCAGGGACAGGGGCTGAAGCTGTCAAAGCACTTCAAGTCCTGACGCCGCCCCGCGCGCTGCCTATTTCATGAACCGTCGCGCCGCGCGCATCCCGCGCCGTGCTTTCTGCGCCGTCTGGCGCGCGTCTTGCGCCTGTTGGCGTTCTTCTGGTGTCATTTCGGTACGCTGCTTGCCACGGTTAGCCGCCAGATCGGTGCCTTTGCGCATCAACAACCGCAGGCCCATGTTGATCAGTCTGTTCATATTCATCGCGTCTCTCCTCACCCTCCAGTGCAAGATAAGGCATGTCTACTCATCTTCAAACAACTCGCTCTGGCTGTCGTCGTCATCGTCATCCTTCGCCTCACCCAAGACCGTAGACCCCGGCGGTGGCCGGTTTTCCAAAAGACCGGCGGCGCGCAACTCTTTCAGCCCCGGCAGGTCACGCGCGTTTTCCAGCCCGAAATGATCCAGAAAACCTTGCGTGACCACAAAGGTCACAGGGCGGCCCGGTGTCATCTTGCGGCGGCCAAGGCGAATCCATTCCAATTCAATCAATTGGTCAACAGTCCCGCGGCTGACGCTGACCCCGCGGATTTCCTCGATCTCGGCCCGCGTCACCGGTTGGTGATAGGCCACGATCGCCAGGGTTTCGATCGCCGCGCGGCTGAGCTTGCGGGTCTCGACAGTTTCCTTCTGCATCAAAAAGCCCAGATCGCCGGCGGTACGGATCGCCCAGGCGTCACCGACCCTGACGATATTAACACCGCGCCCGTCATACCGCTTGCGCAAAACCGCAATCGCCTCGGCCGGATCGCAGCCATGCGGCATTCGACCGGTCAGTTCGGTCACTGTCACCGGGTCGGCTGTGGCGAAAAGGATCGCCTCGACCATGCGTTCCTGCTCGCCCATGGGCGGGGCCTCGAACAGGCTGTCGTTGTCGGGCGCGTCTGTCTTACTCATCACCGGGGACTTTCTTGCGAATTTGGATGGGGGCAAAGGTTTCGCCCTGCCGGATTTCGATTTTGCCTTCCTTGGCAAGCTCAAGCGAGGCTGCAAATGTCGCCGCCGTGGTCGAGCGCCGGCGCTGTGGATCAACGTCCCAGCCATCAGGCAGATAGTTGGCAAATTCGGTCCAGTCACCCGCAAAGCCGATCATCCCACGCATCCGTTCCAGCGCCTGCTCCATCGTCATCAAATGCCGACGATCCATCACGAAAGGGCGGAAATCATCGCGGGTGCGGATGCGGGCGTACCCCTGCATCAGATCAAGCAACGTCGCGGTATAGGTCACACGGCGCACGCGCTGCACGTCCTCGGTAATGCCACGGGCAAAGAAATCGCGACCCAACTGGTCGCGAGCCATCAGTTTGGCGGCGGCGTTGCGCATCGCCTCCAGACGTTCCAGTTGGAAAGCTAGATGTGCGGCGAGTTCCTCGCCGGTGGGCCCCTCTTCTGAGGGGTCAGGCGGCAGCAGCAGGCGCGACTTGAGGAAGGCGAGCCATGCCGCCATCACCAGATAATCCGCCGCCAGCTCCAGTCGCAGGCGTTTTGCCTGTTCAACAAAGGCAAGGTATTGCTCTGCCAAGGCAAGGATCGATATCTGGCGCAGATCGACCTTCTGCGTGCGTGACAGGGTCAGCAGCAGGTCAAGCGGCCCCTCATAGGCCCCGACATCCACGATCAAGGCTTCAGCGGCGACACGCTCGCTGACATTGATCGGGTCTTCCTGAAAATCGTTGCCCTGCATCTGACCTCAGCCTAAGTGGCGTGCAAGTTCCGCTTCCAGGTCGGGGATGTCAATATTTGTCGGGGGTTTTCGCATCGCCAATGCGCGATTTGTGCGGGTTATCGCAACCGGGGTCATGTCGCCCGCCGCAGCGGCGACCGCTTCCATCTCGGCTGCGTTCCCGTTGCAATGCAGAGCGATGTCGCAGCCTGCCGCGATGCTGGCCGCGGCACGTTCCGACAGCGACCCGGACAGCGCCTCCATCGACAGATCATCGGTTATCAAAAGACCATCGAATCCAATATCCTTTCGGATCACTTCCATCATTGCAGCGGATGTTGTGGCGGGGGCTGACGGATCGATATCAGAAAAGATGATATGTGCCGTCATGCCTATCGGAAGATCGGCCAGCGCTGCAAATGGCGCAAAATCCCATGCGTCAAGTTCGGCGCGCGGCGCATCCACGCGCGGCAGATCAAGGTGGCTGTCCACCGCCGCACGCCCGTAGCCGGGGATATGTTTGAGAACCGGCAACACACCGCCGTCCAGATGCGCCTTGGCGCAGACCTTTGACGCCGCAACGACGATTTCAACATTATAGCCGTAAAGGCGGTTCTTGAGCACAGGATGCGTCGTCGCCTCGGCGATATCGGCCAGCGGCGCACAGTTGGCGTCAATGCCCGCGTCGTGCAGTTCCGCTGCAATCAGACGATTGCGGATCCAATGGGCGCGCAGCGGATCACCCGCCCGGTCCATCTGATCGAGTGCCGGCAGGTATTCGCGCCAATGCGGGCTGCGCATTCGCTGCACGCGCCCGCCTTCTTGATCAATCAAGATCGGTGCATCACGCTGCACGGTTTCGCGCAAGCTGTGGGTCAGCCGCCGCAACTGGTCGGGGCTTTCGATATTGCGTGCAAACAGGATAAAGCCAAGCGGCTGAACCGCGCGGAAAAAACGGCGCTCCCAAGCGGTGACCTCCGGCCCTTCCGGGCCAAAGATCGCCGCTGTCATCGCCACTTAATTGACCACCAGGGCGATACAGTCTGTCCCTTCGGCCTGCAAAACCGCGCATAAACGGCGGGCCTCGGCCCGGTCCGCAAAGCCACTGGCGCGCAGTCGATACCACGTCGCAGTGCTTTGGTTGCTGACTTGAATGACGCGGTTGCGCTCTGTCATGAGCTGTCCAAAGCGGGCCTGCAGACGGTCCCATTCCTCTGCGGCAAGAGCCGGGTTCGGAAAGGCACCCAGTTGCACCAGATTGGTGCCTGCGGGGAATGCGGTTGTGGTCACGGCTATTTCACCTGCCACCGCCGGTGCTAGGGCTGGGGTTGCGGCGATGGGCGCTGGCACAGCCGTGCTTGTCGGGCGAAGCACCGGGCGCAGGGATGTGGAAACGCCCGGCACGCTGTCTGCGACCGCAAGCGGGGCCGGGCTGCCAAGAGCAGCCAATTGCGCAGCGATCACGGCGGCATCATCTAGCTCCACCGCGGCGTCTGGCATTGTGGGAGTTTCTGTCTGCTCTTCTAAGTGTGCTATGGCCGCTTCAGAGACCGGCTGAGCCTCAAGATCTTCCTGCGCTAGTCCCGACGTCCGCGGGGCGAGAACCAATCGATCTTCCGGGCCGCCAGCTTCGCCAACCGCGGCCACCTCATTCACGGATAACCCTATGTTGACGGCAACACCGCCACCTGGGTTGTCGGGCACCACGCGCATATCGCCTTCCATCGCGCGCACCACAGGGATGCCGCTGACATCACGAACAATCAACTTGTACCCCCACAGACCGACGCCAAGGATCAGGGCCAGCGACAAGGCGGCCCCTGCAAAATTCACTAAATTGGTAACACGCGGCGCATTTGCCGCCGGGGCGAACCCCTCATCGTATACTGCCATCTTCGCCTCTCGCGCGCCCCTTTTGCGGGGTCATCGTTTGTAGGGTCCGACAGCACGTGCGTTAGCGCATCTCTTCTGCCGGAGTGACACCGAGAATACCCAAACCGTGCAAAATAACAATCGCTACGGCCCGAATGAGGGCAATTTTCGCCTGTGTGGTTTCTGAGTCACCCTCTTGAACAAAGCGCAACGCCTCATCGCCGTTGCCCTGATGGTAAAGCGCGTGAAAGTCCGACGCCAGATCATAGAGGTAAAAGGCGATTCTGTGCGGCTCGTGCCCGCGCGCCGCAATCTCCACAAGACGTGGCCATTCAGCGAGCTTTTTTATGACCGTGAGTTCGGCGTCATGGGTCAGGCCAGACAGATCCACATCCGCCAAAGTCGCATCAGAGACATCCGCAAACACCGCTGCCTTGCCGACAGCAGAATTTACCCGCGCATAGGCGTAATTGACGTAAAACACCGGGTTGTCCTTGGACTGTTCCAGCACCTTGTCGAAATCAAAGTCCAGCGGTGCGTCGTTCTTGCGCGTCAGCATGTGAAACCGGGTGACGTTTGGCCCAACCTGATCGACCACATCGCGCAGGGTCACAAAGGTCCCTGCCCGCTTGGACATCTTGAAAGGTTCGCCGTCTTTGTAGAGCTTCACCAATTGCGTCAATTTCACATCAAGCGGCACCCTGCCGTCCGAAAGCGCGGAAACTGCCGCCTTCATGCGTTTGACATAGCCGCCATGATCGGCCCCAAAGACATCGATCAACTGATCAAAGCCACGCTGCACCTTGTCATAGTGATAGGCGATGTCAGGCGCGAAATAGGTCCATGATCCATCGGATTTCTGGACAGGGCGGTCCACATCATCACCATGGGCTGTGGATTTAAACAGCGTCTGTTCGCGTGGCTCCCAATCCTCGGGCATCTTGCCCTTTGGCGGCTCCAGCACGCCGCGATAGATCAGGCCTCTTTCATCAAGTTCGGAAATCGCTTTCTCGATCAATCCGGTGCCATAAAGGGACTTCTCGCTATAGAAGTTGTCCATGACAACGCCAAGCTGGGCCAGATCCGCGCGGATCAGATCCATCATCGCTTCGGTTGCATATTCCCGTATCTCTTCCAGCCAGACATCTTCGCCCTTGCCGACATAGGCATCGCCAGCCTTGGCCTTCAGCGCCGCGCCCACAGGTTTCAGGTAATCGCCGGGGTAAGTGCCATCAGGAAACGCCACCTCTTGCCCGTGGGCCTCAAGATACCGCAGATAGACCGACCGCGCGAGCACATCGACCTGCGCGCCACCATCGTTGATGTAATATTCCTTGGTGACGTCAAAGCCCGCGTAATCAAGCAGCCGCGCCAGCGCATCGCCAAAGACCGCCCCCCGCGTGTGGCCCACATGCAAAGGACCGGTCGGGTTGGCCGAGACATATTCAACCATCGTCTTTTGGCCCTGCCCCAGCGTCGACTGTCCATAGGTCGGATCAGACAGCGCTGCCTTTACCACGCCTTGCCACACTTCAGGCACCAGCCGCATGTTCAGAAAACCCGGCCCAGCGACCTCTGCCACAGCGATCTGCGGATCAGCCCGCAGCTTGGCCGCCAGACCTTCGGCAATCACCCGTGGGTTCATCTTGGCAGGCTTCGCCAGCACCATCGCCGCATTCGTCGCCATATCCCCATGGGCTGCATCGCGCGGTGGCTCGACCGAGACAGCAGCGGTGGCAAGACCTTCGGGCAGCGTGCCCTCAATGACCATCTGGTCAAGGCACTCCAGCACGCGGGCGCGAATATCAGCAAAAAGGTTCATTGTTTTTCCAAGCGCATTGTTTGATTGGGGTTTACCACCCGTACCCCACAGGGCAAGCAGACTCTTGCCAAAAGGATGCCGTCAATTTCCGTCGATCACGCCGGCTGGAATATCCTCGCCGCCAATGAGGCGCCTGTGTTCCTGTATGGCGAAACGATCGGTCATGCCCGCGATGTAATCAGCCACGATGCGTGCCAACGCCGTCTTATCGGGCGCATCGGCCACATCCTTGCGCCATTGTTTGGGCAGTTCATCGGTGTTTTCCATGAAGAATGGAAACAGATCATTGATCATCTGTGTCACCACGACGCGCATCTCGACCACGGCAGGCGCACGATACATGCGGTTGAACAGGAATTTGCGGATCACTTTGAGATCTGTCCAGAGTTCTGGCGAAAACTGTACCATCATGCGCCCTGCGTGGCGGATATCATGCACCGAGGCAGGCGCCAGTTCGATCAAGTTGCGGCGGCTGACCGTGATGACATCCTCGACCAGGATACCAAAGAACCGGCGCAGCGCCTCGTGCCGGCGACGGTAATAGTTCAGCCCCGGATACTTTGCATCCACACGCGCAAAGCAGTCGCGCAGGATCGGGAGTTCGGCCAATTCATCGGTGCTGAACAGCTCGGCCCGGAGTCCGTCATGCAGGTCATGGTTATTATAGGCGATGTCATCGGCAAGCGCCGCCGATTGTGCCTCCGCACTTGCATGGGTGTGCAACTCCAGATCGTGTCGTGCATTATAGGCCGCCAGCGCAAAGGGAATATCCCCCGTCACCGGACCATTGTGCTTTGCGATCCCCTCAAGGCTCTCCCAGGTCAGGTTCAGCCCGTCCCATTCGGCATAGTGTCGCTCCAGACTGGTGACGATATGCAAGGCCTGCGCGTTGTGATCGAACCCGCCATAGGGCTGCATCAAGGCATCCAGCGCCTCTTCTCCGGTATGTCCAAAAGGCGTGTGCCCCAGATCATGCGCCAGGGCGACCGCCTCGGTCAGTTCCACGTTCAGATCAAGCGCCGCCGCAACGGTGCGTGCAACCTGCGCCACCTCGATCGAATGGGTCAGGCGAGTGCGGAAATAATCACCTTCATGTTCAATGAATACCTGCGTCTTGTGCTTCAGCCGTCGAAAGGCGCTGGCATGAATGATCCGGTCCCGGTCGCGCTGAAAGGGCGACCGGAAGGTGCTTTCTTCCTCGCGGTAAAGCCGCCCCCGCGGATTTGCGGGATCGGTTGCATAGGGCGCTGCCATCGTCATGTGCCTGTCTTGTCGCGGTTGCCTGTCATCCCTATATTACACCTGAAACCGATCCGATAGGTCCGCTACGATGTTCACCCTTCCGCCCAAAGTCACCTCGCGCGCCTTCGCGCGTTTGGTCGAGATTGGCGCATCCGCCCAGGGCAAAGCGCTGCGGGTGGCCGTTGAAGGGGGGGGGTGTTCAGGGTTTCAGTATGAAATCGACCTCGATGATCCCAAGGCGGATGATTTGCTGCTCACCGATCAGGGCGAAACCGTTGTGATCGATGCGGTGTCACTGCCGTTTCTGGCCGATGCGGAGATTGATTTCAGTGAGGAGTTGATTGGCGCAAGATTTGTCATCAACAACCCCAATGCCACTTCGTCTTGCGGGTGCGGGACATCGTTTTCGATGTAATCCGGGATTTGGCGGCCATTCTCTGCGCTTTGCTGAACCTTGCCTTTCCCCCTGCCCTTCGCCAAAACTGACCCCGACGCATCGGGGGCAGATTCATGAGAATCGCGACGTTCAACATCAACGGCATCAAGGCCCGCATCGGTGCGCTCACCGCGTGGCTGGACGAGGCGCAACCCGATGTAGCCGTCCTGCAAGAAATTAAATCCGTTGACGAAAATTTTCCCCGAGAGTTGTTCGAGGACAAGGGTTACAACGTCGAAACCCACGGGCAAAAGGGGTTCAATGGCGTCGCGATCCTGTCCAAAATGCCGCTGGAAGATGTAACACGCGGCTTGCCGGGTGCGCCTGGTGCGGGTCGCGACGGCGTTGATGACGCAGAGGCCCGCTATATCGAAGCCACTGTCGTCGGCGAACAGGCAGTGCGCATCTGCGGCCTCTACTTGCCCAATGGCAACCCTGCACCGGGGCCGAAGTATGACTATAAACTGCGTTGGATGGAACGGCTACATGCCCGCGCGCAAGAGCTTATCGCACATGAAGCAACCGCCCTAATGTGCGGCGATTACAACGTTATTCCGCAGATCGAGGATGCCGCCAGCCCTGATGCTTGGCGCGATGACGCCCTGTTCCGACCCGCAAGCCGCGAGGCGTTCCGGCGCATCCTGAACCTGGGCTATACCGAAGCGTTTCGCGCACGCGAGGCAGGTTCGGGGCATTATTCGTTCTGGGATTATCAGGCCGGTGCCTGGGACAGAAACGACGGTATTCGCATCGACCATTTTCTGCTGACGCCGCAATGTGCTGATCTGTTCGCCAATTGCTGGATCGAGAGCGCGGTCCGCGGGCGCGAAAAACCCTCTGATCACGTGCCTGTCTGGGTCGAACTTGCCGCCTAGCCTCCCGGCAGGCTAGACTGAAGCTTCCGAACCGGGCTTTGAGGTCACAGGCGCATGTTCCGCAAGATCATCAGTTTAGCCATAATCGCAGCCAGCCTGCCGACGTTCAGCACTGCGCAATGCCGCATTTCAGTGCCCGGAACATCGTGTATTTCAATTCCCCAACCGCTGATACCACCACCCGGCCCCGTTGAAATCGGTCAGATTCTGGAACGCGGCCAATACTCGATGCTGCTGAACGCGCGCTATTACGGGCTGCCTCGGGTCAGTGATGGCTGGGTCTACATGCGGATCGAGGAAGAGATCTACCGGGTTGATTGGGTCACCCATACGGTGTTGGAAAAAGTCACCGATCAGGCCAGCCGAAACTGGTAGATTAGTCCGCGCGGCGCGGAAACCCTTCATAAAAGGCGCTGTGTCGCCCCGCGTGGTTGGCCATCCCCGGTTTCGTCAGGCACCCTTTGGGCGCGATATAGCTGTCAATCCTGCGGGCCGGGCTTTCGTGCCATGTCAGGTTAAAGGCCGCACCCTTTGGAAAGACGAACATGCTGGAATATGGCAAGTGGTCATGCACCCACCATGCTAGCGCCCGCCTCATAACGGTCGGCAAACCACGGGATAACGATGCAGGCGGTTGCGCCCATGTGGCCGTTCGCATCCCGCTTGTCCCAGATATGGCCCGCAAAGTTGGCCTCATTTGCGGCACAGTTATACCCCGCCCTCCCAGCCCGCTGCTGGTCATTGCAGAACTTGTTCACAGTCGCAGACCGATAAGCCGAGCGGACCAGCACCTTGCCAAAGGTGCGGTGCAATGGTTCCAGCAACGTGGTGCAAAGCTGCTTTCCGGCGCTGATTGCCAGTTCCGGGTCATCCGGGATATTGGGGATACCGTGGAAATTGGCAACCTCGGAATACAGAAACTCGCGCATCCAGAAATTCTCGGACAGCCGCACGCGCCCCAATTTGTCGAGCATGGTAACGCTGGTTGGTTTCTTCATCCGGCACACTCCCCCGCTTAGATTGCGCTCACTCCGCCACATCAAAATCATAGAGCCAACCCAGCCTGTTGAGAAAGGCAGAGGGCGCGAGTTTGCCCATGATCCGCAGCCCGGCATGGGCAATGCTGCGTTGCACGCCGCCAAGATGATAGTTTCGTGCATGTTTGTTCGCGGCCCCAATCGCCTTCACCACGCGGGCGCGGCGCAGGTCCTGATAGCGGCGTAATCCTGCATCAAGTGATGGTTCTTCATCGCAGCATCTCGCAAGCGTATAGGCGTCCTCAATCGCGAGGTTTGCCCCTTGGGCAAGGAAAGGCAAGGTCGGATGGGCCGCGTCACCCAGTATCGCGACAGAGCCCATATGCCATTTCCGGGCGACAGGGTGGCGGAAAAGCCCCCACAGGTTCACCTCTTCGACATCACCAAGGATGCTTTTGACCGCCCAGCCACAATCCGCAAAAGCCATGCGCAGGTTGCCGGGGTCATCGCCATGATGCCAGCCTTCATCGGCCCATTGGCTTCGCTCTTGCACTGCGACGATATTCAGCCGCCCGCCCGACAGCGGATAGGTCACCAAATGCCGCCCCGGCGCCATCCAGATACGCGCCACCGGATCAGGTTTGTCGGTCTTGACCAGCGCGCGCCATGCGACCTGACCTGTGAAAAACGGCTCGGCCGGCGTGTTGAGAAGCCCGCGCACGACAGACCGCAACCCGTCCGCGCCGATCGTCAATGCAGGGCGCATGACCTCGCCATTCGCCTGAAAGCTGCCGTCCGCATCCAATTCGGTGATCCGCGCACCCAGTTGCACCGTGACACCAGAGGCCTCGCATCCGCGGGCCAGAATATCAATCAAGGCGGCGCGATGGTAAAACCGATAAGGCGGTGTCTGGGCCGAGATATCAAAGCGCGCAATCTCTGCGCTGCCCATCGCATCCATCGCAAAGACCGTTTGTGCGGTAACACCGGTCGCTTCAAGTGCCCTGTCGATGCCAAGCGCGTTCAGCGCGCGCGCCCCGTTTGGGGTGATCTGCAAACCGGCACCCACTTCGGTCAGCGCGGGAGCTTGTTCGTAAACGGTCACATTTGCCCCACGGCGCGCAAAGGCCAGTGCGGCGGTCAAACCACCTATGCCGCCACCGATCACGGCAATGTCGCGGCTTTGGTTCTGGTTCATCCTAGTCGTCCCGGTGGACCTTTTCGCGACGCTCGTGACGCTCTTGTGCTTCAAGGCTCATGGTCGCGATGGGGCGGGCATCCAGCCGCTTGAGCGAGATCGGCTCGCCGGTCTTTTCGCAATAGCCGTATTCGCCTTCGTCGATGCGGCGCAGTGCGGCATCAATTTTCGCGACAAGCTTGCGTTGGCGGTCGCGTGTGCGCAATTCCAGCGAGCGGTCGGTTTCTTCCGAAGCGCGATCAGCAACATCGGGGATGTTGCGGGTCTGGTTCTTCATGCCGGCAACCGTATCGCGGCTGTCGACAAGAAGTTCGGCTTTCCAGTTCTGCAGCTTGCGGCGGAAATACTCGGTCTGCTTTTCATTCATGAATGGTTCATCGTCTGCTGGGCGATAGTCGTCTGCAAGAAACACTTCAGCCTTCATCATCAATCCCTTTCGCTCTGCTTACCGCATTATTCGATTTGCGGTTGCCCTCACCCGATTTTGAGGCGGGTTTACTCCCTTCATTGCATGGTGTCACCCCCCCTTTTTCGCCCACTCGCAAGGTGTTGATGATCCCCGGTGACCTGCTAGGTTGCCCATGAAATCAAAAGGGTGCGAGACCATGGAATTCACGCGGCAATTCACCGGCACAGACACATATGTCGCCACTGACGACCTGACGCTGGCCGTAAATGCCGCTGTCACACTCGAGCGCCCTTTGCTGGTTAAAGGTGAGCCCGGCACCGGCAAGACAGAGCTGGCGCGACAGGTCAGCGATGCCCTTGGGCTGCCGATGATCGAATGGCATATCAAGTCTACGACAAAGGCGCAGCAGGGCCTTTACGAATACGATGCCGTCAGCCGTCTGCGCGACAGCCAGCTGGGCGATGCGCGCGTGCATGACGTGGCCAACTATATCAAACAGGGCAAACTCTGGCAGGCCTTTGGCGCGGATGGCAAGGTGGTCTTGTTGATTGACGAGATCGACAAGGCCGATATCGAATTCCCCAATGATCTGCTGCAAGAACTCGATCGGATGGAGTTTCATGTCTATGAAACAGGCGAGACCGTAAAGGCTGTCCACCGCCCGATCGTCATCATCACATCCAACAACGAAAAGGAACTGCCCGACGCCTTTCTGCGCCGCTGCTTTTTCCACTACATCCGCTTTCCCGATGTCGAGACCATGCGCCAGATCATCGAGGTGCATCACCCCGGGATCAAGGATCAGTTGCTGACCACCGCCCTGACCCAGTTTTATGCGTTGCGTGAGACCGCCGGGCTGAAGAAAAAACCGTCCACTTCTGAGGTGCTCGATTGGCTCAAGCTGCTGCTGGCCGAGGATCTGACCGCAGATGATCTTAAACGTGACGGGGCCAATGCGCTGCCCAAGCTGCATGGGGCCTTGCTCAAGAACGAGCAGGACGTGCATCTGTTTGAACGGCTGGCGTTTATGGCGCGCGGGCAGCGGTAGCTTGGCCACAGATCACCGCCCATTGCAGGGCCCCACGGTCAATTGACTGGTTTCGCGTGTGAACCCTTCTATTGTCGGCATAAAGACACAGCATGAGCATGGCCGATGACAACCCCAACCGACGTGACAATCCGACCCCTGCGTGCCAGCGACGTAGCTGACTGGCGCAGGCTCTGGACCGACTATCTGACGTTTTATCATTCCAGCGTCTCTGAACTGGTTTATGCCAGCACCTTTGCCCGGCTCTTGGGCGATGATCCGCATGACTTTTACGGGCTGGTGGCCGAACAGGGCAACACACTCGTCGGCCTTGTACACTATGTCTTTCATCGCCACTGCTGGCGCATCGAAAATACTTGCTATCTGCAAGACCTCTATGCGGACCCGGCTGTGCGCGGCACTGGGATAGGGCGCCAATTAATCGAGGCCGTTTACCAGGCCGCGGATCAGGCTGGTGCGCCTGCGGTCTATTGGCTGACGCAGGATGGCAATCGACAGGCCAGACAGCTTTATGATCGCATTGGCCAAGTGACCAACTTTGTCAAATACCAGAGACCCGCATGAAGCGATTGGCCGCCCTTGCGCTGGTCTTTATCGCCGCCTGCGCAGAAATCCCAGATACGCCAGAGCCGGTCACCCTGACCTTTCCGGACATGCAGCGGTTTGCGGGCGCGAGTCCCGGGCCAGCCACGCGCCGGAATTCCGAGATGGTGTTGGATTTTGTTGATCTGGCCTTTCGGATGGAAAGCGGGCGGGCCCTGCCGACCTTTACCCGGTTTGAAGGGCCGATCACCGTGCGTGTCGCAGGGCGTCTGCGCCCGGAGAGCCGCGACGATTTGTCCGCCCTGTTGCGGCGTCTGCGCCGAGAGGCCCGCATTGATATTCGACTGACCGATGGTCCAGAGGCAAATATCGTGATCGAGGCCGTGCCAACCCGGACCCTGCAACGCGCCGCGCCCAATGCGGCCTGTTTCGTCGTGCCCCGCGTCCAAAGCTGGGCCGAATTGCGCGCCGCGCGCGACACGCCGATGCTGAACTGGGCAACGCTCAGACGCCGCGAGAAGGCCGCGATCTTCATCCCCTCCGATGTCACCTCTCAGGAAATCCGTGATTGCCTGCACGAAGAACTGGCGCAGGCGCTGGGTCCGCTCAATGACCTTTACCGCCTGCCCGACTCGGTTTTCAACGATGACAACATCCATGCGGTGCTGACCGGATTTGATATGCTGATCCTGCGCGCCTATTACGCAGCCGACCTGCGCAGCGGCATGACAGAAGCCGAAGTGGCCGCGCGTCTGCCCGGCATCTTCGTCCGGATCAACCCGCGCGGAGACCGCCCAGGCGGGCGTATTCCATCGACCACCTCGCAGGCCTGGGTCGACGCCATGACCATTGCACTGGGTGACAATGCACCCAAACCGCGCCGCCGTCAGGCTGCGGCACGCGCGGTGGCGATCGGGCAGTCTCTGGGCTGGACCGGCCCGCGCGAAGGCTTTGCCAACTATGCCTATGGTCGCCTGCAAGTCGGGAACAACGCCGCCTTGGCGTTGGCCGCTTTCAACACCGCAGGACGCGCCTATCGGCAAACACCAGTCACCAACATCCATTCCGCCAATGTCGCCCTGCAACTGGCAGCCTTTACCCTGATTGCGCGCGATCCAGAGGCCACCATTGCCATCACCACACCTGCCATCGCCATCGCCCGCCAGCATGAAAATGCCGCATTGATGGCCTTGCTGATGATGTTCAAGGCCGAAGCGCTTGATCTGCGCGGCGAGACCGAAGCTGGCATGGCGCTGCGTCTGGACAGTCTGGGATGGGCGCTTTATGGATTGGGCGACCGGGATGACATCATCGACAGGCTCAATGAAATTGCATCTCTGGCACCACCCCTGCCACCAAACTGACAAAGGGCTCACCCATGATTTTCCCACTTTCAGGACTGCTGATCGGTGCCGTTTTCGGTGCATTGCGCGCCAAGGCAAGGGGCGGCAAAGGCAAGGATATGCTGCAATGGGGCGCTGTTTTCGCGATCATCTTTGCTCTGCTCGGGCTGTTCTTCGCGATCGTCTTGCAGCGCATTCTCAGCTAGCGCGTGTTTCTGCCCCTCTTTGACAATCTGCGCAACAACGGAGTGCCCGTCTCGCTGCGCGAATTTCTGTCATTTCTGGAAGGCGTGAAAGCGGGGCTAGCCACCTATGATGTCGATGCGTTCTATTATCTGGCCCGCACCATAATGGTCAAGGACGAGCGCCATCTGGACAAATTCGACCGCGCCTTTGCGGCAACGTTTGAGGGGCTGGAAGCGATCCCTCAGGAAGCCGTGCTGAACGCTGTCGATATCCCCGCCGAATGGCTTGAAAGGCTTGCCGAAAAGCACCTCAGCGACGCAGAAAAGGCCGAGATCGCAGCGGTGGGCGGTTTTGAGGCGCTCATGGAGACGCTCAAAAAGCGGCTTGAGGAGCAAAAAGGCCGCCATCAGGGTGGGTCGAAATGGGTTGGCACGGCCGGCACATCGCCGTTTGGAGCTTATGGCTATAATCCCGAAGGCGTGCGGATCGGCCAAAACGAAAGCCGCCACCAGCGCGCCGTCAAAGTCTGGGACAAGCGCGAATTCAAGAACCTTGACGATACGGTGGAGCTGGGTACGCGCAACATCAAGGTCGCGTTGAAACGTCTGCGCCGCTGGGCGCGTGACGGCGCGGAAGAAGAACTGGACCTGAACGGCACCATTCAGGCAACCGCCGAACATGGTTATCTGGATGTGAAAACCCGGCCCGAGCGGCGCAATGCGGTCAAGGTGCTGCTTTTTCTTGATATTGGCGGGTCAATGGACCCCCATATCAAAGTGGTTGAGGAACTCTTCAGCGCGGCCAAATCCGAATTCAAACATTTCGAATATTTCTACTTTCACAATTGCCTTTACGAAGGGTTGTGGAAAGACAACCGCCGCCGCTGGAGCGCGCAAACCCCGACATGGGATATTCTGCGCACCTATGGCCCTGACTACAAATGCATCTTCGTGGGCGACGCCAGCATGTCGCCCTATGAAATCGCCTTTCCGGGCGGCGCGAACGAGCATTGGAACGCAGAAGCAGGCCAGACATGGCTTGAACGCGCCCGCGATCAGTGGCCCAACCATCTGTGGATCAATCCGCTGGACGAACGCCACTGGCCCTACACCCAATCGATCCAGATGATCCAGGGTATTTTCGGTCCTGACCGGATGGTCCCGATGACCCTGTCCGGCATTGACGCCGGAATGCGAGCCTTGGGCCGTTAAAGTGTTGTGATTGTGCGCGCACCCATAAGAACCGCTCATCACCTCAGCAATGACAGGCATGGCAAGTGCAGCACCGCATGAAGTATCTTTGGCATCATCATCGTCTGGCCTTGCTGGCCTTCGCGACAGCGCTGAGCCTTGCCGGGTTCTTCGGTGTCAAATCAGTCAGCCAATTCATCTACTGGAATGATCCTCAGCATCAAGATCAGGCGCTGGCAGGGTGGATGACGCCGCGCTATATCGCGCGGTCCTACGATGTTCCGCTAGAAGTCGTGCAAGAGGCATTCGCGCTCGCCGCCGATGTCCCGCCGCGCCGGATATCGCTTGAAACACTGGCGGCAGAGCGCGGGGTGACCGCGCTTGCACTGCAATCGCGCCTTGACCGCGCGGTTGCCGCATGGCGCGCTGAAAATCCAAGGTCTGCCCCATGACCGACGTGATCCTTGCACTTGCCGCGGACTATGGCGTTTCCCTGCTCTTTTCGGTGACGCTCCTGAGCTGTCTTGCTCTGCCGGTTCCATCGTCATTGTTGATGCTGGCAGCGGGTGGGTTTGCGGCAACCGGAGATTTGTCTTTGCCAGCGGTGTCTGCGGCAGCGTTCAGCGGTGCAATCATCGGCGACAATCTTGGCTATTGGATCGCAAGGGGTCTGGACGATCGGTTCAGCGATTGGCTTTCCACCCACCCCAGACGCGCGGCCTTGCGCGACAATGCCCAAGGCTTCATGGCAAACTGGGGCGGATTTAGCGTGTTCTTTTCGTGTTGGCTGGTGGCACCCCTTGGCCCATACATCAATTATATCAGCGGATTGGCGCGGTACAGCTGGCCACGCTTTGCGCTTTGGGGCGCGGCAGGTGAAGTTTTCTGGGTCGGGATATATGTCGGTCTTGGCTATGTATTCGCCGATAACATGACACAGATTTCGGACCTGCTCGGCAACCTTTCAGGTTTTCTCGTGGCCGGCGTTGTCACATTGGGCATAGGCGTTTGGCTGGCAAGGGCGATCAAAGCGCGTGATAAGGCAAGCGACCCTTCACAATCCGAGTAAACCAACCCCAAAGGGGTTGAGAATACCCGCATGACGCCCATATTCAGACCATGATCAAACTGATGCCCATCCTGCTGGCTGTGCTTTACGGGCTGGCGATGTATCGCTTCTCGACCTGGCGGACCAAACGCGCCCTGGATGCGAATTCAACGGAGCTTGCCGATCCGATCCTGAAAGTCCTGATGGATAGGATGGCAAAGGCCCTCGATATCGACCGGATTCGTGTGCATATCTATGAGATCGACCCGGTCAATGGCCTCGCCGCCCCCGATGGGCGCATTTTCATCACCCGCGGTTTCTTTAACAAATACCGCGCGGGCCAGGTCTCGTCCGAAGAAATGGCAACCGTCATCGCACATGAATTGGGTCATGTGGCCTTGGGCCATTCACGCCGTCGGATGATCGATTTTTCAGGGCAGAACGCCATGCGCACCGCCCTTGCGATGATCCTTGGCCGCTTTATCCCCGGCGTCGGTCCGTGGATCGCCAATGGACTGATGAGCCTGCTGGCCGCCGGCCTTTCGCGCAAGGATGAATTTGAAGCAGACGCCTATGCCTCTGCCCTGCTGGTCAAGGCCGGTATCGGAACAGAGCCACAAAAGACCCTCTTCACAAAGCTGGAAAAACTGACCGGTGCGCACGGGGCCGCCACGCCTGCCTGGATGATGAGCCATCCCAAGACCCCCCAACGCATCGCCGCGATCGAGGCCAATGAGGCAAAATGGAACGCTAGCTGACCAGCATGCCTTCCCTTCATCATCTTGCCCTAAATACTCCCGCCGGAGGCATCCCGGGCTCTCACCCATCACCACGGTTAGGTGGTAAGAGCCTACACCTCTAACGCTTTGCCAAATCGCGGCATCCGCGCCTTTTTCATCAAGGCGCGCATGGTCCATGGCGCCTCTGACAACCGGTTCGCCTCGGCCAGCACGGCGCGGGCGACGCCCCGGACCTGATCAGGGGCCTCCGCCAGCAGAATAAGCGCAAACCCATCCGGGTCCCAGCGCAACAGCGCCTCCTCACCCAGAATGTCCTTGGGGAAATCCTTGGCATTCATGGTCAGAATACCGTCGCAAGACCCCGCAACCGCCGCTGTCAGAACGTGAACATCAGCCGGATCAGGCAGCCAGTACCGCCGCTCAAGACCCGCATCATAGCGCACTCCGGCCTGCGGAAAATGCGCCTCAAGAGTTGCCATCTCACCCCGCGCCCAGAGCTCGTCCGCCGGTCCGCGTTTTCCAGCCGCCCGCGCCCATTCTTCCAGAATGCGCGCCGACCAACGCGGCTCGAACATCCCCACCTTGGCGCAGCCGAGCAGAACCTCGCGCATGACTGTGGGGTAAAGCACGCATGCGTCGATCATCACCCTCATAGGCGAAAGGTCAGCGCCTTGAGATAGCCGGTTTCGGCCAAATGCGGCAGCATGGGATGGTCCGGACCGGCAAAACCTGTGTGAATGATCTGTCCGCGTCGGCCACCACGGCCTATCCCGCGGGCCGAGGCATTGCGGAATTTGCTCAGATCAGCGGCATGCGAGCACGAACACAGCGTCAGATAGCCGCCCTCAGCCACCAATGGGGCCGCCAGGCGTGCAATCCGCTCATAGGCCCGCAGGCCAGCCTCCAATGCGGGCCTTGCCGGGGCAAAGGCCGGTGGATCACAGATCACCACGTCAAATCGCTCGCCCGCATCTGCCAGCGCTGTCAGCACATCAAACGCATCACCCTTGCGGGTGGCGAAATTTTCTGCAACACCCATTTCGCCCGCCCCGAGAGCAGCCAGTTCCAAGGCTGGTGCTGAGCCATCTACCGCCATAACCGACCGCGCCCCCGCTGCCAAAGCGGCCAGCCCGAACCCGCCCACATGGGCAAAGACATCGAGCACGCGCGCGCCTTTTGAAAGGCCAGCCACAAAGGCATGATTGGGTCGCTGATCAAAGAACAGTCCGGTTTTCTGCCCGCCCATCACGTCAGCCATATAGATCGCCCCGTTCATCGGCACAGCCACCGGACCCGTCGGTGTGGCACCTGACAGCACTTCTGTTTTTTCCGCAAGCCCTTCAAGCGTGCGCGCCCGCCCGGTCCCGTTCATGATTACGGTCGTGACCCCGGTGACCTCTTGCAGTGCTGCCACCAGTGGCGCGATCAGTACGTCGGCCCAGGCCGCATTCGGCTGCACTACCGCCAGATCGCCAAAGCGGTCGATGATCACACCCGGCAGACCGTCGGCTTCAGCGTGGACCAGCCGGTAATAGGGTTCTGCGTAAAGCCGTGTGCGATGCGCCAGCGCCCGCGTCAGCCGCGCGGCAAACCATGATTGGTCTATCACCGCCTCAGGATCTTGGTCCAGCATCCGGCAGATGATCTTTGAGGCCGGGTTCACCGTGACGACCCCCATCGGGGTGCGGTTCGCGTCTTCCAGACGGGCAATCGTGCCAGGGATCAGGTTGCGCGTGCGGCGGTCCGTGACCAGTTCATTGGCATAGACCCAAGGAAAGCCATGGCGGATCGCCCGCGCTTCGGCTTTGGGGATCAGACGGACGGTGGGCATTGTGGCGGGAATTTCATGTGTCATGCCCGCCTCCT
>Ga0316208_1001300_pt1 | contig 24203 bp, 18 predicted proteins | sample 3monopyrite_MG_FD_204944 | JGI IMG/M metagenome (GOLD analysis project Ga0316208, IMG submission 204944) | Microbial mat bacterial communities from mineral coupon in-situ incubated in ocean water Damariscotta River, Maine, United States -... | ecosystem: Environmental > Aquatic > Marine >... | reverse complement strand
GCCGAAGGCCTAATCGCTCCTTTGATCCAGGAGTTCGAGACCAAGAAGAACGAACTCGAAGCGAAGCGCTTCGTGATGTCCGAGGACGCGATCAAGGAGAAGGTGCTCGATCTTCAGTCCCTTGAGAATCGAATCAAGGGGATGAACGCCGAAGAGCAGGGCAAGATGGAGATCGATCAGCAGCGACTCTTCGGCCCGCTTCAGGAGAAGTTCGTCGAAGTCGTTCGCGAAGTCGGACAGGAGAACGGATTCTCCGCGGTTCTGCTCAGCGACTCTCCCGGCTTGATCTACCGACGCGAAGCGCTCGACCTGACCGAGCTCATCATCAAGACGTTCGACAAGAAGAGCTGAGCGGGTTCGGCACGTATGCCATCGGATTCTCGATCTACTCGATCTACCCAGAGGGCCGCAGGCGCTGGGTCGGCCGCAGGTGCACTGAGCGCCGGTGATGCCGCGGCGGACTCGGATTCGGCTCCTGGAGCGGTCGCGCCGGAGGTACATCCGAAGGCCTGTGTCGAAGAGGGGGCGATCCTTGGGTCCGGTGTGCGCGTCGGGGCCTTCGCGTTTGTGGGCCCCGAGGTTGAACTCGGCCCCGGCGTCGAAGTGGCGCCCCACGCGACTCTGATCGGCAGGACATCGGTGGGCGCCGACAGTCGAATCTTCTCCCACGCCGTGCTGGGGGGGGCGCCCCAGGACCGCGAGTGGAAGGGCGAGGAAACGTGCCTCGAGATCGGCGCCCGCGCCGTGATCCGAGAACATGTCACGATCAACGTCGGCACCATTCGCGGAGGCGGTTGCACGCGGCTGGGCGATGACAATTTCGTGATGAACAGCGCGCACGTCGGCCACGATTGCCAGATCGGCGATCACACGATCATCGCGAGCTTCTGCGGGCTCGGTGGGCATACGCGCATCGACGACTACGCCGTGTTAGGCGCCTATACGGGGCTCCATCAGTACGCTCGTATCGGCGAATCTGTGATGGTGGCCGGAGGAGCCAAGGTGTCCCGGGATGCGCCGCCCTTTACGATGGTCGCCGGTGATCGGGCGCGGATCGTCGGGTTGAATACGGTCGGCCTTCGGCGCCGAGATTTTCCGTCGAAGACCCGGGCGCAGATCAAGCATGCTTTCCATTTGATCTTCCAGTCGAAGCTGCGCCTTGAAGACGCCCTCGCGCGCGTTGATGAAGAGATTGGTGCGGTCCCGGAAGTCGAGCGACTGGTCACCTTCCTGCGCAAGACCGAGCGCGGATTCTGTCGTTAGGCGAATGGGCGATTCCCCGCCGATCGGATTGATCGCAGGTGCGGGAGGCCTGCCGGCTGAGGCCTGCAGTCGATTGAGGGCCTGTGACGTCGAAGTGTGTGTCTTCGCGTTCGATGGCATCACCGATTCCTTTCTGCCGAGTGAGCCGCTTGTTCGAACGCGGCTCGGAGAATTGGTCCGACTTCGCGATGCGCTCAGAGAGCGTTCGATCGCCCGGGTCTTGATCGTCGGGAAGTTTGATCGCGCTTTGCTCGCGGAAGCGGGAGGGCGGCTTTCACCGGACGCCGAAGCGCTCTCCCTGATGCAGAAGATCCTGGGGCAGCCGGACGAACCTCTCATGACCGCGGTCGCGGACTGGCTTGCGGACCAGGGGTTCGAGCTCGCCCGCCAGGATGCGCTGCTCAGCGACATGTTGGCGAAGCGGGGGCTCGTCTCGCGCACGCCGCCCACGGTCCTGGTTCAGCGCGATCTCGAAGTGGGGATCGCCGCGGTTCGCGAACTCGATCCGCTCGGCGCGGCGCAGGCGGTCGCTGTGAAGGACGGCATCGTGGTTGCGGTCGAGTCCATTGGAACCGATGAGTTGATTCATCGTGCGGGCGAAATCGCGGGTGAGGGGTTGTCCCTTGTGAAGGGCGCGCGGCGCGGCCAGGATCGCCGGCTCGACCTGCCCGCGGTGGGAGCGAACACGATTGACGCGCTCGCCTCCGTGAAAGGCGCAGCCCTTTCCATCGAAGCGGACTCGACACTCATCGTGTCGGCGGAGGCGTTTCTCCGCAAAGCCGACGAAGCGGGGATCTCCGTTTCGAGTTGGACGCGCCGCGATGGGGTCTGAGGTGTTGCGTGTTTCGGTGATCGGCGCGGGGCCGATGGGGCGCTTGCATGCCCGAGCGATCGAACGTCGTGCGTCGCAGCGGGGGGATTGCGAACTCGGCTTCATCGTCGATCGACACGAAGCGCGTCGCGAGGACGTGGCCAGAGAGTTCGGGGGGACGGCGCGGGACGGGATTTCTGCGGTCTTGGCCGATGCTCAAGGGCTCGCCCAATCCGGGCGGGCAGCGGCGATCGTGGCGGTTCCGACCGCCGCGCATGGAGAGATCACGAAGGCGCTGCTTGCGGGCGGAGTCGATGTCTTGCTCGAAAAGCCGATGACCGGATGTCTCGAGACGGCGGCGCGTTTGGTGGAGCAGGCGAAGGCGCAGGCGCGGGTCTTTGCGGTGGGGCACGTCGAGTGGTTCAACCCGACACTTCACGAAGCCTGGAAAAACGTCTCCGATCCACGAGATATTCTAATCGAACGCATGAATCCCGAGAGCCGCCGTGGACTCGATATCGATGTCGTTCAGGACTTTATGCTGCACGATCTCGATTGGCTGCGACGATCCGTCGGGTCCGAAGTTGAATCGATCGGAGCGACCGGGGGCATCGAGGGCGGTCCGGGGCTCGACGTGGCGGAGGCGAGGCTTTGCTTCGCCTCGGGCGTTCGAGCGCAGGTGCGCGCGAGCAGGGTTCATGGCGAGCGCTGCCGACGCATTCAGATCGAGGGACTACACGGTGGAGAGGGTGTTCGCGTCGATGCGGATCTCTTGAGCGGTGAGATCTCGATCCGAGGGGAAGAGGGCGCCGAAGGAATCAACGCGGAGCCCGCCCGCCCACGCCGCGCGAGCGACGAGACCCGCGTCGACGAGCCGCTCGATCGCCAGCTCGCGGATTTCTTGAAAGCGGTGCGGCAGCGTTCGCTTCCGGCGAACGATGCCCAGGTTGGGCTCGACACCCTCGTCCTCGTCGAGCGCATCCGGGACGCGATCGATCGGGCCTCGAAAGCGACCGACGCATGACCGGGAGCGGGCGGACAATCTGGATCTCGGCGGGGGATGTCTCCGGGGATCGGATTGGTGCGGATCTCGCACGGGCGCTTCGCCGCCAATGTCCCGACGCTCGCCTGATCGGAATGGGGGGCGTCGAGATGGCGAAGGAGGGGGTCGATCTCCGGGTCGATTCGGCAGCGCTCGCGATCAGTGGCCTGCTCGAGATTCTGCCGAGTCTCGCAAGAATCGTCTCGACCGCGCGGCTTGCGCGACGTGAACTCGCGGCTGCGGACCCAGATCTCGTCGTCCTGATCGACTCCGGTGGGTTCCATCTTCCCCTTGCGCGTTTCGCGCATAACAAGCTTCGCGCGCGGGTGCTCTACTACGTCGCGCCGCAGATTTGGGTCTGGCGGACCGGGCGCATCCGAAAGCTTGCGGCCAGGACGGATCGAATCGCCGTGATTCTGCCCTTCGAGCCCGCATTCTATGCGGAGCGGGGCGTTGCGGTCGACTATGTCGGGCATCCCCTTCTCGATGAACCGATTGCCCTTGAGCCGATCGTACCGGCCGACGCCCGGGTGGCGCTCGATCCGTCGTCTGCATCTCTGCCTACCAGGCAATCGGGTGAACTCCGGCTCGGTCTCTTCCCCGGCAGTCGCCGCAATGAACTCCGCTATCACCTGCCGGTTCAGCTGGCGGTGCTTCGTCGTCTGAGAGAGACACGTCCAGAAATTCGGGGCATCGTGACCCTCGCGCCCTCCCTCGACCGTGCGGCCGTTCAGGCGCTGATTGACGATCAGGCCCGAGAAGACGATCCCTCCATCGCGTTGGTGGACAGCGATCCTCCGCTGCTGGACGCGATCGATGTCGCTCTCACGAAGCCGGGGACGATCACCCTCGAACTCATGCTGCGGGAAACGCCGATGGTCGTGATCGGCATCGCGCAGCCACTGACCGCCGCGTTTGTTCGGTGGGTCGCCAAAGTGGCCTGGGTCGCGCTGCCGAATCTGATCGCGGGGCGGGTCATCGTCCCGGAGCGCATTCAAGACGATGCGCACGTGGATCGAATCTCGGCGGATCTTGCGCCACTCTTCCCCGACGGGAGTGTGTCGGGGCATGGGAGCGCGGCTGCGGAGGAACAACGCGAAGCGTTTCGTGAAGCTCGGGCCGAGCTGGGGCAGGCGGGAGCAGCGGGGCGCGTGGCGGCGATCGCGCTTGAAATGATCGAGGAGGCATCGGTTGGGACCGATCGGACATAGTCTTGCGGCGTTGATGGCACTTGGGCTTTCCCCCGCGCTCGCACTCGCCTTTCTTGTTAGGCCAAGCCTCCGGCACGGCTTTACTGAGCGTCTCGGACGGATTGAGCCGGTGGCTCCCGGGAGTGAGGGAGCGATCTGGGTTCACGCTTCGAGCGTCGGCGAAGCCAAGGCGGCTTGCCGCCTGATCGAGTCGCTTGAGAATGAAGATCGGCCTGTGCGCACGTCGACATCGACCCGTGCAGGCCGCGATGTATTTCGTCGGGACCGAGCTCATGGCGAAGCCAGCCTGCTGCCCCTCGATCATCCCTGGTGTGTCGACGCGGCACTGGGCCGTGCAAAGCCCGCGCTCTCCGTGTTGATCGAAACGGAACTCTGGCCGAACTGGATCGCGGGCTGCGTACGGAACTCGATTCCCGTTGTGATCGCTTCGGGGAGGCTCTCCGATCGTTCGTTTCCCCGCTACCGAAGGATGCGATCCGTGATCGCCCCGACGCTTCGGAGTCTGGCTGCGGTCGGCGCTCGGACGGAGCTCGATGCAGAACGATTCATCGAGCTAGGCGTTCCCGCGTCTCGAGTGCGGATTACCGGCGATCTAAAACTGGATCCACCGGCGGGACAACCGGCCCTCTCGATCGATTTGATCCGCGCGCTTGCGGATTCGCCCGTCGTGATCGGGGGGAGTACTCACGCGGGGGAGGAGGCGGCGCTTCTCGACGCGATGACGGGAGCCGAAAAGGCGGGACACGGCTTTGTCCTCGTTCTGGCGCCGCGCGAGGTTTCACGCGCAGTTGAGATCACGAAGCTCTGCCAGGGCCGGCAGCGACGGGTTTACCGCCGGAGCGAGCTCGAGGGACGTCATCTCGTTCCGGGCGAGGTGCTCGTGCTCGATACGTTAGGCGAACTCGCGGCGCTCTACGCGACGGCCTCGATCGCCTTCGTCGGCGGAACCCTCGTGCCGGTAGGCGGGCATAATCTCGTCGAGCCGGTGCATGCCGGTTGTCCCGTGCTCTTCGGCCCGCGGGTCGAGAACGTTCGGAAGGTCGTTGAGATCCTCGAGATCGGCGATGCCGGACGTAAAGTTCCGAACGCCTCCGCCTTGGGATCTGAAATCATCGAGGCCTTTGACGACCTCGAAGCCTGTCGCGTCCGCGGCGAAATCGGCCGAGAGACCCTCGAAGCCCATCGTGGCAGCGTCGCCGCTACGCGCCGCATGATCGCCGACGTGCTCGAACAACACGTCCTTGAGATTGCGTCGAACGCGACGGACGCGCAGCCTTGAGCGAAGAAGCAGCTTTGAGCGAAGAGCCCAAATCGAGCGAGAAATCGCCAAGCGAGCCGTCGATCGGAATGCGTCTCGCCTCCTCGCTCTACGCCCTGGGCGCCCGCGCACATCGCGCCGTGATGCGCCGGAGTTCGCCCGGGCGCGGACGGCCTGCCTGCGCGGTTGTCAGTGTCGGTGCGCTGACCGTGGGTGGCGCCGGAAAGACGCCGACCGCCGCGCGGCTCGCCTCGCAGCTCGCGGCGCGCGGGTTTCGGGTGGTCCTCGCGAGCCGGGGCTATCGCGGTCAGTCCCGGCGACGTGTGACGGTGGTTTCCGATGGCGTGCGAATCCACTCGAGTGTCGAATGGGCCGGCGACGAGTCCCTCGTGCTGGCCGCTCATGCCCAGGGTGTGCCGGTGCTCGTGGGCGCGGATCGCCGCATCGTCGGACATCACGCTGTTTCCGTATTCGATTGCGAGATCCTCGTACTCGACGATGGCTTCCAGCATCATCGCATCGACCGGGATTTCGATCTCGTGTGTATCGATGCGGTCGCCGGCGTCGGAAATGGTTGGACGCTGCCGGGTGGGCCGCTGCGCGAGCCTCTCGCGACGCTGCGCCACGCGGATGCGGTGTGCATGATTCGCGACCCCCTCCAAGAGGACGAGGGGAACTCCGGCATTCCCGATCTGCCGGCGAAACTCGAACCCGGTCTAGAGCGCTGGTCCGCATCGCGTCGCGCGATCGACCTCGTCCCCCTCGGCGGCGGCGTACCGCGACCGCTGACTTTTCTGAATGGCCGCCCCGTCGGCTTGATTGCCGGGCTCGCCCGACCGAAATCTCTTCGCCGTTCCGTGGAGGCCCTGGGCGCGCAGGTCCGACAGGAGCGCTTCTTTCCGGATCACCACGCCTACTGCGCTGCAGACGTAGACGGGCTCATGGAGTCGGTGGCGGATGTAGCCGTCGACTTTTTTGTGACGACGGAAAAGGATGCGCTCAAGATCCTTCCAGACTGGGTGCCGCCGGCATCGGTCTGGGTACTGCGGCTCGAAATGAAATTCGATCAGGAAGAGGACCGAATTGACACGCTGCTCGCCAAGTTAGAGTCGAGCGGGCGACTTCGCCTAGGGGCGCCGGTCGATGCAGAGGCCAGCTGACCCGTTAGTCGCTCGTCGGGACGACGCTTCCTGTTAGGTCGATCGCGAAGCGCGCGACGGCGCGGGGTGATTGAAGAGCGGAGAGCGCGGGCCAGCTCGACGTCTGCATCAGGGTCGTGACCATCCGCTCTTCTGTCCCCGTGCCGACGAGATCGATCCGGGCGAAACCCAGAGCCTTGCGGCTGAAGCGAAGGTCCGGATGGTCGGGGCTTGCGAGGGGCCCCTCGGCACGGGAGCCGCTGCCGAGACCGAGTTGTAAGAGTCGGGGTGTTTCGACTTCGAAGGCTTGCAGGCTGTGATGATGCCCGGCCAGGACGAGTTGGACCGGAAGGCCTTCCGCGGTGATCGCGTCTCGCACGAAGGAGGGGTAGCCGCCGAGCCAGGGCGTTCCCAGATCGTCGGTCGCAATCGGACGATGGGTCGCGAGGATTCTCCAGGGTCCCTTTGCAGCACGGATCGCGCTGCGAAGGGCGTGGATAATCGCCGCGCGGTCGTCGATCTCGGGTTCGGATTCGAAGAGGATCAGGCTGACACCGTGACCCAATTCGATCGACTCCGCGAGCCCGTGCGCCATGCGCCATTCCGGAACGAAGGCGGGGACGGCTTCTCTCTGGAGGGACGCACTGCCGGGGAGTTCGAGGTCGTGATTGCCTAACACGGCGTAGAAGGGGACGGGGCGCCGTTCCGATCGGGGCGTGCTACACGCACTTTCGACTTCGCTCGACCGCGGGCCGTCGAGTCGAAGCATTGCGCAGTAGGGCCGAACGAGATTTTCGCGTACACGGGGGACGAGGGTGTCGCGGTCGAGGCCGTCGGTATAGAAGTTGTCTCCGAGCAGGACGACTCCCGTGATGGGACGCTCGGATGCCTCCTCGACCATTCCGGCTGCCACCGCCAGTTGGCCCTCGGTCAGCGCGGCGAGTGGGCGGGTGCGTCCGGTGTCGCCAAGGGCGAAGAGGGAAAAGCGCGCATGCTCGGGCGGGGGGCCAACCGCGTCCTCGCTTGAGCAGCCGCCCATCGCGAAGAGGGTGGCGAGAGCGAAGCTGGCCAGCAGAGGGGCAGCGAGACGCAGCCGCCGGCCGATCCGCCAGCCAAGTCGATGGCGCAGGGCGCGTGCCCTTTCTTGGGCGAGGCAGGCCCACATCGCACGGCGAAGATCGCGATCGCGCTGGCAATAGGCGGAGAGTGCGGCGGCGTAGGTGCGCGGCGTGATGCGCTGCGTGAGTCCGTTTTTCTCTAGGGAGCGAAGGAGACGCATCCATTCATGCATTCGGGCGGAGGGGGAGGGCGATGCGACCTGTCGGGCGCGATCGAGATCGATCAACTGACATCGCAAATCCTCTTGTTCGTCATCCTTCGTCCCGGCGCCGGCAGCGGAGGAGAAGAGCAGATTGCGTAGGTGAAGATCCCCGTGCAGCACCCCTGCATCGTGGAGGGCACGAAGTGCCTTGCCCGCCGCGGTCGCCGCAGCCCGAAGCCGTGCGTCGGTCGGCGCGCCCTCAAAAAGCGCCCGTCCATCGAAGGAGGCGGGCTCGTCAACGCTGGCAAAGGCAGCCCGCCAGAATACGCCACGACGATGACCGAAGGCGAAGGCGGGCTCGACGACGGGGACGCCCGTACGTCGCAGAGCGAGGGTGAGATCGAACTCACGAAGGATTCGATCGGGCTGGAGGAAGCGATCGCCTAACAGTGGCGCGAGGGCGCCGCCGCGGCGGGCGGGCCGCAAACGAAGCGGGCGCCCCCAATCGGAACCAGGGAGGAGTCGATGTTCGCTCCGTCCGCCCGGTCGCGCTTCGCCCGCGGTCAGCAGCGCGAGGGTCGCTTCGGGGTCGCGTAGGACGTTCGCTCCGGGTTGCGAGGCGAAATTCTCCGCCACCCGAGTCTTGAATCGTTCACTCGAGAAGGGACTCGTACTCGGGGCTGCATCGATCGAGTTCGTTTTGCTCAAGTCGGAATCCGGTTTCGACCGCGGAGGATCAGGGTGAGGGCCAGTGTCCCAAAGACGAGGTTTGGGGCCCACTGTGCCAGTCCCGGCGAGAGCAAGCTCCGCAACGCGAGGGATTCGCCGATCGCGCCAAGGGCGTAGTAGGCGAATGCGGTCACGAGCACGAGCATGAGTCCGAGGTTGCGTCGGCGATGTTCGCTCGCCAACGCGATCGGAATTCCCAGCCCGGCGAAGATCAGGGGGGCCAGGGGCAGGGCACTGCGGCGATGGATCTCGAGAGCGTATTCGAGCGGATCCCGTTCATCGAGCTCGCGAAGGGGATCCCCGCGTTCGGCCCGCGCGATCACCGCCCGCAACTCCGGGATCGTCATTTGCTTCGGGCGAACAGGCCAGAAGTCCGTGCCGATCAGATGTCCCACGTCGAGGTGATACGAAAGAGTATCGAAGCGGATGCGCTCGTATCGCTCTGGGGCGCTGGGGCGTGGGTCGAGGTGGACGTCGCCGTCTTCGAGATCGAGTGAAATCGAGGAGTTCGCGGCATCGAACTCCAAGGTGCCCTCCGCGGCGAAGACGCGAAAGCGCCGATCCTTGCGGCTCTGGTCGTAGATCATCACGCCCGTCAGTCGGCCGTCTCGCTCGCGGCCTTCCACGAAAACGAGGTGGGTCCCGATGTGACGGAACTTGCCTGGCTCGACGATGGCCCCTCGCGCTGCCGCGCGTTTGAAGAGCTTGACGAGTTCCCGGCGCGACTGATGTTCCACTTCGTTCAGCAGCCAGCTCGAGGAGAAGCTGGCGATCAGTCCGAGAATCGCCACGGGGATGAGGAAGGTATTTGGCCCCAGTCCCACGGAGCGGATCGCGATCAGCTCGCCGTCCCCGCTCAGTCGCCGCACGGCGAGCAACATCCCGATCAGAAACGACAGGGGAATCGCGTAGGACAGCGCGATCGGCAGGATGTGGCGAATGACGACGCCGATATCGGCCATGGTCATCCCGACCAGAAAGAGCTCGTCGATGCGACGCAGGAGATTCTGCGTCAGCAGAATGAGCGTCAGCACGAAGAAGGTCAGCATGCAGTAGACAAGAGTCTCGCGCATCACGTAGAGCGAAAGGGTGCGCGCGAATCGCATGCTCCGTATCGTATCGGCCGGGCCCCGCTTGCGCCGCACCCCGCCGTTGAGGGTTGGCAGACTCACCGCTCTCGAGGTCCAGATCCCGAGGCCCAGATTCCAAGGTCCAGAACCCGTCGAATGATGCAAAATCCGCCCGCCGCAGATCGCATCCTGATCCTTCGCCTGGGTGCGATGGGGGACGTCGTTCGTACCTTGCCTGCGGTGGCTGCGCTTCGCGCCGTTTATCCGGGCGCGCACCTTTCCTGGGTCGTTGAGCCGCCCTCCGCCGGTGTCGTGAGCGCTTCGGGCCTCGTCGACGAAGTGATCGTTTTTCCGCGTCCGCGCTTGATGGAGGCGCTTCGCGAGGGCGATCCGCTCGGTCTCGGGCGACGCATCGGCCGCTTTCTCTCCCTACTTCGGGATCGACGCTTCGATCTCACGCTGGATTTTCACGGATTGCTCAAGAGCGGCATGATGGCCTGGGCATCCGGTGCCCCGAATCGCTTTGGTTTCGATTCGCCCGCGGCCCGCGAGTTCTCCGCGATCTTCACGAATCGCCACATCGCATCTCCTCCCGCATCGCTTTCGCGCTTCGATCGCAACGCGGCGCTCGTCAAGGCGATCGCGCCCGAGGCGACCTTCCCCAGCCGGCCTCTGCTCTCGCCATCGCCCCTCGCGCAAGCACGCCTTTCCGCACGACTCCGGGCAACGGGCCGGGAGAAGAGTCGCGGCTTCGCCCTGCTTCATCCTGGAAGCAGCGCCGGCGCGCGCCACAAACGTTATTCGCTCGTCGGATGGGCGAGGGTGGCGCAGAGTCTCGCGTCCGAAGGCTGCGAAGCCTGGGTCGCCTGCGGACCGGATCGCCATGAACGCAGTTTGACCGAAGAGATCGTTCGTCTGGCGGACGGCGCGCTGGTCTTGGCGCCGGAGACGCGATCCTTTGATGACCTGTTGGCGCTGCAGGCGCGGGCTGCGGTCTTCATCTCAAGTGATTCGGGACCGCTTCACGCCGCGTCCCTCTCCGGGGTCCCGGTCGTGCAGTTGATGGGCCCGACGGATCCGTCACAAAACGAACCCTGGCAGGGCACGCCTTCGAAGCGGATGCGCGTTCCGACGTCATGCAGTCCCTGTCGGCGCGGGTGTGCCGAGCCCACCTGCATGCAATCGATTCCGCCCCACGCCGTCGCGGCGATCGCCCGCGAATTGCTCGAAGTGCCGACTCGATCGGAGGCGATTCGTGATCGGGCCGTGCAGATCGTGCATGAACCGACTGCGGACGAGCCGAGCGCCCAAGAGCCGGCATCGTGATCGATCCGCAGCGGATTCTTGTGCGCTGCCCTAACTGGCTCGGCGATGTCGTGATGTCCACCCCCGGTCTGCACGCACTGCGAGAACGTTTTCCCGGGTCGCACATCGTTGCGCAGCTGCCTGCGCCCCTCGCACCGCTGCTCGAGGGGACGGGGCTCGTCGACGAAGTCTGGCCCCTCGCTTCGCGGCAGGGCGGCTTGTCCGGATGGCGCCAAGACCTGCGCGCGATTCGGGCGGGGCGGTTCGAGCTCGGGGTCGTGATTCCGGAATCGGTTTCGTCGGCGCTGCTCATGCGACTTGGCGGCGTTAAGCAGGTCACCGGGTTCGCGCGGGATGCGCTGCGCCGCGCGCTCTTGCATGAAGTGGTCGATGCACCGGCTGCGTGGGGCCGTCGACGCCTGGTTTCCAAGGAGCGCTTCGTGCTCTCCCTGGTCTCGGCGTTAGGCGCCACGACGGATCTCGCCGCGGACCTCACCACCGATGCGTCGCCGCCGCTTCGACTCGCGGTGACGGAAACCGAAGAGGACTCACTCGCCGAGGCGGGCGTTGACCTCGCGCAACTGCGCGCGTCGCCCCCCGTCGTCTTGGCGCCGGGCGCGGGCTTCGGCGACTCGAAATGCTGGCCCACGGAATGCTTCGCTGAACTCGGAGATCGCCTTGTTGCTCAAGGGCAATCCGTCCTCTTGTTAGGGGCACCGGGGGAGTCCGAGAAGGTGGCGGCGGTCGCTCGCGTTATGGAATCCGAGGTCGCGATTCTCGACGGAGTTCTCGACCTGGGCGGGCTCAAGGCGTTGCTTCGTTCGGCGCGCGCACTCGTTGCGAACGATGCGGGGGCCCGTCATGTCGCGGCGGCCTTCGGCGTGCCGAGCGTCGTGTTCTTCGGCCCGACCTCGGTGGCGAAGACCGCGGATAATCTGGCACGGGTTCATGTGCTCGAGACCCATCATGACTGCCGTCCCTGTTATAAGCGGACGTGTCCCATCGATCATCGATGCCTGCGGTCGATTTCGGTCGAGACCGCCTTCGAGGCGGCTTCCGCGGCGCTGGAAGACCGGGCGGTCGCCGGCCGAGGCCCGGCATGATCGATCTCTCGATCGTGATCGCGAGTTACGAGACCCGGGCTCGCCTGGCGACCTGTCTGCGCACCGTCGAGGAGGCTCGCGAGGTTCTCGCCCCCGAGATCTCAATCGAAGTGATCGTCGTCGACAATGGCTCACTCGACGGGAGCCTCGGCATCGTTCAGCAAGCGATCGATGCTTCGAAGGGGAGCACGCGTCTGATCGCGCGTCGTTTGAATCGGGGCTTCGCTTCGGCCATGAATGCGGGGATCCAGCAGGCGGCAGGGGAAGTCGTGCTGCTCCTCAACAGTGATGTCGAGGTCACGGCAGCGCTCTTACGGGGAGCGCTCGAAAGACTGAATCGTGAGGCGGAGATCGGCGTGCTCGGGCCCGCGCTGGTCCATTCGGAGGGCCGTCCGCAGCGATCGATCCATGCGACGCCCGGTTGGGCCTCGGAGTTGCTCGGCGATCGACTTGCCCGTCGGCTTCACCGTGTCGAACGCGAACGCACGATCGCCCTTGATCCGGCGGGCCCTGCTGATCCAGTGGGCGATTCGGAAGAAATCCGCTGGCTCGAAGTCGAGGCGATACGCGGTGCGGTCTTCTTCGTTCGCCGAGCGCTCTTTGCGCAGATTGGGCTCCTCGATGAGCGGTACTTCTTCTTTCTTGAGGAGACCGAGTTCTGCACGCGTGCGCGAGCAGCCGGCGCGCGCGTTGCCTACTGCGCGGACCTAACCGCTTCTCATGCGCTTGGGGAAAGCAGCAAACGTCGCGCGCCCCTCGCAACCCGGATCGAGTTTCATCGTTCGCTCTACCGGTTCCTGGGGTCGAGGCGAGGGCGATTCCTCGTGGGCGTCGCCTTCACGTGGCGAACCCTGCGAAACGTCTTCTCCGCACTCGGGGATTCAATGTTGGGCGTGTTCGGTGCGAACGCGCGAAGGCGTGCCGCCGAGCGGTGGGGCCTCGTCCTGTGGCATCTTCAGGGCGGGCCCGATGACCCGGCCCTGGCGGATGCGCTGCGTGAACTTCGCGCTGAAGGAAGCCTCGATTGAGTACGCGGACGGGGGGAATATGAGCATCGTCGGAGATCCCGTGTCGACCGCAACCGCGGACGCCCTCGAGGCGATTTTTGATCGCGCGGCCGGACTGCGCGCGCTGGTCGTCGGCGATGTGATGCTCGACGAGTACCGAAGCGGTTCGGTCGAGCGCACGAGCCCGGAAGCGCCGGTCCCGGTCGTGCGCGTCCAGACGCGTTCGGTGGCGCTCGGCGGAGCGGGGAATGTCGCACGGAATGTGCTTTCTATGGGGGCGACCTGTGATCTGGTTGGACTCGTGGGGCGCGACGAAGAGAGCGAGCGACTCATTGCTGAAATGGCGAGCGTCGGCCTTGATTCGAGTGGGCTCGTGGCGAGTGAGGCCCGGCCGACGACCCACAAGCTTCGCGTGGGCGCCCAGGCGAAACAGCTGATTCGACTCGATCGCGAGAGTCACGCGTCGCCCTCCGAACCGGAATTGGACGCACTCAAGGCCTTAATCGAGGAGCGCGTCGCATCCTGCGACATCGTGATTCTGGAAGACTACGACAAGGGCCTCTTCGCCGATGGCCTCGGTCGATTTGTGATCGAGCGCGCGCAGGTCCTCGATAAGCGGGTGATCGCGGACCCCAAGACGGACTTGCGACGCTTTCGCGGGGCGGATCTCGTTAAACCGAATCTCGCTGAAGCGACGAGTTTCGTGGGCATCGACGGACTTGAGCGATCCAACCGCATCGCACTGCTCGAAAAACTGCGCGAAGAACTCGGCGGGGGCGAAGTCGTCGTCACGCGCGGGGAACTCGGCATGAGCGCCCTGGACGCCGCAGGCACCTTTCGCGACGTTCCGACCCAGCCGCTCGAGGTCTTCGACGTACAGGGGGCGGGGGATACTTCGGTCGCGGCCCTGGCACTCTGTCGTGCCGCGGGTGCATCGCTCGTCGAGGCCTGTATCGTCGCGAACGCCGCAAGCGCGGTCGCCGTTGAGAAAGTCGGCACGGCGCGAGTCGATCGGGCGGAAGTGATCGCGCGGATTCCAGAAATTTTGACGGCGCAGACGTCGGCCTGAGGGCTGAGCGCGCCGTCGCTCGGCGACGAGCGGAAAAAGGGGACATCGTGATTCAGAGCATGACGGGATTCGGGCGCGCAACACGCGAAGTGGCGGGTCTCGGTCTCGACGTCGAGGCGCGCAGCGTCAACCATCGCCACCTCGATCTGCGCATCCGGCTTCCGAAAGTACTCGCGGATCACGAGTCCGCGCTCAAGAAGCGCGTCCAGGAGCGCATGTCTCGGGGCAAGGTCGATCTGAGTGTGAATCTCGTGATGGGTTCCGCCGCTTCGGCGCTCGAAATCGACGAAGGCATCGCCGCGCAATACGTCGCCGCCGCCGCCCGACTCCGAGAGGCCCATTCGCTTACGGCCGACCTCGACGTCGCCGCGCTGCTCGGGATGCCCGGCGTGACGCGACTCGTCGAAACCGAGGTCGACGCGGAAACGCTGATCGGCCCCGTGACCGAGGCGATCGATGAAGCGGTCGAAGCGCTGATCGCCATGCGTGCAGCCGAGGGGCAGGCGCTGGCCAGCGAATTCGAGGGACGCCTCGAGACGATCATCGACCTCGCGAACCGCTTTGAAGCGCGATCCGGCGAAGTCGTCGAAGTCGCCAAGCAGCGCCTCAAGAAGCGAGCGGAGCAGATCCAGCGCGATGTCGGACTCCTCGACGAAGCGCGCCTCCATCAGGAGGTCGTGATCGCGGCGGATCGACTCGACATCACGGAAGAACTCGTCCGGCTGCGAAGCCACGTCGATCAATTTCGCGAGACCCTGGCTTCAGCGGGGAGGGAGACCCCCGTCGGTCGGCGGCTCGACTTCCTGCTTCAGGAGCTCGGCCGAGAAGCGAATACCGTTGGCTCGAAGGCGAACGATGCCCCGCTCGCTCAGGATGTCGTGGAGCTCAAGACCGAACTCGAGCGGATTCGCGAGCAGGTTCAGAACGTTGAGTAATCCGTCTTCCGGAAAAGCAGCGCCCGCGAAATCCAAGATCCCGGAGCCGGGGATCCGTGACCGACATATCGCCGCGGTGCCGACGATGGTCAACATCGGCTATGGCAATCTTGTGACGGCAGCGCGAGTCGTCGCGATTGCGGCCCCGAACTCTTCTCCGATGCGACGCTTGCGCGAAGAAGCGGGTCGGCGCGGTAAGTTGCTCGATGCGACAGAAGGACGGCGTACACGCTCGATCGTGGTCACCGATAGCGACCACGTCATTCTCTCGGCGATCACACCCGAGACGATCGCCACTCGACTCGCGCCGGATTTCGATGGGGAGGCGGGGGAATGAGCGACGTGAAAGGGCACGTCTTCGTGATCGCGGCGCCGTCGGGGACGGGCAAGACGACGCTCTGTCGACGCATCCTCGCCGAAGACGAGGGGCTCGAGTTGTCGGTCTCGCATACGACGCGCACGCCGCGCGAGGGCGAAGTCGATGGCGCTTCCTATCACTTCGTCGACCCGAAGGCGTTTCGCGAACTCGTTGATGCGGACGCGTTTCTTGAGCACGCAGACTATGGCGGGAACGCCTACGGCACGAGTTGGAAGGCGATTGAAGCACCGCTCGCGGAAGGCCAGGACGTTGTCCTCGAAATCGAAGTGCAGGGCGCGGAGCAGGTTCGCTCGCGTATGCCCGATGCGATTCTGATCTTTCTCCTTCCGCCATCTCTGTCGATTCTCGAAGACCGTTTGCGGGGTCGTAAGACCGACTCCGAGGACGTGATCCAGCGGAGGATGGCGCTGGTCGATCGCGAGCTTGATGCCGCAAAGCACTTTGACTTTGCCGTGATCAACGACGATCTGGAAGTCGCGGTGGGGCAGGTGCTCGATGTGATCCGCGCGATTCGAAAGGGAGATCCGGCCGAAATCGCCGGGCGGCACGGTCGTGAGAGCGTGCTCGAGGCCTGGAACACTCAGCAGTCGTAGGGGGCGCGCCGCCCCGGATTGAGGGGACTCGCAGGCGCGCATTGCTCGGGTTTCCCCGCGCCGGTACCCTCGTCGCTTCGGGGGCAAATCCCCGGAACGATTCATCTTTTTCGGGAGAGGTCGGGAAAGCTCGGGGAGGGCGATCGCAGTAGCCACATGAGGCCTGCGGATTTCGCTCCGGGCCGGTCCCGATCGTCTTCGCTGAGGCCGCTGTCCGGATGCTCCGCTTCAACGACATCGCCGACCGCATGCTCGACTACAACCCGCAGGTCGACCTCGAGCGGCTCCAGCGGGCGTATGTCTTTACGGCGAAGGTCCACGATGGCCAGGAGCGCCTTTCCGGCGAGCCCTACCTGATCCATCCCCTCGAAGTCGCCGGGATCCTCCTCGACCTGAACGTCGACGAGGACACGATCATCGCCGGCCTCCTGCATGACACCCTCGAAGATACGCTGACGACGCGGGAGGAAATCGAGCGGCTCTTCGGGGAGAGGGTCGCCTTTCTGGTTGAGGGCCTGACCAAGATCGCGCGGATTGAGTTCCGCAGCGCGCGGGAACAGCAGGCGGAGAATTTCCGCAAGATGCTAATCGCGATGTCCGAAGACATCCGCATCCTCATGGTCAAGCTGTCGGATCGTCTGCATAACATGCGCACGATCGAGTACATGAAGGAGGAGAGCCGTCGTCGAATCGCGCAGGAGACGATGGATATCTACGTTCCGCTCGCCCACCGCCTCGGCGTGTATTGGATGAAGCAGGAGCTCGAGGACCTGTCCTTTCGCTGTCTTGAGCCGGACGCGGCGGCGGAACTCGAGGCCCAACTCTCGCTCTCGAGTGGCGAACGTGACACGTATATCGAGGAGGTGATCGGGATTATTTCGGCGAAGCTGTCCGAGGTCGAGATCGCTTCGGAAGTCGTCGGTCGCGTGAAGGATATCTCTTCGATCTACACCAAGATGAAGAGCCAGGATCTCGAGATTGAACAGATCTACGATGCGATCGGGTTCAGGGTCATCGTCGATCATCACATCGAGCACTGTTATGCCGTGCTCGGCCAGATCCATTCCATCTGGGCGCCGGTTCCCGGTCGCTTCAAAGACTATATCGCCCTACCCAAGCCGAACGGCTATCGGTCTCTTCATACGACGGTGATCGGCGAGTTCGGTGAACGCATGGAAGTGCAGATTCGGACTGCGGAGATGCATCGTGACGCGGAACTCGGGATCGCGGCGCATTGGAAGTACAAGGAAGGCCGGCTGGGCGGGGCGGACGAGGATTCGAAATTCGATTGGCTGCGCCAATTGATCGAATGGCAGAAGGAACTCTCGGACCCCCACGAGTTCCTCGATACGGTGAAGCTCGATCTCTTCCCGAACGAGGTCTTCGTCTTCACGCCGACCGGGGAAGTGATCAACCTGATGGCCGGTGCGACCCCGATCGATTTCGCTTACGCGATTCATAGTGAGGTCGGTTCGCAATGTGCCGGCGCCAAGGTGAATGGTCGCCTGGTTCCGCTTCGTCAGCGATTGCGCGACGGCGAGACCGTCGAAATCATTACGAGCAAGAATCAGGTCCCCCGTAAGGATTGGCTCGAGTTCGCGGTCTCGAGTAAGGCCCGGAATCATATCCGCCATTCGATTCGGCAGGCGGGTAAGGATCGCGCGGTTGCGCTCGGGCGCGACATCCTGACGCGCGAACTCAAGAAGGTCGACTTGACCATGAAGGGCGTCGAGAGCGACGGCAGCCTCGAACGTTATGTCGAGTCCGAGTTTGGCGGGAAGGCCGTCGACGATCTTTTCGCCTCCATCAGCTATGGCAAGGTTGCCGCGAGTACGCTCGCTCGAAAGCTCGGTGGGAAGGGCCCCGACGCGGAGGACGACTCAGGCTCGAGTGCCACTTCGAGCTCGGCCGCCAAAGTTGTTCCGAATCGCCTCCGACAACTCTTTCGCCGCGAACGCCGTCAATCGAGCACCGGGGTCACCGTCTCCGGCACCGCCGATGTGATGGTGCGCTTCGCCGGGTGCTGCGAGCCCTTGCCCGGCGACGAGATCATCGGCTTCGTTACCCGCGGTCGCGGGGTGACGGTCCATACGCGGGGCTGCGTCAAGGTCTTCGCCCTGGACCCCGACCGACGGATCGAAGTCGATTGGGAAGCGGGGACCGAGGCTCGGCGGGCGATTGCGATCCGGGTCTTGTCCCGGGATGAGCCGGGGATGCTCGCCAAGATTACGAATACGATCTCCGCTGCGGGCATCAATATCGGCTCAGCCAAAGTCTCAACCGAAGATCTCGCGGGGAACGGCGCCGAGCAGACCTTCGAACTCTGGGTGACCGACGTGCAGACCCTCGGCAAGGTCATGCGCGAGATCCGTAAGGTCCGGGGCGTTCGATCCGTCGAGCGCGTTCGCGGCTAGGCCCATCCCCCGTAAGGGGCCGGGCCACGCGTTCTCAGGCCGCCTGCGGATCCTGCGCGCCGATCAACTCGGCGTAGAGTCCGCCCCCCGCAAGCAAGCTGTCGTGGTCACCGATCTCTGCGATGCGCCCCTCTTCGAGGACCACGATGCGGTCCGCGTGGCGAATCGTTGAGAGCCGATGGGCGACGAGGAAGATGGTGCGGCGTCCGCGCAGCTGCTCGATGGCATCCTGTACGGCGGCTTCGGTCTTCGCGTCGAGGGCGCTCGTCGCTTCGTCGAAGACCAGGATGGCGGGGTTCGCGAGGATCGCGCGGGCAATTGTGAGGCGCTGTCGCTGGCCGCCTGAGAGACGCAGGCCGAACTCGCCGACGGCGGTGTCGTAGCCCTCGGGCAGCGAGCGGATGAATTCCGTCGCGGACGCGGCTTCCGCAGCGGCTTCGATCTCGGCCTGGGTCGCGTCACGTCGGCCATAGCCGATGTTTTCAGCGACGGAGACGTCGAAGAGGAAGGGCTCCTGAGTGACGACGGCGACCTGGTCGAGGAAGGATTCGCGGGCGTAGTCGCGCAGGTCGATGCCATCGATTTCGATCGCGCCTCGAGTCGGATCGTGGAAGCGGAGGACGAGGTCGACGAGGGTGGATTTGCCTGTGCCCGTTCGACCGACGAAGGCGATGACTTCGCCCGGGGCGACTTCGAGGTCGATCCCGCGCAGAACAGGATCGTCTCCGTAGTCAAAGTGGACGTCGCGAAACACGATCGAATGTTCGAGGCCGGTCATCGGACGGGCATTGGGTCGGTCATCGACTTCCGCATCGAGATCGAGAATCTCGAAGAGTCGTGCGGCGCCGCCGGTCGATTCCATGATCTTGGGGTAGTGCTGGACGAGCGCCTTGATCGGCTTGTAGGCGATCGAAAGGTAGATGCCGAATTCGACGAGGGTGCCGAGGGTGAGGCCCCAGGAGCCGCCGGTCAGCAAGAGCCAGAGCCCGAGGCCGATCACGGCGAAACCGATCATCGGATTGATCAGCTCGCCTACGGCGCGGGCGACGACGCCATTCCAGACGACCTTCATGTGGCGCTTCAGAAAACGGCCGGTTTCCGCTTCATAGGCCTTCTCTTCGACCGCCTCGCCCTGGAAGGCCTTGATGACCTTGATGCCCGACAGGATAGCGAGGAGGCGCTGGGACAAGTCGCCCTGGGATTCCTGTCGGCGATGGGATTGCTTCTGCACGCGACGACCAAAGAAACCGAGTGCCAGAAAGAGCGGAGGCATCGAAATGACGACGATGCTCGCGAGCTGCCAGCTCGCCAGGAAGAGGGCGATCGCGCCGGCGATGACGAGCTGCGCGTTGATCAGGACCTCGTTGTACAGGAGGGTGACGGATTGGCAGGCGAGTTGCGTATCCGTGAGCGCGCGGGCGAGAAAGTCTCCGCTCGTCCCCTGGCGATGGACGCGAAGCGGCGCGGACAGCAGCTTTGAAGCGACTTCCTGATCGATATCGCGGCGCACACTGCCGATTACCCAATGGGCCGAGTATGAGCGAAAGAAGACGGCAAAGGGCTGGATCAGGATCGAGATGCCTAACAACAAGCCAATCTCAAAGAGGACGGGCTTGAGGTCTTCGAATCCGCTGCCCGCTGTGGATGCGGGAATCAGGACATCGTCCATCAGAGGCTGCAGGAGATAGCCCCTGAGATAGCGAAAGAAGGAGACGACGAACCCGAGTAGAAAAACCGCAAGGATGACCGTGCGGTAGCGAAGGGATCGCTTCAGCAGTCGCCCGATCAGAGCGAAGGCCGTCGCGTTCGGCGGGCGCGTACGGTCTTTGCCGCCGCCGCTCTCCGTCGTTGCATTCCGGTTCGGGGATTCGCTTGTCACATCATCGTTCACATCGGCTTCCGCAGGACGCCGACTCAGCTCAGCTCAGCAGCGATTGCATCGCCACCGCGCCAGCCGAGCAGGAGATCGCCTTCGAGCCCGAGCCCCGCGGCGCCCGATCGATCCAGGCAGTAGATGTTAGGCTTGTTCGAGAGCCGAAGGTCGACGTCCCCGGGCCAGCCTCGGTCGGAGCTCGGGTCTTCGAGCCAGCCGTCGTCGCTGTCCCAGCGCGGTCGGTCGAAATCGATCTGCGAGAGGCCGTCGCCGCAGAAGGGCATGAGGGCGCGAAGTCGTGAGGCGATGTCGTCTTGGAGCCGGGCGAGTTCGTCCGCGAGGTTTTCCGGCGAGACGTTCTCAATTACGGCGCGCGCCACGAGGTCGACCCGGTTGGGGTGGGTCTGGCACGGATAGGCAGTGACCGCGGCGGTCGGTGCCGCTCGACCGTCGGCGCCGGTGGATCCGGGAAGGATGACCCGGGCGCCCATGCCGTCCGGCAACGTCGCAGTCGAGACACGAAAGAGGAAGACGCCGCGGTATGCGCGACCTGCCGGACGCTCGAGGACCGAGGGTGCGGGCCGCAGAGGATCGTCTCCGTAGGCGTCGCGAAGGGAAGAGGGCGGCGCCCCCAGAACGAGCGAGCGTCCGAGCCAGATCTCGCCACTGCGGACCACGCGAATGCCCGGCTGCCCCGCTACCTGGACGAGTTCGAAGTCGCCGGGCAGGGTGCGCATGTCTCCGTAGAGGGCGGTAACGCGTTTGCGAAAGAGATCGACGAGCCACGGCGGATCGTCCGCGAACCCTGCGCCGCCCGCCAGACCGAGGCCGAGCAGGCGGGCTTGAGCCTCCGGTGCGGGCTGGGACGCACCGAGATTCGAGAGGGCACGGATCTGCGAGGCGATCAGTCGTGCGAGATCACCGTTCGCCCCCGCGACTTCGCCGGGGAGCCCGCGTTTGTGATCGCCGGTGCCGCGCGAAGGAACGACGCTGCGCCTTCCGATGCGAACGAAGGGGGCTTCGTAGAGTGCGGCGCGCTCGATTTCCGAGGCTTCGAGCATCCGCCGAACGATCAGCTGGGCGTCTTCGGGCTTGGCGAGGCCCCAGCTCACGAGTTCTTCGGCGGTGGTGACGGGCTGCCCGACATCCATGCGGATCGGGTCGGCGGCGATCTGATAGGCGAGGCGCTCGGCACCGATGCGCCGGCGATCGATGAGCGGAACCGTCAGGGCACGCAGGGTGGCGTCGAGGATGCCCTGGTCTCGCAGACCTGAAAGTAGGAAGGGCTCTTTGACCGCAGGGGGCAGCGTCGTGCGGGCCTCTTCTTCGACCACGAGCACGCGCTGACCGGCGGCGCTGATCCGTGCTGCCGCAACAAGCGCGGCAAGGCCACTGCCCAGCACGACTGCGTCCCAGCGTCGTGCGCGGGGCGCTTCGCTGGGGTCGAGTGTCGGGATCTCCATTTGGGTGGTCCCTCCGGTGGCGTTCGCGGTGGTCTCGGGGGTCTGGGTGGTCTGGGGGGCTGGGTGTTCTGGGTGTTGCCGTTGACCCGTTCGGCCGCCCGCCGCGAGTCAGTCGTCCAGAAGGTTGTCGAGATCGATGCCCAGGAAGCCCGGGTCGAAGAGGATCGCGGATTCGTCTTCGGTTTTCCGCTCGACCGTTCCGATGCGGTAGCCGCGCTCTCCGAGGCCGCGCAGGCGATGGAGGACTTCGTCGGCGCTTTCGCCGGGAACGATCACGATCATGCCTATGCCGCAATTGAAGACGCGCAGCATCTCCGTCTCGGGGATCTCGCCTTCGCGGGAGATCCAGTCGTAGACATCCGGGCGGGGCCAGGCGGCCGTGTCGACCCGGGCGCGGACGCCAGCGGGCAGAACACGCGGGATATTTCCATCGAAGCCGCCGCCGGTGACATGCACCATGCCGTGGACGTCGAAGTCGCGAATCAGGTTGAGGAGCGGCTTCACGTAGATCCGCGTGGGGGCGATGAGTGCACTCGCGAGGGAAGTCCGCATTCCGGGCGGTTCTTCGAAGAGTTCGAACTTGCCCGCTTTGAGGCCGGCGTCGAGCACCGAGCGAACCAGCGAGTAGCCATTACTATGGAAGCCGCTCGAGGCGAGGCCAATCAGCACGTCGCCTTCGGCGATCGAGGAGCCATCGATCACGCCTTCGCGTTCGACGACGCCCACGGAGAATCCGACGATCTCGAGCTCACCCTTCGGGTAGACGCCCGGCATCGTCGCCGTCTCGCCGCCGATTAAGGCCGCGCCCGCGCGCTTGCAGCCCTCGGCCACGCCGCGCAGGGCGTCACTCGCCGTGCTCTTGTCGAGATCCCCCATCGCCACGTAGTCGAGGAAGATCAGCGGTTCTGCGCCCTGGACCACGAGGTCATTCACGACCATCGCGACACAGTCGATCCCGATCGTGTCGTAGCGGCCGATCTGGGCGGCGAGCTTGAGCTTCGTTCCGACGCCGTCGGTCGCCGCGACAAAGATCGGGTCCTTGTACCGCTCGGGCGCTTTGAACATCCCGGCGAAGCCGCCGATCTGACTCAAAACCTCAGGGCGGAAGGTCCCTTTGGCGATTTCCTTGACGTCATCGATGAAGGCTTCATCGTGATCAAGGTCGACCCCCGCCGCCGCATAGGCAGGTGCAGAAGTCTCGGTAAAGGCCGCGTCAGCGGTCGGCTTCTTGTCGTCGGGGGTACGGGTCACGGCCGTTTGATAGGCAAACGCCCTCGGCCAGTCAATCGATGTGCGCCGCTGGAGTGCTGAGGCTGTGCATTTTGCCCCTTTGACGGCCGGCTCGCTCAGGCCGAGGCGATCCCAGGGGTTCCGGGCTAGTGTGGCGCTGTGACGATTTCGGTAGTGATCCCGACCCTCGACGAGGCAGAACGCATCGTCGGCGCGGTCGCGAGCGCTTTCGATTCTCCCTCGTCCGCCGACCTGATTGGGGTCGACGCGCGCGACTCTTTCTCGGCTGATTCCAGCAGTCCGGGCGAGCTGCCTGCGGGGCCGGGGGAACCGGGAATCGAGGTCGTCGTGGTGGACGGAGGGAGTCGTGACGAAACTGTCGCGCTCGCTCAGCAAGCCGGAGCCCGGGTCCTGAGGCTCAGCGACTTTCCATCCTCCTCTTCTTCCGCCACCGGAGCACCGGTCGTGGGAGACGAGGGGAACGCGGAGGAAGCGGGTGCGGGACGCGCCCACCAGCTCCGGCTCGGTTCGGAAAAGACAGAGGGAGATGTGATTCTCTTTCTTCACGCGGATACCCGGCTGCCCGCCGGTTGGTCGCGTGAGGTGGAGCGGATCCTCGCGGATCCCGGCATCGCCGGGGGCGCCTTCACGTTTCGATTCTCGGAGCGGGGGGGCTGGGAGCGATGGATCGAGTGGTGGGTGGCCCGCCGGGTCGCGATGTTTCGACTTCCTTATGGTGATCAGGCGCTCTTCGTGCGCCGGAGCGTGCTGACGAGAATGGGCGGAGTGGCGATCGTGCCGATGATGGAAGACCTGGACCTCGTGCGAGGAATCAAACGAGCGGGACGGCTCGCGATTTCGCGTCTGCCTGCGACCACGTCTTCCCGGCGCTATCGATCTCGAGGCACGCTGCGAACGATTTTCTGGCATCAGGTCGCGCTCTTGGGCTGGTACCTGGATGTCGACCGCGCCCGACTTGCGGCGAGGATGGGGCGATGAGCGTGGCAGCGGATGCGCTCGAAAACGGTACGGGTGAAGTGGAAGAGAC
>Ga0316208_1001294_pt1 | contig 24286 bp, 25 predicted proteins | sample 3monopyrite_MG_FD_204944 | JGI IMG/M metagenome (GOLD analysis project Ga0316208, IMG submission 204944) | Microbial mat bacterial communities from mineral coupon in-situ incubated in ocean water Damariscotta River, Maine, United States -... | ecosystem: Environmental > Aquatic > Marine >... | reverse complement strand
CGCGTTTCTGTGAGATGAATGGCATTTCTGGGTCTGACACTATTGACGCGCCTGAGGCGTCGCTTGCCGTGAATAAATGGATTATAAGTGAAGTGGCAAAGGCGACAAACGCTGTTACATCTGCCTTTGATGCCTTCCGGTTTAATGATGCTGCTGATGCTATTTATCATTTTGCATGGCATACTTTCTGCGATTGGTATGTAGAGTTGGTGAAGCCGGTTTTCTGGGGCGAGGACGAAACACAAAAAGCGGAAACACGTATTGTCGCTGGCTGGGTTCTTGACCAAATTTTGGTTCTTTTGCATCCCTTTATGCCCTTCATTACCGAAGAATTATGGCACGCAACAAAAGAGGGTCGTGCGTATGACCTTATCCATGCACACTGGCCAACAGTGTCAGCAGTTGACGCTGCGGCTGCTGAAGAAGTCAACTGGGCGATCAAGTTCATTCAGGAAGTGCGCTCAACGCGCGCCGAGATGAATGTGCCGGCGAGTGCAAAAGCGACGGCGCTTGTGGTTGGTGCACATACCACGACCGAAAAGCGCCTTGATGTTTTTCAGGATATGATCTGCCGCCTTGCGCGCCTTGAAAAAGCCGAAGCTGTTGCTGCGGCAGAGAGCCAAGGCGCAGCACAGCTTGTTGTGGATGAGGCCACGGTTTATTTGCCGCTCGCTGATCTGATGGATTTGGCGGCTGAAAAAGCGCGTCTTCAGAAAAACCTTGATAAGATAGTGCAAGAGGCAGGCGCCATAAAAGGCAGGCTTTCAAACCAAGGCTTTGTAGCGAAAGCGCCAACCCATGTTGTTGCGGAAGCTCGAGCACAGCTTATAGACCTTGAAGCACAAGCAGATAAGGTAACCGCCGCCCTTACACGCTTAGGCTAATGCCAGAGTTGAGCCATAAATGTTAAAAATTTATGGCTCAACATTCATTGAAGTTTTCTTTTCACACCATTAATCTGCCACATTTGGTAAATAAGAAGCCATTCTTCTTAGATGATGGTTTTTTTAAATTTTAGCACGTGCTAAAGTATAGTAATATTGGTGTTGTTTAGAGTATGGTAAAGAGTATTGGACCACTTGAGCTGAGGCGCCACGCTTTGCCCTTTTTTATTTCCATTATGATCACCATACTTTTGACGTATCGTGCTTCTGCCTTACCCATGGAAGATAATGCGATACGGATAATAGGCAGTAAAATTCAGGGGCTATTGGAGCATAATGGCCAAGGGCCTTATAATAAAATTTTTAAGCTTACTACTCAAGGCTACCCAGCCCCTGTAGTTCTGACAGTGGCGCCTATTAAACGCGCTACGCGCCTTTTGTTGGATGGTTTATCTGATTGTTTATACGTGGGGTCTGACGAAATTCAATATTATGTTGAGTTGGGAATGCAGCAGGAGGATATCCTGATTTCCCAAGGTATATATACAATAAGTATAAATATATATGGCCCTCAAGGCAGTGACCCTATTGACGATGTGGCAGAGGTTCGGGACCAAACTCTTGCTATGGATATGGGTGTTGGAAGCATTGAATATGTTGCAGGTTTTATGGGCCACCCGCTGAAAAATATTCTAATAGCACATACTTTAGAGCAAGGCTTTCGGATGCTGGATAAAGGCCGGGTGACGGGTTTGGTGGCCGTCGATACAGATGTGAAATATATGGCAGCGGTTAATCCGCAGTATAGGGGGTATTCTGTATCAGATACCTTCAGTATTCACCAAAGTGATGATGTCTTTGTTTGCCGACGCAGTAAAAGTACAGAAGCTTTCATGGCCTTTATTAATAAAAAAATTACCCACCTCAAAGAAGCTGGTGTCATTGATAATATCTTGAATAATGTGTCCATAGATTCAAAAACGCCTTAAGGTAAGATTCCAAAACAGCTTCAGGTACCAAATATAGTAAATAGTTCTCACTTTAGGGCGCTGTACTTGAACCGTCTCGCCTAGGGAATACATAAAGTCTAGTTAGTGTAAAAAACTGACCAATGGCTTTGATCGCTTAATGTGTTTGGCATAACCTCGAAGCGTTAGGCATTATATAGGGCATAGGCTAATGACGGACTGGAAAGCCACATGGAAGCAAATTCGCGTATGGCGGAATGAGGGGCTTGATGTTGGCCTTGCAACAGTTGTGGCCACATGGGGTTCTTCACCGCGCCCGGTCGGCAGCCATTTGATCCTTAACGAAAAGGGCCATATGGAAGGTTCAGTGTCAGGCGGCTGCGTTGAGGGCGCTGTTATTGCTGCTTTAGAAGAAATAATGGCAGGCGCAGCCCCACGCCTCCTTGATTTTTCAGTGTCCTCGGAGCAAGCATGGGAGGTTGGGCTTTCTTGCGGGGGGTCCATGCGGGTATTCGTTGAAAATATAGCGCAAAAACAGCACCTAATTGATGATATTCTCACGAGTGTCGAGGGAAAAATATTAACTACAGATATGATGTCTGGCGTTACGTCTCTTGCGGATAATACGGCAGGTCTCGTCGAGAGCATGTTGCAAAGTAACGGTGAAAAACTGGTGTTCCAGCATCTTTTGATGCCACCTCTTGAACTTATTATTGTGGGTGCGGTACATATAAGCCAGGCCATGATCCTGATGGCTGAAGTTCTTGGTATCCATGTGGCGGTGATTGACCCGCGCGGCGTCTTTGCAAGCCCCGACCGTTTTCAGGGGGTGGAGCTGGTCCAGGACTGGCCTGATGATGCCCTGAAGAGCCGTGAAATTACAAAGGCTACAGCGGTTGTTACCTTAACGCATGACCCAAAGTTAGACGATGCAGCGCTCACACAGGCCTTAAGGTCGCCTGCATTTTATATAGCTAGCCTTGGTAGCCGAAAAACACATGCCGCAAGACTAGAGCGGCTTAAAGCGCAAGGCTTTAATGATGCCGATACAGCACGTATTCACGGCCCTGCTGGGCTTAACATTGGTGCAAAAACCCCCGCTGAAATTGCCCTGTCAATACTGGCACAAATAGTCACTATATACCGGCATAGGGGTAGCTTGTGAAGTTTGGTAGTTTCCCCACAACTACCTGTGAAGGCGCGTATTTAGTACACTCCCTCATGGTGTCGGGTTTCAGGCTTAAAAAAGGGCAGCAGCTTACCTCTGAGAGCATAGCGATGTTGGTTCATGCGGGGGTAAAACATGTGGTGGTAGTTTGGCTTGATGAGGGGGATATACATGAAGATGTGGCGGCAGAACAAGTTGCACAAAAGCTCAAAGGAGCCAACACGACCTGCGGAACAGCCTTTACGGGCCGTGTGAATCTTTACGCAGATATGGACGGTGTTCTGGATATTAATGGTGGTGCGATAAATGCTTTGAACGCTGTGGATGAAAGCATGACGGTTGCCACTCTTCATCAGCATACAATGGTGACAAAAGGGCAAATGGTTGCAACATCCAAGATTATCCCTTTTGCTGTTCCTTCTGCTGCCGCGGATAAAATGCAGTCGCTCGACATTACGAACAGTATAGTGGTGCGCCCTTATCTAGGTAAAGAATGCTACCTCATTCAAACTGAGCTTGAGACGGTAAAAAGCAGTATTTACGAAAAAACTTCAGAGATAGTGCAGCAACGGATAGTCGGCTATGGCGGTAACTTTATTGGCGAAAGCCGGTCAGCCCATGAGGAACTTGGGCTTGCAAGAAACTTACTCAAACAGTCTGATCAGGCTGACATCATTCTTGTCATGGGGGCATCCGCAATTACTGATAGACAAGATGTAATTCCTGCCGCCATTACTGCGGCGGACGGGCACATTATACATTTTGGTATGCCGGTTGACCCTGGGAATTTACTGCTTGTGGCCCGTCTGGGAGATACATGGGTACTTGGGCTGCCGGGGTGTGCTCGCAGCCCAAAGCTTAACGGCGTTGACTATATATTAGCGCGTCTGTGTGCCGGGATGGATATTTCATCTGCTGATATTATGGGCATGGGAGTAGGAGGATTGCTTAGTGATTATATAGGTAGGCCACACCCAAGGTCGGGACAGCGAGTAAACCCTCAAGCTGCGCCTCGTATATCGATTGCAATTATGGCAGCAGGCCGGTCAAGACGTATGGGGGCAGAGAATAAACTTCTATTGCCGTACGGTAACGGGACAGTGCTTGAGCATGTGATCCAAACCGCAAAAAATACCCGCGAAGCCGTGTCTGGCATAGAAGATATATTCGTTGTCACAGGACATGATGCAGCTGAAATCAGCGCTCTCGCCGTACAACACCAGATAAGGCCAGTGCATAATGCTGACTATGCAAGCGGCATGAGTAGTTCGGTAAAATATGCTGTTCAGAATGTGCCGACCGAAAGTGATGCTGTCCTGATACTATTAGGGGATATGCCAGCGATTACCAAAGAAACACTGTGCCATATAATGGCGGCGTTTGATGTAAACGCTGGACGCACTTTAATAATGCCGGTTCATGATGGAAAACAAGGCAACCCTGTTTTGTGGGGCCGCGCCTTTTTTAAAAGCTTTGATAAACTTCACGGTGATAAAGGGGCGAAAGCGCTGCTTTCTGAATATTATGAAGATATACATGAGGTGGACATTACAACAGATGATATCTTGTTAGATATTGATACTTTAGAGGCATATGAAGGGTTCAAAAAGCGCCAAAAATAAAGTTCTGACTTCATCATGGTTTCAGTTGGGCGAGTATCGTTAGTAAAGTGTTGGGAATTTTTCTGTAGGCTGTTGATACATTTTAAAAAGGTATAGCCGTGCTATGCAATGCTTGTTGTTTATTATCATTATGTTTATGGCCCTTAGCGCGGCCCTGAGGGCCGATGATAGCCCAGATAAAACACTTTCTATAATTGGTACTGAAGTGCTAGCCAATCATTGGCGTTGAAGTGCTCGGTGTATTTGAAATATTGGGCTGCTTATTACAACCAGGTATTGGGTGTTTAGTAAAAACTATAGCGGACGAGTGCCCCTTAAGATGTTTCCCATCAAATGTGCCACACTTTTTTCGGTTCCAGATCTTATGACTTCTTGGCATATCTTATTTGTACCCACTTATTTTCGTGTAATATTATGACTTAAAATATGATATTTTCTATGCTTTTATTATCGACATACAGAGGGTAGCTCTGTATTGTCCCGCGAGGTCATTCGCTGAAAGTTTCAGCCAGTTTATATATAGTTTTGGAGCACTATCATGCCGCATTATCGTTCTCGCACCTCTACACACGGTCGCAATATGGCAGGCGCTCGTGCTTTGTGGCGCGCGACGGGCATGAAGGATGGAGACTTTAAAAAACCCATCATTGCGGTTGTGAACAGTTTTACCCAGTTTGTACCGGGCCATGTACACCTCAAAGACCTTGGCCAGATGGTTGCGCGGGAAATTGAGGCGGCGGGCGGTATTGCAAAAGAGTTTAATACGATTGCGGTGGATGACGGTATTGCGATGGGTCATGATGGCATGCTCTATAGCTTGCCGAGCCGCGAAATTATTGCGGATAGTGTAGAATATATGGCGAACGCGCACTGCGCTGATGCACTCATTTGCATTTCTAATTGCGACAAAATTACGCCAGGTATGTTGATGGCGTCTCTGCGCCTTAATATTCCCTCTGTTTTTGTCTCTGGTGGGCCGATGGAAGCCGGAGAAACCGAATATGGCGGTGAAACCCGCAAGCTTGATTTGGTAGATGCCATGGTTGACGCGGCAAACCCAAATATTTCTGATGAAGAAGTCGCTGCAGTGGAAGAAGCTGCTTGCCCAACATGCGGTTCGTGTAGTGGTATGTTTACAGCAAACAGCATGAACTGCCTGACGGAAGTGCTCGGCCTTTCTTTGCCCGGCAATGGAACCACCCTTGCAACACATGCCGACCGTAGGGAGCTTTTTTTAACGGCAGCGCGGCAAGTTGTTGAGCTTACGCGCCGGTATTATGAACAGGGGGACGAAAGTGTTTTACCGCGTTCAGTGGCGAGCTTTGAGGCGTTTGAAAATGCCATCGCACTTGATATTGCCATGGGTGGGTCCACCAACACAGTGTTGCACTTGTTGGCAGCGGCACAGGAAGGGGAGATAAACTTCACTGTAGCCGACATTGACCGTATGTCCCGCCGTGTACCAAATTTGTGTAAAGTTGCACCGGCAACGGACAAATACCATATTCAGGATGTGCACCGGGCAGGGGGCGTATTTGGTATCCTCGGTGAGTTGGACCGCGCGGGCCTGATTAACAGGGACTGCCCAACTGTACATACAGCGACAATTGGGCAAGCGATCAAACGATTTGATGTCACAACAAGTAATGATGCTGACCTGCACCAGTTTTTCAGGGCAGCACCAGGCGGCGTGCGCACAACCGAAGCTTTTAGCCAAAGCAAACGGTATGCAGAGCTTGATCTTGACCGGAAAGAGGGCTGTATCCGTGCTGCTGAACATGCGTACAGCCAAGAGGGCGGTCTTGCCGTTCTTTTTGGGAATATTGCGCTAGATGGCTGCATTGTCAAAACAGCAGGTGTTGACGAAGAAATTTGGAAATTTTCAGGACGCGCCCGTATTTTTGAGAGCCAAGATGCGTCAGTTGAGGCAATTTTAGCGGGTGAAATTACCGCGGGTGACGTGGTTATTATTCGCTATGAAGGGCCACGCGGCGGGCCGGGTATGCAAGAAATGCTCTACCCGACCAGTTACCTTAAATCCATGGGACTTGGTAAAGAATGTGCGCTCTTAACAGATGGGCGCTTTTCGGGGGGAACCAGTGGCTTGTCTATTGGTCATGTTAGCCCGGAAGCCGCTGAAGGCGGTGCCATTGGCCTTATTACAGAAGGAGACATGATTGATATTGATATTCCGAACCGGGCCATCAATATGCGTGTTTCTGATGACGAGCTTACAAAACGCCGCGCGGCCATGGAAACAAAAGGTATCGCAGCTTGGAAACCTGAAGCACCCCGCGCTCGGAAAGTTTCCACGGCGCTTAAGGCATATGCTGCCCTGACAACCTCTGCCAGCATGGGGGCAGTGCGAAAAATATAATACACTAGAAAGTTTTAATTCTCTTTGTTAGATTGTCTTTTAGAATGCAGGCAACGTAGGGAAAAGTTTTATGCAGTCGACTTATTCTATTTCAGATATTGTCATTCGGTCACTCATCGCACCCTTTAGAAATATCAAGCATCATGTGGGTGCCCAGCTATTGATTCTCGCCATCGTCATCCTTGTGTTTAAGGTGTCAGAAACTATGGGATTGACACTTGAAATATTAAAAGAGCTAAGGGAAGATCAAACGGCTAGTGAAACATTCACTCTGTATAGCTCCATCCTTGTAAGGACAATGGTACTGGCGCTCGTTCCCTCTGCACTTTCAGGTGTTTATTTATTTAACCAGTGGGCACGGTTAGCGGCATACGGTGTTGTAGATGCAAGTTTTGTGAATTGGCGGGAGGCTGTTCAGGCGCTTATTATTAACCTTATAAAGTTTATTTTTATCACCATAATTTATGCACTTCTTATGGTCTTAATAATAGCTACTTTTATGGTTTTTGCTTATCTTTTTTATGGAACAACAGACCTAAGTCTCAAGCTGTTGGGGTATATTCCTTTAAATACTATAGCGGAAATTAGCGGCATTATCCCAATGTGCTGGATATATTCTGTTTTTTCAACAAGTGTGACCGCAACGGCGCTTCAGGTAGAGAAAACGCCGACATATTATGCATATGTTGGTTTTTTCACAGTAGTTCTATTGGTGTTGGTGATATTGACCTTTATTATAGACGAAGCCATGTCTTGGCTTGAGTTTTCATGGCCTGTATTGATTCTCTATACAGTAGTCTCGACATATTTTCTTTTGGTTATATCCTATGCACATGGGCTGCGATACTTGATGGGAATTAGTCATACAGCGGGGGATGAAGCGTAAGCGAATATTACTACCGGTACAGGCCAACAAAGAAAATGCCTAGATACAAAAAAATACATAGGGTCTCTTGGGTTGGGTGCCATACTCAAGAGTGTCAGCTCCTTGGCTTACAAAATTCCGCTTTTAAAGCATGCGCCTTTAAGATAGCCTCTTGCAATCATAGATAGTTTTAGAGGGGGGGCTCTTCATGGACAATAAATTTCCGGTTATACCGATGGCAAAAGCCGCACTTTTAATGCCGTTTAGGTATGTGGGTAAGATGATTATTGCAATTGGGTTGATGATTTTGGTAGCCCTTTTTGCAATTCTTGCAACAGTTGGTGTAGCGCTGATGGTTGGTGTCGATAAGCAAAATCTACAGAACATGGAGGCTTTGTTTCAGGCAGGGGACTTCTCCATGCTGCTGGGGCTTAGTGGCATTGCTTTTGCGTCTTTATTGGGCGCCTTGATTTTTGTTGGAGTGTTAACTCACATTTTTAATCACTGGGTGCGGCTTGTGACTTTTGGGCCAGAAGGGGCGAAATTTGCTTCATTCAAGGCCGCGCTTGGTGCGACAGCAGTGAATGGGGTTAAATTTTTTCTAATTCTTATTTTAACATCTTTAATTTCTCTTGTAGTGACCTTTGTATTGGGCCAGCTAGGGCTTAGTCCCAGCCTTTCTGAGCAAATGGCTGCAAGTGAAACAGCCAATATTGCGGAGCAATCAGCCAGTGCGTCTTTGTCTTCAATCATTATGGCTATTGTGTCATGTCTTGTATATTCGGTGTTTTCAGCCAACTTAACACAAACGGCTTTGGGATCAGACAAAGAGGGGTTGGATCATCCGCACACGGTGGATTTTGCCATAGTTCTTTTCCTGATTTATTTGGTTGTTCTGCTTCCATCGATTGCTGTGGCATATGCAGGGTTGTCTACACTTCTTATCGTTATACAGTTTGTGCTTGGGTTTTATGTGCTTTTTGCCGCTGCCGCTGCGCATGGGCTGCGGTATAATCTTTGTATTGCGGAGAATGCGGCACAAACTGATACAGTAGAAGGACCACAGTAAAACAATGCATGAAGGGTGGTGTAATGAAGGCAGTTAATAAAGCGGTTTTATATGGAATGACGATATGGGCGGCAACGCTGCCTGTCTCTTCACAGTCAGTCACCCCTGAGCAGATACTGGGTGAAATACCGTACCAAAGCCCCAGTTGCAACACCAATGACTTTCATGAATTTGACTTCATGCACGGTAACTGGGACCTCAAGATGCTCGTTGACGGAAAATGGAAGCCGGGGGGCTATTCTATTCATAAGCCTGCCCTTGGTGGCTGTGTTTCGTTTGATTATGTCTCTTATGAAAATTGGGGTGATTTTTATAAGGCCCTTTCAGGGCGATCTGGCCTCGCGGGTTTTGCCCTTAATACCTATGACAGAAAAGCCAATAATTGGCGGCAGACATGGTTTGATGATACGGGTACTGTGATTAATAGTTTCCGCGGACGTAAATTTAGTGATGGGATCCGGTTTGTAGGACACGCTCCGGATGATACAGGCTCTGAATTACAGCGCTTTGAGTGGAAAACAACAGGGGAAAACCTGCGTGAGTTTAGTTTTGATATGTCTACGGACGGCGGCCAAAACTGGACACGCATCGCCACAGTCCAGATGGTGCGCCGGGCAAAATAATATGTAAGTTTCTTGCCTGGCATCTGGGTTTTTCTTGACCTTTTAAAATGCCTATACCATATGCCTAATACTGTGTGAAACGTGTTAGGATCTAAGCCCATGAATAAACTAACTCTTGATGGGGCTCTGCGTAGTTTTATGTACGGCAAACTACACCGTGTAACGGTAACGGCTGCCGAATTGCACTATGTTGGTTCGATTACGGTTGACCCTGTTTTGCTTCGTGCTTCGGGTATTATGCCGAATACAGCTGTTGATGTTGTCAATATCACGAACGGTGAGCGCCTAACCACTTATGCGATTGAAGGCGAAGAAAATTCAGGAGTTATCTGCCTGAACGGTGCCGCCGCACACCAGTTTTCTGCAGGGGATCTAGCTATTATTATGGGGTATGAAGCCGTTCCTGCCAACCAGTTACCGGGGCGAATTTCACGCGCCGTTCATGTTGATGCATCAAATAAAATAGTCTCAATTGACGACTATGTAACGCCGTCCCTTGAAACGCTTGGTCAGCCCCAGAATAATAGGGGAAATCAAGTTTATGAAACGGTCGAGGCGTAAGCCAGAAAATATTCAAAACCAATATAGCTAAAACCAGATGGCAGCTTAACCGTTATTCTAGAATCGTGAGTTTTAATCGGCAAGCTCAACCCATACAGGGGTATGGTCGCTTGGTTTTTCTTTGCCGCGCGGCACACGGTCTACTTGGCAATCTTGTAACCTGTCTGCGGCTTGTGGAGACAAAAATAAATGATCAATACGGATACCATGGTCTTTTTGCCAAGCCCCGCGCTGAAAATCCCAATAGCTGTAGGCAGCCCCATAGGGTTTTGTTTGGCGTTGGGCATCCAGATAACCAAAGTTTTTTAAAGTTCTATAGCAGGCGCGGCTTTCAGGCTGGGTTAAGGCGTCTTCTACCCATGCTGCCGGGTTGTGGCAATCTTCGTCTGTTGGAATAATGTTGTAATCGCCTGCCAGTACAACGGGCTGTTCTCTTGTCAAAAGGTGTTCGGCATGGGCAATAAGCCGTGCCATCCACTGTGTTTTATAGTCAAATTTTGGGCCGGGCCGGGGGTTGCCATTCGGTAAATATAGTGAGGCAACGCGAACATCTTTGATCGTCGCTTCTATATAGCGGGCCTGCTCATCCTCTATTTCCAGGGAACCATCCAGAGCAGGTAACCCGCGTATAATGTCCGCGATAGGGTGTTTTGATATAAGGGCTACGCCGTTAAAGGCTTTTTGGCCGTAGGTTTCGACGTGCCAGCCTTTTGCCTCAAGCTCTAGGCGCGGAAAGTTTTCATCAATGCTTTTGATTTCCTGCAAACAGGCAACATCAGGATCAAATTCATCGAGCCATTCAAGAAGCCTAGGCAAACGGGCTTTGACGCCATTGATGTTGAATGTCGCAATTTTCACGAGGGTAACCCTTTGAAATGAATTTAAACAGCGAAAGAAGAACCACAGCCGCAGGAGGACGAGGCATTTGGGTTTACAACCTGAAAGGACGCGCCGACTAGATCTTCTACAAAGTCAACTTCAGACCCAGTAAGATACAAAAGGGACATCGAATCAACAAGCATGGTCACACCCCCGCGTGTTACAACAATATCGTCAGGTTTTTGTTCGGCATCAAACCCAAACCCATACTGGAAGCCACTGCATCCGCCGCCAGAAACGGAAAGTCTGAGTTTCAGGTCTGGGTTGCCTTGCTGTGTAATAAGCTCGGCAACGCGTGCCGCGGCTTTTTCACTGAGGGATACGGGTTGTGCTTTGTCGGTCATGCTTTTGGCATCTCATTATCTAAAAAATAGGGCTACATCCCTATATGTAAGGATAATACATCTATAATTCAAACGGTGAAGCAATATTTATGGATGAAATATTATTTAGGCAGCGCAAAAAAATTTGAGGATGTATATTTCGTAAAATCAAATGCCAGCAAAAGCGATTCTAGTTTCTCGGTGGGGTCTGTGTTTGAAAAAGGCAGGATTAGGGTTGAAAAATTTACAGGGTGAAGGCCTTGCGGGGTAAGTTTTCCAGTGAAAAACATTGGTTCAGCTGCCGTGGCTGTTTCAACAAGCATTTTATGGAGTGTGCGCTTAATGGTTTGGTCAGCAGGGTCCGTTAGTTTTTGTGTGTCCTCTGACAGTTGCAGGGCTTCAATGATAACACTGCCGGTTAATGTATCGGTAAAGGTTTTGTCCTTTTCGACTGTAACAAAGGCAAATTGCCCCAAAAAACTAGGAAAATTTTGAGGGCGAAAAGAACGCTTTAGAGGAAAAGGCTGGTCTTGTTTAATGCTATGCCAGTGCTCTAAAAGCTTGGCTTGAAATACCCCGCGGAACATCGGTATATTGGATGTGATTTTGTGAACAGTTGTGATCATCAAATTAGATTAGTTAATAAAAGATTAACACGCAATAGACTTGTTAACTATTTGTTAATAATTTCTACACACACAATTTAAAACTATGTCTGGAAACTGTTGCCGAATGCGCAGATGGGCGATACTGTGCGCACTCCATATTATAGCGACCCAGAGGGAGACAAGAATGATTGACGAGCCAGCGCGGTACGAGGATACATTGGCAAGCTATGCATGCAAGCCAGCAGAGAGCCGCGGTCGATTGTTTTCTGAACCTGAAACCCCTTCAAGAAGCTGTTTTCAACGCGACAGAGACCGGGTGATTCATTCCTCTAGCTTTCGGCGTTTGAAACATAAAACGCAGGTATTTGTATACCATGAGGGGGATCATTTTAGAACCCGACTGACGCATTCTCTTGAGGTATCTCAAATAACGCGGTCTATGTGCCGGTCAATGCATTTAAATGAGGATTTAGGCGAGACACTTGCGCTTGCGCATGATCTTGGCCACCCTCCTTTTGGGCATGTCGGCGAAATGATTTTGAATGAGTGTATGAAAAATTATGATGGTTTTGATCATAATGCTCAGGCGCTGCGCCTTTTGACACGCCTTGAAACTCACTATGCCTCGTTTAATGGACTTAACCTTACCTGGGAAACTCTCGAAGGGCTCGCAAAGCATAACGGGCCTCTTGTGGATAAACCCGTAAACCATAAAAAACCTCCACGAGAGTTACCTTTTGGTTTTAGAGACTATTTGCCCGAGAATGATTTGATGTTGCATACTTTCCCCAGCGCAGAAGCACAAATAGCGGCGCTTGCGGACGATATTGCGTATTCTACTCATGATATGGATGACGGCTTACGGGCAGGTTTGTTTGAGTTTGAAGAACTTAAAACCATACCAATCATTGCACAGCTTATTGATGAGGTAATGCTGACATACCCTAGTGCCCCGAAGAATATTCTTATTCACGAACTTGTCCGACGAATGATTAACCGTATGGTTGGTGACTTGATGGTGGAGAGTAAACGACGGATACATGCCTTGGCCCCAAAAACAGTTGACGATATACGTGGGGCTGATGAACCTGTTATTGCCTTTGGCCGAAATATGGAAGCCGCCGTTAAAGAGCTGAAAAACTTCTTGTTTACCCGGATGTACCGCCATTATTTGGTAAATCGTATGGCGAGTAAGGCAAAGAGGGTGGTCACAGACCTATTCAATCTATATATGTCCGAACCTGGGTGTTTACCAACCGAGTGGAACGAACGTGTGGGCGACCCTATGTCTGAAGAAACAGCCCGTGTTGTTGCCGATTTTATTGCGGGTATGACGGATAGATTTGCTTTCCATGAACATGCCAAATTGTTTGATTTGAATAGAGTAACACTATGAATGTTTTTACCCATTTTCGGGGTATTGTTGATGCCGAACTTGAGGCCTTGAGTGCAGCGGGTTCCTTACCTAATGATTTAGATACGAGCGCGATTGCCGTTGAACCGCCAAGGGATGCTTCGCATGGAGATATTGCCACGAATGCTGCCTTGGTATTATCCAAACAAGCACAGAAAAACCCAAGGCAGATTGCTGAACTTCTTGCGCCAGCGCTTGGTGCGCATGCGGACGTGGAAGCCGTTGAAATAGCAGGTCCTGGCTTTATTAACCTCCGGTTGGCAGCCTCTTTTTGGCAAGCTCAAGTCACAACCATTCTTGCAGCGGGTAAAGTCTATGGTGCAAGTGGTATGGGTGGGGGTGAGCCTGTAAATGTTGAGTATGTTTCTGCAAACCCAACAGGACCCATGCATGTTGGCCACGTTCGCGGGGCTGTTTTTGGAGATGCTCTTTCAAATTTGCTGCAAAAAGCGGGCTATGATGTTACCAAAGAATATTTGATTAATGACGCAGGTAGCCAAATTGATGTATTGGCGCGGTCAGCCTACTTACGGTACCGCGAAGCGCATGGACATGCCATTGATATTCCTGAGGGTTTGTATCCTGGGGAATATTTGGTGCCGGTCGGTGAAAAGCTTAAAGAAAAATATGGAGACAAGTGGCTTGACGCTGAAGAAAATGTCTGGATAGAAACTGTCCGCGATGAAGCGACATCGGCCATGATGGGCATGATCCGCTTAGATTTGAAGGCACTGGGTGTTGAGCATGATGTTTTTTTCTCCGAGCGGGAGTTACATGCGTCAGGCCGTATTGACGAAGTGGTTGATGAGCTACGCGCGCGCGGACACATTTATGAAGGCGTTCTCGAACCGCCAAAGGGCCAACAGTCAGATGATTGGGAGCCTCGCGAGCAAACTCTTTTTAGGGCCACGGCTTTTGGTGACGATGTCGACCGGGCCTTGAAAAAATCAAACGGCGATTATACGTATTTTGGTGCTGATATTGCTTACCACTTTGACAAATACAAACGTGGGTTTAAAACCATGATTGATGTTTGGGGCGCGGACCATAGTGGGTATGTAAAGCGCATGCAATCTGCTATTAAGGGCCTGGCTGATGACGGTGATCTAGATGTCAAAATTTGTCAGCTTGTACGCTTGTTACGCGATGGTGAGCCCGTGAAAATGTCTAAACGGTCTGGCAACTTCGTAACATTACGCGAGGTTGTGGAGGAAGTGGGACGTGACGTAACACGGTTCATCATGCTGACCCGTAAAAATGATGCCCCACTTGATTTTGATTTTGCTAAAGTGCTTGATCAATCTAAAGATAACCCTGTTTTTTACGTGCAATATGCCCATGCCCGGATTTGTTCAGTCATTGGAAAAGCGGTGGTGGCGTTTCAAGGGTTAGATGTGTCGGATAAATCTCTTTTGGGGGCTGATATGTCACTTGTTTCACATGAGAGTGAAATAGCCATGATTAAACAATGCACAGCATGGCCCCGCCTTGTAGAAAGTGCTGCTGAGGCGCATGAACCACACCGTATTGCATTTTTTCTCTATGATCTTGCCTCAGAGTTTCATACCTTTTGGAACAAAGGGAATGATGACCCCTCGCTCCGGTTTATCATTGAAGGCAATGAAAATTTGACAAAAGCACGTGTTGCTCTGATCCGGAGTGTGGCGATGGTTATTGCAAGCGGACTTGAGGTGCTCGGAGTGACACCGCTGGAGGAAATGCGCTAAATGACAAATGATGATCATACAGATTTAACCGCTGGTAAAGATATTCCGCCTTGGTTGCAGCCCGTCCCGGACGGAGAGGAAGAAGCCCTTGAGGCATCAACTCGGCGCAAGCGACTTATTTTCACAACAACGGCAGCGGTGATTGTGATAGGGCTGTTTGTTGCGGTTATTTTCTATCTGTATGATAGCTCTGAACCTGTTGCTCCCCGCCACATAGCAGCGCCGACAGAACCTGTCAGAACCCGCCCGGACGACATGGGCGGTATGCAAGTGGACCATCAAGATAAAGAAGTCTTTAATCAGACTGAAGGGGGACAAGTACGCAGTGAGGTGCGTTTGGGTGAACAGCCCGAGGAGCCGCTTGATGCACTGCCTGATGAGCAAGAGGCAATAGCGACCGAAGTCGATGATGCGATTGACCAAGTGCTCGGCGCTGCAGACGCGACAAAAGCAAAAGCACCAGTAGCGGAGCCGGTAAAAGAGCCGGTAGAAAAGACACTAGCTGAAGAAAAAATTGTTGCGCCTATTGTTAAAAAACAGACCCCAATGGATACGATATACCGTGTTCAGCTTGGTGCCTATGGTTCTGAGGAGTCTGCGGAACGAGCATGGCGCGGTGTTAAAGGAAAATTTCCTACGCATATGGCCGACAAATTAGCAAGTTTTGAACCGGTGCAGTCGGGAAGTCGTACACTGTATCGTCTGCGTGTAGGCCCTCTTGTTACACGGGCAGAGGCAGATGAAGTTTGCCTTGCTTTGCGTGCTGGGCAACAGGCCTGTATTGTTGTGAACCCTTAAGGGCTATTGATGAAACCTGTCATTTTTGGCTGTGAGGGGTTTACCCTCACAGATAAAGAGCGAGCCTTTTTTAAAGAAGTGAAGCCTGCGGGCTTTATCCTTTTTGCACGAAATATCGAGAGCCCCAAGCAAGTAAGTTCGCTCACCTCTGAAATGCGTCAAATTGTTGGGCGTCATAAAGTGCCTATTCTTATTGACCAAGAGGGGGGGCGTGTTCAACGCATGACAGAAACAGCGTGGCGAAAGTACCCACCTATGGCCGTTTTCGGTGAGATGGCCATGAAAGACCCAACGCTTGCAGCGAGTGCCCTTAGGCTTAATTGCCGAATGATTGCTGATGATCTACGCCGTGTAGGTATTACCGTTAATTGCCTGCCGCTTCTTGATGTTGCGCGCCCGGAAACCAGCACCGCGATTGGGGATAGAGCTTTTTCCGACGACCCTAATTTGGTGGCTGCCCTTGGCCGTATTGCTGTTGATGCCCTTCAGACAGGGGGGGTGCTACCAGTTGTGAAACACATACCAGGGCATGGCCGTGCAACAGTGGATAGCCACCATGACTTGCCAGTGGTAGATGCCCCTCTCACAGCATTAGAAGCTTCAGATTTTGTTCCCTTTCAGGTGTTGAAGGATGCCCCTTTTGGCATGACAGCACATATTATATATAAAGATATCGACGCCGCGAAACCGGCAACTTTATCGCGCATCGTCATTGGCCGTATTATCCGAATGAAGATTGGGTTTGGCGGCATACTTCTCTCTGATGACCTGTCAATGAAGGCGCTTTCTGGCCCAATTGATGAACTAGCAGTGGATAGCCTGAAGGCAGGGTGTGATTTGGCGCTACACTGTAATGGTAAGCTGGATGAAATGCAGGCTATCGCTGCAGCGGTACCAAATATCAGCCCTAAGTTTGAGACCAAACTTGCCGGGCTTATAAGAAATGTTGAGGGCGCGGCTGTGCCAGACCGCGCAGATCTGCGCCGTCGATATGAAGACCTGATGGCGAAATTCTAGGAGTATTGTGTGCCTGATTTATCTCAAAGTTTGTTCCTTATAAGTGTTATGGCACTTCCTTTTCTGTTGGCTATTACGCTTCATGAAGCAGGTCATGCTTTTGCTGCTCATTATCTTGGAGACGCGTCTCAGAGAACGAGCGGTAGACTGTCTCTAAACCCGCTAGTACACCTTGACCCTGTCGGCTCTGTAGTAATTCCCTTACTTGCTATTTTTACAGGATTTCCCTTTCTTATTGGGTATGCAAAACCTGTTATGATTCAGCCTCGCTACTTCACAAAAATGAAACGCGATATGATTTTTGTCGCCTTTGCCGGCCCCTTGGGTAATTTGCTGGTGGCTATACTTTGTGCCTATATTGTGCGTATTGCTGTAAATGCTGGCGCGAATAGCAATGACTGGATTGTTCAAACCATGTATTTTGGCATTTTTATGAACTGCTTGTTCATGGTGTTCAATTTACTACCAATACCACCACTTGATGGCGGGGGAATTGTGGAGCAACTGTTACCTGAGGCGCTGGCTGAGAATTACCGTAAAATAGCGCCTTATGGTTTTGTCCTTTTGATTGTGATCATAGTTTTCGCAAAACCTGTTATTGTAGTTCCGACATATTTTATGAGTAATCTAATAGCAGGACTTGTTGGTGTGCCTTTGTAATGATGGAATTTGAAGAAGATATACCTGAGATAACTAACATGGTTGACCATGACCAGTTGCTGCTTCAAATTGAAGGGTTTGAGGGGCCGCTAGATGTGCTTCTGACACTTGCACGCACCCAAAAAGTAGATCTCGCGCAAATTTCTATCCTTGAACTTGTTGAACAGTTTTTGACCTTTGTATCTGCAGCGCGGCGCTTAAAGCTTGAGCTTGCAGCGGACTATCTTGTGATGGCCGCATGGCTTGCCTATTTAAAGTCACGGTTATTACTGCCAAAAGAAGAAGACGAAGAAGGTCCATCAGCGGAAGAATTGGCTTTTCGGTTGCAACTACGTCTGCAGCGCCTTGAAGCAATGCGAGAAGCAGGTGCGCGGATTATGGGGCGTAACCGTATGGGGCGCGATATGTTCCGCCGGGGGATGCCAGAAGGCCTCAAGCTCTTAAAACGCGGTAGTTATGATGTCACACTTTATGAGTTGCTGAAAGCATATGGCGATAACCGGCAAAGAAACTCAATTACGGAAATTAGAATTGAACGCCGACCAATTTTTGCACTTGATGATGCTATTGCGCGGCTTTCGGGCTTAATTGGGACAACCTTCACGTGGGCACAGCTTTCTACATTCCTTCCTTCCAATTTGAAAGATAAACGGTTAAGGAAATCGGCACTTGCCAGTATGTTTGCCGCAACCTTAGAACTGGCACGTCAAGGACAAGCGGATGTGCGCCAGATGGAAACATATGGCCCGATATATTTAAGACACCGTCAAGATGATGATCCGGCGGAAGGACACGGAACGCATGACTGAACACCCCGATATGCAAGGTGAGAATACCACACCGGAAGAAAGTATGCATCAGCCAGAAGATGGTATGCCCCGGGAAGAGGGTGCCCCCTTTTTACCTGCTGAAGGCGCACCCGTTTCTCTTGAGCGCAGCATCGAACACCGCAGAATGGTAGAGGCTATTCTTTTTGCAAGTGAAACGCCGCTTTCTGTGGAGGACATTGCTCTGCGAGTGCCGGAAGGTGTGGCAGTGTTGGAGCATATACAAACACTTACAGAGGAATATACCAACCGGGGGGTTTCGCTGGTGCAGGTTGCGAGCAAATATATGTTTCGCACAGCAGATGATTTATCTTTTCTGCTTCGCAGAGAAGTGGATGAGCCAAGAAAACTGTCACGGGCTGCAGTCGAAACAATGGCAATCATTGCATATCATCAACCTGTGACACGGGCAGAGATTGAAGATATTCGCGGCGTTACCATATCCAAAGGGACTCTTGATGTTCTGATGGAAGCAGGTTGGGTCCGTCTTCTGGGGCGGCGCAAAACACCGGGTAGGCCTGTTACTTATGGTACGACAGAGGATTTTCTGGTGCATTTTGGTATTGGAACAATAAAAGACTTGCCTGGCATTCAAGAACTGAAGGCGGCAGGGTTATTGGACAGTGTTGATAGTGCGCTCGATAAAATGGGGGGAATGCCTGAGCCAGGCGCATCTGCCGAACAAGATGATGATGGTCAAATTGACCTTGAGGAAGCTATTGCAGCCTCACAGCAAGTGACAACCGATACTCAAGTGCGGGACAAAGAGACCCCAAAAGGTGTTGCTGCAGCGAATGATGATGAAGATTTAAGATCAGTGGATAATACTGATGACATTATGGAACCTGACCTTAACTGGCAGGATGAGAGGGAGTAAAATTTATGTTTCCAGGATGGATACAAATAGCCCTTGTGGCGCTATTGGTGGTCTTGCTGTTTGGGCGAGGTAAAATTTCAGGCCTAATGGGTGATGTTGCAAAGGGCATTACGAGTTTTAAAAAAGGTATGAAAGAGGGCATGGAATCTGAAGAAGGATCAGAGTCTGAGACGAAAATTGTAGCAGACAGCCGCACGATCGAAGGTGAATCTGTGAAGGTTTCCGAAGGTAAAAAAGAAAAAGTCGAAAAGTAATTTTCACTTTACCGTGGTGTCTGGCTTGACCAGACAGGTTGGAGCTTTCTTCTATGCTCGATATTGGTGCTATGGAGTTATTCGTTATTGCTGTCCTCGCCCTTGTGGTGGTGGGACCTAAAGAGCTGCCTAAGCTTTTGCGCTCAGTGGGGGGCTTGGTGCGAAAAGCCCGGGAGTTAACTGCTGAGTTTAGGGATGGTATTGAAACTCTTGCAGCAGAAGCAGAACGTGAAATTGATCCTTTCGCGGATGAAAAACGCAAAGAAGGTCTGCGCCCTGGTATGAGCCCTGATGATATAACCAACCATATCATGGGCAATAAGGAAGTGCAGGAGGCGGATGTCAGCGTTAAGAAAGCCAGTACGGCCAAAAGTACGAATCCTGTCAAAAGTACAGTAAAAACCAAAAAAAATGAGACTAAACAATGAGCTCCAAGGACTTTAAGGAGCTAGCAAAACCCGATATTATCGACGATGACGATGATATCGACGAGGTTGATGCGAGCAGGGCCCCGCTTTTAGATCATTTGAATGAGCTAAGGAGCCGGCTGATCAAGGTTATCATTGGTATGTTGATTGCCTTTGGCATTGCCCTTATTTATGCGGATGAAATATTCAATATATTAGCAAAGCCCTATCTTGATGCTCAAGCCGCGTCAGGCGGTAACCGCCGTATGATTTTTACGGCACTAACAGAAGGCTTTTTTGTGAATTTGAAGGTCGCTCTATACGGTGCCTTCATTGTGACATTTCCGCTGATTGCTCTGCAAGTATGGAAGTTTGTAGCACCGGGTCTATACAGGAATGAAAAACGCGCTTTCTTACCTTTTCTTGTTGCAACACCCATTCTATTTGCGATGGGCGCCAGCCTTGCCTACTTTCTTGTCATACCGTGGGCATGGCAATTTTTGCTGGGGTTTGAGCAGGCAGGTGGTATTGGGGCGATTGAAATTGCCGCAGAAGCAAAAGTCAGTGAGTATCTGGCATTGGTGATGCAGATGATTTTTGGCTTTGGTGTTGCTTTTCTCTTGCCGGTGGCATTAACCCTGATGGGCCGCGCGGGTATTGTAACGGCGACGGGGCTGCGTGAAAAGCGACGTTACATGATTGTTGTTACCTTCATTATTGCTGCTTTTTTAACGCCGCCCGACCCAATTAGTCAGATCGCCCTTGGCATACCGATTTTGCTGTTATATGAGCTGTCTATCATTTTGATTGCGGCCACTGAGAAAAAACGTGCTGAAGAAGAGAATAAAATTAGTCCGGATGACTAGGTCAGTAGTTTTAATATAATCTGTAATTTCTAATTTAAAGAGTATCTAATTAAAGGTTCCTCCGATGTTTGATCTGAAGTTTATTCGCGAAAACCCTGAAGCTTTTGACGCGGGCATGGCACGCCGCGGCGAGAAAGCATGGTCTGGTGAAATACTTGCCCTTGATGCAGAGCACCGGGCCTTGGCAACAGAAACACAAACATCACAGGCGCGCCGGAATGAAGCCTCTAAACTTATTGGTCAGGCAAAAGCAAAGGGCAATGAAGCAGATGCAAAAGCTTTGATGGCCGAAGTGGGTAATTTAAAAGACAAGCTCGCTGCACTTGAAGAACAGGAGCGTATGCTCGGTGAAAAGCTCAATGGCCTTTTAATGAGTTTGCCGAACCTCATGTATGACGATGTACCTGAGGGCGAGAACGAAGATGATAACGAAGAAGTGCGCACATGGGGTGCCCCTGTAAAGTTTCAGTTTGTGGCGAAAGAACACTGGGAACTCGGTGAAGCTTTAGGCATGATGGACTTTGAGCGTGCAGCAAAGCTTTCTGGCTCACGATTTGTAGCCCTTAAAGGGCCGCTTGCCCGACTTGAACGCGCTATTGGGCAGTTTATGCTCGATCTGCATACAGCTGAGCATGGATATGAAGAAGTACATACGCCCGTATTGGTGCGCGAAGAGGCCATGTATGGTACTGGGCAACTCCCCAAATTTGGAGATGATGCGTTTCAAACCAATACTGGCCACTGGCTTATTCCAACATCAGAAGTAACGCTGACAAATATACATTCTGGTGAAATTTTGGATGAGGCTGAGCTGCCGATACGATTCACCACGCTCAGCTTGTGTTTTCGGGCGGAAGCAGGGTCTGCGGGCAGAGATACACGTGGGATGATCCGGCAACATCAATTTGAAAAGGTGGAGCTGGTCACTCTGACAACACCTGAGCAATCTGATGAAGAGTTAGAGCGTAAAACAGCCTGTGCGGAACAGGTTCTAAAACGCCTACATTTGCCTTACCGTGTGGTAAAGCTGTGTGCTGGGGATATTGGGTTTAGCGCGCGCCGTACATATGACATTGAGGTTTGGCTTCCGGGTCAGAATAAATTCCGTGAAATTTCAAGCTGCTCAGTTTTTGGCGAATTTCAAGCGCGCCGTATGAAAATGCGCTGCAGGACAAAAGGTGAAAAACAAACGCGCTTTGTCCATACGTTAAATGGATCAGGTTTAGCGGTTGGGCGCACACTTGTAGCTGTGATGGAGAACTGCCAAACAGAGGATGGTACTATTCGGGTGCCTGAGGCCCTTCGCCCTTATATGGGTGGCATTGATATGATTGGTGTATAAGCCAGTGGCCGTTTCCACCAAACGTATTCTGATTTCAAATGACGATGGTATTAATGCACCAGGTATTGCGATCCTTGAACGCATAGCACATGCGCTTAGTGACGATGTCTGGGTTATTGCTCCTGAGGAAGAACAGTCTGGCGCGGGACATTCCCTTACGCTGACAAAGCCGCTACGTATACGCAAGCTTGAAGAAAAACGTTGGGCTGTAGCAGGGACACCAACGGACTGTATCATGCTCGCAGTCAATAAAATTATGGCTGATCATTTGCCTACTCTAATTCTCTCCGGGATAAACCGTGGAGGAAACCTGGCTGAGGATGTTACTTATTCAGGGACAGTTTCTGTGGCCATGGAAGGTACGCTTGTAGGTATTCCGTCTATTGCCTTAAGCCAGTGCATTCGCCCCAATGAACGCACCAAATGGGCAACAGCAGAGCAGTATGCTACGGATGTCATAAAAAGCCTTCTTAGTGCGGGCTGGCCTAAGGATGTGTTGATGAATATCAATTTTCCGGCCTTTTCGCCCGGTGAAATAAAAGGGGTGAAAGTTACAGAGCAAGGCCGTCGTGAAATGGTCGGGGTTGGTATCGAAGAGCGCATTGATCCTCGGGGTTTTAAATATTACTGGTTAGGACTTGGCCGCGATGTGGGTACACCGGGGCAACAGACAGATGTTAAATCAGTACGAGAGAAATGGATTTCTGTAACACCCATCAAGATGGACATGACCGACCATTCAGCGCGTGACCAGTTGCTGCCATTCATTGATAAAAGCTTTTAACTCAATAGATTTAACACTGTTGCTCTCCTTCTATGATATCGTTATCTTGTATCTTATAAGGGTGGAGGATACGTGTTTAAAGTTTCGCATAATATAGTTGTTTTACTCACCTCAAGCGCGCTCCTTGCCGGCTGCTTGGGTGCTACACGTCCTGCACCAGCCGATATTCAACCCATTTATAAAATTAGAAATTCACCCATTCCTGTTCCTTACCCAAAGTGGAACCCTCGGCGTGGTAATAAGGCAGTGGCTGTAGCGGCTCGCCGAAAGGCACCAGTGCATCGGCCTAAAGTAACACCTTCTAAAAGCAGCGCCTCTGTAGTGACAGTACAAAAAGGGGATACCCTTTATGCTTTATCACGGCGCCATGATGTTCCTGTACGAGCTCTTATCGATGCAAATAGCCTGCGCGCGCCTTATGCCCTCGCTGTTGGGCAAAGGCTTAGTTTACCCTCGGCGAAACTCCATAAGGTAAAAAAGGGAGAGACGGGCTACAGCATATCCAGGCGGTACGGCGTGACAGTTTCGTCCTTGATGCAAATAAATACTATAAAACCACCTTATACTTTGAGTGTCGGCCAGAAATTGCGCTTGCCGGGAGGAGCAAGCCGTGCGGACAGTGTTAAAACGGCCTATAGCGAAAGCGCACAACGGCAAACAACAAAACCTAATAAGTCGACAGGCCGTAGTGTGGCAATGCCAACACCGCCACCGAGAAGTAGTTCTGGGTTTGAATGGCCAGTCACAGGAAAACTTGCAGCACGGTTTGGCCCCCGACAAGGGGGGTTACATAATGATGGTATCAATATTCTGGCTGAAGAAGGTACACCTGTTAAAGCGGCTGAGGCTGGTGTTGTTGTATATGCATCAAATGCCCTTGAAGGTTACGGCAACCTACTTCTCTTGAAGCATTCAGGGGGCTGGATAACTGCCTATGCTCATAATGAAAGATTACTTGTACGCCCGGGGCAAAAAATTGACCGCGGTCAGGTGGTTGCACGTGTAGGGTCGACGGGCGGTGTTAATATAGCGCAGCTTCATTTTGAAATTAGAAAAGGCAGGCAAGCCTTGGACCCACTTCGCCATTTAAATGGAACGGCAAATGGTAGATAAATGGAACGGCAAATGGTAGATAATTTTGGCTTTGGGTATTAAAAAACCGAGAGTTTGTATTTGCTCTCGGTTTTTTATGGTCTGACTTAGTCGCCTTTTACATATTTGTTGAACCAACCTAGGTAACGTTCATACCTATCACGGATGAAACTAGGACGGCGAATGCCGTGGAATTCACCCGGATAAACAACAAGCTGTGTATCAAGCCCGCGACGCTTAAGGGCCTGATAGAGTTGTTCAGAGTTTTGAATAG
>Ga0316208_1001293_pt1 | contig 24290 bp, 23 predicted proteins | sample 3monopyrite_MG_FD_204944 | JGI IMG/M metagenome (GOLD analysis project Ga0316208, IMG submission 204944) | Microbial mat bacterial communities from mineral coupon in-situ incubated in ocean water Damariscotta River, Maine, United States -... | ecosystem: Environmental > Aquatic > Marine >... | reverse complement strand
ATAAAATTGTTACTTTTATCGGATAAAGATAGGTCAAAAATATGCCAATACCCATCCTAAATTCTCTTGCCTCTTGGTTTTTAAAGAAACGATTTCATCAAATTGAATTGTTTCTAAAATACCCTATAGAGGTGCAAGAAGAATTACTTCAACACCTTCTTTCTAAAGCGAAAAACACGGAAATTGGTAAACAATATGACTTTTCTAACATTACCACATATCGAGAATTTACCGAAAGGGTTCCAATAACAAGTTACGAATGCTGCGAAGCCAATATTGAACGTTCTCGTCGAGGAGAAGGAAATATCTTCTGGCCAAGTCCAATTAAGTGGTTTGCCAAATCGAGTGGTACGACCAATGCTAAAAGTAAGTTTATCCCTGTGAGTAATGAAAGTCTGGAAAATTGTCATTATGCAGCAAGTAAGGATTTACTCTGCATGTACCTTAATAATAATCCGGATGCCCAACTGTTTTTAGGCAAGAGTCTTCGGCTTGGAGGAAGTAAAGAACTCTATAAAGAGAATGGCACCTCTTTTGGCGACTTATCGGCGATCTTAATAGACAACATGCCCTTTTGGGCCGAATACAGTAGCACACCAAGCAGTGAGATTTCACTGATGGGTGATTGGGAAACTAAGATGCAAGCTATTGTAAATGAAACTATTCAGGAAAACGTTACCAGCCTAGCAGGAGTTCCATCTTGGATGCTTGTGCTTCTTAATAATGTTTTGGAAACTACAGGGAAAAATAACATTTTGGAAGTTTGGCCCAACTTAGAAGTTTACTTTCATGGTGGGGTTAGTTTCGATCCATACATAGAACAGTATAATAACTTACTGCCCAAAGATAGTTTTCGCTATTACGAAATTTATAACGCTAGTGAAGGCTTCTTTGCTATTCAAGACCGCAACGCGAATAAAGAATTACTCCTGATGCTTGACTATGGAATATTTTATGAGTTTATTCCTATGGATGCCTATGGCAGTCCTTCTGAAAAAGTCATTCCATTAGCCGATGTTGAAGAAGGAAAGAATTATGCGATTATAATAACTACCAATGCAGGTCTTTGGCGCTATAAAATTGGAGATACAGTTCGATTCACTTCAATTAAACCCTACCGAATACGTGTAACCGGGAGAACCAAACACCATATCAATGTATTTGGTGAGGAATTGATTATTGAAAATGCCGAGGCTGCCTTAAGAAAGACGGCTAAACTAACCGAATGTGAAATCGTAGATTATACTGCTGGTCCTATCTTCATGGAAGGAAAGGAAAAAGGAGCACATGAATGGGTTATTGAATTTAAAAAGCAACCTGAAGACTTTTCTCGTTTCTCACTTTTACTAGATCAAACGCTTCAAGAAGTAAATAGCGACTACGAGGCAAAACGATATAACAACACCACTCTTAATGCCCCAACAGTGCATTGTGCGCGCGAACGATTATTCTACGACTGGTTAAAGGAAAAAGACAAACTTGGAGGGCAGCACAAGGTTCCGAGATTATCAAATAGCAGAGAATTTGTAGAAGAACTTCTTCGTTTAAACCAGTAAACACAAGGGGTTTGCACTTTATCGACAATTCAAAACCGTTAGTCGGAATTGTTGCATTTCAACGATTTTTCGGTTCCGTTTGACTAAAAGTTTTGGTAGTACTTTTCTTACCTATTACGTTTGTACCATAACAATTACAAATGGGGCTGTAATGAAAACAACAAAATATATAAAAGTTACTTTAATACTTATTGCAGTATTAGGTACGTCGTTAACTTCATGTTCTTCTGCGAAAACATATCAAGAGGATGTGGCAGGATATACATTAAAGAACAAAAAGGAGTTAATGCAACAAAAGATTCTCAACAAGAAGTGCAAAACAGTGATTGCAACTCCGTAAGAATAATTGCAACTAACTAATCTAACTAAAAGACCTGAAGGGAAGCCTTCAGGTCTTTTATATTTTAATATATATGGTGGTACTCTTAAGAGACCGCTTTTAGTTTCTTAATGGTCGATTTGTTTAATTTTTCTTGAGCGTACTCTTTGGTTACATGAAGTTTCTTTTCTTCAGTTCCTGGTAAATCAAACATAGCATCTGTGAGTATTGCTTCACAAAGTGATCTCAATCCTCGAGCACCTAGTTTATAAGCTATCGCTTGCTCTACTACAAAGTCTAAAGCTTCTTCAGTAATGACAAAATCGATCTCGTCCATTTCAAAGAGCTTTTTGTACTGCTTAATAATAGCATTCTTAGGCTCCGTCAAAATTGCTCTTAGAGTTCCTTTATCCAAAGGATTCATATGAGTTAAAACAGGTAAGCGACCAATAATCTCAGGAATTAAACCAAAATCTTTTAAATCTTTTGGAATAATGTATTTAAGTAAATTATCGCGTTCCATACTGTCTTCACTCTTAGAAGCGCTAAATCCTACAGCTTGCATGTTAAGACGTTTCGATATATTTCGCTCAATACCATCGAAGGCTCCACCAGCTATAAATAATATATTTTCGGTGTTCACCTCAATAAATTTCTGATCTGGATGCTTACGTCCTCCTTTTGGCGGAACATTAACTACGGTTCCCTCTAATAACTTAAGTAAGGCTTGTTGTACCCCTTCTCCACTTACATCACGTGTTATAGAAGGATTATCACTTTTACGGGCAATCTTATCTATTTCGTCTATAAAAACAATTCCGTTTTGTGCCTTTTCCAAATTGTAGTCGGCAGCTTGTAATAAACGAGTTAAAATACTTTCTACATCCTCACCTACATATCCGGCCTCGGTCAATACAGTTGCATCGACAATTGCGAGAGGAACATTGAGCATTCTAGCCACGGTCTTCGCCATAAGCGTCTTACCTGTACCTGTTTGTCCAACTATGATGATATTACTCTTTTGAATTTCAATATCATCTTCGGTCTTAGGTTGTAATAACCTTTTATAGTGGTTATAAACCGCCACAGACATTACTTTTTTAGTATACTCCTGGCCTATAATGTAATCGTCCAAAAACTCCTTTATCGCTTTTGGCTTTTTTAGCATCATCTCTTTACTAAGCTCACTATTGGTAGAATGCAACGCCTCTTCGATCACAATTCCATGCGCCTGCTCAATGCATCGGTCACAGATATGCGCATCCAATCCTGCAATAAGCAAATTGGTTTCGGCTTTTTTACGGCCGCAAAAGGAACATTCTAATTCTTCTTTCGACATATTCTCATTTTAAGTTTGCTTACGCCGGATTTAACCTCGCGTAAGAATTTCGTCTATCATACCGTATTCTAAAGCCTTATCCGCTTTCATCCAGTAATCTCGATCGCTATCTTCATATACCTTGTCAAATGATTGCCCACTGTGGTTTGCAATTATTTGATACAATTCATCTTTCAATGTTAGAATTTCACGAGCTGTAATTTCGATATCACTAGCCTGACCTTGTGCCCCGCCTAGTGGCTGGTGAATCATTACTCGTGAATGTGGTAAACCACTTCGTTTACCTTTTTGGCCCGCACACAACAAGACCGCACCCATGGACGCCGCCATACCAGTACAAATAGTAGCTACATCTGGCTTGATAAACTGCATTGTATCATAGATCCCTAGTCCGGCATAAACACTACCTCCCGGTGAATTGATATATATCTGAATATCTTTGGAAGCATCTACGCTTTCCAAAAACAACAATTGTGCTTGTACAATATTCGCTACTTGATCGTTAATACCTGTTCCCAGAAAAATTATTCGATCCATCATTAACCGTGAAAAAACATCAAAAATGGCGATGTTCATTTGGCGTTCTTCAATAATATTTGGAGTAAGCCCCATGGGGTTCATGCTGCTTACAATTTGTTCATAATAGGTACTACTAATGCCTTGATCTTTAATGGCAAAGTCTTTAAATTCTTTTTCGTAATTCATTAGCTATTTTTAGGATAATTGAAAAAATAAAAAAGGCGCCGAATCATCTCATTCAACGCCTTAAAGATACCAATTTTATTGTTGAATTATGAGTAGGCTTCCTTGATGAACTTTTCGTAACTAATTTCTTTTGTCTTCAATTTCGCGTTTTCCTTAAAAAACTGAAGCATTTTATTTGTATTTAGTTGTTCACTTAGGCGTTTTACCTCATCCTGGTTCCCCATAATTCGGGCTACAATTCCTTCTACTTCCTCGTCTGTAGGGTTCATTTGTCCAAATTGAGCCATTTGAGCCTTTATCATACCTTTTGAATAATCTTTCAACTCATCAAACGATACTTGTAAATTATGTTCTGCACGCAACTTACCTTCGATTAATTGATAACGAAGTCCTTTTTCGGTACGTTCGTATTCTTCTTTGGCTTGTTCTTCTGTTAACGGATTTTCTCCGGCAACTTGTATCCAACGTTGTAAGAAGGCATCAGGTAAATCGAATTTGGTATTTTCGATTAAATTCTCAACGACATCGTTGAGTAATTTTTGATCACTTTGCTGAACAAATTGTCCTTCGGCGTCTTCTTTAATTTTTTGCTTTAACTCTTCTTCTGAAGTAACTACTCCTTCTCCAAAAAGTTTATCGAATAACTCTTGATTCATGTCGGCAAGCTCTCGGGTATTGATTTCTTCTACAGTAAATGTTACATCAATATCCAATCCATGCGCATCTTCATGAGACACTCCCAACATACGTTGGTTATCATGATCGTCGGCAAAAAGACCTTTAGTTGCTAACGTAATTACATCACCTACTTTAGCTCCAGTTAGTGCCTTTAATTGCTTTTTCCCTTTTACAAGATCCAACTCAAGGGTTGTCTTGTTATTAATTTCTTTTTCGGTAGCTGTGAAGGTTCCAGTCACTTCATCATTTGCAGCTACAACATCTTTAGAAATTAACTTCCCGTATTGCTTACGAATGGTTGTAACTTGATTGTCTAACATCTTGTCGTCGGCCACAATACTGTAATGTGTGATCGCCTTCTTTCCTTTTACATCTACTGTAAATTCTGGAGCCAGTCCTAATTCGAATTCAAAAGAGAAATTTTCACTTTTCCAATCGATTTCAGTTTCATTCTTAGGAAGTGGATTTCCTAATACATCTAGTTTTTCTTCGGTTAGATATTTATGAAGATTCTCTTGAAGTAATTTATTTACTTCTTCAACCAAAACAGCCGTTCCATATTGCTTTTTTACCATCCCCATAGGAACATGTCCTTTTCTAAAACCAGGTATATTAGCGTTTTTACGGTAGTTATCTAGTACAGAATTTACCTTATCTGAATAGTCTTCCTTTGAAATCTCTACAGTTACAACAGCATTTAGGCTATCGATGTCTTTCTTTGTAATGTTCATTTTTCTGAAAAATTTACCCTTAAAATTGGGCTTGCAAAAGTACAATTTTTCTTAAAACACAACAAGATTTTACGCACTGTTATTCAGGCGTTTATTTTTCCGAATTGAATAAAGACTGAATTACCGATTGTAAAAAAGATAGAAGTAAGCTAAACAGCAGTGCCCAAAGAAGATTCTTCACGGTAAAACCATCCACGAAATAATCGGCTAATAAAACAATGAGAGCGTTAATTACAAAAAGAAATAAACCAAGGGTGACAATGGTCACTGGCAAGGTTAGAACCACCAATATAGGTTTTACGAAGAGACGCAGTAAACCTAAAACAACTGCAACAATAAGCGCCGAAATAAAACTAGCTACCGAAACTCCTGGTAACACATAAGACAAAATAAATACGGCAACAGCAGTAATTAATAATTTACGAAGCATTTTCATGATGAGTTCTTTTAGTGACTGACTTAAAGGTATAAAAAAACGCCTTCAATAAGAAGGCGTTTTTAGTATATGTATAATAAAGCTTAGTTATTCGCAGCGGTAATCGTTGGATAGTCACCAATATTAACCTGAGGAATCGTCGCGTTATATGTATTATTAATTGCTTGGATTGCAAGGTTAGCTACATAAGCATATCCTCGTGGCGTAGGGTGTACACCATCCAGAGAGAAAGCTCCTCCAGTAACGAATGTGTCGGTTAAAACACCTCCATCATAAGCAATACCGCTTCCAGCAACACGCTCTAATTCAGAACGGGCATCTACAAAAGCCAATCCATTAGCAGTTGCTAATCCTTGAATAGTCGCATTGTAAGATGCAGCAGCTGCAGCAACGTTAGCCTGCTCAGTAGCAGTTAACACAAACTGATCTGCTAAAGGAACAGCAACTCCGTTAATTGATAAAGGATTTGCAGGATCTGCCAAAGTTCCTAATACAGAAGCTGCGGTTAAAACAACCAAGTCACCTGCATTTGCTTGACGTAACTGCCCTAAAAGACCTGCTGTAGCAGCATCTAGGTTAAAAGGAGGTCCTTGTAAGATCAATGTAATATCGGTTAAATCGTCGTCTGTCATTATCGGGAAGTTCACCCCAGCAGAAAAATTAACCTGTCTTGCTGCAGCTTCTTCGGCACTGATAACTCCTAACCCGGCCAAACCAGGAAGAACAGCCGTATTGTAAAGTGCAAAATTGCTGTTTACTAATTCGGCAGTAGGTGCATCCAAAGGAATAGACTGACCTGGCACAGTGGTAAAGAATGGAATTGAAGTAACATCAGGAATGTTAAACAATACACCACCATTACCTCCTGCAACTAAAGCTTCAACTTGTTGACTGTAAACAGAAGCAAAAACGTTAGGATCTGTAATATCACTTCCTCCATAAGTTGAAGGATCCAAGTTTCCTGTTTGATCTACACCAGATCCACCAGAAGTTGCATATCCTAAGATATCGTTATTTCCAATCCAAAGACTGAAAAATGATGGCCCAGCTGCCGTAGCGTCTCCAAGAACAGTTGCCGATTCGCTCGAAGCAATTCGAGCAAAATAAGGATTCGCAGTTCCTGCTGCTACACCGGCAATACTACCATAACCTGGAGTTACTAAATGGAAACTTTTGGCACCAGGAATACCCATGTTGTTAAAAGGTCCCGATAAAACATTTGTTACTTCCGTTGTTGGCATTCCTTCCAAAACAGCAGGACCAGGATTACCGTTGGCATCTACTGCAAGAACGAATCGATTTTGAGCAATCTGATTTCCGCTCAATAAAAGACCACCTAAGTTATCGGCCATCAATGGCTGACTAAAGCTTTCGCTTCCACCAGCTAACGCAAATTGTTGCGCCATAATATTCGGATACGAGTCTTCTTGACCTGTAATATAAAGTGCGCTATCTGCGAAACCAGCCGTCAGGGAATTCCCCATCGCTACATAGTTCGTAAGATTAGCATCTCCAGACGTAAAGAAACCTTCATCGGTTACTGGATTATCAAATTCTGCTTCACAGCTCGCCAAGGCTACAACCGCTGCAAGTGCTATATATTTAAATGTGTTTTTCATCTTTCTCAATTTTTCAATTACATTTTATACGTTAATCCTAATCCAGGAACAAAGGCATTGTTCTTATAAGTACCTTCGAAAGGAACCGCTTGTCCGTTTTCGAAGTAAGCGTCATAAGATGCATCAACTTCATCAAATTGTAAGTATAGGAAAGAAGCATCAATCTGGAATCTATCACTTACATTAAATGTAAGTCCAGCTGTATATCCGTGACTATCGTTTCTTGGAGTTTCTGGAGCAAAGAATCCAGCTTGCACTGGAGATTCGTCGAAATAGTACCCAGCACGCAATGTAAATTTGCTTGTAGCGTCATATTGCAATCCGAAACGGTATGTAGACGAGTTTTTGTAGTTTCTCGCATTTTGAGAATCTGGAATACTTTCGTCGGCAAAGTCGATATCTAAACTTTCGTACACGTCCCAAAACTGACGGTTAAAGTCGAACGCAAACGTCCATTTATTACAGAACTCATAAGACAAACCAACAGTCATCTCAGCTGGAAGTGGAAGTGCTGCGTCGATTTCTGTGTTTGAAAAAGGAGTTAAAGGTGAATTAGGAATGTTTTCGAAAATTGCATCACCATTTTCCGCTTCTAAAATAATCTCACTTCGGTAGTTGGCTCCAATCGTTAAATTCTCAGTTGGCTTCAACATAACACCAGCGGTCCAACCCCAGTTAGTTACGCCAGTAGCATCAATAGTTACATTAGAACGATTTCCATCAATATCTGTTAATGTTCTATTTAAGTTACGGTTAAAGTTTACACTACCGTTTACATAAATTGGACCACCACCAATACTTAATACATCACCAATTTTGAAAGATACCGTAGGTTGAACGAAGATAGCAGCTAACTCAATATTATTTACTAAGTGAGACCCTGCCCAATCATCTTCATATTCTACACGACTTCCATAAGGTGTATATACTGCCAATCCAGCAGCGAACCAGTCGTTCACTTTGTAAGAGATGTATGCGTAAAACGGAGTACCCACTGGGCTATCAGTTTCGGCAAACGCCCCTGTCGTTTCATTTTGGTAGCTAACGTTAGAGAAAACACCAAATCCACCTACAGATATACTTAACTTATCCTCTAGGTAACTCAATCCCGCTGGATTGAAAAAGATACTTTCACTGTTCACAATAGCGACACCAGTATGCCCCATTGCAAGGGACTTATTCCCTTGAAGACTCACACGATACCCACCGGCATACGTAACTGCTGTTGCTAGGGCAAACACAGCAAGTAGTACTACTTTCTTCATAATAGTTTTTTGTTTAATTATAGTTTAAATGTTTCGATTTTCGGCGAAAGTACATAAATTAAATGCAGCTTTCTAGGAATTTATTATGCATACATAATAAATTATAATGCAATTTTATAAAAAATTCATAACAATTTGGTAAAATTCGGAAGGATTTTCTGCATGTAACCAATGTCCTGCATTAGAAACAGTTTCCAAATTAGCCATCGGAAAGTGCTTTTTTATGCCAATTTCGTCCATCGCTTCTATATAACCAGATCGCTCTCCTCTTACAAAAAGTGTTTCATTTTCGAAACTACTATCTGGAGATAAAGGCTTACCAACCTCACTTACATTTTCAGTCAAGGAGGGTAAATTCATTCGTAAACCGAGTTGTCCTTTTTCTACCCAATAAAGGTTCTTCAATAAAAATTGCCTTGTCCCTACTTCCTTTATATAGGTCCCCAATTCTCGATCGGCTTCGCCGCGAGTTTTCAATACTGAAAAATCTAAGGAAGCAAGGCCTTTCAAAATTTCATGGTGATGTTGCGGATATTCCTTTGGCGCTATATCTGCCACAATCAATTTAGAAACTCTTTCGGGGAACGTCACAGCGTATTGCATGGCCGTTTTACCTCCCATTGAATGTCCTAATAATATAATGCGATCCAATTGGTAGTGTTTACAATAGTTTAAAAGGTCATCGGCCATTAGTTGGTAGCTAAACGCATCCGTATGAAAACTTCTTCCATGGTTACGTTGATCGACTAAATGAACTTGATACCCTTGTTCTGCAAATCGATTACCTAGAGTTTTCCAATTATCACTCATCCCTAAAAATCCGTGTAAGATCACAAAGGGAATTCCTTCTCCAATAATTTTAGAGTGCAAAATCATATCAAGCTAATTTCTGTAGGTATTCTTTTATTACTACTTCCAATCCGTTATAAATTGCTTCACAAATAAGTGCGTGACCTATTGACACCTCCATCAAATTAGGGATATTTTGTTTAAAAAAGTGAATATTTTCCAATGAGAGATCGTGTCCTGCATTGATACCTAATCCGAGTTCGCTGGCTCGAATGGCACAATCGGTATAGGGTTGGATTGCTTTTTCATTACCAAAACTGTATTCATGCGCAAAAGATTCTGTATAAAGTTCGATTCTATCGGTTCCTGTAGCTACCGCTCCTTCTATCATTTGAAGACTAGGATCTACAAAAATGGAGGTCCTAATATCGTTTCGTTTAAACTCCGCAATCACTTCGGTCAAAAAATCTAAGTGTCTTACTGTATCCCATCCAGCATTCGAAGTAATAGCATCCACAGCATCGGGTACTAGCGTTACTTGAGTAGGCTTTATTTTTAGAACCATATCCAAAAATTTAGGTATCGGATTTCCTTCAATATTATATTCTGTGTGAACCACAGGTTTTAGATCGTATGCATCCTGATATCTAATATGACGCTCATCAGGTCTTGGATGAATCGTAACCCCTTGCGCTCCAAATTTCTGCACATCTTTGGCTACGCTAACCACATTTGGCATATTCCCGCCACGAGCATTACGTAAAGTGGCTATTTTATTGATATTTACGCTTAATTTTGTCATTCTCGTTTGTTTGATTTACAAAAATACAAAGTTGAAGCGCGGAATTACAGCATATTTTTAAGTAATTTGCAGTAAAATGAACGCCTTGGGAACACTGGATTACATCATAAATGACATTGACCCGTTTTTGGTCACATCTGAAATTGGAGAAATTCAAAATCACTTCAATCAACTTACGTATTCGCATGTTCCAGTCATAGATGCCGAAGGATATGTTGGCTGTATCTCCGGAACTGATGCGCACTGTTTTGAATCTGAAAAAACCTTACAGGAATATCGTTATTCTATCGAGCATTTTCATGTAAAAAAACATACACATTGGTTAGATATTTTAGAAGCATTCGCACTTCACAACACTAATATTATGCCGGTACTTGATGATGATCAAACCTATTTGGGATATTATGAACTGAACGATATTATTGGCTTGTTTAACGACACTCCATTTTTAAGTGAAACTGGAGGAATAGTTGTGATTGAAAAAGGAATGCGTGATTACTCTTTTAGTGAAATCTGTCAGATTGTTGAATCGAATGAAGGTAAGATTTTGGCTGTTTTTATATCTAAAATTGAAAATGATGTGATGCAGGCTACCATTAAGTTAGGGCATGCAGGTATCAACGAAATTGTACAAACTTTTAGAAGGTACAACTACAATGTCGTATCCAATCATGACGAGGACACCTTTATTGAAGATTTAAAAGATCGATCGAAATACCTCGATAAATACCTTAATATATAGGACCATGAAAATAGGTATTTACGGGCAGTTTTATCACGAAAACTCTGAAGTCTACATCAAGCAGATTCTTGAAACACTTCAACATAAAAATATTAAAGTAGTAATAGAAGCTAACTTTTTAGAGCTTATTGATAAGCGAAGAAATTTTTCTGAAAGCTTTTCGTCTCTATCTACTTTCACGGAGTTAGACAATAGTTACGATCTATTCTTTGCCATTGGCGGTGATGGAACACTTTTGAAAGCAGTTACTTTTGTTCGAGATCTTGGAATTCCGATTGTTGGTATTAATACCGGGCGACTTGGATTTTTGGCAACGCTTCAGAAAGAAAAAATAACAGAAAGTCTTCATCATATTTTGGAAGGCAATTACACCATTTCTGAACGCAGCCTGTTAAGCATAACAACCGATCCCGAAACCGATAGCGCTCAACCGCCACTTAATTTTGCCCTCAACGAGGTAGCTGTGAATAGAAAAAATACTACCTCTATGATAAAAGTCGAGACCAGTGTAAACGGACACTATCTTACGTCCTATTGGAGTGATGGTCTTATTGTAGCTACACCAACTGGATCTACAGGTTATTCACTTAGTTGCGGAGGGCCAGTAATTGATCCGAACACCAACAGTATTGTGATTACTCCTATCGCGCCTCACAATTTAAATGCTCGACCATTTGTAATACCTGATGACAGCGAACTTAGTTTAAAGGTTACCACACGTGAAAAATCTTTTCTAGTTTCGTTAGACTCTCGAATAGCAACACTTGAAAATGAAACTGTTATCCATATAAAAAAGGCTCCATTTCGAATTCAGCTGGTGCAACTATCCAGCGAAAGCTTTATTAAGACCCTACGGAAAAAATTATTATGGGGTGAAGACAAGCGAAACTAGGCAATAAATGCTCTTAATTATTGTTAATCAAGGGAGGAAAATTACTTTCCATAGTGTCACGCAAAGTTTATTGTTATATTTGCAAACTTTTAAGATTTTATGAAATATTTCAAAGCCCTAATAATTACTTTGATGTTTACGTTCACCTGTTCGGCCCAAACCTATGAAGTAGGTGTCTGGCTGGGAGGTGCAAATTATATTGGTGATATTGGTCGCACCAACTATGTAGCACCAAATACCGCTGCCTTTGGCGCCATCTTTAAATGGAATCGTAGCTCAAGACATTCATTTCGCGGAACCTTTATGCATTCCAACATAAAGGCAAGTGATCTAGATGCCAGTGATAGTCGTCGACAACAGAGAGGACTTAATTTTGAAAACACCTTGACTGAGCTATCCATTGGATTAGAATATACTTTTTGGGATTTCAATATGTATAGTGGTCGTCCGCAAGGAACTCCATACTTATATACTGGTTTAACAGTTTTTCAATATAAAGCGTTATTCAAACCTACTAGGAACAACCCAGGTAATGAAATTATAGATTACGATAGCGCTATTAGTCCTGCCATACCGATGGTTATTGGTTACAAAACGACCGTAGGCACTCATTTTGTTCTAGGTTTTGAAATAGGTGCCCGCTACACGTTTACCGACGATTTAGACGGAAGTAACCCCGTTAAAGATTTAGAAGGTCGTTTTCAATTCGGAAATACAAACAGCCAAGACTGGTATGTATTTAGTGGAGTTACCTTAACTTACACCTTTGGGAGACAACCTTGTTATTGCAATTTCTAAAATGAACCTACAAGACCAAATAGACGCAAACAAACTACCACAGCATCTAGCCGTAATTATGGACGGCAACGGGCGATGGGCAAAAAAACAAGGTTTGTTTCGAAGCATTGGTCACGAAAGTGGTACAAAGGCAGTGCGAGAAATAGTGGAAGCTTGTGCCGAATTAGCCATTCCTTACCTTACCCTTTACGCTTTTTCTACCGAAAACTGGAATCGTCCTAAATTAGAAGTAGAGACGCTAATGAGGTTATTGGTCTCTTCTTTACGTAAAGAGATTGAAACACTACAAAAAAACAACATTCGCCTAAACGCTATTGGCAACTTAGATGCTCTTCCAAAAAAGGCACATAGAGAATTACTAGATGTAATAGAGCAAACCAAAAGTAATTCTCGAATGACTTTAACGCTTGCATTGAGTTATGGATCGCGAGAAGAAATCACAAAAACTATTAAAGAGATTAGCCTTAAAGTTAAAAATAACCTAATTTCGCCGTCTGCTATTGACGAATCGGTTATTAATAATCATCTTTACACGCAAGATTTACCCGACGTAGATTTGTTAATACGCACCAGTGGTGAGCAGAGAATAAGTAATTTTTTATTGTGGCAGATAGCGTACGCCGAATTGTATTTCACAGAAACTCTTTGGCCAGACTATAGAAAAACACACCTTTTTGAAGCCATTATAGATTATCAAAATAGAGAACGAAGATTTGGAAAGACCAGTGAACAACTTAAAAAGTAAACTAGCACCGCACAACTACCTAACGCTTTTTTGTATTTTTCTTTTCACCATTATAATGGTGACAGAAACAAGCGCTCAACAGAATCAACTTGATTCAGGTACTAGATACACCATCAACTCTATTACCGTTACTGGAGCTCAAAGCTTTAACGAAAATACAGTTATTGCATTTACAGGATTGCGCAAAGGAGATCGCCTATATATTCCAGGAGAAAAATTAAGTACGGTTACCAAAAAATTATGGGAACAAAACCTCTTTAGTGATATTGCCTTTTATGTAACCAATGTAAATGGTAATGAAGTAGATCTTGAACTCTATATTGTTGAGCTTCCAAAATTAAATGAAGTAACCATAGAAGGGCTTCGCAAGCGAAGAATCAAACAAGTTATTTCTGATAATAACCTCAAACCTGGGGTGAAGATTACCAAGAACTTACTCACAACCACTAAAAACTATATTCGTAATACCTACCGAGAAAAAGGGTATTTTAATACTCAGGTTGCGATAAGCACTACTCCTTTTAGAGATTCTACCGGTGTGGAATTAGGGCGAAATATGCGCATCGTTGTAGACAAAGGTCCTCGTGTGAAAGTAAAATCCATAAGCTTTGAAGGTAGTGAGCAATTATCTGACGGGAAACTTAGAGGAGCCATGAGTAACGTGAAACGGAAATTCCCTCTGCGTTTTTGGAAGCGTTCAAAATATACGGAAGCTGGTTTTGAAGAAGACAAGGCTTCGCTTATTCAGAAATACAAAGAAAATGGTTATAGGGATGCCCGTATAGTTGGCGACACCTTAATAGATATTGACGATAGAAATGTAGCTCTTCAAATGAAAGTTGAAGAAGGTAAAAAGTACTATTTCGGAAACATTCTTTTTATTGGTAATAGTGTCTATACAGACAATCTATTGCGTCAATATGTAGGTATTAAAAACGGAGAAACCTACAACGGAACCTTGTTAGATGAGCGTATTGCCGATGCTGGGGATCCTGAGGCACAAGATTTAACCAACTTGTATCAGAACAATGGTTATTTATTTTCACAAATTAATCCTGTAGAAGTTGCCGTTAGAAATGATACTATCGATTTCGAAATTAGAATTCGAGAAGGAAAACTGGCTTACTTTGATCATATCACAGTGGTTGGAAATGACCGTACCAATGATCATGTTATTTACCGTGAATTACGTACCCGTCCAGGTGCGAAATACAGCAAACGAGATGTGGTTCGTACCATTCGTGAACTAGGACAACTAGGTTACTTCGATGCGGAGCAATTATCTCCTAATTTTAAGAATGTTGATCCTGGAAGCGGAACCTTAGACATGGAATATTCTGTGGTTGAGAAAGGATCGAGCCAAATTGAATTACAAGGTGGTTATGGTGGTGGTGGTTTTGTTGGAACCCTAGGGCTTTCTTTCAACAACTTCTCACTCCGAAATATTTTTAATGGTAAAGCTTACAAACCATTGCCAATGGGAGATGGTCAAAAACTAGCTCTTAGAGCTCAGGCTAGTAGTTTCTACCAGACGTATAGCCTATCGCTTACTGAGCCATGGTTAGGAGGTAAAAAACCAGTACAATTAAGCACGTCTTTTTCTCATACTATTCAGTATTTATTCGACTTTAATACGCGAGAGCGTGATCAAGATAGAAGATTCCTTATTACGGGTGGATCGATTGGGCTTGCAAAACGTCTACAATGGCCAGATGATTATTTTCAATTATCACAAGCTATTAGTTTTCAGCACTACAACCTTAAAAATTATAACACGGGACTCTTTACTTTTGGAGATGGATTCTCGAATAACTTAGCATACACTATCGGGTTGAGCAGAAACAATACAGCTACCAACCCTATTTACCCTACGTTGGGGTCTGAATTTAGTTTAACAGCGAAACTTACGTTACCGTACTCTGCTTTTAGTAGCACAAACTTCGGAGATTTAAGTCAGGAGCGAGAAGAGCTAAATGATTTTCTTACAACCAATCCTGGTGATGTAGACGCCAGTGAACGTATAGCGGCAATAGATCAAGAACGATTTAAGTGGTTGGAATTCTACAAGATTAAGTTTAAAGGAACCTGGTATACTACTCTGGTAGATAAATTGGTATTGCGTACAAATACTGAATTTGGTTTCTTAGGAGCTTATAATAATGACAGAGGCGTACCTCCTTTTGAACGTTTCTTTGTTGGTGGAGACGGTTTAGGAGCCTTTAGTTTAGATGGTCGAGAGGTGATTCAATTACGTGGTTATCCAAATCAATCGCTTTCTACGATCGATGGAAATACCATTTACAATAAATTTTCGTTAGAGTTAAGGTATCCTATTACCTTGAAGCAGTTGGCGTCTATTTATGCGCTTACTTTTGTTGAAGGTGGTGGTGCATATGACGGGTTTAGAAATTATAATCCCTTCAATATTAATAGGTCTGCTGGCGCAGGATTACGTATATTTATGCCTGCCTTCGGATTATTGGGGATTGATTTCGGTTATGGTTTTGATCCAGTTCTTAACGGAACTGGAGCTAATGGATGGGAAACCCACTTTATCATTGGGCAACAATTTTAATTTTGGCACGATATTTTCTTAAACAACAACCAACAAGTATGAAATCAAAAAAATCACTTTTTTTCGCTTTCGCAATTCTTTGCTTTTCAGTAACAGTTCAAGCCCAACGTGGTGCGCGTATCGGTTACATAGATATGGAATACATTTTAGAAAGTGTACCTGAATATCAAGAAGCTTCTACCCAATTGGATGGTAAGGTTCAACGCTGGAAACAAGACATCGAAAAGATGAGCAAGGAAATTGATCAAATGAAATTAAATTTGAGCAATGAGAAGGTTTTATTAACTACCGAACTTATTGAAGAGCGCGAAGAAGATATTCAGATAAAAGTGGATGAAATGTTGAAGTATCAGCAGGATCGTTTTGGTCCAAATGGAGACTTAGACATTCAAAGACGACAGCTTATTCAACCTATTCAAGATCAAGTATTCAATATTGTTCAAGAAATAGCAGAGGCTAAAAAGTTTGACTATGTTAAGGATCGCTCTACAGACCCGTCTTTACTATTTGCTGCGAAACGCAACGATATCAGTGAACAAGTATTGCGTCAAATAAACAGAGCGGCCAAACGAAAAGAAGCTACTTCGAAGAAGGAGAAGAAAGAAATCGAAAAACGTGAAGAGTTGAGTGTTGAAGAAGAACAAGCTGTTACAGAAAGAGAACAAGAAGTTGAAGCTAAAAAGGATGAACGTGCTCGATTATTGGAGGAGCGTAAACGTGTAAGAGATTCTGTGCGTGCTGCTAAAAAAGCCGAATTTGAAGCCAAGAGACAACGTCTTTTGGATGAAAGAAAAAGAAGAAAAGATTCGATTAACGCGGCGAGAAACAATAAGAACAAAGCGAAAGAAGGAGAAGGTGAAGGAGAAGATGACGGAAGTGGAAGCAATTAACACATAAATAATTTATAACCCTATAACACTAAATTTAATTAAAACAATTACGATGAAACAATTTAAATTACTATTTGTAGCCGTGGTGCTGTTTTTTGGAGCGACTCAAATATCAAATGCTCAAAAAGTTGCCCATATCAATACACAGGAATTAGTTGAAGCAATGCCTGCTATGAAAGCTGCAGAAAGTCAGCTGGAAAAATTACAAAAGACCTATGATACTGAAATCAAAGGAATGGCTAAAGAATTAGAAGCCAAAATGAAGCAGTACGATGTTGAGGCAGAAAGCAAAACTGATGAAGAAAATCAAAAGCGTTTCCAAGAAGTACAAGGAATGAGAAATAGTATTCAAGCTTACCAACAAGACGCTGTACAGCAGTTGGATAAAAAGCGTGTAGACTTGTTTCAGCCTATCTTAGATCAAGCCCGTGCTGCAATTCAAAAAGTTGCTCGTGCACAAGGTATTGAGTACGTATTGGATTCTACTACAGGTGGTGGTTTACTTTTAGCCGATGGTACAGATTTATTACCATTAGTAAAGAAGGACTTAGGAATCTAAATTCACAAACACATAAATAAAAGACCTCTCAGGCATATTGCCTTTGAGGTCTTTTGTATTTTTACATTATGCAACAACCTATTGGCATTTTTGATTCTGGTGTTGGTGGCACTTCCATCTGGAAAGAGATTCATTCGCTCTTACCTTTTGAAGACACGTGTTACTTGGCCGATAGTGCGAACGCTCCCTATGGAAACAAAGAAAGAAAGGAAATCCTAAGGCTAAGTATTAAAAACACTGAACTTCTGCTTGAAATGGGGTGCAAGATAATTGTAGTTGCTTGTAATACTGCTACTACCAATGCCATATCTGAGTTGCGACAACGATACAATGTCCCTTTCATTGGAATAGAACCCGCTATCAAACCAGCAGCTTTGCAAACAACGACCAAAAATATTGGTATTCTGGCAACCAAAGGCACACTTAACAGCTCACTCTTCCATGAGACATCACAAACCTTCGCTAGTGATTTAAATGTTGTAGAAGTGATTGGCGAAGGTCTAGTCCCACTTATTGAAAAAGGTGCCTTAGAGAGCCCAGAATTACTTCAGTTATTAGAAGAATACGTAGCGCCCATGTTAGCAGCAGATATAGATCATTTGGTGTTAGGGTGCAGCCACTACCCTTATCTTATTCCGCTACTTAAAACAATGCTGCCAAAGCATGTTCAAATTATAGATTCTGGAGAAGCTGTCGCTAGGCAAACCAAGGCTGTTTTAATTGAAAAGAATTTGTTATCATCCAAAACAAACAGCTCATCTCATTCTTTTTTCAGCAATAAGAGCACCCACATCCTAGAGCAATTATTAGCAGATTATAAAGAGGTAGCGACATTTCAGCGTAAAGAATTTTAAAAATACCACTCGTCGACACTTATCGTTTATTCACCGACAGTAACAACTAGTTTCGTCTAGCTTGGTATGATACCACAATCGATTAAATTGTATTTTGCATAAAAATTTGTCTTTTTGGAAAAGAAAACACTTACTATTCTTCTGATTGAAGATGACAAAATTGAAGTCATGAAATTTCAGAGGGCCCTTGAAAAGTTGGACTTACCTCATGAAGTTGCAGTTGCTAACGACGGAGAGGAAGCACTAACGATGCTTCAAAATGGGAAGGTTAGTCCCTGCATTTTATTTTTAGACTTAAACATGCCTAAAATTAGCGGTTTGGATTTTCTGAAAACACTTAAAAATGACCCCAAATTACGGTATTTACCCACTATTATTCTTACCACTTCTAACAATCGTAAAGATGTACTTGCATCTTATGAAATTGGCGTGGCTGGATATATTCTAAAGCCCCTAAAATATCAAGAATATCTCAACAAAATAGAAAAAACACTTGCCTACTGGTGTGAAAATGTCTTAATTAAACTCTAATGAAAGGAATCGTTTTTACAGAATTTCTCGGACTTGTAGAAGAAAAGTTTGGCCTCAATATGGTCGACACTATCATCGAAAAATCGGATTTACCGTCTAATGGCATCTATACCGCGGTTGGAACCTATAGTTTTTCAGAAATGTTAGCGCTACTAACGAACTTAAGTGAGGAAACCGACATCTCAACAGATGATTTATTACTTGTCTATGCTGAACATTTTTTTGGAGTGATCGAAGTGAGTTACCCTGGGCTTTTGGCCACCTATAAGGATCCTATTGAAATGCTTTCATCCATAGAAAATCATATTCATGTAGAGGTTAAAAAGATATACCCTGACGCAGAATTACCTACCTTTACTACTTTAAAGAAGACGGAGAACGAGCTCGTTATGTTATACAAATCAAGTCGTGCTATGCATGCCTTTGGTTTAGGCTTAATGAACAAGACCTTCGAGCATTTTAACGAAAGCGCCACCATTTTGGTTGAAAAACTGAATGAAAATGCTACCGAAGTAAAGTTTAGTATCACTAAAAATGAAACCAACCCCTAATCACATATTAGAAAGAGCCCTCGCAAGAGAAAGAGCTGCAAGAAAACAGGCTGAATCTATACTGGAAGAGAAATCTACCGAATTATATAAGACCTCACAAAAACTTCAGGAAACCAACAAACAATTAGAAGACCTTGTAAAAGAAAAAACTTCTCAATTACAAGGTGTATTCGAAAACATCATCGATGCCTATATGGTCATGGACTTAAAAGGCAATGTTCTTAAGATGAACGATGCAGCCAATAGTTTGTTTGGTTATAACTTAAAAAATGAAACTCTAAACGTAACCAAGCTCATTTATCCAGAAGATTTCGAATATGCCATGAGTTCGTTTCAGGAATTAATCGAAACGGGATTTTTTAGAAATTACATTGCTCGAATATCTACCAAAGAAAAAAAGATTAGGTGGGTCCAAATCAATTCAAGCCTCATCTACAGTGAGAATAATGTTCCCATAGCCGCCCAAGGAATTGTTCGCGATATCACCGAATCGAGAAAAGACAGAGAGCTTATTGAAGAACAAAGGAAAGAATTAGAGATTATTGTAGACAATTCGTCTCTCGGAATTGCCTTGACCAAACAAGATTCATTTGTTAAAGCCAACCGAGCATTTACTGATATGCTTGGCTATCACCACGAGGAACTATTACAATTAAAAATTGGAGATGTTTCTTTTCCAGACGATCTTCCAGCGACAAGAACATATCTTCAACAAATGGATTCTGGCGCCATTGATAACTTTACAATGGATAAACGTTATATCGCTAAAAATGGCACCATTATATGGGCAAAGACAACCGTTAATGCAGTACGAGATGATTTAGGTGACATTAAATACCAAGTTGCCATTATAGAAGATATTACCTTAGAAAGAGAGCGATCCTTGATGCTAGACATGGTAAACAATTTAGCAAAATCTATTATTGGTAAGGATCGTATTCGAGACATCGCTTGGGAAATTTCGGCTAATATAAGCACCTACCTAAATGCCGAGGACTGCGTAATTTATTTGGTGAATCACGAAGAGCAAAAAGTAGAGCAAATTGCAGCAACCGGAGCTCATAAAGTAGACCAGCATGAAATTATTAATCAGATGAGTATTTCATTTGGGCAAGGAATTGTAGGTGAAGTAGCGCAAACTGGAATACCAGAAATAATAAAAGACACGAGAAAAGATCCCCGTTATATTGAAGATGACCAGGTGCGATTGTCTGAAATAACCGTTCCTATTATAACGAACGGAAAAGTAATAGGAATCATAGACTCCGAACATCCTGAAAAGAATCACTACACAAAAGAACATTTACAAACGTTAGAAAATGTTTCAAGTTTAGTTGCAATGCAATTAAAAAATGCGGTTAACCTGGAAAAGCGCATTAAGGCTGAAGAGACCAATAGTCGATTACTGCTTGCCCTTGAAAAAAGCAACAAGGAATTAGAGGAATATGCGCATATCGTTTCACATGATTTAAAATCACCGCTACACAAAATTTATGCAATCCTCGATTGGGTTAAAGAAGACAACAAAAAATCTTTTGGACAAGAAACACTCTCAAATATTTCTTTAATTGAAGAGACTCTTGAGAAAATGGAACAACTCATTTCAGATATTTTAGAATATTCGAGTATTACATCAGACGCTTCCGAAAAAGAAAATAAAAAGGTAGATGTTACTGAAATAATTGATGACGTTATCACCAAAATTCTAGTTCCAAAACACATAACCATCCATGTAGGCGAGAAGATGCCAAAAATAAATGCCGACCCTGCCAAAATTGGTCAACTCTTTCAAAACTTACTAGCCAATGCAATTCGGTATAACGATAAAGAAAACGGTCGTATTGAGATTAACAGTCGGAAAATAAAATCTGGTTACGAATTTTCAATTTCGGATAACGGGATGGGCATTGAAAAAGAATACCATGATAAAATTTTTAAGATATTTCAAACCTTGCATAAATCTGAAGACTCTACCGGTATCGGATTATCCATCGTTAAAAAAATTGTAGATTTATATCAAGGTAAAATATGGCTTGAAAGTGAGCCTGGTGTTGGTTCAACTTTTTATTTTACGATTCTCAATTAATATGATTCAACCCTCTCTAACTTATATCGAAGAACTGGCGGATGGCAATGAGGCCTTTAAAGCCAAGCTCATCGAAATCGTTAAACAAGAGCTCCCCGAAGAAATTGAGTTATATTATAAGCATGTAGAAGCACAGCTTTATTCCGAAGCCGCAAAAGATGTTCATAAACTTAAACATAAAATTAGTATTTTAGGTTTGGAGAAAGAATATCATCTAGCCGTAGCTTATGAAGAAGCGCTAAGAGAAGATCATTGCGATGGAAAGATTCAATTTGAAGATATCCTTTCTGCCATGTCTTTATTTGTAAAAAGTATTTGATTTATATCTATGAAATGTATAATTATTGATGACGAAGCCGCTGCTAGAGCAATTATTGCGCACTTGTGCGATCAAGTGGATAATTTAGAAGTAGTGGAAGAATTTCCGAACGCCTTGCAAGCCATAAAATTTCTAAATAAAAATCAAGTCGATGTCATATTTTTAGACATTCATATGCCAGATTTCACTGGATTCGATTTTATCGATACAATTAAAAATCCACCAAAAATAGTTCTTACTACCTCTGATGAGAATTTTGCAATTACTGCTTTCGAATATGATTGTATTGTGGACTACCTGGTAAAACCGTTAAGTCTACCTCGTTTTTTAAAGAGTATACAGAAGGTGGAAAATTTCGTTCCTTCCGCAACCTCCAATCAAGAGGAAACGGCTAATCCTTCAACCCAAGAATCCTCTCAAAAAGAACTCTATGTTAATATTGATCGCCGACTAATTAAGATTGAATTTGAAAAAATATTTCTGATAGAAGCCAAAGGTGACTACATTTTAATTAAAACCGAAGACAAAAATTACACCGTTCACTCAACACTAAAAAAAATAGAAGATAAATTGCCGGAGAGCCTCTTCTTAAAAGTTCATAGGTCTTACATTATCAATTTCAAAAAGATTATTGATATTGAAGACAACAGTATTTTAATTGCTCAGGATGTTATCCCAATTAGTCGAGCCAATCGACCTTTGCTCATGAAAAAATTGAATCTTCTATAGACTTAAACGAATAATGATGTGATTACATCTTAGTATTTTCTGTCCATTGAATTGTCGTTTTATACCTCGAGGGACTACTATAAAAGTTATCTCACTTTAACTTACCAATTACTATCGGTGAATCGACATCTAGTGTCGATTAAAAATGGGCTTTCTGCGCCTAACTTGCTACCTATAAACTAGGTATCATGCGATTTACATTACGTATTATTATTCTACTACTCATTCCCCAATTTGGAATGTCTCAAGATATGCTTGAAGGCTTTAACATGCTCAACAATGGAAAGTGGAGCGACGCTGTTCTTTTCTTTGAGGGTATTTTAGAAGAAGATGCAACCAATAAAACGGCGCTTATTTGTTACGCCAGAGCCACTGGGCTTAACGGAAATGCTTCACAAGCTGTTACTCTCTTTGAAGATCTAAAAAAGACATATCCATCAGATTTTGAAGTAGCACTTAACTACGCCGAATCATTATTATGGTCTAAACAATACAAAAAGGCCACTGCATTTTACTTGCAACTTCTTAAAAAGGATAGTACAAGTTTTGCGGCCAATTTAGGTGCGGCCAACTCCTATTCCAATTCTCAAGAATATGAGCAGGCCATACTTTTTATAAACAAGGCACTGCGTATTGATTCTACAAATACGGAAGCCAAAAAAAGTAGAAAATATATTCATTTGGGATTTGCTCATACCCTTATGAAGGATGAAAAATATGAGCGCGCATATGACTTGTTGAATACGAACCTAAAAGAAGTACCTAATGACACAGAAACCCAAAGACAGATTGGTCAACTATATAGATTAAAGAAAAACTTTACCTTGTCGAATGCGACTTTTCGTAAAATCTCGGATAGTAGTATTGTCTATACTGAACTGTCATTAAATGCACATCTCGTGCGAAAAGAAAAACGCGCCCTATCATTCGCCCAGCAAGCTAAAACTTACGTTAATTCAATAAACGACACTCAAAATTTAGAAGTTCAGGTGCGTTATATACAAGCGCTTATCTGGAATGGAAAATATAAAAAGGCACGCACCGAAATTGACCTACTTGAGCGTTTTTCTAACTCAAAAGAAAACGTATTAACCTTGAGTGCATTACTTGAAGTTTATCGAGGTGATTTCTCCAAAAGCATCGGTTTTTATCACGACCTACTCAAATTAAACCCCGCGTCTTTTGATGGTAACTTAGGCATCGCAAATGCCTACAGAGCACATGGTAACTTAAAAAAAGCAATTGAGTATGCAAATAAGACATTAAAGGAATTTCCAAATCAGAAAGACGCACAAAAGCTAATCGAAACTATCGCCAACGAATTGTCTCCTGTTGCAAATCTTACCAGTAACATAACCAATGACAACGGTGGAAATAATTCTTGGAGTGCTGGAATAACTACTACACTTCCATTGTCTTATCGTTTTAAGACCAATACTATATATACGTATAGAGAGACCCAGAATGAACAACTAAACAATGCTGCGACAACACATTCCTTGCTAACGAATATCAACTATCGCATTAAAAACAATATTACCGCGACAGGAACAATAGGCGCGGTTAAGTCAACCGGAACAAACAGACCTTATACCAATTTAATTGGAGGAATAGGCATAGGTGGAATCGTGGCTCCCAAAAATTTTCTTCAATCAGAATACGTGAGAGAAATAGAAGATTTTAACGCAGCTCTTATTGAAAGTAACATCATTAAAAACAACTATCGAATCAATTACCATCTTACTACCAATAGTCCGTTTGGATTTTATGGAGCTTATAG
>Ga0316208_1001291_pt1 | contig 24299 bp, 16 predicted proteins | sample 3monopyrite_MG_FD_204944 | JGI IMG/M metagenome (GOLD analysis project Ga0316208, IMG submission 204944) | Microbial mat bacterial communities from mineral coupon in-situ incubated in ocean water Damariscotta River, Maine, United States -... | ecosystem: Environmental > Aquatic > Marine >... | reverse complement strand
AAAACACCATCGCCTGCGGCTTCGGGTCAAACAAGGCAACGGAAATCGGGAAGTTATTTCGGGACTGATCCTTAGTCCGCATAAACGACAGGGCAGTCATTAAGAACTCCGTTGGGCGGGCCAAGTCGATCACGAGTTGCCGATGTCTCAAGGCCCCAGCAGAACGCGGCAGCTCGTCACCACATCGCTCTGCTGGTTCGCGATAACTGCTTTGATTTGTGCCGTTGCGGTCGGCTATTCGTCTCACGTGATCACGACGTCGCCACGCTTCATGGGATTGCCACCGTTCTCGTAAACGCCGTCGTCTTTGGTCTGGTTGGCGGATCGTTTAATGGCGCTGTCTACGCGGCGATACGCACTCGCCACATCCTCTGTCCTTCCTGTGGCCTCTTACGCTCTCCCAGGCGAGTCCCGTGTCCAAAGTTTCATTACTCTCCTGTCACCCATGACTCAGAATAGCTTCCAGGCCGCCCAACAGCGCAACTGCTGTGTTCGGCATTCAAGCCAAGCACGCCTTCCTACTTCATCGAGCGTGGGCTCTGCAATTAGGATCGTCAGATCAGGCAACAAGTTCCGGCTCCATCGAGGGGCGGCGGTGGCAAAATTTCCGTTGGCGGGTAAGGGCAAATGAATATCTCGTCGGACACCACTGATGGTTTGCCATCGAAATGCCATGTCTGCGGCAAGGTGGTCTGGACGACGCCGTTAACGCCGTTTGACGACGGAACGTGTCCGCATTGCGGAACCCTGCTGTGGTTCGGGGAAGCCTCGAAATACGTCGGCGACCCAATTCAGCGTCTGGCCCAACTTGGTGCCGACGTCGAAGTCGATGCTGAAGGTGAAGTTCAGCTCATTCGGTTCAGCGGCCCTTCCTATAACGACTCGGTCATTCATCAGTTGGCTGAACTCCATGAAATCCCAGTCATAGACATTCGCGAGACGGCAATCACAAGCTCTGGTGCAAAGCGGCTGAAACGATTATTGCCACACGTATCGATCCTTCATTAGCGGCGTAGCGTGCGTCGCGACGCTCCCTGTTTCTTTACGCCGAGTCTCACGTCAATGAATGCCCCGATCGTAATAGCCATCGCAGTTGCAGGTGTTTTATCCTGGTTTGCCGGGATGTACTTCATGGCCCAACTTGGGGGATGGGCGGCACTGGCAAAGGAATTCCGTGCGACTGAGGTGCCGTCATCAATGGCGTACCGTTTCCGATCGGGTAGCGTTGGTATGGCAGGCTACGGCGGAAGTGTGACGCTCCGTATGACTGACAAGGGGTTGCATATCTCAGCCGGGGTGTTTGGCATGCCCCTTCTTTTGTGGCACTCGCCGTTGCTGATTCCCTGGTCAGAATTCCACAGCACCAGGAAGCGAACGCTTCTCTGGTGGAGCAGCACGGTGACTTATGTTGGCATGCCGGTCATTGCTTGTATGACGCTGCCAGGATTCGTCGCAGATTACATCGATCGACAGAACCAGTAGCGTCGGCAGTTACTGGCGCTCGGTCGAGTCCGTCGTGAAGGAGGCCTGCTGGATTTGCGAGCGGGCCAGGAGCAGGGTTTCTTTCAGCTTTGTGTTTTCCGGATATTGCTTGAGGCACCATTCCAATAGCGGAACGGCTTCGTCGAACTTCTGTTGCGCGACGAGCAGGTTCACGAGTTTCTTGCGGTGGGCGTATTCGTGAGGATCGGAAGCGACGGCGTTTCTGGCGGCCTGCAGAGCGTTGGCTTCATCCTTTAGGAAGACGAAAGCAGCCTGGGCACGGGCCCACGTCGCGGCAGCTTCCGGCCCCGATTGTGACGTTGCCTGTTCGACAAGGTTCTGCGCGAGCTTGATGCCGACGATGCGGCTCTGCTCCTGGTTACCCAGTCCTGCATAGTGATTTCGCAATGTCTGCAGAGCTGGCGCGTCGAACGTGAATTGTTTGAAGAAGAAGTCGGCGTTCTGTCGGCCCAATGCCTGAATGACGAGACGCTGGTACGTTCCGCCGAGCGTGAAGACTTTCTTAAAATGCGCCAGCCCGGTTTCGTTGTCTCCGGCGAGGAGCGCTTCGCGGCCAGCTGTTACCAGGACGGGTGGTGCTTCTGGCCGCGTTCTTAGGGCCTGATCGATCAATGCGAGTTCGTGGTCGCGGTTGGATTCTCTCAGAAAGTTCAACTCGGCCATGAAGATGTAAGCTTCTCCCTGCAGAGGACACAGGGCGACGGCCTGCCGAGCGTGCTGCAAAGATCGGTTAAGGAATTCTCGTCGGTCGGCCAGAATCTTGCCGAGCCATGTGTCAAGAGCTTCTCGTGTCTCGAACGGCGAGGTGTTGGCGGCGTCTCGAATTTGAGCCAGCGGCATCGGGATGCCACTCTTGCTTTGTTCCGCGTCGAACTGCAGCCTCAACAGGCTCGCGAGATTCAGATGCGCTTTTGCGTTGGCTCCGTCGATCTCAAGCAGTTGCTCAAGTTGTTCGATCCGCTGATCCAACGATTCTGGAGTGTGGTTGAATTCAAGGTCAGCTTCCGCCAGCGACATGCGGTGAAAGTTGTCCCAATGGTTGTTGGCGAATGCTGGGGCTGCATGGACCCCCAGCGAAACGTAGACGATGCCGCACATCGCAACGGCGGCTCCGCACCAGACGAATCGAGGAATGGCGATGCCGCGGTCAGACCGTGCGTCTTCGGCCGGCCGGCTGAGACGCCACACAATGGCGATGAGGAAAATTGTCATGGAGACGCAGGCCGGGATGTACCAGACGAAGTCGACGACGGAGTGGACAACGCTGGCCGCGATGCCTGCCGCAACGGCTGCCAGGCAGGCTGCGTGACGACTGGAAGATGAGTTTCGGTACGCCTTGAAACACCAGATGCCGCAAACGAGAAGGCCCAACGCCAGCAGGCTGCCGCCCGCGATCCCTGTTTCGAGCAGAACCTGCAGGTAGCCATTCTCGGCGTGGCTGTATTCGACTCGGTGGTCGCCGGTGACGTATTTGGGATAGACGAATCGATGCGTGCCGACTCCGCTGCCGAGGCCGATGAAATCGGGAACGCCTCGCAGGACTGCTCCCCAGATCTGTTGCCGACCGCTCGAGGCGTCTTCCAGCGATCCGGCTGCCGCAAGGGATTCGAAACGGGCTTCCAGCGATTGCGTTCCGTAAATGACGGCTCCGATTCCCGTCAGGATTGTCACCGCGAGAAATGCTCCGACTGCTTTGCGGCCAATCAGAGATTTCGCTCCGAGGATGATCACACAGACGAGCGATGCTCCCGCAAAGACCGCAATGCCAGCCCTGGACAAGGACAACAGCACAGCAACGCCACACAGGCCCAACGCGATGAACAGAAGCGGTGTTTGAAGCTGGCCCGTGGCTGCGGATGAGGAAGACTCGCTCCATTGACTGGATGGTCTTCCCCTGGCAGGTTCAGACTGGCAACTTTTCCAGATCCACCAGATCAGTGGTCCGATGCCGAGTGCCATAAAATGTGCAAAGTGGTTTCGGTTCTGGAATGTTCCCATCACGGTGGAAGAACTTTCGCGGAACGGGTGATCGTAAACCCAGAGAAACCGGCCGTTCCCGAAGAAGTACTGAGCCAGTCCGACGCCGGCCATGCTGAGTGTGGCGACGGCGACGAGCTTTAACATTCGTTCGGCGTCGTCGATGGATCTGAGTCGTTGGACGAGGACGGTAAACAGCATGCCGTACGCCACGAACAGCGACAGTCCGGACACTGTCTCATGCGGAGCGACAGACACGGTGTTCCAGGCCGTTGGCGCAACGGCTTCTGAACCGGATGTCCAAAGCGGCAGTGCCTGCTCAAGGCCCGGCGAGATTGTGTTGAGGATCGACTGGGGGAGCCCTACCAGCTGAATCACCACGAGCAGCACGCCAGCAATCAGCAGTCCTTCGCCGCCGCTGAACGTGTACCGGGCACGGCTGACGAAGCACTGATTGATCAACCATGCCGACGTCACGAAAGCGACGAGCGACACAAAGACGAGCTCGCCTAAGGGGTGACGCCCGCCCATGAAGAGTGGAGCCACTACCAGTATCGCGAACAGGCCTGCGTCGACGATTTTCCGGGACAGACCGTGTTGCGAGACTTTTTGGCCGTCAACACTGAGTGGTTGGTTCGTGGGCATTCCATTGCTCCAGCATTCTTAATAATCACGCGACTGCAACGGCCAGTACTGCAGGACGAGTGCCGTCCTGGAGTTCAAATCTGCATCCCGCAAAAACTCAATTTGTTCCGGTCTTCGTTTCGAGGAACTACGCAGCTCGCCGGGAAGAGCCGTCAGCCGAAGTACGAGAGCTGGCGGCTGCTACGATCGATTCGTGTTCCTGCGTGTCTGCCTCGTTGTCGTCCTGGCCGTAGCCATAGTTGTGTCCGTACCCGTACCCGTAGCCATACCCGTAACCATACCCACCCCGCTGTCCGCCGATCCGGTTGGCAATGACACCGGCAACGTCTACGCCTGATGTGCGGAGGACTTCTGTCGCCCGCAGAACGAGCTTTCGTCGGTTCTTGGTCGGCTGAACGACGAGTGCCAGGCCATCAACGAGTCGACCAACGATTGACGCGTCGCTGGCAGCGAGGATCGGTGGGCAGTCGATGAGTATCTGGTCGTAGTGGTCGTCGGCCCAGGCGATGAGTTCTGACATTCGCGGAGAACTGAGCAGCTCGGACGGGTTGGAAGGTTTCGGTCCGCACGGAATGATGTGCAGACCTTCCAGCCCGGTTTCGCGGATTGACTCGGGAGCCGATTCTGCGATCGGGTCGGCAGACTTCAGGATGCGGGACAAGCCTTTAAGCCCGCGCATATTGAACAGTCGGGTCAAGCCAGGGCTTCTCAAGTCAGCATCAATAATCAACGTGCGCTTGCCGGCGACGGCGTAGGTGACTGCCAGGTTTCCCATGACCGTAGTCTTGCCGTCATGAGGCTCAGCACTGGTAATAGCAAGCCGTTCTCTTTGCTCTCCGGCAAACACGATTGTCGTTCGCAGCGACCGGAAGGCCTCACTCTCGACAGCGTTTGGCGCTGAGTTAACGAGCAATGCGTCGATGCCAACCCCCGTCTGTTCGGGCAGATTGCTGATGACTCCGAGGAGTTCCAGGCCAAGTTGTTGTTTGAGTTCTTCTGGTGATCGGAATCGATCATCAAGTGTGTCGATGATATAGACGATGGCGATGCCAATCAGCAGGCCCGCGAAGACGAATATCGGGAAGATCTTTGCCGTTGAGGCCTGCGCCACTTTTTTTCCGAGCACGGGCGGTCGGTCCATCATGAACAGCTTCATGCGTGTCCCGTCTCGGTTGACGTTGATTCCGGTCAGCCTAGTCAGAACCATCGTGTGCATTTCTCGAAGCAGGTCCACTTCCCGTCGAGCGATTTCAATCTCTGCCAGCTTGCCGTTCAGCTGAATCGCTTCGGTCTCGGCCTGGTCGTAGATTTTTCGAATGGCGTCTTCGCGTTGCTGTTCAACGGCGACGGCATCTTTGACAAGCGTATGAATTTGTGTGGCGATTGCCGGGTCTTTCAGGCTGCTCCACTGTTTTGATTTCTGACTTTGTGCGTAGGCAAGATAAAGTTGGTTCTGATGCAGAGACTGTGTCAGCTTGACGATCTGTGGATGGTTCGGTCCGTAGAAGCTCTGGTTCTCTGCAAGCTGGCGTTGTGCGGCGACGATCTCCTGACGAATCTTTGTGGTGACTTCTTCGTCGGTCGACTGTCCGAGTGATTGGAGTCGTTCGTCGCCGAGGAGTTCGGCCAGAGGCTTCAGGTGAGGGGTGAGATCGCTTCGTTTCCGAATCGTTTCTTCAATGGCTGCGAGCGCCGCCTGCATGGAAACTCGGCGTGACTGCGCGGCAAGGTACGACTTATTGAGTTCCATCGTGCGTTCGATGAGCGGGTGTTTGTCGGTTTCACTTCGACCGATCGTCAGGCCTCCGATGGCCTGCTGGCTGCTGAAAAGATCCCGGTCCTTCGTGACGAGCTTTTCTTCGAGCACAAGCCGTTCTTTGTCGAGTGAGTCGACCATCGCGACCGACATGTTGACCTGCGTACGGTCGAGAAACTCCTGAGACGCCTCGATCATCGCGTTGATGACTGCCGCAGGGGCTTCGGCGTCAAGCGACACGCATCGCAAGTGGATCGCGCTGTTCTTACCAGCGTTGACGGTCAGGATGCGGCGAAGCTGTGCTGGCCATTGCTCTTTCGGAGTTTTGGCATTCAGCTCCGGTGGTACGGTTTCCAGCTTGGCGATTGCCGCTTCGATGACCGTGCCGCTCAGCAGGATTTCTCGAAATGAGTCGACAGGGGCCCGTGAATCCATCAGCGCGTTGGCTCGCTGATCAGGGTTAATCTGATGCAGCAGGACTGAGCCGCTTGATTCGTAGGTGGTCGGCTCAGGCTCGATCGAGGCGACTTTCAGACCACCGAAAATGGCGCCGACAACAACCGTGGCGATAACGATATGTTTCCGCCGCCAGATCGCGTGCAGAAATCGGAGAGCCTGACGAAACGTGTGCTCCATTTCGGAGTTGCGCATCGTCGATTCGTCGGTGGGAATGCTCATGAAGCGTCGTCTGGTAAATGGTGATTAGAGCGGGGTGGCTGTCAGCGCGTTGCGTCCAACTCCGACCAGGGCGCTGATCGTGCTGATCGTGAAGGTAAGCGGCGTCTCTTCAACACTGACGACGTCGCCTGGAGCCAATGGGATATTTGCATCCCTGTTTCGTTGTGCTTCGCCGAGGTTGACTTGAATGGCAACGGCCTCTCCGGATACCGGGTGAGTGCGAACAATTTTCAGTTTGTTGGCAATCCATGGCGAAAATCGCGGTCCGCCAGCCTGTGCGAGCGCATCGAGCAGCCGATAGTCGCGGTCGTACGGCATTTCGGTGACGCGGTTTCCAGTCAGCCCCATGATGGTCACATAACGGGCGGGTTGTTCCTGGACGGTGATGATGGTCCCATCGGGCAGATTCTGCTGGCTGGCTGACGTTGACAGGTCCGGCGAGAGAAGGCTGACCTGCGTGACCTTTGGACCGGCTGTGTCAGTATTCCGAGTGTCGCTCGACTGGTGCCCGACTTGTTGAATTGAGCTGTCTGCGAATCTGCCGACCGTACTGTTGCCGGGTCGGTGCACGGTGATTTGTGGGCCTGCTTTGTCATTGAGGCCGCCTGCTGCAAGAACTGCAGAGGCGAGCGTACTGGCGCTGGCTCGGATTTCGTAATCTCCCGGCTTTTCGACCGCGCCTCCAACTGTCACGTGATGCATGTACTTTTCAGCAAACATCACTGACACCGATGGTCGCCTGAAAACCTGCCGTTGAATACTCGCGTTGCGGACCGCGTCGGCTGCCTGAGATTCCGTTAATCCGGCAACCTGTACTTGTCCCACGAATTGGATGTCGATTGTTCCCTGCTCGGTAACGCTCAGTTCGGATTCCTTCGCTTCGTCCTCGTCGTTACCGGATGAAACGAGCACTCGAAGTGTGTCTCGGGGCTGAATCAGGTCGGCTCCTGTCCCGGTGTCGCCCAGGCGGCTCAGGTCGTACTGGTGGCCGTTGAATGCTGGCCGCGCGGCGAGTTCGGCGGGGAGATCGACAGCTCGATACGACAGCCCGCTCTGGCAACCTGAAATTGCAAACGCCAGAAGTGCTGACAAGAGCACGTTCGGCCCAGACGTCCGCGTGATAGGGAGTCTTATCATTATGATGCTTGGAAATATGTGTATGGCAAAGTAGAGGGGAAGTGCTCAGCAGGCAAAGATTGAACGCGTCTGACGTCGAAATTTTTCGCGAGTGTCAGGAAGTTGCCTTGATGAATTCAGCAAATTTGCCACCCGGATTAGGTGATGAGACAGGAATGGGTGCGTGTTCACTCGGTTGGACGTGAGAAGGATGATGGGGACGAGTGACCGCAGGAAACGCCGGCAAGGCACGTTGCCTTCCAGTTCACGCAACTTCATATTCGCCAGAGGAATCAGTCAGGCGATGTCGTTCTGGCATGTTTGACGCGTACGGATAATCGCTTCTCAAAATTAAAGCTATATGAGTTTTCGCGATCAGTGCTGCCTGATTCGCGCAGCAGAGGTGGTGCTTGCGCTGGTTGACCGATCTTGACTCGTTTCGCATTTTTCGAGTCCAATCCGGCGGATTGAATATCGCCGGTTGTTTGTCTTGTATGGCCGATCTGGTCGCGGCTGGCCGAGCTACCAGGATTAGGCTGGCCCAGACCGCGTTTCCAGGTTGAGTGGGCTGTGAATGGAGTTGCGGCATCGTGCGTCAACGAGTGGTACTGGTTTCAAATACCGGCTGGAACATTCTGAACTTCAGAATGAATCTCGCTCAGACACTGATTGAACGCGGATACGACGTGCACGCCGTTGGAACTTCCGATGGTTGCGAAGATGAAATCCGCGACGCCGGGATCGTCTGGCACGACTGGGGACTGACCCGTCGGAGTATCAATCCGCTTTCTGAACTCGACGCGATGAGGTCGCTGGACTCGGTCTACCGGCGAATCAGGCCCGACCTGGTGCATCACTTTACAGTGAAACCCGTTCTCTACGGGACGACGGTTGCCCGAATGCGAAAGATTCCGGCCATCGTTAATTCCGTAACCGGACTGCCTTACTTCCTGCTGTCACAATCGAAGTCCGGAGTTCGCGGCGTGGCTCGAGAGGCCGCGTTGAAATGGTACTCCTGGGCATTGTCCGGTGATGACGTTTGTCCGATGTTCCAGAACGCGGAGGACCTTGCTGTCGTCGCTGCGGCCAATCAAAAGGTTCGGCATGGAGCGGTTTCAACGCGAGGGTCCGGTGTTGATCTCAGTAAGTTTGAAGTAGTCGCCGAATCACTGGTCGAACCCGATGAACTGGTCGTCACATTCGTTGGGCGTCTGATCAAGGAAAAGGGGATTTTCGAGTTTGTCGAAGCAGCTCGACGAGTGCTTGCACAGACGACTCGTCCCGTCCGTTTTGTTGTGTGTGGTGACGTCGATTCGGGAAACCGGTCGGCTGTAACAGCTGCGACAATGAATGAGTGGCGGTCTCTGGACGGGATGGAATTTCTGGGGCACGTCGACGATGTCCAGAAAGTGCTCGAACGGTCTCATCTCGTCGTGCTGCCGTCCTACCGGGAAGGTACGCCGCGGGCGTTGTTGGAAGCAGGAGCGTGCGGGCTTCCGATCATTGCAACGGACGTGCCGGGGTGTCGCGAAGTCGTTGTCGATCGCGTGAATGGACGACTCGTACCGGCAAAAGATTCGACGGAGCTGGCTGATGCGATGCTTGAAATGATCGCGGATTGGTCGTTGATGCGGAAGTATGGCCGGGGCGGTCGTGCCAGAGTTCAGTCGCTGTTTGATGAGCGGTTCGTCATTGACGCGACTCTCGATGTTTATTCGCGGATGCTGGGCAACGAACGGCAGGCGATTGCCGCTTGAGGTGCTCAGCGTTTTGCAATGTTAATTCTTCAGTGGTCAAGTTCGCATGAGAGTCCTTTTCCTGGTTCAGTATCCGCAGCAGGCTCCGAGCCCGCGGTATCGGGTTTATCAACTCGTGCCCTGGCTCGAAAACGCTGGCGTGAACTGTGACGTCGAACCGTTAATCGGCGACTCGGACTATGCTGCTGCGCGTTCTTCGGGAAAATATCCTGGTAAGTTTCGGATGCTGGCGGCGGGATTAGCTCGTCGTGTGTCGGCGCTTTTGAGGTCTCGGAAGTATGACCTGGTTTATGTTCTCAAAGGGGCGTTTCCATATGGCCCACCGGTGATCGAGCACCTGCTGCGAGCCTGTAACGTTCCGGTGATTTTCGACTTTGACGACGCTATCCATATTCACAAGAAAAGTGTCAGCCATCGGTTTCTGGATTATCTGAAGTCGACGCGCCGAGTTGGACAAGTGGCCGCGCTGGCGGATCGAGTGGTTGTGCCGAACGAGTACCTTGCGAATTTCGCTCGTCAGTTCAATTCATCCGTGACCATCGTTCCGGAAGCCGAGGACACCGAACGACTGATCCCTCGAAAGCCGCACGAGAACGGGCAGCAGATTGTCATTGGATGGGTCGGCAGTTCGTCCACCGCGAAATACTTGAAACTGATTGAAGAAGCGTTGCGGACGGTTTGCGGCCGATTTCCGAATGTCACGTTGCGAGTGATCGGGGGCAGGTTCGAGTCGCAGGGGGTCCGCACGGAGCTTGTCGATTGGAAATTCGACCGTGAAGTTCAACAGTTCCACGGCCTGGATATTGGCATCATGCCGTTGCCACTCGAGGAGTGGAGCAAAGGCAAAAGTGGCTGCAAACTCAGGCAATACATGGCCGCCGGCGTTCCGGGAGTCGGGACGGCGATCGGGTACAACGTTGAACTGGTTGACCACGGTCGAACGGGCTTCCTGGCGACGACGCAGGATGAATGGGTTGAGCATCTGACGAAACTGATCGAGGACGCCGATCTTCGAAATACGATTGCAGCGGCGGCTCGTCTGGACGTTGAGCAGCGGTTCGCGATCGACGTGATCGGGCCACAGCTCGAAGCCGCGATGCGCGAGACCGTCGACGAGTTCCAATTGGTAAGTAGAACTCGGAGGGTCGCGGCATGACGGCTCCTTCTGTGTTGTACATCGCGTCGGCAAGCGTTTCCGACCCGCTGATTGTGTCTCAAGTCGTCCGCTACCTTGAGCAGATGCAGCATTCACTGACATCGTGTCACCTGATTACATTCGAGCGAGAGGGGTCGGAAGACTTCTCAAGGGTAACGAAAGAGTTGCGAGCATCCGGGATCCACTGGCACCCGATCAAGGCGTGGAAACGTCTGCGAAGCGTCGGATTCTGGTTCGATCGTCATCGAGCTTTGACACGTGCTCGGCAAATCGTCGCCGAAGAAAACATCAGCATCGTCCACTGTCGAAGCTTTCTCGCCGGAACACTCGGCAGAAAACTCAAGAGCAGCGACGTCAAGTTTCTTTACGACATGCGAGGCCTCTGGTCACTCGAGAAACGGGACAAAGGAACGATTCGAAATCCGTACATGTTCAACGTGGCTCACGGATTGGAGCAGAAGCTGTTTCGCGACGTGGATCACATTGTTTCCCTGACTCTCGCGGGGAAACGCCATCTGTTGAATGCAGGCGTGGATGTTCCCATCGATGTGATTCCAACCTGCGTTGACCTTCAGCGGTTTCAACCGCAGGTGTCGGATCTGGGGAGCCAGCATTCGTCTGAGCCGCTTCGAAATGGCGATGTGCTGAACGTCGTCTCTGCTGGAACCCTCGGAGCTGGCTACCTGGCGGATGAGATGTTCCGGTTTGGTTTGCTGTTGAAAACGAACTGGCAGGATGCTTCGTTTCGGATTCTGACCGGCAGTAACCGCGAACAAGTAATCAGCGCTGCGGAGGCCGCCGGACTGTCGCAGTCGTGCCTGAGTGTGGAGAAAGTTTCGCCCGTTGCCGTCCCAGGCGAGCTGGCCCGAGCTGACGTTGGCTTGTGCTTCGTGAAGCCAACCGAGGCGAAAGTCGCATCATGCCCAACGAAACTGGGCGAGTATCTGGCCTGCGGACTTCCGGTCATCGCGACCGACGGAGTTGGCGACGTCACCGACATCCTTGAAGGCAATCGTGTCGGGGTCGTCCTGCAACACGACGACGAGTCTTCCTGGCTGGCCGTCGCTCAGGAGTTGGGGATGCTGCTGAAGGATCCCGACTTGAAAGCTCGCTGTCGTCGAGTGGCGGAACAGCACTTTGGACTTGCCGAGGGCGCGAGCGAATACCTTCGCATTTACGGTGAGATGACCGGCGTGTCTCAAGCATCACAAAGGGCAGCGGCATGAGCGGTGAAATAGCTTTTGTGCATAGCGCCCTGGGGCGTGGCGGCGCTGAAAGGTTGAGATACACGGTTCTCAAAGAACTGGCCGAACAAAACGTCCCGTGCCGAGTGTGTCTGTTTAAAGGCGATGGTGATCTTGTTCCGGCAGTACGAAATCTGGGAATTCCCGTGGATGTGCTGAACGTGTCGGGGAAGCTTTACAGCCTGAAGACAACTCTGCGACTTGCAGCCTGGTTGAAAAGAACGCAACCGTCGGTTGTCCACGGTGGCCAGTTTCTCACGAATCTCCATACGACAATGGCGTCAAAGCTCGCCGGAGTTGGCCCCGTAATTCTCGAAGAACACGGTCATAATCGTTGGAAACGCTGGCACCACCGACTGCTTGATCGGCACGTGTGTAGCAGGGCGGACGGAGTCGTCTGCTGCTCGGACAGTGTCAGGCGAGTCGCGCAGTCGTCGATGCTCGTGCCTGATGATCGATTTCACGTTTTGCATAATTGCATCGACCTGTCCGAAATCGGCGGCCGCTCTGGCACAAGATCGATCGTTAGAGCCAGCCTGAATGTTGCTGACGACGAGATCCTTGTGGGGACCGTCGGAACGCTGCGGCCGGAGAAGGGGCACAGTGTCCTGATTCGGGCATGGCGCCAACTTTGTGATCAGCAGTTGGACGTTCGCGCGAAACTCGTGATTGTTGGTGATGGACCAATCCGGGAACAATTGCACGACGAGGCAAAGGGTGTTCCCGGAATCGTTTGGGCCGGAAGCCGATCCGACGTCGGTGAAGTCCTCGCTGCGATGGACGCCTTCGTGTTCCCATCAGTGGATGAAGGGTTAGGAATTGCGCTGCTTGAAGCGATGGCGACAGGTCTGCCCTCGGTTGTTAGCAACGAAGGGGGGATTCCTGAAATTGTGACGGATGGTGAAACGGGAATTGTTGTGGAAGCCGGAAATTCGAATGCGTTGTATGAAGGGCTCCTGCGAGTCGTTTGTGAAGCCGGCCTCAGGCGAGAGCTCGGCGCTGCGGCGGAGGTTGTGGCGCTCAACGGACACACGCCTGCGGTGTACTGTAGACGGCTCATGGATTTACACACGCAATTGACAGGTGCATGAGGTTTGGTAGATCGCGAATTACACTTGCGAATGGACAGTGTTGACTTGACAGGAAACGTTTTATGACCGGCGATGATCGTCACCAGGTGGTAACGTCGTTCGAGCATTCGCGAATCATGCGAGTGTTCTGGATCGGTATGACTCTACGTCTGGCCCTGGCAACCTTTCTTCAGATTACGGGAGTCGAGAAGTCGCTGAAACTGACGAAAGATGCGTTCCTTTACGATCAGACCGGTAAGACGATTGCGGAATACTATCGAACTAATGGTGAAACAAGTTGGCCGGCACGAACTACCAGCGTATTTAACCATCTTTACGAGCACTTCGTGGGAATTACATACTACTTGACCGACGACTCCATGTTCGTTGTCCGTATCATTAACGTCATCGCAGGATGCTTTGTCATTCTCGCGACCTGGAGAATGGCTCGATACATCACCGACTCTGAAACGGCATTTCGCTGCGGCCTCTGGGCTTGCCTCTTTCCTACGCAGCTGTATTACTGTTGTCTTCCGGTTCGGGATGCTCACAGTACGTTGGGAATGACACTCATATTTCTGGGTATGACCGCGATGACCAGTTCAGGGAAAGCTCGGCATGTCCTGGCACTCCCTGTGGGACTGCTGCTGACCGCTGGCTTTAGAACTTATGTCGCAACGGTTCTCGTGATCCTTATTCCGATTGGATGGTTGGCGACGTTCCTGCTCGTTCGTTCAAGAGGGAAATCGCGTTTTATTGGTCGAGTCGCGGTGGTTGCAGCTATTGCTCTCGCACTGTTCGGTCCGACCGGTGCAGAGAAGATATTCTCGACTGGGAAGGCGTCCCAGGTGACCAATATCGACTATTGGAATTCAACCAGAGCGAAGATGAACAGCGGAGGCGGCGCGCTTTATGGGTCCGGCGAAGTGCCTGAGATTGGCGAATCAGTTCTGGGTACCGTACAGGGCGTAGCGATCGGTCTCTATTTCTTCTTCGTTAGTGTCAATCCGACCGAAATGTCGAGCGTTCGACAGTGGATGGCGATTCCAGAAGTTCTGATTGTGCTTTATATGATTCCCAAAATGTACCGCGGTTTTCGACGCGTACTCAAGTATCACAGATTCGAATTTGTTTCGGTGTTGTTCGTGGCCGCTGCGATTACATTCGGATACTCCAGCGTGACGACAAACGCGGGGCCATTGATGAGGTGGCGTCTTCAAGTTGTCAATATCTACATCGTCGTCGCCGCGATTGGCTTTTCCCGAAATTATGGACGTGAGAAATTGGACGCCGGTAGAACCGTATCAAATGCATCTGCCGCGACCGCTCGGCCGTCCAATGAATTTGTTAACTTTCAGTCGAACGGTATGGAATCAAGGTCGGCGGCGCGTGTTTGACTGGAATGTTCAGAATCCTGCGCCCTTTGAGTGTGTGATTTCGCGCTAAGGTGTCAGGTTTCGGCAACGATGAAGTGGGGATGTGCAGTTTATTCGACCTGGAGATTGGCGAGGTTGAAGGCTGGTAGTAGGCATCGACAGGTGACGGAGTTGACTGTGCGATGGCTTCAACCGCAAATGTCTCTGTGAAGATCACATGCTGGAAACCCGAAACAGAAACCAATAAATTTCGAAGTACAAGAGGAAATTCACGTATGAACGAATGCCAAAGTTGCCCGATCTGTGGCGGTGATGATTCTCGTGAGACTATCAATAAGGAGTTCCGCGGAATTGTTTTCGCGTACAATGAATGTAACTCTTGTTCGATCCTGTTTCGTACCGGTGTTGACGAGGTGCACCAGGAGAGCCTCTATTCATACCAGGAGAAATGGCAGACGCTCTCGCGAGAGGACGCATACCCTGAGTTGAATGCCGGCCGGTATCGTGAACTGTTGAGCGATATGTCACGCCGAGTCAAAGGTAAAAGACTATTGGATGTCGGCTGCGGCAAGGGGCATTTTGTGTACAGGGCGCAGGAAGCAGGATGGGATTCGTTGGGGATTGAGGTTACGGACGCAGCGGTGTCCGTGGCCCAACGGTTCGAGTCGCCAGTGATCAAGCAGGATTTCCTTGAAATGAAGGATTCGGAGTTTGATGTCGTGTCAATGTTCGAGCTCGTCGAACACCTTGCAGATCCGCGAATGTTTCTGGCTAAGGCGCAGGAAGTTCTTGCGCCAGGCGGGCTGTTATTCGTGACAACGCCGAACCGAGTTAGTCTCGACGCGAGACTGGCTGGAAGCAATTGGCGAGCCTATGACCCCGAGCATCTGGTGCTCTTTTCGCCTCCTCAGCTCTCGGGTCTTGTACGGGATGAAGGGTTTGAAATCGTGAAACTGGCGACACGAAATATGTCTCCAGCGTTGATCAAGCAAGCGACACTGAGGAAATTCCGATTGAAACCAGCAAGATCAACCGAACGATCTGCATTGCCAATTAGGTCAGAGGATCAGGAGATACGACGCCGGATCCATTCTAATGCGGCGACAAGTTGCCTCGTTGATTCCGTGAACGCCGTTATTAGTTCAACGCAAATTGGAAGCACAATTCGGCTCTGGGCAAGGAAGCGGTAGTGTTTCTTTGGATTTGTTTTCACGAGCAATTGGAGTCCGTGTCGGACATTTAAATGCCCTATTGCTGGTTGCGCAAATATGACAACAGGCATTGATTGGCAATTGTGTGTTTCTGAGTTTCGCGAGTAGTTTGGGAATGCGAATAGAATGATCGTACTCCCTCGGTAGTTGGTAGTTTGGTCAATGCAATCGTCTATGTTTGCGGGATTTCAGTTGACGGTAGATGACCTTGAGGGCTGTGGAGCGGCTGACGATGTTCCGTTGACAGTGATCTGTGGCGCGTCGGCTACCGGGCTTGGAGTTGGTCGCGATCTCGGTCGTCGTGGCGTTTCTGTTGTGTTCGCAGACTACGAATCGTTTCGGCCTGGATTTGTCAGCCGATTTGCCAGCAAGGATGAACCGAGGATTGTCGCAGAGTCAGAAGTCGATTTGATTGAGAAATTGCTCGACCTTGGGCGTCGACAATCAATGAAGCCGGTCCTGTTTCAGACGACCGATCAGATGGTCTTGACCGTTGCCGAGCACCGCGAGCAGCTTGAGCCGCATTATCACATTGCAGACTCGACCCGACAGGGTATCGCGGACGTTGTGACGGACAAGAAATCGTTTTACGAGCTGTGCGTTAAGCACGGTGTTGTTTCGCCCAGAACGGCGTTTCCTGAAACGCTCGATGATGCGTTGACGGTTAGAAGTGAATTCGACTTTCCAGTCATCATCAAGCCGATTCACGGGCATCTTTGGCGGGAACGCTTGAAAGGGCGAAAACTTCTGACCGCGGCGACGCCCGACGAGTTCGAAAAAGTTGTCAGAAAGTTTTCCGACGACATCCAGGATCTGATGATTCAGGAATTGATTCCGGGACCGGAGAGCAATCTATGGATTGGCGGACTTTATCTGCGGCAGTCTGACGGTGAACCTGGGACAATTTTCACCGGTCGAAAACTGCGGCAGCATCCGCCGGGCTTTGGCAGTGCATCGTTAGCTGACGCATGTCACAACGACGATGTTGTCAAACTCAGCGTGAACTTTCTGCAGGAGATTGGCTATCGAGGAGTCTGCGGGACCGAGTTCAAATTTGACGAGCGGGACTCGCAGTACAAGATGGTCGAAGTGAATCCCCGCCAGACATTGTGGTTTGCACTGATCGACGCGGCCGGGATTCCGCTGAACTATTATGCGTATTGTGATCTGGCCGGGCTGCCACTTCCCGACTCGGGCAATCTGCGCGACGGTACAAAGTGGATTCTGTTTGAGAAAGACTTGATCACGTCACTTGGCTACATCCTCAAGGGACAGCTTGGATTCTTCAGATGGCTGGGTTCATTCCGCAATATTCGAGTTCATGCGGTCATGTCGATGACCGATCGCAGACCGATGCTCAGCACCCTTCGCACGTACGGGGTTCGAATCTGGCAGCGGTTCATTCGCCGGTCGTAATGGCGTTGGCAATCGGTTCGCCAATTCGTCTGGCTGCTCAATGCCTCTTCTGATTAACGTGCTCTTCATGACCGACTTTGCTGAGAACAACCCTACGCGGCAGTTGCCCGGAGAAGAGTGCGGAGCGTTCGTCATCTCGCTCGACTTCGAGCTGGCGTGGGGAACTCGCGGTCGTCCGGCAGCTTCGAAAGTCGGCCCGTACCTCGACGGAGCTCGCGACGCCATTCGCGACATGCTCGACCTGTTTGAAGAGTTCAACGTGTCAGCAACCTGGGCGACGGTTGGAGCTTTGCTGATGGCTCAGCCGGGGGCGCAACGACGCCATCGAATGATCACGCACTCTCGCTTCAGCGATATTCCGGCCGGAGATCACATGTCTTCGCCGAACTGGTACGCCGAAGATCTTCTTGATCAGATTTTCGCGTGCTCTGTTCCGCAGGAAATCGGCTGTCACACGCTCACGCATCTTTACGTTAATACGCAGCCCGAAGGTCGCGGTGAACTGGCGGATGAGCTTGATCTGTTTCTTGAGCTGTTTGAAGAATTGCGAATGCCTCGGCCACGCAGCTTTGTTTTCCCAAAGGCCTACCAGGCTCATTTTGATCTTCTGGCCGAGCGAAACTTCTATGCGTATCGTGGGCCGGAAGATCGCTGGTATGAATCTTTACCGGGAACATTGCCCGCCGCCGGAATTCGGCTTGCTGATTCTGTGGCGGGCTTGACTCCACGCGTTCGGCGATGCGAGCATCATTCCCGCAACCTGTGGATGATTCCGGCGTCGCAGTTTTACTCGCCTTTCATGGGCGTCGGTCGGTATGTCTCGCTGCAGTCACGTGTCCGCAAGGCGGTCAACGGGCTCAATCACGCGGCGAAGCACGGCGGCGTTTATCACCTGTGGACTCATCCGTTTAACATGGGGTATCGCACGGATGAGTTGATGCTCGGCTTCAGGCAAATCCTGGATCACGCCTCGAAGCTTCGAAGCGAAGGCCGATTGGAGATCCGGACGATGGCCGAGCAGGCTCCAGCAGCAATGTCGCGTGCGGCGTAGTTGGGCAACGTGAAGTTCAACGGTCACCCTCAAGAGCCATCCAGGATCGATTCTGGTAGCTGCAACTGCAGCCGGCTGAGGCGTCCGGCACGAGCACCAGGCCTCCGACGGGCAGAGCATTGATCCAGCAGCCCGGGCGCAGGCCACCGTAGTTTTCCGTGCCGGCTTTTCGAGTGAAGTCGTGGTAGCCGAGCGTTCCTGAGCGGAACATCAGCAGGTTCTTCGATCCGGAGACCTGACCGCAGCCGTAGGATTTTGGGATGGCCATCGCCATGGCCTCGCCAGTCTTCAAGTCGAGTGCCGACGGGTGGGCGATGATCGACTTTCCGTTGATCAGCGGTCGGGTTCGATAGCTGACTTTCTTTTCCCACAGACGATATCCGCCGCCTGCGTGGAAGGCCGCGATGCGACCTCCGACTTCGGACGGCAAGCGAAATGAAGTCGGCTGGTAAAACATCAGCAGTACATCGTGAGCCTCGCTGAAGGCCAGAGCCGTACCGAAGATGTCTTTTTCTGAATTCCAGACGGGCTCGCCGCTCTTCACGTCGAGCGTGATCAGTTTTCCGGTAGCCTGTCCGACCGGCGGCTTCTTCGGCTTTTCTCCGCGACGTGCCGGCGCGTTGGCCAGCAAGTCGTCAACAGCGAGAACTCGATCGACCAGGTGGAGCCGACCGGCACCGATGGCGATGGCGTTGTGGCGGATTGATTCCTTCGCGTCGTAACGCCACAGGAGTTTTCCGGTTTCTACATCGAAGGCGAACAACGAAGTAGACTCGGAAAACTGCTTCTCCATGTGACTGTCCGCTCGGATGTAAGCATGCTTGACGATGTGTGACTCGTTGGCCGTCGATCCGAAGAGAATTCCGTTTTCGCACGCGACGTAACCCCAGACCGCTGCCTTGCCGTCAGGGTGCTTCGGAGTTGGGTATGTGGTTTTGACTTTGCCCGTTGCGGTGTCGATGCGGAAGCATTGCTTGCCGTTCCTCATGAAAATGCTGTCGCCAGCGATACAGATGTTGCTGCCGGTGACGGCCGTCCCTGCCAGATGGTCGGCGTTGTAGGCGTCGAGAATTCCCTTTTGTGCGAAACGCCAGAGTGGCAGACCGTTGTAAGCGTCCACGGCGATCAGCTCATCGATTCCTTCCGCAAACAATCGGCCTTTATGAAACAGTGGCGATGGACCGCGCCCATGGCGTTGGGGCAGGTTGAGGTCGATGTCTCGGAACCAGACAGCCGTCAACGGTCCCTTCACTTCGTCTGTCGAGCACAGCGTGTTGGCCGGGTTTGAATAAAGATGAGTCCACGATCCCGCCCCGGAAAGATCTCCGCGTGTTTGAACTGTCATTGATCCGGGCTGGCCGAAACACGCGACGCCTCCGTACGGACGTTGAAGCCGCGCGGCTTCGCCAGCGTCAAATGACTCTTTTGCGTCAGTCAGCGAACGACTGGACACAACGAGGTTGGCGAAGAACTTCGGGAGGTGAGTATCTGAGAGGCTGCCCTGATGAATGGTCACTCGCGTTCCGTAGAGGCTCGCGGCAGCGAGTTTCTTTCGTGCGGAAGCGACTTTCGTTGGGTCGGTCTCGATTCCGACGACGTGCAGATTCGATTGTTTGGCGAGTTGATACGCCAACGCTCCGTCGCCACAGCCGAGGTCGACGCAGTAGCCGCTGGTGATGCCCGACCGCTCCAGGATTTCGGCAGCGGTTTGCTTCAGGGTCTCGTCTTTTCTGTAGGCAGCGTCTGAGGCTGCGACTCGAAGTTCCACTCCGGCGCTGCCGGGCTCAGCCGCCCCCGAGTAGCAGTGCACTGCTCCGGTGTCCGTGCTGACGAACAATCTTCCATTGGCAGAAGCCAGGCCATGCGCGACGCCATCTGTTTCTGCTGACCAGCGGAGTTTCTGCGTCTTCAGATCGATGGTGGCGATGCGGTTTTCGGCACTCGTTACAGCCGTCTGGCCCGCGACGATGAGTGACGTTCCGGTCGGTACATCCGAGATTTGCCACAACGATTCATGCGCCGGAATTTTCGTCGAGTTTCCTTTTCGGTCGGTGCCGTCTTTCATGACGGGTTTCAGCGCACGCAACTGATTGCTCGTTCCGTGAATGATTCCGTCAGAGAATCTGGCGACGGCTCCGGAGATTCGATCTGCCAACAGTGCGCCGTCGGTCGTCTGGTAGGCGTAGCCGCCGTTATAAAGAAGCTGTCCGGAGACCATCGCCGACGTGTCGCCTCGGCGAGTGTTTTCTTGGAGCCGGTAGTAATCGAACTTACCGGTTGATCGTTCGAATGCCGCTGGCACAGCTCGGCCGGTCGGTACGAACAGTCGGTCATTGTTAGCGAGTAAGTAGCCTTGTGCGGACACACCGCTTTTGGCATTCGCTCCGCCGTGAGGCTGGGGCATGTTGATGCCGCCGGAACTGTCGTTCGTCCAGACGATCTCTCCGGTGTCTGGGTTCATGGCGTGGATGAAGACGCCTTCTGATTGCCAGATGCCGGCTCCCCAGTAAAGCAGTCCATCGTGGATGACCGGGCCGCCGCGAGCGGGCCACTTCGAGATGATCTGCGTGTTGCCGAGCACTCGATCGTCGCTCGGTCCGCCTTGCCAACGGTTGATCAGTTCGCCGTTCGAAATTTTCAAGGCGTAGAGGTATCCATCATCGCTGACGACATACAGTCGGTCTTTCCAGACGACCGGAGCAAACCGCACTGGCCCGCCGGTCATGAAGGTCCATCTTCCGGCGCCGGTTGCTACATCCAATGCGGTGACTGTTCCGTCGACCGAGTTTCCGAAACAGACGACGTCTTTCGCGACAACAACGTGCGAAGCTCGGTCGAAACTCATCCGGTCGTCACGCGGCCATGCGGGACTCGGAGCATGGATCGGGTGGAACGACCATCGCAACTTCAGCTCGGCGGGTAGTTCGTCCGGCGTGTAGCCGCTTCGAGCGGAATCTGCTCTCCACGTCGTCCAGTCGGCAGCGCCCGCAATCGACAATGCGAAAACCAGAACCGCAGGGATTGTTGCCACACAGGCCGCAATGATCATTCTCATTCTGAAATCTCTGTCTTTGGGCGATAATTCGAAACAACCTGAATATCGCGGCGGCTTTGCGGCCATGTTGTATTCAGGGTTGAATTGATGCTCGTTTGAGAAACACTTTGATAACCACGCGTGTGAGGCGGGGCTGCCTCTTTTCTGGTCAGAGCAGGGTCTCAGCGGAGACTGTCCGTTTGGCAAGTTGAAGAAAGTCTGGATCGAGTGAACTCAATTAAAGTTGCAACATGGTTACTTCCGCAACTCCCAGATTTTCATTAACTCGCGAGATCCCTGACGGATGATTCCGTTGTCCTCAAGAATCGATTCCGTGGCGTCAAGGGTTTGCTGCCGATCAAGGACAATGATATCGGCGACGGAGTCGTGAAACCGGATCTCGACGAACTCATCGTGAGCATCCCGTAGTAGTGTCACAAGCTGAGCGAACCCAGTCACGGTCTGTCCATCAACTGACTTCACAGTCATGAAGTAGGGAATCGGTCGATACCCGCGAGCCGAAGTATGAGTCAGCAGCCTGGTAACCACGACCAGTTCTTCCGTCGAATCTGCATTCCGATATTCGTTGCGCCGCTCAAGCAACGGACTGCCGGCCTGCTGCATGAGAGTCCTGATCACCGTCAGAGCTTGCCGCTGGCGGGCATCAGTCGAGGTGCTTCCCGCATCAATCGCTGCAAGATAGTCGGCCTTAGCGTTCGAGAATACGAGCGGGCCATAGACGAAGTATGTCGGAGAGTTTCCGGCGAGGTAGTCGATCAGTTTTCTGCGAGTTTCGACCGGCACGGACAGTTGCTGCTCGGTGCCATCTCGAATTACTGTGACCGGCACATGACCGTCTGTAGCAATCTCGCCCGCCAGCCGCGACAACGTCAGATTGACGTCATTGTCCATGCGACATTTCCCCCGATTGTCGACGGAATACTTCGAGATGTGAGTGATCACGTCGCCGTTCTTCAACGGCGAATCCGGCAGTTGCGAAACGCCGCGACACAGGACTCCTGTGGCACCGTCAGGCACATTCAACTGACGTCGCAGAACCGGGTTTTCCAAGTACTGATACTGCACGTTGAAGGCTGGCTTGCCTCCGTAGGAGCCGTCTTTCACATCATCGAGAAACTTTTGAATCTCTACTGTGGGAATGACGTATCCAATGTCGTTTGCATTGCGGCGAGAACTGAACGCCAGCCCGGCGATTCGGCCTTCAACCATGGCTGGACCTCCGCTGTTCCCCGGATTGATCGCTGCGTCAATCTGAATCCGCAATCCTCGGGCACCATACCGATAGCTGGTGTGTTCGATGCGGGAGATAATGCCTTCCGTCACAGACTGAGCGTCGCCACCGGTCGGGTAACCGTAAACTCGGACAGTCGACTGCACAGCCGGCAGTTCTTCAGCCAGCTTGAGCGGCTCGATGTCCTCCAGACCTTCCCGTGGGTCGAATTCCAGAATGGCCAGGTCGATTCCCGTCGCAAAACTCTTCAGCCTGGCGGGGATACGTTTCGACGAACCAGCGGGCTGCAGCATGATCTCCGTCGTGTTCATTATAACGTGCGCGTTCGTGAGCACGCGTCCCTTGCCGATGATTACTCCCGAACCACTAACCGATCGAGGCGTCTGCTTTCGCCACGGCGAAGACAGACTGACTGGGCGGTTCTTCGAATGAACTTTGACGACAGCCGTCAGGCTGGTTTCTTCGCCAGTGGCTGCGACAACCGGGCACACAGACGCGACCGACCCATGAATGAAAACGACAACAGACAAACAGAGATTGACTTTGAACATGAGACTCTCTCCGGACAGATGACGTCGGACCAGTTCGCGGAACTCTATGTGACCGTCGTCTTGTTGGCGAACGAAAAGGGATGAGACTCTCCCGCCAGCTCTTTCGAGATAACTACGTGCGAAGCTCGGTCAAGGCTCATGCGGTCGTCGCAAGGCCAAACGGGGCTCGGAGCGAGTGCCTTTAGATAACTTCCCGATTTCAGTCGACTTGTTTAACCACGAGCCGAAGGCGTGCGTGCCATCGTCAGCCTGCGTCATCGCAAACTTTCGCCGTAAATTCCGCAGTCCGTTGAAACGAGGACGCCTGCGGCTTACGGTCAAACAAGCAGGTTATCCTGAACCTATTCCTTATCGCGACGGCCTCGCGGCCATATCGTATTCAAGGTGGAATTGATGCTCGTCTACATCGCGGACGATCTTCGTCCCGCTGCAGAACTCGTTTTTCAGCAGGGTAGCCCGACCGCTTGTCGGTTGGGTCGCGGAGCGACAAGAGGTTTCATCATCCGTGTGCAAAACGAAAACGGCGTGCAAAGTATCGTCAGGATTCGATGGCGCGGCTTCTTGTGCCTTCGGCCCCGACCATGATTGGTCGGGCCATCCGAGGATTGAGGCGATGTTCGATTAACTGTGCCCTTCCGGCAGGCGTGCAAAAACGCCGACTTTCGTTGCTGGCGTGGGGAGCAGGGCTTTTTGGGAACCGGCTCAAAGGACGTCAAACATGCCGTCGCCGGATTGTTCGGCGGCTTCCAGTCGATCGCAGAGGTCCAGGAGTTGGTTCTGCACCGCGCCGCCGTTCATGTGGTTGATGGACCGGCACACGTCGCCAATCAGTCGTTCGAATTCGAAGCAGTCCATGGGGACGATTTCGATGTCAGGACTCGCCTCGCAGGCCTTCAACGCATGTGCGATTCGTTCGAACGGATATCCGTATCGAAGGAGCAGCGAGCGTTCTTCAGGAGTGAGCTGCATCTGGATCGTCTCTCGTTCCATCAGGTGCAACTTCCTGCATTGGCAATCTGGCAATCTGGCAATCTGGCAATCTGGCGATGCGATGACGGGGCCGGTGGCGATGCCGTGCGTTACGCCGCGTCTGAAGTGGCCGTGACGCTGTCGCGATAATTCCACGGCATCCAGTGTTCAGGAGACTTCGTGGCATCCGCCGCGTTGAGCTGGAGCTGGTTCAGATAGTCAAACGCGTTGGCTCCGCTCAACTCGCAAGTGTAAATCAGGCTCATGAACATGTCGCCGACGTGGGCTCCACGGCGGGTTTTGTAGAACATCGAATTCTTGCGATGCAGGATCGCCTTTTTCAGTGCTCGTTCGCAAATGCTGTTGTCCAGAGGCGCTCCCGCTTTGCGCAGGAACAACGTGAACCGGTGCCAGCGTTTGAGCAGATAGTTGATCGCGTTACCCAGGGCCGAGTTCGGTTCGACCAGTTTCTCGTCGAACTGACGTTGCAGCCACGTGTGAAGGTCTTTCATGGTCGGCCCGCTGTGGGTCTGGTGA
>Ga0316208_1001290_pt1 | contig 24319 bp, 21 predicted proteins | sample 3monopyrite_MG_FD_204944 | JGI IMG/M metagenome (GOLD analysis project Ga0316208, IMG submission 204944) | Microbial mat bacterial communities from mineral coupon in-situ incubated in ocean water Damariscotta River, Maine, United States -... | ecosystem: Environmental > Aquatic > Marine >... | reverse complement strand
CGCAGGGCCTCCAGCAGGTTCGACTTGCCACAGCCGTTGGGGCCCACAACGCCCGTCAGACCATCTGCGATGATCAGATCGGTGGGGTCTACAAAGCTTTTAAAGCCATTCAGTCTCAGTTTGCTGAAGCGCAATGTTTTTGCCCGTATGATTCCTCAAGGTGGTAAAGCATCACCCTCTGCCGCACCACGAGTCAACGCCCAGAACGCTGCATGTGCCATGTTCCGCTGTCTTATCCACAAGATATTGCGGTTTTTGGTCATCTCGGTCTTTGACCTCAGTCTACCGGAGCCGTTCAGGGGCAGGCAAGTGTCGATTTCCACCTAGACGGAACGCCCCCATCATGCGCACAAAGCACACGGCGCTGCCCGTCACCGGAACGAGAGCGCCCTTGAAACTTCCTCGGCCTGACGCGAAAACCCTCCCGCACACGCTTATCTGATAGGACACAGCCATGCCCGCCAAGATCCCCGCTACCGTGGTCACCGGCTTTCTCGGTGCCGGGAAAACCACATTGATCCGCCATATGCTGCAAAACGCCGAAGGCAGGCGGATCGCACTGATCATCAACGAGTTCGGAGATCTTGGGGTGGATGGTGATATCCTCAAAGGCTGTGGGGATGAGGTCTGCACGGAGGAGGATATCGTCGAGTTGTCCAATGGCTGCATCTGCTGCACGGTCGCCGATGATTTCATCCCCACGATGGAGGCCCTGCTCGCCCGCGATGACAAACCCGATCACATTGTCATCGAAACCTCTGGCCTTGCCTTGCCGCAACCTTTGATCCGCGCATTCAACTGGCCCGGCATTTCCACCAAAGTGACCGTCGATGGGGTCGTGACAGTTGTGGATGGCCGCGCGGTCCACGACGGCCAGTTTGCGCATAATGTGGCGGCCGTGGATGCCCAGCGCGCGCAGGACGAAAACCTTGACCACGAAACACCACTGTCCGAACTGTTTGAAGATCAGGTCGCCTGTGCCGATATGATCGTGGTGAACAAGACCGATCTGCTGGACGCATCAGAGGCCGAAAGCCTCAAGGACAAGCTCAAGTCTGAAGCGCGCAGCGGTGTGCAGGTTATCAAGGCGTCGATGGGTGCTCTGCCTGTCGATGTGCTGTTGGGCCAGGGCATCGGTGCCGAGGGCGACCTGGCCGCGCGGCACGAAATCCATCACCATCATCACCATGAGGACGACGACGCCCATGATCATGTGCACGAACATGGCCACGACGAATTCGAAAGCTTCATCGTAACCCGTGGCGAACTCGCTGACGCCAGCGGTTTCGCCGAACAGGTCGCGGATGTGATCCGCGCCAACAACATCCTGCGCCTGAAAGGTTTTGTCGCCATCGACGGCAAGCCCATGCGCCTGACATTGCAGGCCGTCGGGCCGCGCGTGGACACGTATTTCGACCAACCTTTCGGCGATGCCCCCCGCGAAACCCGTCTGGTGGTCATTGGCGAAACCGGGCTTGACCGGGCGGCGATCACGGCTGCCTTGCAGGCATGATCTTCGTCGAAAGAACAGATCCGCGTCACCCACAGGCCATGGCCTTGCTCAAGCAAAGCCATGCACTGATGCAGAGCCTGTTCCCGCCCGAGGATAACTTTTACCTCGACATTGACGATCTCGTGGCGCCCAACATCCACTTTTTCACGGCACGCCAAGGGGAAGAGATGATGGGCACAGGCGCACTCTTGGTGACGCCCGACTACGGCGAAGTAAAATCAATGTTCGTCTCGGAGGCCGCACGCGGCAAGGGAGCCGCCGCCGCCCTTCTGCGCCAGATCGAAGACACCGCCCGCGAAGAGGGTTTGTCCATGCTGAAACTCGAAACGGGCAACGCCCTGCACGCTGCCCACCGCCTCTACGTTCGGCACGGCTTCTCCGATTGCGGCATTTTCGGCAACTATGAAACCGCCAAAAGCGCGGCCTTCATGGAGAAGGCGCTGTGACGGCGCTTCAAACCACACCTTCAAAGGCGACCTGACATGCACCTGCTCGCCGCCACGCCCGGGGCAATCTCTGACGGCACCGAACCGGTTGATCTGGGCCAGACCCCCGCCGATGTGGTCATCATCTCTGCCGCCGATACGGAACTGGCCGCCCTGTCTGACGTCCGTGCCGAAATGACCAACCCGCCAACGCTTCGCCTTGCGAATATGATGCACCTGACCCACCCCATGTCGGTCGATCTGCATCTGGACGACTGCGCCACAAAATCCCGTCTGGTTATCGCGCGCATCCTCGGCGGCGCTGGCTACTGGAAATATGGCCTCACCCAATATGCCGCCCGGCTGCGCGCCGTGGGTGTCCCCTTTGTCGCCTTGCCCGGCGATGACAAACCCGATCCCGAACTGCGCGAACTCTCGACCGTCAGCGGTGAGGACTACGACACGCTCTGGTCCTATCTGGTAGAGGGCGGGCCAGAAAACAGCACCAACCTGTTGGCCTACGCCAAAGCCATGATCGACGGTGGTGACAAGCCGACCGCCCCTGCTCCGCTCCTGCGTGCAGGCGTCTATTGGCCGGGCGCAGGCATCGCCGACCTCTGTGTGGCGCAGGCCAGTTGGTCTGAAGGCGCGCCTATTGTCCCCATCATCTTCTACCGCGCGCTGGTACAAGGGGGTGGGCTCAACCCGATCAACCGGCTCACCCGCAGCCTGTCGCGCGCCGGGCTGAACCCGCTACCAATCTTCGTTGCCAGCCTCAAAGACCCGATCAGCACTGCCACCCTGCATCAGCTCTTCGCGGATGCTCCGCCCGATGTTATCCTCAACTGTACCGCCTTCGCCGTCGGCAGCCCGCACGATGGCGACGACAGTCCGCAAAACCCGCTCCTGAGCAATAACGCCCCGATCTTTCAAGTGATCCTGTCAGGGGCTGCAGAGGCCACATGGGCCGATGGCCTGCATGGGCTTACTGCCCGCGATATCGCGATGAACGTGGCCCTGCCAGAAGTAGACGGACGTATCCTTTCCCGCGCGGTCAGCTTCAAAGGCGAGGCGTTTTTCGACGCGGCCACCGAATGCCCCATCGCCACTTATCAGGCTCGCGGCGACCGGATCGACTTTGTGACGCAGTTGACCAAAAACTGGGCCGGCCTGAGGCGCACTTCTGCGGAAACCAAAAAGACCGCCCTCATCCTCGCCAACTATCCCAACAAGGACGGTCGGCTTGCCAATGGCGTCGGCCTCGACACGCCTGCCGCCACGGTCCACGTGCTGCACCTGCTCAAGTCCGAAGGGCATGAAGTCACGCCCCCCGGCGATAGTGCCGCACTGATGGCGCAAATCATGGCCGGGCCAACAAATTGGCTCACCGATCGGGCCGACAAAGAGGGCGGCGCATTCCTGCCGCTTGAAGCCTACAACCGATACTTCGAAGCGCTCCCTTGGGCGGCCAAGGAACAGATTACCGCGCGCTGGGGCCAGCCGGATCAAGACCCCTTCATCTTGGTCAAAAAACTCCCGCCGGAGGCTCCGACAGAGGCCGCAAGCACAGGTTTCGCTCTCAGCATCCATCGTTACGGCAACGCGGTCGTCGGCCTGCAACCTGCACGCGGCTATAACATTGATCCGACCGACACCTATCATTCCCCCGATCTGGTCCCGCCGCACAACTACCTCGCGTTCTACTTCTGGCTGCGCCACCACTGGGGGGCGGATGCCATCGTGCATATGGGCAAACACGGCAACCTTGAGTGGCTGCCGGGCAAGGCCGTCGCGCTGTCGGAAACCTGCTGGCCCGAGGCCGTCTTTGGCCCTGTGCCGCACATCTACCCTTTCATCGTCAACGATCCCGGCGAGGGGACCCAAGCCAAACGGCGCGCATCAGCCGTCATCATCGACCATTTGACCCCACCCCTGACGCGGGCCGAAAGCTATGGTCCGCTGCGCGATCTGGAAGCCCTTGTTGACGAATACTACGAAGCCGCAGGCGTAGACCCCCGCCGGCTCGCGCACCTGCGCCGGGAAATCCTCTTGCTCTCGGATGTCACCGGGCTGGCCAAAGACGCAGGCTTCACCGGCGATCAGGATGGTGACCTCGGCAAACTGGACGCCTATCTTTGCGAGCTCAAAGAAGCGCAAATCCGCGACGGTCTGCACATCTTCGGACAATCGCCAACAGGCCAGCAGGAACGCGACCTTGCTATCGCTCTTGCCCGCGTGCCGCGTGGCGACGGGAAAGGCCGGAACGCATCCTTGCTGCGCGCGCTCGCCACCGATCTTTGCCTCAGCATCGACCCGCTTGATTGCGAAATGGCAGGCACACCACCGGAAAAGCCCGACGCCCTCGCCGATGGCACCACATGGCGGACAAACGGCGACACTATAGAGAAACTCGAAAACCTCTCCCAGCACATCATCACCCGCGAGAAGGCCCCGCCAGGGCCGATGAGCGCCGCGGTGCTGGCCGAGATCCAGTCAAACATCCTGCCGGCTGTCCAGGCCTGCGGCGCGGCTGAAGGTGCAGCACTGCTCACGGCACTTTCCGGCAATTTCGTCCCTCCCGGCCCCTCTGGCGCACCCACACGCGGACGCATGGATGTGTTGCCAACAGGCCGCAACTTCTACTCTGTCGACAGCCGCGCCGTGCCAACGCCAACCGCTTGGGCGCTGGGCTGGAAATCCGCCAATCTGCTGATCGAAAAACACCTGCAAGACCACGGCGACTGGCCCCGCAGCATGCTGGTCACCGCCTGGGGCACAGCCAATATGCGCACCGGTGGCGATGACATCGCCCAGGCCTTGGCGCTGATGGGCGTCAAACCCACATGGGACAGCGCAAACCGGCGGGTCACAGGTTTCGAGGTTTTGCCGCAATCCGTTCTGGGGCGTCCGAGGGTCGATGTCACCCTGCGGATCTCCGGCTTCTTCCGCGACGCCTTTCCCCAACTCATTGCATTGGTCGACAGCGCCGCGCGCGCAGTGCAGGCCATGGACGAACCCGCCGATCTCAACCCGGCGGCGGCACGCACCAAAGCGGGCCAGGACCAAACCCGTGTCTTTGGCTCCAAACCCGGCGCCTACGGGGCTGGCCTGCAAGCGCTTGTCGACGAACGTATCTGGGCCGACAAATCCGACTTCGCCGAAGCCTATCTGGAATGGGGCAGCTACGCTTACGGACAAGGCGCGGAGGGCCGCAAGGACCGACAAGCCTTCGAAGCACGTCTTTCCCAGGCCGAGGCTATCGTCCAAAATCAGGACAACCGGGAACACGATATCCTCGACAGCGACGATTATTATCAGTTCGAAGGCGGGGCCGCTGCGGCGATCAGCACCCTGCAAGGTCAGGATCGGCCGATCTATCACAACGACCACTCCCGCCCTGAACGGCCGGTAATCCGCACGCTGGACGATGAAATCGGGCGCGTCGTCCGGTCGCGCGTTGTGAACCCGAAATGGATCGAGGGCGTGAAGCGCCACGGCTACAAAGGCGCGTTCGAAATCGCGGCAACCGTCGATTACCTCTTTGCTTTTGCCGCGACCACAGGCGCCGTGCGCAACCACCATTTCGATCTGGTGGAAGAAGCCTTCATCAAAGACGACGACACCCGCGACTTCATCGCCGACGCCAACGCCCCCGCCCTCAAGGAAATCGCCCAACGCCTGCAAGAGGCCATCGACCGCAACCTCTGGCAGCCCAAATCGAACTCCGCCCGTGCGCGCATCGCCGGGTTGTTGTAGGGTGGTTGCACCCCACGGACGCAAAAAAGGGACCACGATGACCGAAGATACCGACCGCCACGCCATGAAGATGGCCAAGAAAAAGGCCGCCCGCGACAAGATCATGGCGACAAAGACCGACCAAAAAGGCCTGGTCATCGTCCACACCGGCAAGGGCAAAGGCAAATCCTCTGCCGCCTTCGGCATGATCTTTCGCTGCATCGCCCACGAAATGAAATGCGCGGTTGTGCAATTCATCAAGGGCGGCATGTCCACAGGCGAGCGTGACCTGATCCTGTCGAGGTTCAGCGACACCTGCGCGTTTCACACCATGGGCGAAGGGTTCACATGGGAAACGCAGGATAAATCGCGCGACACCGAAATGGCGCAGGCCGCATGGGCCAAAGCCAAAGAGCTTATCCTGGACGAAAGCAACCATATGGTGTTGCTCGATGAGATCAATATCGCGATCCGCTATGACTATGTGAGTGCGTCCGAGGTGGTGAGCTTCCTGCGCGACCACAAGCCCGAAATGACCCATGTGGTGCTGACAGGCCGAAACGCGCATGACGACCTGATCGAACTGGCCGATCTGGTCACCGAGATGGAGCTGGTCAAACACCCTTTCCGCTCTGGCATCAAGGCGCAGATCGGGGTGGAATTCTAGGTCGCACCGACATGGCTACCCCCACCCTTGACCTTTCAACAGACCTGCTGCTGGCCAGCGGCACGCAGCGCGAAATCTATCGCCACCCCACTGACCCTGAAAAGCTGGTCAAGGTGCTGCGGAACATGCCCCTGACCAAAGGACGCGCCCGGCTGGCGACATTGACCGAAAGTTATTTTCCGCGCATCCGCAAACGCTGGGCCCGCAAGGAATATCAGGAATATCTGCGCCTGATGCTGGGACCATGGCCTGAGCCCATCCATCCGCCGATCACGCATATGTACGGCTTCGTCCAGACAAGCCTCGGCCTTGCCTGCCTGTCCGATGCGGTGCTGGACGGGAAAGATCTGGGAGAGACGCTCAAGGCCAAGACAACGGGCAAGACACTTTCGACATCCGATCTTGCCTTGCTGAACGACACGATCGAACGCTTCTACCGTTACGACATTCGCGCCGGCGACATGACCGCCCGAAACTTTGTTTTCGGGCACCGCCGGATCGGCGGCGTGCCGGGCCCGCGCGAGTGTGTGCTGGTCGATGGGTTTGGCGATATCCACGCGATCCCCATCCGCTCCTGGGGTCGTTTCTTCAATCGTTTCGGGCTTGACGATAGCTGCAAACGTTTGGCCCATAGAACGGGACTGACCTGGAACCCCGCCACCCGTCAATTCACGCAGTAACCCCATCGGGGACACACGGATCCCAGCAACCGCATTAGGCCCCGACACCGGCCTGCGCCGCCGGGACAACACCTGCGACCGCCTGTTATCATGCCTCGCGTGGCCTCATCAGCCCTGCTGTGCCGCCTTGCGGACCGCGCTGAGCGTCGCACCTGTCGCCAGGGCCTCTTCATCAACCTGACATTCAATGATGGCCACGGTTCCTGCCGCCCGCGCCCGTGCAAAGGCCGCCGCGAAATCCTCTGATCGCGTGACCAACTCACCGTGACCGCCATAGGCGCGCGCGAGGGCTGCAAAATCCGGGTTCGTCAGCGCCGTCCCTGAAACGCGGCCCGGATAGGTCTTTTCCTGATGCATCCGGATCGTGCCATAGCGCCCGTTGTTCATCACAACCACAATGGGCTTGGCCCCATGTTGCACCGCGGTCGATATCTCGTTGCAGGTCATCTGAAAACAACCATCACCCGCCAGACACACCACTGTCCGATCCGGGTGTGCCAATGAGGCCGAAATAGCGGCAGGAAACCCATAACCCATCGAGCCGGATGTCGGCGCAAGCTGCGTGCCATATTGCTTGTAAACGAAATAACGGTGCAGCCATGCTGCATAATTGCCCGCCCCGTTCGTGACAATCGCATCATCGGGCAAATGTTCGGATAACCATTTGATCACCTGCTCCTGCTTGAGCGCACCGGGGCTTTCCTGTGGTTGCAACCAGTCTTCATAATCGGCGCGCGCATCGGCCGTCCAACTGGCCCATTCGCCGGCATGTTCGGCGTTTGCCAGTTGTCGCAACACCGCTGGGGCTGTGGCATTGATCGCTATATCAGGCGTGTAGACCTGCCCCAATTCATCAGGATCCGCATGCACATGCACGATCCGTTTGCCCGGATTTGCGGGGTCGACCAGCGTATAGGCTTGGGTTTCGATGTCGCCAAACCGCGTGCCCAACAGGATCAGCAAATCGGCCTCGCGCAGCCGTGCCGCCAGCTTGGGATTAACGCCGACGTTCAGGTCACCGACATAGTTTGCGTGGTGGTTGTCCATGTAATCCTGACGGCGAAACCCTGCGGCCACTGGCACTTGCTGGCGTTCAGCAAAAGCCTGCAAATCTGCCTGCGCCTGCGCAGACCAATGCGGGCCGCCAACGACGACAAGCGGGCGTTCGGACTGGGCAAGTTCGTGCAAGATTGTCTGCGCGGTCGTTTCAGGCAAAGGCGCTGAGCCTGCATCAGGGATACGAATGTCAGACACTTCAGCGTCGGCGCTGAGCATGTTTTCGGGCAAGGCCAGCACCACTGGCCCGGGGCGGCCTGACATCGCCACGCGAAACGCGCGCCCGATGTATTCGGGCAGCCGGTCGGTGTCGTTGACTTGCGCCACCCATTTCGCCAACCCGCCGAAAACAGCTTTGTAATCAACTTCTTGAAATGTCTCTCGATCGACATGCCGGGTGTCGATCTGACCCACGAAAAGCACCATCGGCGTGCTGTCCTGCATCGCGATGTGAATGCCCGCCGATGCGTTGGTCGCACCCGGACCGCGGGTGACAAAGCAGACCCCGGGTTGACCCGTCATTTTCCCATAGGCCTCGGCCATCATGGCGGCCGCGCCTTCGTGTCGGCAGACGATATTGGAAATGCCGCTGTCATAAAGGCCATCCAACGCGGCAAGAAAGCTTTCGCCCGGAACCGAGAACACCCGCGTCACCCCCAGTTTAACCAGTTGATCGCTCAGTATTTTTCCGCCGTGCCGGATCATTGTCATCTCCTTGCGAATTTGCAGTGGATCATGTGCGAAAGCAGCGGGTTGCGCAATCGGGCAATCGCATTGGCTCTATGGGAATTGCATCGAAAGGAACTGACATGGCAACGCTTCTGGGTATGTCCAGCTCGCTGCGCCAGGCTTCGACCAACAGATGCCGATGTGCTACGCGGCGACGATTTTCGACGCCGATACATTTATTGAGGCCGACATCCGCTTGCCGCTTTATGACGGTGATCTGGAAGCGGCCAAGGGGATACCTGCGGCGGTGCAAAAGTTTGCCGATCCGATCGCGGTGGCAGGTCGCGGGGAGGTGAGCGCGCATTTTCCCTACAGAACCAGCCTGCGCACGATGCGGCTGGCAAATGCCGAAGGGCGGCCCTAAACTCTGGCTCAGGACGACGGATTGGAGACTTCGATGGCACGTGGCGCGGGCGGTAGTGACGGCGGAACGGGGACGTTTCTGATCGGGCTGATCATGATGGTGGGCGGCGGGTATCTGTTGCTCAATGGAATTGTAGTGCGGCCCAACTTTGGCTTTGGCGCCCGGGTCTTTGGGATCGGCGGGGTTGCGATCACATCGGGGATGATCCTGATCCCGTTCATGTTCGGCGTGGGGATGATTTTCTACAATGCGCGCAGCTGGTTCGGCTGGGGGATCGCGGGTGCGTCACTGGTCGCGCTGATCTTTGGCGTGATTGCGAACATGACACTGCAACTGGCGCGGATGAGCGCGTTTGACCTGATCGTGATTTTGGTGCTGCTGGTCGGCGGGATCGGTTTGTTCCTGCGCTCGCTCAGGGCGGGGTGATCCACATTAGCCTGGACAAGTTGCGTCAATGTCCGGGTATCGGACAGCATCGCGCGAAAAATACCAAGCCAATTACTGCATTTCCGAGTATTCTGGTCCAGAGGTGCCGGAAAAAAGCAGAGAACCATGCTGGAAAACGTGAACTGGGCTGCGATTGAAGGTATCGCATCCGTCGCCGGGGCGATTGGTGTGATTATCACAATCATCTTCCTGATCCATGAGGTGCGCCACAACGCGCGGGCCATCGAAGGCGCGACTGTCCAATCGTTGATGAGCCTGGAGCGGGAGGTGTTCAGCTTGCTTGCCGAGAATGCCGAACTGATGACAAAGGGGGGTGCAGACGCAGCGGCGCTGACTGATGTGGAACGATATCAGTACGAACGCGGTGTCGGCACCTATATGTCGCTGATGTATTCTGCCTACATTCAACACGAGCGGGGTCTGATTGATGATGAGGTATGGGACGCATATTTGCACGCTCTTGGACGGCACATGCAGGCATCTGGCTTTGCAGAGACATGGTTGGGCATCTGTATCGGATATCCAAAGAGCTTTCAGACTTTGATCGAAAACAGGTTCTCGCAGGCAACTGAGGCGAAAAAGACGCCATGACCCCAAAGAGCAAAGGGCAGACACTGCTCGAAAACGCCTACAGGCTTGAGACGCCGCAAGACAACAAAGCGTATTACGATGCGTTCGCATCCACCTATGATTCAGATTTTGCCGAGGCGCTGGGGTGGCAATATCCCGAGGCAATTGCCTCTGTCTATCGGAAGCATGCACGCGCGGACGATCTGCCGATTGCCGATATCGGGTGTGGGACCGGTTTGGTTGCCGAGGCATTGACGTGTAGCCCGAACGATATCGACGGCATCGATATCTCTGAGGAAATGCTGGCAAAGGCGAGAGAAAAATCGCTTTATCGTGCCGTGTTTCTAGCCGATCTGATGGGTGATCTTACGCCGATCAAGAACGGCTATGGCGCCGTCGTTTCCGCAGGGACATTTACGTCTGGGCATCTCGGGCCCGCGCCGCTTGAACCCCTTCTCGACATTGCACGCCCTGGGGCGCTTTTTGTCATTGGCGTGAACAAGGCATTTTATCTCAAGGCGGATTTTGACACAGTGATCGGTAGGCTAGAAGCACGCCGCGCAATCGCGGAACTCAAGGTGATTGAAGTTCCTATGTACGACAATCCCAGTCACGATCATTCAACCGATAGAGCCTACGCTTTATGTTACCGCAAAGCGGTGATTTCCTAATTTGAAACGGGCGTGCGGATGGGTCTCTGCCTGGAGCGGTCATTGCAGGCAGTTGCAGCGAATGGCGGCCCTGGCCCAGAGCGTATGTTGCCGCACAAAGTGTCCAGTGCTCGCAAATCAAGCTGCTTAAGGCGGCACCATTCCGCCTGATACATCAAGAATTGCACCCGTGGTATAAGAGGCCTCGTCTGACAGAAGCCATAGAACAGCGTTTGCAATTTCTTCTTCTGAACCTGCCCGTCCCAGTGGAGTCTTTCCAATAATGCGTTCTTCGTAAGCGGGATCTCGCTGCATATATTGGCGGTTCATTTCCGTCCATACGGTGCCGGGCCGAACGCAGTTGACGCGAATACCGGCCGCGGCTTGTTCCACGGCATGACCATAGGTCATCGTATCCATAGCGGCTTTGGACGCGGCGTAGTCAACGTAATGACCACCACCGCCATGACGCGCTGACGCCGATGAAATATTGACAATCGCCCCACCCGCACCGCCCAAACGTTTAGACATTTGTCGCACTGCCGCCCTCGTGCAGAGAAACTGGCCGAACACATTAATCTCAAACAGTTTTCGGGTCGCTACTGCATCCATATCTTCAATACGGCCCTGGCTTCCTTCGGTAGCCGCATTGTTCACCAGACCAGTGACCGGCCCCAGTTGAGATTGTACCTTTTCGAACATGGCATCAATCTCGGACGGGTTGGAGATGTCGGCAACAACGGCAATGGCGCTACCTCCACTATCTCTGATTTCGGCAGCAATTGCCTCAGCCAATTCTTTTGATTTCGAAGAGTTGACGCAGACTGACCAACCTTGCCGCGCTGCCTGACGTGCGATCGCCGCCCCAATTCCCCGGCTGGAACCGGTCACCACCAGTACTCCCATGTCACCCTCCTTAAAAGAATTCATCTCATATTCTATAGGCGTCAGTTTCATTTTGCGAGTTCGCGATGTTTGGAGAGGCGCAAGACCCGAAGCTGACATACCGTATGTGGTTGTGTCTTGCATCACCGAGCCGTCAGGAATGAGCCCACTCTGTGTGGCGTTGCCGCCGCACGGCGAATGCCGCCTTCAGGATTTTTGGAACAGACAGGTCCAAGCGCATGGTCTAGTCTGCTGTGCAGAAATGCCGGGGGACATTGATATGGGAACGTTGATTGTCACGGAAGCCGAATTGCGTGCCTGCCTTCCGCTGGATGAAGCTGCGCTTGCCGCCACCGAACAGGCCTTTACATGGATGACAGAGGGCCGCGTTTCGATGCCGCCGGTCATGCATATCGAGGTTGACGCAGACAGCGCCATCGACACCAAGGGCGCCTTTGTGGAGGGCGTCGATCATCTTGCGGTCAAAATTGCCACAGGATTCTTTCGCAACCCCGGTATGGGGTTACCCAGTTGCAGCAGCACCATTGCCTTGGTGAACGCCAAAACCGGCCTGTTTGACTGTGTATTCCTCGACAATGGCTATCTGATGGACCTACGGACCGGTCTGGCGGGAGCCGTCGCCGCAAAACACCTTGCTCTGCAAGGTGTTGATACGGTTGGCGTCATCGGAACCGGTGTTCAGGCGCGCTACCAAATAGAGAGCCTTGCTTTGGTCCGCTCGTTCAGGCGCGTGCTGGTGCATGGCAGACATCCCGGTCGCGTATCGGCCTATTGTGCGGACATGACCGAGCGACTGAAAACTCAGGTTGAACCGGCCGAAAGTATTGAAAAACTCGTCAAATCTTCTCAGATAGTGGTGACAACCACCCCAGCCACAGAGCCGCTTGTCTCAGCCGAATGGTTGCATTCCGGCTTGCATATCACTGCCATGGGGTCGGATTTGCCGGGCAAACAAGAACTGGAGTCCGAGATATTGCGACGCGCCGATTTGGTCGTCTGCGATACGCTTGCACAATGCAAAATAGGTGGCGAATTACAGCACTTGACCCAAGCGAACAGCGATCGCGATATCTTGGAACTTGGGGCCTTAACGTCCGGTGCCATGCAATTCGATCGCACGCAGCAGTCAGTGACACTATGCGACCTCACCGGAACGGGTGCGCAAGACACCGCAATTGCTGTCGAAGCATTCGCGCGGATCAAGCGAGCGGGCGTGGGCACAATGATCGGCTGACGATACATCATGCTTGACGCACCATCTTTCCAGAAAGGAATTCATCTCAATCTCTTTTGGCGTTGCCTCCAAATTGCGATTTGGCGAAATTTGAAGGCGGCAACCGGCCGAAATGGACCCGCAGGGTCGCGATTGATTGCTCTACAGCAAACCCTCAAAGGGTTTTGTGTTCCCTTCGCCTGTCGCCTCGGTATAGTCCCAAAAGCGTTTTGCAATGACCGCCCAGACATTTCTCTTAGGTGTGGAGCGCGCGTCCGTTTCCGTGTTGTCCTTTGCGGTCGGCGCGTATGAGTTGGCTTGAGAAAGAGTAGATGTCATGATGTCCTCGCTTGATTATGTTGAAACCAAGATAGATCGGCGCTTGAGAGGCCGCTTGAACAGGAGATTGCTTTTGGCTTGCCAGACCATGATTTTTTCAACGCGCGTTCTTGCCGGACAATGAATTTCAGATTCGGCCCATACACCATCGATACCGAGCAATTGGAACTGGCGCGGGAGGGAACCGTCATACCCTTGCAGCCGCAAGCCTTCTCGCTTCTGGTTTTTCTGATTGAAAAGGCCGAACGGGTAGTCACAAAAGACGAGATCATCGAAGGTGTTTGGCAAGGCCGGATCGTGGGCGACGGAACGCTGAACGCGCGCATCAATGCGCTTCGCCGCGCGTTGGGAGACGACGGTGCGACGCAGTCAATGATCAAAACATTTCCCCGACAGGGATTTCGGTTCGTCGCAGAGCTCTCCAAGGCACCGTTAGCATCCGAGGCAGCGCCCGCGCCTGCCGGGGCAAAGGCATCAATTGCGGTGCTGCCCTTCGTGAACATCAGCGCGGATCAGGAACAGTTGTATTTTGCTGATGGTTTGACCGAAGATCTCATTACCGACCTGAGCAAGAACCGGGATCTTTTCGTTATCGCGCGGAACTCCTCTTTCGCGTATCGGAATTCGCCCAAGAACGTGACGGAGATTGGGAGCGAGCTGAGCGTAGAACATGTGCTTGAAGGGAGCGTGCGCAAGGCTGCTAATCGCATCCGTATCAACGCTCAGTTGATAGATGCCAAGACAGGCGGGCATGTCTGGGCAGAACGGTATGACAGCGATGTAAGTGATATTTTTGATCTTCAAGACGAGATAACCGGCAAGATCAGCGCGGCGCTTCAAGTCAACCTGACGAAAAACGCAATTGCCGACCACAGGACGTATAGCGTTGAGGCATATGAGCTCAGTCTGAAAGGGCGTGCCAAGTTCTTCATGTTCTCGCCTGAGACCAATCGCGAGTGTATCAGTCTTTTTGATCAAGCGCTTGCGATTGACCCTGAGTATTCCGATGCATGGGCAGGGCAGGTCTTCCCTTATCAGAGCGGCTGGTCGTTTGCCTGGCCTGGTTATGACGATGGCCTGGGCATCGCCGCCGAGAAAGCCCGGCGCGCGGTGGAACTGGCGCCCAATTCATCCATGGCGCAAAGCAGGATGGGCTGGGTGCAGACATTCCTTCGTCAGCCCAAGGCCTCCATTGAAAGCTTCGAACGCGCCATCGCGATCGACCCGAACAATGCTGATACTCTTATCTGGTTCAGCGAGGCGTTGAATTACGCAGGGCAGCCTGAAAGAGCCGTAAAGGCGGGGAAGACAGCGCTTCGATTTGATCCTGTCGCACCACCAAACGCACTTCATCACATCGCACATGGCTATTTTCTATCTGGCGATCTCGATAATGCCGAAAAATTCGAGAGACGCGCCATAAGGATGGCTCCTTCATTTCCTCCAGCGCGCTTGGTCATGTCGGCCATACTTGTTGCCGCCGGGCGTCTCGGAGAAGCGAAGGAGCAAATGGCCGATTTGTTGGCCATTGATTCAAACTACAATTTTGGGCGTTACGAAGAGCGGTACCCCTACCACGACCCAAAACATCGGGCGCGAATGGCAGCCGCGGTCAAGGCAGCAGGGCTAAGCTGAGCCAAAGAAACCAACAGAAACGGCAGTTTCGTCCCGCAGAGCGGTCACGCACCTATTTTGTTTCGGGCCGGGTAACTCCGCCTTGTCTGACCCCTCAATACCCCAAAGCACATCCGTCCTTGCGCGGGTCACTTCCGGCCTCGAGCACCCCATCCTCGTGCAGCAGGATCGCCTGCGCGCCACCGATGGCTGTGCCGGGTCGCACGACATTGTGGCCCAGATCGCTCAGTTCAGCTTTGACCGCATCGCTGTAGCCGTCCTCGACCCGCAATTCGTTCCCTTCGGTGAAACAACGAGGCCCATTGATGGTTTCTTGCGGGCTCATCCCGAAGTCGATGAAATTGGTCATGAAACGCGCGTGCCCTGTGGGCTGGTATTGCCCGCCCATCACACCGAAGGGAATCAACACCTTGTCGTTTTTCTTGACGATTGCGGGAATGATCGTGTGCATCGGGCGTTTGCCGGGGCCAACCTCGTTGGGGTGGCCTTCTTGCAGCGTGAACCCGGCCCCCCGGTTCTGGAACAGGATGCCGAATTTGTCAGAGGCGATGCCGGACCCGAAGTCTTTGAATACCGAATAGATCAGCGACACACACATGCGGTCCTTGTCGACAACGGTGATGTAGATGGTGTCCTTGTGCACGGCCTCGGCCCCCGGGACGCTTGCCGGCATCGCCTTGCCGGGGTCGATGAGGGCCGCCAGTTTCGCGGCCGTATCGGGCGATGTCATGTGATCGACGCGGGTCGTATGGTCGGGGTCGGCCAGGAACCGATTGCGCGCGTCGAAGGCCAGTTTGGTGGCTTCCGCCTCGATATGCGCGCGCTCTGATCCCCAAGGGTCCATGCCTGCGATGTCGAAATGCTTGAGCATGTTTAGCAAAAGGATCGCCGTTGCGCCTTGCCCGTTTGGTGGATGCTCGTAAAGGTCCAGCCCGCCGTAGCTGCCCATGATCGGGTCGGTATAGTCGCAGGCGGTGTTCGCGAAATCATCCAGCGTATGCGTGCCGCCCAGCGCACGTAGCGAGGCGACCATGTCTTCGGCGACTTCGCCCTCGTAGAACCCCTTGCGACCATCCATTGCAATGCGCCGCAATGCATCAGCCTGGGCCGGTGCGCGAAAAACCTGCCCCGGTTTGGGGGCTTTGCCATCAAGCAAGAACAGATCGCGGGCGCGGCCCGACAGGTTGCCGACGGAATTCGCCCAGTCGGAAGCAACACGCTCGGCGACCGGAATTCCGGCTTCTGCATAGTGGATCGCGGGTGCGAGTGCTGCCTTCAGGCCCAGTTTTCCCCAGTCCTTGGACAGGCGGCAAAAGGCATCAACAGCCCCCGGCACGCTCACGGCATCGGGCGAGAACAGCGCGATGGTATCACCTTTGGCCCGCAGCGTTTCCGCATCAATTCCTGCCGGCGCGCGCCCCGATCCGTTCAGCGCCACAACCCGGTCCTCGCCCGGCGGTGTCATCAGCACAAAACAATCGCCGCCGATCCCGGTCATCTGCGGCTCGCACAGCCCCAGAAGAACCGCCCCGGCGATGGCTGCGTCCACAGCATTGCCGCCTGCTTCCAGCATCTGAACCGCGACTTTGGCTGCCAGCGGGTGTGAGGTGGCGCACATGCCGTTGGTGGCATAGACAGCAGAGCGGCCGGGGTGGTGGAAGTTGCGCATTGGGGTCGTCCTTTGTTGGCATTGAACACAAGATGAAACCGATACGCTTCCTGTGCAATGGCAATGTTTGGGGGCTTTTCCTTTCCGCGGCGCAGGCGTAGCGTTGAACCGGGCAACAGGGAGACCAGATCATGCGCGACGTATTCATCACCGGAGCGGCCCGCACGCCGATGGGTGGGTTTCAGGGAATTTTTTCGAGCGTGGATGCACCTGCCTTGGGTGGTGCCGCAATCAAGGCTGCGTTGGATGAGGCTGGTATTGCCACCGTGGATGAGGTGCTGATGGGCTGCGTTTTGCCCGCAGGCCAAGGGCAGGCCCCGGCGCGTCAGGCCGGGTTTCTGGCCGGGCTGGATGACAGCGTGCCAGCAACAACGCTGAACAAGATGTGCGGGTCGGGCATGAAGGCTGCGATGATGGCCTTTGACCAGATTGCGCTGGAAGGCGCGCAGACGATGGTCGCCGGCGGGATGGAAAGCATGACCAACGCCCCCTATCTGATGCCAAAGATGCGCGCCGGTGCCCGCATTGGCCATCAGACCGTGCAAGACAGCATGTTTCTGGATGGTCTGGAGGATGCCTATGACAAGGGGCGCCTGATGGGCAGTTTTGCCGAGGATTGCGCCGAAAAATATCAATTCACCCGCGAGGCGCAGGACCAATATGCGATTGCCTCGCTCTCCAATGCGCTGGACGCTGAACGGTCGGGGGCGTTTGACAATGAAATCACACCGGTCACTGTCCACGCCCGCACCGGAGAGGAGGTCATCACCCGCGATGAACAGCCCGGCAAGGCGCGACCCGCAAAGATCCCGACTCTGAAACCAGCGTTCCGCCCCGATGGCACCGTCACGGCGGCAAATGCTTCCAGCATCTCGGACGGGGCTGCGGCATTGGTTCTCTCTGCGGACGGCAGCAAGGCCCGCGCCCGGATCATCGGACATGCCAGCCATGCGCAAGCGCCGGGGTGGTTCACGACCGCACCTGTACCTGCCGCGCAAAAGCTCTTGGCAAAAATCGGTTGGGATGTGGACGACGTGGACCTCTGGGAAGTGAACGAGGCATTTGCCGTGGTGCCAATGGCCTTTATGCAGGAAATGCATATCGCCCGCGACATCGTGAATGTAAACGGCGGGGCCTGTGCCTTGGGGCATCCCATCGGGGCTTCTGGCACGCGGATCATGGTGACATTGCTGAATGCGCTGGAAACCCGGGGCCTGAAACGTGGCGTGGCCGCAATCTGTATCGGTGGCGGCGAAGGCACGGCCATTGCGATCGAGCGCGTGTAGTGAAATATCAGAATGACAAATGAAACGATGCGCGGCATGGTACTGACGGGCCACGGCGGGCCGGAATGTCTGGAATGGCGTGAGGACTTGCCGCGCCCCCGGCCACAGGCCGGTGAAGTGCTGATCCGGGTCGCAGCAGCGGGCGTAAACAATACCGATATCAACACCCGCGTCGGCTGGTACTCCAAGGGCGACAACGACGCCGATGATGCCAGTTGGGCAGGTGCAGCGCTGCGCTTTCCGCGCATTCAGGGCATTGATGCCTGCGGGCATATCGTGGCCGTGGGTGAAGGTGTGGACGCCTCTCGCATTGGCGCGCGCGTGTTGGTGGAACCCTGCCTGATCGAGGCGCGCGGCCAGATGCTGGCGCAGCCGTGGTTTCTTGGTTCGGAATGTGACGGTGCGTTTGCAGAATATTGTACCGTTGCCGCCCGCCACGCCTATGCGATCGAAAGCCCGCTAAGTGACGCGGAACTGGCATCTTTTCCCTGCTCCTACTCCACGGCCGAAAACATGCTGACGCGGACCCGCCTGCGCGCAGGCGAAACGGTGCTGATCACCGGGGCCTCGGGCGGTGTCGGGTCGGCGGCAGTGCAGCTGGCCAAGGCACGCGGTGCCCGCGTGGCTGCCGTGACAACTGCAAGCAAGGCGCAGTCCCTGCTTGATCTGGGCGCCGATGTGATCGTCGACCGCGATGCAGATTTTGTGACGGCATTGGGGGAGAGCAGTGTCGATGTCGTGGTTGATCTGGTGGCAGGGGACAAGTGGCCCAGCCTTCTGGAGGTCTTGCGCCCCAAGGGGCGCTATGCGGTTGCCGGCGCTGTGGGCGGACCGATGGTCAGTCTGGATGTCCGCACGCTCTACCTCAAGGACCTGTCGTTTTTCGGCTGCACGGTGCTGGAGCCCGAAGTCTTTGGCAATCTGGTGAAATTGATCGAAACAGGCGCGATTGCACCGCTGGTTGTTGCGAGTTTTCCGTTGCACCAGATCGCCGCGGCACAATCCGCATTTGCCAGTAAGAATTACACCGGCAAGATCGTATTGTCGGTCCCCGCAGACGCCGAAAAGGTCTAGCGATGCGCGTGAACTATGATGATCTGCTGAAAACGGTGGCCGCGCTAACCGAAGGCGAAGACGATGAGGTGGCGCTGATGGCCACGGTCGCCTGCGAAGTCCATCACAGCGACGATCGGTTTGACTGGACCGGGTTTTACCGGGTGACAGCGCCGGAATTGCTGAAAATCGGCCCCTATCAGGGCGGGCACGGCTGTCTGGTGATCCCCTTTCACCGGGGCGTTTGCGGTGCTGCGGCGCGCACGCGCGAGGTGCAGCTTGTGTCGGACGTCGATGCCTTTCCCGGGCATATTGCCTGCGCCAGCAGCACACGATCTGAACTGGTCCTGCCGGTGCAAGATGCGGCGGGCACATTGATCGGGGTGTTTGATATCGACAGCAATCAACCCGACAGCTTCACCCGGGATGATATTGTGGGACTGGGGCGTGTACTGAAATTAGTCTTTCAAAATTCATGAATTGGTGGCAGGGTTTTGACCATGTAGTCAAACGAGATTTTCCCAAAGCGGTAGAGAACTAATTGATGAATTTTGGGGGCATATTTTCACAGGCTCGAGATGCCGGATGAAAATCTGACTGTTCCCTCGCTTGGTGCGGATATTCGCGCCCTGCGCAAGGCCCGCAAACTCACCCTGATTGAACTCGCAATTGCCCTGGACCGTTCCGTTGGCTGGCTCAGTCAGGTGGAGCGGGACAAATCGCACCCCTCCATTGCCGATCTGAACCGGATGGCTGACTGTCTGGATGTATCGACGTCCAGCTTTATGCAAATGGGTGCCGTACCCGGTGAAGAAGGGATGATCGTGCGCGCCCATGCCCGCAGGCCCATCGGCAGCCGCACCGCAGGGCTGAGCGAGGCGCTGTTATCGCCCGATCTGACCGATGACTTCGAGGTGATCCATTCGACCTTCGCGCCCCATTCACATCTGCCAGAGCCGCTGACCCGCCCGACCCAGGAGGTCTGCTTTGTCGCAAGTGGAAAATGCGAGGTCGCTCTGGATGGCCAGCATTTTGAGTTGCAGACCGGTGACAGTTTTCGGTTACGTGGGCAGCAGTTTCAATGGTGGAACCGCCATGAAACCCCTTGCGAGATCATCTGGGTGATCTCTCCACCGATCTACTAGACCCCGAATCCACCTCCCGCCCCCGGCGCGTTTGCGCTATCCTTTGGCGCAAATTGCATGAGGGTTGCCGCAGGTTGTCTTGACCAGCCCTTTCCAATGCGCCCTGATACGCGCATGTTGACCGCCGCTACCGGCGATGACGCGATAATCCCGGATGCTGCCCCGCACATCCCTGACTTGAGAAAGCGAACGAAATGGCTGATTTCCCAACCTCTGCGCGTGTTGTGATTATTGGTGGTGGTGTTGTGGGGGTATCGACCCTTTATCACCTCGCCAAGAAGGGCTGGACCGATTGCGTTCTGCTGGAAAAGAACGAACTGACCGCCGGATCAACCTGGCATGCCGCCGGGAACTGCCCTTCCTTCAGCACCTCATGGGCGGTGATGAATATGCAGCGCTATTCGCTGGGGCTCTATAAAGGGCTGGCCGAAGAGGTGGATTATCCGATGAACTATCACGTCACCGGATCAATCCGGCTGGCGCACTCCAAGGAACGCATGCAGGAATTCGCCCGCGCGATGGGCATGGCCAATTATCAGGGGCTGAACCTGAAACTGATGACGCCCGACGAAGCGCAGGAAATGTATCCTTTCCTTGAGACGCACGATCTGGAAGGCACGCTTTATGATCCCGACGACGGCGATATTGATCCCGCCCAGCTGACGCAGGCTCTGGCCAAGGGCGCCCGGCAGATGGGTGCTAGGATCGAACGGTTTTGCAGCGCCACCGGTGTGACACAGCATCCGAACGGCACATGGACGGTCCATACCGAAAAGGGTGATATCACTTGTGAAAAAGTGGTGAACGCAGGCGGGTATTACGCCCAGCGCATTGGCGAGTGGTTCAAGCCCTACGGCGGGCGCACGGTGCCGATGGTCACGATGTCCCACCAGTATTTCCTGACCGATGAAATTCCCGAACTGAAAGAATGGTCCGAAAAGACCGATGGCAAAGTGCCTTTGCTGCGCGACGTAGATAGCTCTTATTATTTGCGGCAGGACAAGAACGGTTTGAACCTTGGCCCATACGAGCGCAACTGCAAGGCCCATTGGGTGACACCGGATGATCCGCAACCGGATGATTTCAGTTTTCAGCTTTATCCCGACGATCTGGAACGTCTGGAGTGGTATATCGAGGATGCAATGGCCCGTGTGCCAATCCTTGGCACGGCGGGCGTGGGGCGTGTCATCAACGGCCCGATCCCCTATGCTCCGGATGGGCTGCCGCTGGTGGGCCCGATGCCCGGTGTGAAGAACGCCTTTGAGGCCTGTGTCTTTACCTTTGGGATCACGCAGGGCGGTGGCGCGGGCAAAGTTGCCGCTGAATGGATCGTCGATGGACAGACCGAATGGGATATGTGGGCCGTCGATCCGCGCCGCTATACCGATTACACCGATCAGGACTATTGCCACCAGAAGGCGCTGGAAATTTACGGCCACGAATACGGTATGCACTTCCCGCACAAGATGTGGCCCGCGGGCCGTGACAAGAAACTGTCACCGGTCGATCAGAAAGTCCGCGCGTTGGGCGGCCAGATGGGTGCCTATAACGGTTGGGAACGGGCAAACTGGTTTGCCAAAGGCGGCGACGACACGTCGATTGAGGCGACAGAGACATGGGAGCGCAGCGGCCCCTGGCAGCCGCGGGTGAAACAGGAATGCGAAGCGGTGCGCGATGGTGTGGGTGTGCTGGATTTGCCCGGCTTCTCGCGCTTCAACCTTTCAGGCGACGGGGCCGCAGAATGGCTGCGTGGCCGCATTGCAGGTGCATTGCCCAAGATCGGCCGGATGAACCTGGCCTATTTCGCAGACGACCGGGGCCGCATCCTGACCGAAATGTCGGTAATGCGCCACACGGAAGATCATTTCACTCTGATCACCGCCGCCTCTGCCCAATGGCACGATTTCGAGGTGCTGAACGACGCGCTGCCCGATGGTCTGAGCCTGACGGATCATACGACCGAATATTCCACGCTGATCGTGACCGGCCCCAAGGCACGCGACCTGTTTGAGGCTTTGGGCACAAAGGCCGATCTGACCGCTGGCTGGCTGAGCCATCAGGCGGCCAGGGTTGCCGGCCTCGATTGCGCCTTGGCGCGTGTCAGCTTTGCCGGTGAACTGGGCTGGGAAATTCACGCCGCCAATGCCAATATCCCCGCGCTTTATGATGCGGTACTGGGGGCGGGCGCTGTGCCATTTGGCATGTTTGCCCTCAATGCGCTGCGGTTGGAAAAAGGTTATCGCGCTTGGAAGGGTGATCTGAGCACGGATTATTCGCTGCTTGAAGGCGGGATGGACCGGTTCATCAAGTTTGACAAGCCACAGGAGTTTCCCGGCAAGGCGGCACTCTTGTCAGAAAAGCAGGCCGGGGTTGCCAAACGCTTTGTCACACTGACGCTCGATAATCCAGGGCCGGCAGACGCACCCTATATGTCGACGATCTGGATCGGCGATGAGGTGGCAGGTGAAACCACCTCTGGCGGCTGGGGCTACCGGGTGAACAAGTCGATTGCCCTGGGCATGGTCCGTGCCGATGCCGCAGTGCCGGGCACCAAAGTGACGGTTGATATCTATGGTGAGCGCTATGCCGCGACCATTGCCGAGGATCAACCGCTGTGGGATCCGCAGAACGATCGGATCCGCGCCTAAGCTTGACCGCAGCAAGAAAAGAGCGGATAGCAACACTCCGTAACGCAGTCGGAGTGTGCTATTCGTGACAGAGATCATCCTGCTTGATGGCGGCATGGGCCAGGAACTGGTCCATCGTGCGGGCGACCGTCCGACGCCGCTTTGGTCCACTCAAGTGATGGTTGATCACCCCGGGCTGGTGGCGCAGGTGCATGCCGATTACCGCGATGCCGGCGCGACCGTGCACACCACCAACACTTACGCCATTTTGCGTGACAGGCTGATTGGCAACGGGGCTGAGGACCAGTTTGAGGCGCTCTATGCGGCGGCCCTGAAAGAGGCGGAGGGTGTAGGCGTCTTGGCAGGCGCCATCGGGCCGCTCGTGGCATCTTATCGGCCCGATCTGATGCCCGCCCATGAGGTTGCCGTTGCGGCCTACACGGAAGTTGCAAATATTCTCGCCCCTAAGGTCGCCCTCATCATCTGCGAAACCGTGGCCTCGCTCGCCCATGCGCGCGCCGTCCTTGAGGCCGCAGCCGCAACCGGCAAACCGGTGTGGCTGGCGATGACCGTCGATGATCACGATGGCACCAAGCTGCGCTCGGGAGAGCCGCTTGCAGATGTATTCGCGGTGGCAGGGGCCGCCAGTGCCATATTGGCAAACTGTTCTGTCCCCGAGGCAATTGATGCTGCCATGGGTGTTCTTGCCACCGGCAACAAGCCCTTTGGTGGCTATGCCAATGGCTTTACCAAGATCAGTGACGGCTTTCTTGGTGACAAACCCACGGTCGATGCGCTGACCGCCCGTCAGGATCTTGGCCCCGATGTCTACGCCCGCCACGCCATGAGCTGGATCGCGCAGGGCGCCACGATCGTGGGTGGTTGCTGTGAGGTCGGCCCCGCGCATATCGCCAGGCTCGCCAATGAGATCAGCGCAGCCGGACATAAAATCGTCGCACCATGACCCACCCTTGCATCTTTGACATCTACGTCGCCGAGGGCTTTGTGCTGACAGAGTTTGCCGGCGTGGTCGAGGTGCTGCGCCTTGCCAACCGGATCAATGGCAGCCCGCTGTTTGAATGGCACGTCAGGTCCGCGCATGGCGGCCCGATTTCGGCAAGCAGTGCGGTGACGGTTGAGACAACCCCCCTGCCCGCCCGTCCCGAGGCGGATTACCTGTTCGTTCTGGGCAATGCAGACCCCGCCTGCCCGGATCTGTCCCTGGGCAAGTGGCTGGCCAACTATACCAGCCGTCAGGCGCGGGTCGTGCTGCTGTCCGAGGCGGCAGCACGCTATATCGCGGAAACCAAGGGCAGCCCGGGCAATCATACAACCCATTGGGAAAACCGGACCGTGCTGATGGAGCGTTTGGGCCTATTTGATACCAAGGCCACCCTTGCCGTTGATGGTGGGGCCATCATCACATGTGCGGGTATGGGGGCGACCTTTGACATTGCGCTTTCGATCGCCAGCCAGCATGCCTCATCCACCACGATGACAACGGTCGCCGATATTCTGCTGCACGAGCGGGTCCGCCATTTCAACACATTGCAACCGTTTTCCGGCAAAGAGGTGACGACCACAGGCGATACCGCCCTTGATGCCTGTAT
>Ga0316208_1001288_pt1 | contig 24350 bp, 20 predicted proteins | sample 3monopyrite_MG_FD_204944 | JGI IMG/M metagenome (GOLD analysis project Ga0316208, IMG submission 204944) | Microbial mat bacterial communities from mineral coupon in-situ incubated in ocean water Damariscotta River, Maine, United States -... | ecosystem: Environmental > Aquatic > Marine >... | reverse complement strand
CAGACAGCTTTGGGTACCCTGTGCTGGCTGCAGCAAATAAAGCCGCCATTGAGGCCACAACACACCAGCCAAACTACTATCAAACTGCCACCATTGAGCTTGCAGATGGCTACATGGTTGCAGGCAATCTTCATATTGATGAAACAACCTTAAAGAATGACAACAAGGTTTTCGATTTAAAAAATACCTCCCCAATTGCGCCTATGATTTTGCCTATTGCAAGGTATCAAAGCCTCACGTCAGCACCTCTCTTTGTTTCCTTTTTACCCGGGGGGCACATGGCCGCCCAAACACTTATTGATGCCATAACCCCCGAAATGCAGCGCCTTCAGCAGCTCCTTGGCAACCCAAGTATACCGAGAATAAACATTACGATGGTGCCCGATGGCTATGGCACCATATCAACAGCTGGCCTCATTATGATGGAACAAAGCCACTTCACAGCCAAACCGGTTAAAGCGTCAAACGCTCTCCTTGGCCTATGGGCTCTAAACCGTGAATATCCGCAAGGCCAATGGAAAAACAGCTTAAACACATATCTGTCTCGTGTCTTATCCACAGAGAATACAAACACCCTTCAGGAGGCTTTATTTTCGAGCGTAGCCCATGCTCTCTCAGCAAATCCGGCAGCGGGAAAAACCGTGGTTGCTGATTTGACCGAGAAAAATTGGAATACCGAAGCTGACGCTATAACCAGCTTTGTTTTTGCTGGTTTACATGCTCTACTCGGCGACGAAAATTTCTTCGCTTTCATTCGGTCAGCCCGCAATGACCTGCGCGGTAACTATGTCGACAATGCGATGTTTGCAGACTTTGTCATGGAAGCGGTTCATGATAAAAAAGCCCGAAAATTTGCCAAAAATTGGCTTACTGGCAAAAAAGCAAACAAAGACTTAAAAAAGGCGTCGACCTTCTCAGAGCTTATCGCCAACTATAAATAGGGCCAAACACGATGTTGGCCTTGACTGTATTTTAGCCAATATTAAAGGTACCTTGCCCACAGACATAGCAACCTTGAGGAAAAAAATGACCTTCGAAACGCTAGACGTATCCAACACTGGCCCCATTGCAACGGTTGTCCTTAATCGCCCTAACAAACTGAATGCCATGAATGGCACCATGTTCCGCGAAATTGGCGAAGCCTTCAAGCTACTAGACCAAAACCCAGCCGTGAGGGTTATCATTCTCTCCGCGAAGGGGAAACATTTTACGGCAGGCCTAGACCTAAAAGAAAGTGCAAACTTGCTTGCCTTCACAGAAGGAGACCCTGCCCGTATGCGCGAAAAACTGCGCCGCGATATTCTGGGCCTTCAAGCCTGTTTTACTGCGATTGAGGACTGCCGAGCACCTGTTATTGCAGCCATTCACGGCCTTTGTCTGGGCGGCGGGATCGACCTGACGGCGGCGTGTGATATGCGTATCGCTGCAGCAGATACAAAATTTGCCATTCAGGAGGTTAATGTCGCAATTGTCGCTGACCTAGGCACTCTCCAGCGTGCGCCCTACCTGCTGCCTGGCGGCATTCTAAAGGAGCTTGCTCTCACTGGACGTCATTTCTCTGCGGAAGAGGCCAGCAAATATGGCTTTGTAAACAGTATTGAGGTCGACCAAAAGGCTGCTATAACTGCTGCCCATAAAATGGCATCGGAAATTGCCGCCAAAAGTCCGCTTGCAGTTTCTGGTACAAAAGCCATACTCAACCATGCAAGGGATCATTCGGTGAAAGATGGGCTAGATTATGTAGCGACATGGAATAGCGGCCAGTTGCTCAGCGAAGACCTGATGAAAGCTGGCGCTGCTATTCTAACCCGTGAAACAGCTGAGTTTGCTGATTTGGCAGATCCAAAAACCTGATGGATGCAGATGACTGAATTTTTAAACGATGCCATTGCGTGGGCGAAAGAATACGGCGATGTTTTAGGGACCGTCGGTTTCTTCTTTGCCATTACCACGATTTTGCTAACGAATGGCAGACTTATCCTTGTACGTATTAAAGGCGGCACAGAAGTTCGTAATGAATTGGAACGCGGCAAACCCGAGAATGTGGCAAAACCACCAAAACCAGCGCCAAAATTTGGCGGAAAAACCGCCTTTGCTGTTCTCCCCCCCAAGGACTTAAGCTCTCATGACGACCATTTTGCCGTCGGCCTCGCCGAGGATTTGGTCGCAGACCTTCAAAGGGCCTATTTTGCATCACCCGACCTTGAAACGGTTGCTTCCCTTGTGAAAAATGGGGCAAACGCCCAACAGATCACGTATGAACTTGGCCTCAAATATGTGATCGCTACAAGTATTCGCAGACAAGAAGATAAATTTCGTATTACGGCACAATTGATTGATCATACAGGTGCTATTGTCTGGTCTGACCGCTATAACGCGGCAGGCGATGACTTGATGGCAATTCAAGAATCCGTCGCCCAAAAAATCGTGCGGCAGATCGTAAGTGTGCTTGATCCATCTACCACCTCAGAAAAATATATATATAGCTCTCAAACAGAAGCGCTTGCCGCCAACATTTCACCAAAAAGCCGGCTCACAGCCCTCATCTTGGTCACATTCCCCATGACCGGTATATTAGGGGTACATCGGTATTATGTAGGTCGCCCTTTCACCGGGCTTCTCTATACTTTCACTGTTGGGTTATTCTCAATTGGGTGGCTGATAGACATATTTGTAACCTTGTTCGGCGTTCTTGCCGACGGTAAAGGTCGTGCCGTGCGCCGGTGGTTTGCAGCACCAAAAGTGCCTAAAAAACTATAAGCATGGCTATTGATGTTAAAATATGCGGCATAAGCGAAGCGTGCCATGCCGAAGCAGCAGTTGAAGCTGGAGCCGCTTATCTGGGCTTCGTTTTTTTTGCACCGTCGCCGCGTAACCTGACAATTGCAGCCGCAACAGCTCTTGGTAAAAAACTACCCCAAGGGCCCAACCGCGTGGGTGTTTTTGTAAACGCAGAACAAACGTTAATCAAACAGGCCGTAGATGCCCTGGAACTTGACATAATCCAGCTTCACGGCAAAGAGACACCTCTTGAGGCTGCTTTCATCAAAGAACACCTGCACCTGCCAGTTATGAAAGCAATTGCACTTTCTACAGAAGCCGACCTTGCACAAGCCGATCCTTACCTGCCTTATGTTGACCGCATTCTCTTTGATGCAAAACCCCCGAAGGATGCTCTTTTGCCGGGTGGTAACGCCGTGTCATTTCCGTGGCATATTCTGAAAGACAAGAAGCTCCCTTATGAATGGATGGTGGCGGGTGGACTAACGCCAGAAAATGTTGCTAAGGCCATTGCAGAAAGCGGAGCGACTGCCCTTGACGTTTCCTCTGGTGTTGAAACGGCCCCGGGGAAAAAATCATCTGAACTGATCAAAGACTTTCTAAGTGCCGCAAAAGAAGCTAAGTAGGTTTTCCTTTGTAAAAAATGAGTAAGGTAGCGGCTATGGCGCGCAACAGTTATCGTACAGGCCCTGACGAAAAAGGGCATTTTGGCAGCTTTGGGGGCCGGTATGTTTCCGAAACACTTATGCCCCTCGTCTTAGAAGTTGAAGCGGAATATAAGAGGGCAATTAAAGACCCAAGCTTCCTGAAGGAACTAGACGAACTAAACCGCCAATATATTGGCCGCCCCAGCCCCCTTTATTATGCTGAGCGCCTCACAGACCATTTAGGCGGCGCAAAAGTTTACTTTAAGCGCGAAGAGCTTAATCACACAGGTGCCCATAAAATCAATCATGCGATCGGGCAAGTGCTGCTGGCCAAACGCATGGGGAAAACCCGTGTCATTGCAGAAACAGGCGCAGGACAACACGGGGTTGCAACAGCGACAGTAGCCGCCCGCTTTGGTCTTGAATGTACCGTTTTCATGGGTGCCGTTGATATGGAACGCCAGAAACCAAATGTGTTCCGCATGCGGCTGCTCGGCGCAGAAGTGGTGCCTGTCACTTCAGGTTCATCAACCCTGAAGGACGCTATGAATGATGCTCTGCGTCACTGGGTAACGAATGTCCATGATACGTTTTATATTATTGGTACAGTCGCCGGGCCACACCCTTACCCTATGATGGTACGGGACTTTCAAAGCATTATTGGCCGCGAAGCCAAAGAGCAAATCCTGGCGCAAGAAGGCCGCTTACCCGACACACTTGTCGCCTGTGTTGGTGGTGGTTCAAACGCGATCGGCTTGTTTCACCCTTTTCTCGATGACACGAGCGTTGACATTATTGCCGTCGAAGCTGCGGGACACGGCATTGAAACAGACAAGTCTGCAGCTTCCATTGCCAGCGGTCGGTCGGGTATTTTACACGGCAATCGTACATATTTGTTGCAATCAGACGACGGACAAATCATTGAGGCGCACTCAATTTCAGCGGGGCTTGATTATCCCGGCATTGGACCAGAGCACGCATGGCTCCATGAAGAGGGGCGTGTTACCTATGCATCCGCTACCGATAAGGATGCCCTTGAAGCTTTCCAGCTGTGCAGCAAACTAGAGGGCATCATCCCTGCCCTTGAAAGCAGCCACGCAATTGCTGAAGTGATTAAAAGGGCCCCCCGCCTTCCCAAAGATCACATCATTATCATGTGCCTGTCAGGGCGAGGCGATAAAGATATTTTCACCGTGGCAGATGCCCTTGGTGCGGAGATTTAACATGAGCCGCCTGAAAACACGTTTCAATGCTCTGCGTGCTGACAATAAAGCAGCCTTTATCTCCTACATCCAGGCAGGCGACCCGAGCCGCGATGTTTCCGCTAAAATTTTGACAGGCCTGCCTGCTGCTGGTGTTGATATTATTGAACTGGGCATGCCTTTTTCAGACCCATCAGCAGATGGGCCAACCATTGACCGTTCAGCACAGCGGGCCTTAAAGGCCGGGGCTTCAGTGCAACAAACACTGGCAATGGTTACTGATTTTCGGATGGGTGACAATGAAACACCCATTGTTTTGATGGGCTATTTTAATCCTATCCATTCATATGGCATTGACCAGTTTACGGTAGATGCCGCAACAGCAGGCGTGGACGGCCTTATCGTTGTTGACTTGCCTCCAGAGGAAGACGAAGAGCTTCGTCTACCAGCCAACAAAGCCGGTATTGACGTTATTCGCCTTGCAACGCCCACATCAGACACCACACGTTTGCCAACCATCTTGAACGGTGCTAGTGGCTTCGTCTATTATGTATCTGTTGCAGGGACAACTGGCGGCAAGTCAGCCACAGCGGATAATATTGCGGCGGCTGTTGGCCAGATTAAAAAATATACTGACTTGCCAGTTGCTGTTGGATTCGGTATCCGCACTCCACAACAGGCAGCTGAAGTAGCTGCCCGTGCTGACGGCGCTGTTGTTGGCAGTGCAATTGTTGAGATGATCGAAGCTGGCATTGATAAAAACGGCGAAACCAAATCCGGTCTCGCACAAGAGGTTCTGGACTTTACCCGCAAACTGGCGGATGGTGTAAAGGCGGGAAGATAGCAAGAAAAAGGGGTGTACGCACATGAACTGGCTCACCAACTACGTTAAACCAAAACTGCAAAAAGTACTGAACCCAAAGGACACACCCGATCATCTTTGGCATAAATGTAAAAATTGCGGCCAGATGATCTTCCAAAAAGAGTTTGTTGCAAACATGCATGTTTGCGCCCACTGCGAACACCATGACCGTGTCCCGGCAAAAGACCGGCTTGATATGCTGTTTGATATGCAAACCTATGAGCTTATTGCTTTGCCGGAAGTTAAAGCCGACCCTCTCAAGTTTCGTGACACAAAAAGATATACCGAACGTATGAAAATCGCCCGTGCCAATACGGGTGAAAGGGATGCGATCAAAGTAGCCACTGGTAAAATTGGCGGCCAAATGGCTGTGGTGGCTGTTCAAAATTTTTATTTCATGGGTGGCTCAATGGGCATGGCTGTGGGTGAAGGTATTCTGACTGGTGCTAGAAAGTCGCTTGAACTTGGGGTGCCTTTTGTCATGTTTACCGCATCTGGGGGCGCGCGGATGCAAGAGGGGATTTTGTCCTTGATGCAAATGCCGAGGACCACTGTAGCTGTCCAAATGCTTCGGGAAGCTGGCTTGCCTTATGTGGTTGTCCTTACTGACCCCACATCTGGGGGCGTATCCGCGTCCTACGCTATGCTTGGTGATGTTCAAATTGCCGAACCTGATGCTATGATTGCTTTTTCTGGCCCCCGTGTGATTGAACAGACAATCCGCGAAAAGCTGCCTGAGGGTTTCCAGCGTGCTGAATATCTGCTGGAACACGGCATGGTGGATATGGTTGTGCACCGTCATCAACTTCAAGAAAAACTTGGCACTGTCTTGTCGCTCTTGATGGGTGGGCGCAAGCACAAACACGCCGCTGAATAACAGTGCAGATGGCTGCCGGACAAAAACAAATTGATACATCAGCGAGCGATGCTGTCCTTGCGCGCCTGATGTCCCTTCACCCGAAGAAAATTGATTTATCGCTGGACCGTATGCACCGGGTTTTAGCCGCCCTCGGCAACCCAGAAAAAAAGCTTCCTCCTGTTATCCATGTTGCAGGTACAAACGGCAAAGGCTCCACAACTGCAACCTTGCGTGCCATTGCAGAAGCGGCTGGATACCGTGTGCATGTTTATACATCACCCCACCTGGTGCGGTTTGCGGAACGAATTAGGATTGCAGGGCAAATCATTAACGAAGAGAATTTAACGGCTTTGCTGGAGCGCTGCGAAGTTGCTGCGGCTGGTGAACCTATTACCTTCTTTGAAATAACGACAGCCGCAGCTTTACTCGCTTTTTCAGAAATTCCGGCTGACCTTTGCATTCTTGAGGTTGGCCTTGGAGGCCGCCTTGACGCCACTAATGTAATTGATCACCCTGCTGCCACATGTATCACCCCCGTGAGCCTTGACCATCAGCATTTCCTCGGGGATACCATCGAAGCGATCGCAACTGAAAAGGCGGGTATTATTAAAAAAGGCTGCCCCCTTGTTGTTGGGCCGCAGTCCAAACTGGCCCGTAATGTGATTAGCCGTATTGCTACACACCATGAGGTTATGCCCTATTGTTACGGCGAAGCGTGGCATGCAGAACAAAAAAAAGGTGAAGATGGTTTCCTGTTTGAGGATTGGCGTGGTGTCCTTGATCTGCCACAGCCCAGTCTGGTTGGGGAACACCAGATTATGAATGCTGCGACGGCAATTGCGGTTATTCACGCACAGAAAGCCCTAACCATTCCCGAAGCTGCCATTAAAGCAGGGCTTGGCTGGGTACGGTGGCCGGCGCGCCTGCAAGATTTGAATGGGACCAGCCTGCATAAAATGCTCCCGGAAGGCTCTGACCTTTGGCTTGATGGGGGACATAACCCAGCCGCTGCCAAGACTGTGAAAAACTTCATTCGGTCGTTTGATACGCTTGAGCGGTCCGTTACTCTGGTCATTGGTATGATGGGCACGAAAGACATAACAGGGTATTTGAAACCACTTTCCGGTCTTGTGAACCGTATTATTGCTGTGGACATTCCTGGTGAAGAAGGCGCCGCAAGCGCCGCCTTTTTGGCAGGCAAAGCAACGGATATTGGCATCAACGCCGTCATTGCAAAAGATGTAACCATGGCCATTCGTATGATTACGGATACTGCACGGCCCGGCAGGACACCCCTTGTACTGATATGTGGCTCGTTATATCTTGCAGGGCAGGTCCTCAGAGACGTGAAAATTTACCCGACCTAACAGCTGTATTTTTCTTTCATATAAACAACAGAATGTTGGATAATCTTTTCAAGTATAGGCTCCTCAACATCTGCGAGCTTATTGATGTAAAGGCAGCATTTTCCCGTTTTATATTTACCCAATTGAGCAAGTAGCTCCTCATACTCCTGAAAGCCATTCATAATATAGAGCACAAGCGAAGCTTTTCTCGGCGCATAACCAACAACAAGGGCACTCCCGGTCTGGCCATTTGCATATTTATAGGCATAACTCCCAAACCCGACGATGGTTTTACCGCACATGCGTGCGGGCCACCCTGTGATCCGCTCCATCATCGCCTTGAGAATAATAGCGTCTTCCTTGCGCCTTAGAGGCTCGACCGCCGCCAAAAATGCATCAACTGCCGTGTCATTTTTTTGTGCTTTTAATGCCATCATACCTGCCTCCAACATTCTTGATCACACGAAAAAAGGCGCCCCATAATAAGGGCGCCTTTTGAAAAATGAAAGCACGCTTATATTAGATTGACTGATCAATCCACTGGGAAAGCTGAGCTTTTGGTTTTGCACCCATTGTCGTCGCAACAGCTTCGCCGCCTTTAAAAATTAGCATCGTTGGGATAGAGCGCACACCAAAACCAGTAGGTGTTTCAGGGTTTTCGTCAATATCCATTTTTGCGATAACCACATCATCCCGCTCACCGGAGATTTCCTCAAGCATTGGGCCAATCATTTTACAAGGGCCGCACCACTGCGCCCAAAAATCCAGCAGAACAGGCTTGTCTGACTTGAGAACCAAGTCTTCAAAAGTCGCGTCAGTAACGGTAATAGAGGCCATAGTTTTTACTCTTTCTAATCCTGCACAAAAGCAAAAGTGTACCGCCCGAAAAAATCTCATCGCGGTGTTCGACAACTAAAGTAGGTAGCCTGAGCCTTATGGTCAAGGTTTAGTAACGAATGAGTGATAATACACTATATATGCCCTATAATCCACCAGACCTAAGTGCTTCATTCATCAAGGATTTTGGTAATTCCATCAGGTTTGCGGCGTCTGTCCACAAAAGTGCTGCACGCACAGTTCGGCCCGGATAAATCCCTTCAAGCGCCCGAGCATAAAGGCCCATCTGCCGCAAGTAAACCAGGGCAACACCAGCGCTATCTAGGGGGGGCGGACGATTCGTTTTATAGTCAACAACCAGCACTTCGGTTTCTGTCACCAGAAGCCGGTCCACCTGCCCCGAAATAGCGCGCCCCAAAACAAGACCTGCAATAGGAACCTCCGCTTTACTCTCAGGCCCAAAGATAGGCCCAAAAGCTGGATCATCAAGAAGCGTTCGCACTTCCTGCCACAAAGCATCACGGGTTTCTGGAGCAAGTTCTCGGGCATGCCTTTCTAGGTAACGCGCCGCCGCCGCCGCACGCGCACTGTGTGCTATGCCCGGTAGCCATTCAAGCATTGCATGAATAAGGCGACCCCGTGCAAACCGATTTGCTTCCGTTCTAACAAGCGGGCTTGAAACTGCAGGTTCTTCTTCTGTCCTAGAAGGGGCAAGTGGTTTCGCTGGCGTTGGTTCCTCTGGCATCGGTTCAAAAAGCCACAGCGGTACAGGCGTCTTCTCCCATTTTTGCTCAGTCGCTACTGCCTCAGGCATAGGAGCCGTCTGTGCAACCTCAAACCGCAGGCCCTTTCGCTCCGCACCAAGTGGTACCTCTGTTGCTGGCAGACGGGCAAAGCCATTTTCAACGGCTTTGAACCAACAATCATCAGATGGCTCGTCCTTGCCGCGCCACCCTGCAATATAAAGCCGGTCTTCTGCACGTGTGAGTGCCACATATAGGAGCCGTCTATATTCTGCTAACTGCTGTGCTTTCACATCCGCCTTCAAACTATCAATAAATTCAAGGCCTTTACCGGGGGATGTCCATACAGGTACTGGCGGTGCACCGGGAACAGGGCTATCCAGCGGCATAATGCGTGTATCGCGCCCCACATCGGGTAGTCCAACAAGGTCAGAAAGAAAAACAATAGGGGCCTGCAGCCCTTTAGCACTGTGGGCTGTCATAATACGTACAGTATTCCCTGCAGCCTCAAGGTCGCGTTTGATCTGGAGGTTTCCTTCATCAACACTATGTACAAAGGCCAGCATGGAAGCAGAAGCCGTGAGCTCAAACCGCAACGCTTCCTCAAGGAGCTCGTCTACAGGGTCGTGAATTTCATCCCCAAGCCGCGCCACAAGCATTCGTCGCCCCTCAAGGTCTGTCAGAACATGGCTGAAAAATTCGAAGGGTGTTTTAAGGTCAACACTACTTGCCAGTGCACTTAAGTACCCTGCAGCCTTTGCAAATTTTGGCTCCTGTTTGCGCCGCAAAAGGGCCTGCCATAATGTCCCTTTCCTAGCGTGTGCCAAGTCAAACAAAACAGCATCACCCATGCCAACAAAAGGACCTTTAAGAACAGTCGCCAGGCTTAAATCATCGCTTGGCAGCAGGGCAAAACGCGCCAAAACCAACAAGTCCATCACAGCGAGTTCATCCGTCAATACCATCCGGTCCCGCCCCGCAACCGGAATGCCCAGTACCTTAAAAGCACGAACCAAATGGTCTACAAATCCCGTACGCCGTCGCACCAAAACAAGGATATCCCCCGCCGATATTGCCCGCCCCTGTGAGGGAAGCATCTCACGCTCGGAAATCATGGCCTCTACACGCCGTGCAATCCGCCATGCTGTGCGTTCTTCAGCATCATCGACACTCTCTTGCACAAGGGGCAGAGCCCACTCAGGGGTTTTATCTGTTTCTTTTGTGCGCGGCTCTTCAAGGGGCCATAATTCAACAAGGCCCGCTTGCCCCTGTCTGATAAAATCATGTTCAACTGCCATGCCATCCGGCGATAAACCGACCACGGCTTGTGCTTCCCTATTAAAAACCGCATCAACAAGCGACAAAACGGCCTCACCAGACCGGAAAGACAAGGTGAGTGGTACAGTCTCAGCAAGCCGGTCAGCAGCGTGTGCATTTTTAAAAACCCGGTCCCGGGCAGCGATAAATTCTTTTGGGTCCGCCCGTTGGAAAGAAAAAATAGATTGTTTTGCATCCCCTACAGCAAACAATGTTCGCTGCGCGTCCTGAGCCCCTTCCCCTGTGAAAAATTCTGAGGCCAAGGCTTCCACTACACGCCACTGATTACGGTTGGTGTCCTGTGCTTCATCGACCAATATATGCTCTACCGCCGCATCAAGTTTAAACAGCACCCACGGCGCGACACCCGCATCAGAAAAAAGTGATACAGTCCGCTCAATCATATCATCAAAATCAACAAGGCCGCGCTCGGTTTTCAATTTCCTATAACGGGATAGCTGTGCCAGCCCCAATGTGAGCAAAGCTCCTGTCGCATCAGCTGCTTTAAGGCGTAGCACCCTATCCGCAATACGGACAAGCCGGTCTTGTTCTTTACCAATTACACCCTCAAGGTCAGGGGCGGTTTTCAACACCCCTTTTGTTGCTACCGTTTTACGTGGGGTATTTTCTTTGGTTAGAAACACCTGCTGGTATGCTTGCCATAACTCTCGCCGGTCGGTTTCAGGCGCCGCAACAAAGGCTGTAATATCCGCCCCGCGTTCTGCGTCAGATTTAGACCCAGCAAGGAGGCTCGTTCCAAGTGTTCTAATACCTGTTTCGTCAAAAGCTGACGATGCAGTGGCTTTTATTTCAGCCTGCTGCACTGTCTCGCCCGGCGTTAACCCAAGCGCTCGGTAAACAGCTGCGATAAGACCATCAGGGCCGCCGTATGCAACCTCAGCTTCAAGAAGTACAGGGGCCTCAAACGATAGGCTATCAATAACTTCGTCAAAAGTGTTTTCTGTTACGAGCCGCGCTACAATGGAAAGGGCATCAGCAAGCTGTTGACTACCACGCTTACGCGTGCTCGCAAGCATTTCATCTTTTGCGCTGCGCATCAGTTCTCTTGCATCGGCTTCATCGACACCTTCAAACCCCGGAGCCATCCCTGCCTCAAGGGGAAACCGCCCAAGCAGCGCCTGACAAAAGCTGTGGAATGTCTGGATTTGCAAACCCGGGGACAAGTCCAGCACCTCAGCAAATAACTGCCGCGCACGTGCGAGCATGTCGTTGTTTGGATTTTCCTCTGTGCGCCGGCTTATCTCATCTTTAAGGGCCGTATCTGGCATTAAAGCCCAGCGCCCAAGCTCTGCGAAAATGCGGTTTTTCATTTCAGCCGCCGCCGCTTTCGTGAAAGTAAGGCAAATGATATGCTCAGGCTTAGTCCCTGTCAGCATCAGCCTTAATACCCGCGCCGTTAAAACGTGGGTTTTGCCTGTGCCCGCAGACGCCCCAACCCATGCTGTCAAAGCAGGGTCCGTCGCTCGGGCCTGTGCTGCCGTCATTCTAGGCCTTGTTCCAGCTTCAATATGGGGCTTAACTTTAGGGTCAGGTAAGTGTATTTCTGCCACTAGTTTACCCCCTCATCCTTAAAGGGATTAGTACCACCGCGCCACTCTTTCACCCGCGCAAGGTGGTCATAGTCTCCGTACCCTGCTTCTGAAGGCTTCGGGTTCGAAAGATACGGAGTGGTCTCTTTCGAAAACGTCTCAACCAATGTTTGAAGGCCATTATCTGCTACACCGACCGTGTGCTTAATGTCTTTTACCGGCCTTACTTGGCGCTGAATTGGCTCTCCGCCCTTCAGCTCCCAGAAAATGAGGTCTTGCACCTCCCCTGCAAGGGGCGTGAAACCGCCGTGCTCCAAAAGCCATGCCTCTAGGGGCATCTGGGGTGCATACCCTGCCGCCACACGTTTCGCCGTTGGAATGTTACCGGTTTTATAATCAATGATTTCATACATGCCACTTTCTCGGTGTCTATCAATACGGTCCGCCACCGCAAAAAGGGAAAAGTCAGTACCCCTAAGCGTCGCTTGTCCTCTTTGCTCAACTGCAACAACGTCATACCGTTCAGAGCGGGTTTTTTCATGGCCAACAAACCATTCAGCAATATGTTCAAATCGCGGCCACCAAAAAGCATAAACAGCAGGCTGGTTAATGACAGGTTCAAACACACGCCGCCCAACAGCAAGCAGTCGCGCCAATCCCTCTGCTTCATATTTTGGGCCAGGTTCCCTTAAAAAAATCTCAAGCGCCTTATGAAGAAGGGTGCCTTTTTTGGCAGCATTTGGTCTGTCATCGACAGGGTCAAGCACCTTGAGGCCAAGTATTTTTTTGGCATAAAGCGCGTATGGGTCCCGCATCCAAAGCTCTACCTGCGTGACGGACAACTCTTTTGGTCGCACGGCAACAGGCGGCGTCGGGGCAGGTGGCTGAAGCTGCGGGGTTTTTATCGCTTCTGAGAGCGCGGCACCATAATCTATATAACGCTGCGCTTGCGGAATGGCCCGGCCTGCAAGCGCTTCAAGCCGAAACCACCAGCGGCTTGGCACTGCGGGGGACCCATCCACTTTTTCAGCCCGCGTTAAATACACAGTCCCGCCTGATGCTGCTTGCACAAAATCATGGGCTGATTGACCAATGCGCCGTTCAACCCGAGGCAGGCCAAACGCCGCGCGCATTGGTTTGCTCATCCAAGGATCGCTTTTACTTTCTGCAGGCCAGACGCCTTCATTAAGGCCCCCGAGGATCATCACATCCGCGCGTTGCAAACGAGCCTCCAAAGGGCCCCAAATGCTAAGCCGTGGGTGCCGCCGCCATACTGGGCGCACCATGATCGGCGCCAGCATTTCAGCAAAGAAGGCGCCGTACCCCTCTGGAGCAAGCTGCTGCAGCGGTGCGGTTTCCTCAATCAGCGCCGCAAGCCCCTCCGCAAGAGCATGGCCTGCTTCCCCTGCCCAAAGAACCGCAGCGCCCTGTTTTTCTCCGTTTGCAGCTAAGGTTTCAGCGCACACCACATGGGCTCTGAGTATATTATTCAGGTTCTCGCCCGTTTCAAAAACCGCCGTCAAAGGTGTCAAAACTGCAACCAGTCTCTCCAAAACAACAAGCGCTGCTCCATCAAACTGAACCCTGCTGCTAGCGGCCGCCTCTGCTGCGCGGGCCAGCAAACCGTCAAACCCACCCGCTGGGCGAACGCCCCGCAGCACCTCTTTATCAAGCAAACGAACAAATTCAAGATACTCAGCACGTTCCTGCCCAAGCGAGACGAGAGGGTGCTGCAAAAGTGCCAGTAATGGCACGGGCGTAAAACCCTCGGACACGGCTGTCGCAAGCAGGCCGAGCAATCTGCCCGGAACAGTATTGAGGGCGCGGTCACCGCCGCTATCGTCAATATCAATATGCCAGCGCCCCAAGCTTGCGCGAACATACCGGGCAAGCTGCCTGTCCGGCGTGACAAGCGCAGCTGTTTTACCGGGGGTTTCCAGTGTTTCCCGCATCAAACTTGCGATAGCGTCGGCCTCTTCGCGGCGGGTCGGTGCAGTAATGGCTTTCATACCCGCAAAAAGCGTGTCATCCGGCATTGTGTTATAGGGCAACTCCCGCCATGTACGCGTAAGTACAGACGGTAAAAGCGCATGTCTAATAAAAGAATAGCGCTCGCTTTCTGGGTGAGCGTAAGGCCAAGCCGCAACCTCATGACGAGAAACGCCCATGGTCTCTAAGAGAGATTTCATAGCAGTTTGCGGGTGTGTTATGGTTTGCGCACACGTTATGTCTAAAAGCTCCCAGCACTCCTGCGACATATCCCTATCAAACCCAGGAAGAACAACCATGCCATTCGGCAACCGCGCCACCACTGAAAGTAAAGCCGCTGTTGCTGGAATAGACCCGGTTGAGCCTGCGGCAATGATACGCCCTGCGGGTGGATTTTCCGCCCAGCTTTCTGCCAGCATGCGGAGCAAAGCATCCCGGCGCGCGACAGGATTTTGGGCACCCTCTGCTTCCAAAATAAGCGGCCATGACTGGGTAACAATTTTGAGAAACTCAAGGGTAATATCCCAGTGATGCGCCAGCTCTGCCGGCACCAAATCAGACAATGTGCTATAGTCGAGCCCTTCGGTGTCAACCTGGTCCATCAAACGAGCAAGCTCAGCGGATAACCGCCATCCTTGCGCGGGAGCAAGCTGTGTGCCCCCATGCGAGCGACCAAGCCCTCCCCACGCCATAACCTGTTGCATTAAAAGCGCTTGCCGCCTAGCTGGTGATATGGCAGGCAGCATCTGCGATGGGTCAATATCAAGTCCTGCGCCCAAGAAGCTAATCTCATCTTCATCCACATCACCAATAGGACGCATCACCGGTAATAGGGTTGTTTTATGCTCTAATATACGTAGGAATGCCTCTTGCAAAGAGCGCTGTGCGCGCCTGTTTGGCAATAAAATTGTTATGGAAGAAAGCGCAAGCGGGTCATTGCCTGCAAAGGCGAGTACCCCCTCAGCAAGAGCATCCACAAAAGACACCGACGGGTCAATGCTATAAAGGGTTGGGTCAGCCACGGTTTTATTTTACCCCTAACTGCACTAGCTTTTTTTCGGCGGCCATAATAGCTTCTGCCGTACCAACATGCATCCAACTGCCATCAATCTCAAGGCCATAGAGGCGACCTTGTGCAACGGCCTTTCTGAAAATTTCCCGGTTCGACCATGCCCCTTCAGGCATGTCCTGATATAAATCAGGGCAGACAATTTGCACTCCGCCAAAAACATAAGGGGCATTCTCTGCATCCCCCCTAAACTGAAGGGGTGTAGCGCCAGTTCCCTCTTGCGCAAAAAAGTCGCCCGCACCTTCATAACCAAGGGCCTCGTCCCGTTTTACAAGAAGCAACAAAACATCCATGTCTGTAGGGTTCCATGCCCCTTTGAGCCGCGCGAGATTTGACTGCCCTACATCGGTCCAAAGCGCATCACCATTAATGACAAAAAACGGGTCAGTCCCTAGAAGGGGCAATGCCTTCTTAACACCACCACCTGTCTCAAGAAGCCCGTTCCGTTCATCAGAAATAGTCACGGTACCCCGCTCAATTAAGGGGGTCAGGTATGTCTCCATCTGGCTTGCAAGATGATGCACATTCACAACAATATTGTCCACATGGGCTGCTGAAAGATGCGCCAGTATCCTGTCCAAAAGACATCTGCCTGCAACATGTGTCAGAGGTTTTGGGCGTTTGTCGGATAGATTGCCCATACGCGTGCCTTTGCCTGCGGCTAATATCATTGCGTGAGAAGGCGCCCTGTGCAAACCCGTCATTATACCACCAACCCTGACAAACGGTTCTGCCACAGGGCTTGTTGTCCCCGCAGATGAATTGTGCGCGCTTCATCTTCGCCAGCCTGAGCCTCTTTTGGGCGTTTCAGGGAAATTTCCAGCGCTCCTTGCCACCAATCATCAGGCATTCTATCTGGCCATTCAACGAGCATCACAGCTTGTGTCCGTTCATCATCCAGACCAAGGTCATAAACCTCGTCCGGGTCTTTCAGACGGTATAAATCTGTATGAAATATATCAAACTCTTCTGCTTCATAATGTTGTACGAGGGTGAAAGTCGGGCTTGGTACCTCAGTGGTAGGATCGGACAAAATAGCCCGAATAAAAGCCCGCGAGAAGGTGGTTTTGCCTGCCCCCAAATCCCCCGTTAAGGCAAAAACATCACCTGCGAGGGCAAAATCTGACAGTTTCACAGCCACTGCCTCCAGCGCTGCCTGACAAGTGCAGTTTATTGTTCTAAGAGTAGTCAAACTTTGCATTATTCTGTTGCACCATCTTCCACTGGTTGCCGCCTTGGTAATATGCAACTCAGCAACAAACCTTCTTCACCATATTCTTCAAGTTTGGTTTCGCCGTGATGCAAGGCGATAATACTTCTTACGAGGGACAAGTCTAATCCTGTGCTACTGCGTCCTCCAGGTGAGACCCCCATACCAACAGCCGAAACCAGCCGGTCCCGTTCGCTAGGGGCAAAACCTGAATCCTCATTAAAAATAGAAATACGTACAATATTGTCCAAGCTCTCAATCTTAATAACAAGCTGCCCACCATAACGGGCAAAACTGAGCATTGATGACACCATATTATAAAACGCTTGTTTCAGCCGTCGCTCGTCGGCTTCCAATGTACCAATTGTTACAGGACAATTGAGCTGTAACATTATATCAGATTTACGCGCTAAATCCTGGGCCAGCTCTGCCGCCTCTGTCATTGCCCCTGAAACATTTGTATCTGTTATTTCAAGCAAGACCTCACCTGCTTCAATCACTGCAAGGTCCAGCACATCCGATATTAAATCCTTCAACTCGCTCGCGGCGCTCAAAATATCAGTGACATATTCAGATTGCCTGTTGTTCAATTCACCAAAAATTTTCTCGTTCAACATTTCCGCAAACCCCACAATAGAATTGAGGGGCGTCCGCAGTTCGTAAGACATGCTCGTGATGAATTCACTTTTCAGCCTATCCGCCGCCTCCAAAGCATTAGAGCGTTCTCTTAAGGCCCGCTCAACTTTGAAAGAATCGGTAATATCATTCTGGGTTAAAAGAACACCACCATCAGGAAGGGGAACAATTGCACAGTCAACAACAACACCGCTTCGCTGGAGCAGACGTCCGGTTTTATGTTTACGTTCTGCGACCCATGCCGCAAGGTCCGAAATAAAATGCTCTTTATCATCTTCAATTTCATTTTTCTGCTGGAGCATAGCAACAAAATCAGAAAGGTGCGGGCTGCCCTCAAGTTCTTCTTTTTCAAGGCGCCAAAGGGATCTAAAGGCAGGGTTTGAAAGCTGCAACCGGCCATCAATCCCAAACACAGCAACACATTCCCGCATATTATCAAGCGTTTCTTGCTGCACTGCTATCAAGGTATTGTAGGAACGTTCAAGCGCCAAGCTATCGGTAACGTCTTCAAATAAAATCAAAAGCCCACCAAGGGGGTGCGGCTGCGTTACAACGCGGTGCGCCGTTCCATCAGGCAAGTGCCACATTTCCTCAAAAGGCTCTAGAAGCGTTGTGTAATGTTTCAGTACGCTGGTTTTCCATTGCAGGAAATTTATCTGCTCAGGCAAGCGCCGCTTGTCCCGCATGTCATCAAGTAACTCCCCATGCATAATTTCAGAAGATAAACGCTCTTCGCTTACATGGCTTAACCGTGCAAAGGCACTATTATAAAAACGCAAGGTCTGCCCCGGCCCAAAAATAGCAACAGGGCTACGCAGCCTGTTCAGCGTTTCTGACTGCGATTCGAGAACTCGGGATAACTCTGAAAGGGCTTCCTCTTCACCCGTTACATCAATCGCAATAGAGAGCACATTACCTTTATTATCGAGCGGTGTATTTGTAACCGCAAAAGCTCGGCGCTGCCCTTCGATAACGCCAAAACGCCGCTCTCTTACCGGGTAACCAGCCTCTCGTGCTTTCCGCACGGCGCTTTGACTTCCTCGACCAAACAGCTCAAGCTGACGGTCGATAACCTCGGCGCTATTTATCGCATCGACGGCCCCGACATACGCGCTGTTTACTTCAACGAGAACATTATCCTCGGCACGCACCCAAACCGGGTAAGGCAAACTATTAAATGCATTTGCCAAATCTTTTAGCTGCAATTCCATTGCGCGAACACCGTGACGGCGAGCGCTTCCCGGTTGGTCAAGCACCTCTTCAAGCCATAGAACGCCAGAGGGCCAGCGCACATCTTTAGAAGGCAGCCACTGCATATCAATGATAAGCCGGGTCTGAGACCGGCCTCTATCAACAATAAGTGGCCCAACGACTGTGCGGCTGTCTTCAAGGCCTTCGCGCAACGTTTCTAGCGTGTCCGCAGGGAGCCCTTTATTGCCGATGGCTGTTAATTCGGTCAGCGAAGAAACTGTATCGGGTAAGCCAATAAGGGCTAACGCGCCAGAATCAGCCTGCAACCGCCCATCCGGCCATAGCCATATAGGGTACCGGCGATCAGTTTTAATCATTGTATCGAGAAAATCAGCGAGGTCCCGCAAGGACTGCGCCCTGTCGTTCATACGCCCCGCACGCCAAAAAGAATACAGGCTCAGGCCAAACCAGATCAGAAGAACGACTATGACAATAGACCATATAATAATGGCCGACCATTCACCTTCGATCATGATTTGCGTTCCTCCCCTTGCTCAGCAAACAGCGCAGCAAGGGGAGAGTAGCCTTCTTGTCCACGCAGAACAAGCTACGCTATACCAAGATACTGAAATTAAATACCAAACTCTGATTTCAGGGCGGCTACAAGGTCTGTGCGTTCCCAAGAAAATCCGCCATCTTTAGCCGGTGCACGACCAAAATGACCATAGGCCGCTGTCCGTTCATAAATTGGGCGACTAAGTGATAAATGCTCCCGAATTCCACGGGGGCTTAGGTTCACCATTTCCTGGAGCACTTTTGCAAGGCGCGCGGTGTCTGCCTTGGGGTTCCCCCAAAGGTCAACATAAAGAGCAAGCGGCTTCGAGACGCCGATCGCATATGCAAGCTGAATGGTACAATTGGCAGCAATACCAGACGCCACAACATTTTTTGCCAAATACCGGGCAGCATAGGCCGCTGAACGGTCAACCTTGGTGGGGTCTTTGCCCGAGAAGGCACCCCCGCCGTGTGGTGCTGCGCCGCCGTATGTATCAACAATGATTTTACGGCCCGTAAGACCCGCATCACCGTCCGGGCCGCCAATAACAAAATTGCCTGTTGGATTTACGTAAAATTCCTCTTCAGGGCACATCCAACCTTGCGGCAAAACCTTTTCCACATGAGTGCGCACCAAATCACGTAGATCCTCTTGGCTTATACCGTCTTTATGCTGGGTGGATACCACCACGCTTGTGGCAGCTACTGGTTTGCCATCAATATATTTCAGGGTTACTTGGCTTTTGCTATCAGGCTCAAGGATTGAGTTCGCGTTTGAATGTCTTTCTTTTGCAAGGGCCTTCAAAATACGGTGTGAAAAATCAATGGGGGCCGGCATCAGGCTTTCGGTTTCATCACACGCATAACCAAACATAATGCCTTGGTCTCCCGCGCCTTCATCTTTATTTCCGGCCGCATCAACACCCATAGCAATATCTACAGATTGCTCGTGCAGATAATTATGAAACGCGGCCTTGTCCCAGTGAAAACCCTCTTGCTCATAACCAATATCTTTCACAGCACTGCGGGCAACCTCTTCAATGTCAGCTGATGTAATGCTTTTTGGCCCACGAACCTCCCCAGCCACAACAATACGGTTTGTTGTGACAAGAGTTTCTGCAGCGACCCGTGCATCAGGCTGTGCCCCAAGGTACAAATCAACGATGCCATCCGAAATTCGGTCAGCAACTTTGTCCGGGTGGCCTTCAGAAACTGATTCACTTGTGAAAAGATATTCACTCATACGGGTATCCTCCGCAGTTATTTTTTTCTGTGCTACGAGGGGCACGAGACCCCTCTCTCAAATTAGTAACGATAATGTTCAGGCTTAAACGGCCCAGCCACTTTAAGGCCAAGATATTTCGCTTGATCATCCGTGAGTTTTGTCAATTTCGCGCCAAGTTTTCCAAGGTGAAGCGATGCCACTTTCTCGTCCAAATGCTTTGGCAGAACATAAACTTCTTTACCGTAGCTTGCGTGGTTATTCCAAAGTTCGATTTGTGCGAGCACTTGGTTTGTAAAGCTTGCAGACATAACAAAACTTGGGTGGCCTGTTGCGCAGCCCAAGTTTACAAGCCGCCCCTTGGCAAGCACAATGAGGCGTTTGCCGTCAGGGAAAACTACTTCATCTACCTGTGGCTTTACTTCTTCCCATTTCATATTGGAAAGGCCTGCGATCTGAATTTCACTGTCAAAATGGCCAATGTTACACACAATCGCCCGGTCTTTCATGGCACGCATATGATCAACCGTGATAATATCCTTATTACCTGTTGCCGTTACAAAAATGTCGCCGATAGAGGCAGCCTCATCCATCGTTGTAACTTCATAGCCTTCCATCGCTGCTTGCAACGCACAGATAGGGTCAATCTCAGTAACCATGACCCGCGCCCCTTGACTGCGAAGCGATTCTGCCGAGCCTTTGCCCACATCACCGTAGCCGGCAACAACACAGATTTTACCTGCGATCATAACATCTGTCGCACGCTTAACGCCGTCCACAAGGCTCTCACGGCACCCATAGAGGTTATCAAACTTTGATTTGGTTACGCTGTCATTCACATTGATGGCAGGTACCAGCAAGCGGCCTTCTTTTGCCATTTCATAAAGGCGCATCACCCCTGTCGTTGTTTCCTCAGAAATGCCGCGCACATCAGCCATCAGCTCAGGATAATCATCATGCATGATCTGCGTCAGGTCCCCGCCGTCATCAAGAATGATATTAGCAACCCAGCCATCAGGGCCTTGAACCGTTTGGTGAATACACCATTCTGCTTCTTCCTCAGTTTCGCCTTTCCAAGCAAAAACTGGGATGCCGCTCGCCGCCATTGCCGCCGCCGCTTGATCCTGTGTTGAGAAAATATTGCAACTCGACCAGCGCACCGTTGCACCAAGCGCTGTGAGTGTCTCTATTAAAACTGCCGTCTGAATTGTCATATGCAGACAACCAGCAATACGTGCCCCTTTAAGAGGTTTGCTTTCACCGTATTCTTCACGCAGCGCCATAAGGCCCGGCATTTCCGTTTCCGCAATATTGATTTCTTTCCGGCCCCATTCGGCCAAGGAAATATCTGCAACTTTATAGTCAGTCATGACGGCTCCTGCTCACTCTAGGAATTCTTGATTGGGTGTAACAATGACACCTAAACTGAAAATGATAATAGCAGGTAAACAAAAAAGATAAAGTTTTCTTTATATAATATTTGATTGATATATGAAGAAATAGGCTTACTCACCCTCGCCGAACAAATCCACAATCAGGCTTGTCAGCGCTTCAAGCGCCTTTTCGGCGTCAGCACCGCTTGCGGAAATTGTCACCGCCTCGCCTTTTGCGGCGCCAAGCATCATCAACCCCATGATTGAGGTGCCGACAACACAGGTATCCCCTTTGCACACTTGCACCTTGGCAGAAAACTTCCCTGCTGTTTTGGCAAACAAGGCAGAGGCTCTTGCATGCAGACCGCGCCTATTGGCAATCTGCACTTCTTTTGACACATCCGTCATCACATCCGTCATCTATGACCCTAGGACCTGACTAGCCACATTAATATATTTGATGCCGGCTTCTTTTGCTGCTTCAACTGCTTCAGCAAGCTCAGATCCACGGCGAACGCTTGCAAGCTTAATCAACATGGGTAAATTTATGCCCGCGATTACCTCAATTTTGTCTTTTTCAAGCAAGGAAATAGCCAGATTAGAAGGTGTTCCCCCAAACATATCTGTCAAAAGAACAACACCCCCGCCTGAATCGACCTCCTTAACAGCATCCATAATATCCTGCCGGCGGCGCTCCATATCATCATCAGGTCCGATACAAATGGCCCTAAGTTGCTCTTGCGCCCCTACAACATGTTCTGTCGCAGATACAAATTCGTCCGCAAGACGCCCATGGGTTACAACAACCATTCCAATCATCTAGTGTCCCTTACATTTAACCGCCACGCTACTGCTGGCTTATCCCTTTACCGATCACCCTAATGCTTATCTAACTGGTCGCCAAGCAATTCACGGTGATACAGGTTAACCGCCATACCGTCCATAGCACTATTTCCAGCAATTGCCTCAGCAAAAGCAACGGACCGGTGCCGCCCGCCTGTACAGCCAAACGCTACTGTTAAATAGGACTTCCCCTCGTCCCGAAAACGCGGCAACAGAAAAGTGAGCATATCTTGTACTTGCGCTGCAAAAGTACCAAACCCTTCATCGGCCCGTACATAGTTAGCCACCTTCTTATCACGGCCTGTCAATTTGGTTAATTCCTCAACATAATAAGGGTTGCGAAGGAACCGCACATCAAAAACAATATCGGCGTCACGGGGGACACCCTGCGAAAACCCAAACGACATAAAGGTAACAATTAATTTGGGAGATAGGTCACCGGCAAACCTGCGGCGAATGATCCGCCGTGTATCAGCAGCTGTGCGCGCACTTGTATCAATAATACCATCAATAACATGGCGTACAACGGCCATCATTTCATGTTCTTGTTTAATCGCGGTTCGGAGCAACTGTCCTTCACCAAGCGGGTGCGGCCTACGCGTTTCTGAAAACCGTTTCATAAGCACTTCAACGGAAGCATCCATAAAGAGAACATGCAAATGCACATCTTTGCGGTCTCTCACTGCTTTAACGGTTTTCCCAAAAAGCTCTGGTGAAAAATGTAATGTTCGTGAATCAATGCCAATTGCAATGGCACCGTGGTCAGACGTCTTCAAAGCATCATCAATCAGGACTTCGACCATCGTAAGGGGTAAATTATCGACAACCTGATAATGAATATCCTCAAATGCCTGCAAAACAGCGCTTTTGCCAGCCCCTGACAAGCCAGTCACAATCACCAACTGGCGTTTTTCCGACCGCTCCCCGGGCACAAGCTGTGTTTCAGGCATGTCCTTTGTAACCGACTTATCCTTTTTCATGTTTCCCATTCCCCTCAACAGCCCCCATTTTCCCAAGGTTCCCAATCCGCGAAACGTCACCTACGGCCAACTCTATTTTAATTGGGGTGGAAACTTCAAACGCATTTAGCTTCAGGGTAGGAATTTTTTCACCGAGCAGTGTTTCTACCACATACTCAGGGAGCCGAGGCACATCCTCCAAGGCTACTAAATCAACAATCAACGAAACAAAAGTACCCCCCGTCACAGGAACAGATGTAATCCCCAACCCTCTTATTTCGAGATAGCCCCTAATTGATAGAGGGGCTGACGCAAACACCCCTCTTTTTCGGCGCTTTAAAAGCGTTTGGTCGTCACTAACAAAACAACCTCCCCGGTCCATCAAGCGCAACGCAAGGTCGGATTTTCCACTACCTGAAGGGCCCCGCAGCAAAACACCCCGCCCCGCAATATCAACCGCCGTAGCATGGCATAATATTTCTGCCCCTGTCAGAATGTTACCGGCCATATTTCCTCATGTTCCCTGCTTAATCGGCCACTGGGAGATGAACCGTAAATATAGCGCCCAATATTTTACCATTGTCATCTTTTCGGTTTTCAACAGCAATTCTTCCCCCGTGAGCTTCAATCACTTGCTTACAGATAGCAAGCCCTAAGCCCGAATGATTGCCAAATGCTTCTGCGTCAGGGCGTTCTGAATAAAAGCGTTTAAACACCTTGCCTTCAGCCCCTTCGGGTAGGCCCGGGCCTTCATCCTCAATTTTAAAAATAATGAGGCGCTCTTGCAAACTAAGATCAATCCAAACTGTCCCACTCGGGGGACTGAAACTGAGGGCATTGTCAATAAGATTGCGCCATACCTGACCAAGTCGCGGCTCGATGCCGCGCACAATATAAACCCCCGCTTCCGGTGCTGCGAGCGAAAGCTTTACACCGTCAGGTAAGCGGGTGGTTCTATATATATCTGCAAGCGCGCCTATCATAGTGCCAAGGTCAATCCGGTCCATCGTACCGCGGGTTAATTCTGCGTCCAACCTTGAAGCATCTGAAATATCGCTGATAAGCCTGTCGATACGCCGAACATCCTCCTCAAGAATAGCAAAAAGCTTTTCCTCCACTTCAGGCTCATGGTTCATTTTCAAGGTTTCAAGGGCACTGC
>Ga0316208_1001285_pt1 | contig 24378 bp, 22 predicted proteins | sample 3monopyrite_MG_FD_204944 | JGI IMG/M metagenome (GOLD analysis project Ga0316208, IMG submission 204944) | Microbial mat bacterial communities from mineral coupon in-situ incubated in ocean water Damariscotta River, Maine, United States -... | ecosystem: Environmental > Aquatic > Marine >... | reverse complement strand
ATGTCAACCGGTCTGAACGCAATCTGGACTGGCGCATCTACTACGACGCAGAAACCTTTGAGGTTGTGCGGAAAATAGCAGCCGAGGACATCGCGCGATTTGGATATGACACGTCCCTCTAGAATGGCGCACCCCCGCGTCGGGGATGCACCCTGTCGATCAGGCTGCCTTGTCAGCGGCGGCAAAACGTTTGTAGAAATCCTGACCCTTATCGGCCATCTCGCGCAGCAGGGCCGGTGTGGTGAACCGCGCACCAAACTGCGCGGTCAACTGGTCGCAACGCTCGGCGGCATAGGGTGCGCCGATCATGTCGAGCCAGCTGAACGGGCCGCCGGACCAAGGCGCAAAGCCCCAGCCAAGGATCGCGCCGACATCACCTTCGCGGATGTCTTCCAGCACGCCATCTTCCAAGGCGCGGACCGCTTCGAGTACCTGCGCAAAGAGCAGACGGTGCTGAACTGTCGTCAGGTCAGGCTGTGCGTTAGCGACGGGATATCGGGCTGACAGCCCATCCCACAGGCCCTGACGCTTGCCTTTTTCATCATAGCTGTAAAAGCCCGCGTTGGATTTGCGCCCCAGACGTTCCTGATCGAACATCCAGAACAGCACCTCGTCGACTTCGCCATCAGGATAGGCATCGCCCATCGCGGCCTTGGTTGCCTTGGCGATCTTGACGCCCAGATCAACGGAGGTTTCATCGACCAGTTGCAGCGGGCCCAGAGGCATGCCGACCAATTTGGCAGCGTTCTCGATCAGCGCAGGTTCAACCCCTTCCTTCACCATCCGAATACCTTCGTTGATGTAGGGAATGATGCAACGGTTGGCGTAAAAGAAGCGTTCGTCATTCACGACAATCGGCGTCTTGCGGATCTGGCGCACGAAGTCGAGCGCCTTGGCCACGGCGACATCGCCGGTTTCCTTGCCCTTGATGATTTCCACCAGCAGCATCTTGTCGACCGGGCTGAAAAAGTGGATGCCGATGAAGTTTGCCGCGTCAGCCGAGGCCTTTGCCAGTTCGGTGATCGGCAGGGTCGATGTGTTGGTGGCAAAGATGCAATCGGGGCCGGTGACAGCCTGCACCCGGGCTGTGACATCCGCCTTGACGCCAACATCCTCAAACACGGCCTCGACCACCAGATCACAGCCCCTGAGCGCTTCATAATCGATTGTCGCGTTTATCAGACCCAGCACCCTGTCTTTCTTTTCCTGTGTAACCTTCTTGCGCGCCATACCCTTGTCGAGGTGTGCGGTGGTATAGGATTTTCCCTTATCCGCCGCGTCCTGCGTGCTGTCGATCAGAACAACTTCGATCCCCGCCAAAGCAGAGACGAGCGCAATGCCAGCGCCCATCATGCCTGCACCAATGACACCAACCTTCGCGACCTTCTGGTCGGCAACTTCAGGGCGGTTCGCGCCCTTTTCCAAAGCTTCCTTGTTGATGAAGAGGCTCCGGATCATGGCAGAGGACGAAGGGTTCATCAGGACGTTGGTAAACCACCGCGCCTCGATCTTGAGCGCAGTGTCGAAAGGCACCAGCGCGCCTTCATACACCGCAGACAGCAGCGCCTTGGCCGCCGGGTAGACACCCTGCGTCTTGCCGTTGACCATGGCCGATGCGCCGACGAAAGTCATGAAGCCAGCAGGGTGGTAAGGCGCGCCACCGGGCATTTTGTAGCCCTTTTCGTCCCATGGTTTGACGATGGATGGCCCCGACAGCACCCATGCCTTTGCAGCAGAAAGCAATTCCTCGGCTGGCACCACCTCATCCACGACACCCGCCGCCTTGGCTTTCATGGGGTCGTTCAGCTTGCCCTCCAGCAGGAGCGGCGAGGCCCCCATGGCACCCAGCTTGCGCGACAGGCGTATCGTGCCGCCTGCGCCGGGGAAAATACCGATAAGAATCTCGGGCAGGCCGATCTTGGCTTTCGGGTTGTCGGCGGCAAAGATGCGATGACAGGCCAGCGGAAGTTCCAGACCAATACCGAGGGCAGTGCCGGGCAGGGCGGCTGCAATGGGCTTGCCGCCCTTGTTCGTCTTGGGGTCCATGCCAGCACGTTCGATCTTGCGCATGATGCGGTGGGCATTCATGATTCCATCGAACAATCCCTGTGCCGGATCATCGCCGGCCATTTCCTTCATCTTGGCAATCACGTTCAGGTCCATGCCGCCAGCAAAGCTGCCTGCCTTGCCAGAGGTCAGAACGACACCTTTGATGCCGTCATCGGCCAGCGCCTGATCGACCAACGCCTCAAGGTCGTCCCATGCGGGGAGGTTCATCACATTCATGGATTTACCAATGGTGTCCCAGATGATTGTGGCGACGCCATCGGCATCAATGGTCATTGTGAAATCGGTCATAGCTCTTTGCCCCTTACACACGTTCGATAATTGTGGCCGCACCCATGCCGGATGCGATGCAGAGTGTGGCAAGGCCGGTGCCCTTGCCTGTCCGCTCAAGCTCGTCCAGCAACGTGCCGATGATGATCGCGCCGGTCGCGCCAAGCGGATGCCCCATCGCAATAGAGCCGCCGTTGACGTTGACCTTGCTGTGATCCACATCAAAGGCTTGCATGAAGCGCAGGACCACAGAGGCGAAGGCTTCGTTGACCTCACAGAGGTCGATGTCGCTGAGGCGCATCCCTGCATCGGCCATGATCTTTTCGGTGACAGGCACCGGACCGGTCAGCATGATGGTGGGGTCCGTGCCGATCTTGGCGGTGGCCTTGATCCGCGCGCGGGGTTTCATGCCATGCGCCTCGCCCCACTCTTTGGAGGCGATCAGAACGCCGGCCCCGCCATCCACGATACCCGAGGAGTTCCCGGCGTGGTGGATGTGGTTGATCTTTTCCAAATGCGGGTACTTCATCAAGGCAACCTTGTCGAAGCCGGGCATGACTTCGCCCATGGCCTGAAAGGCGGGGTTGAGCGCGCCCAGCGTCTGCATGTCTGTTTCGGGGCGCATGTATTCGTCGTGATCAAGGATCGGCAGACCGTTCAGGTCACGCACGGTCACGATGGACTTGTCGAAACGCCCGTCATCCCAAGCCGCCTTGGCGCGCCGCTGGCTTTCCACGGCCAATTGGTCGGCATCATCGCGGCTAAAACCATATTCGGTGGCAATGATGTCCGCAGAGATGCCTTGCGGTACAAAATAGCTTTCCATCGCGATCGACGGATCAACCGCAATAGCCGCCCCGTCAGAGCCCATGGCCACACGACCCATCATCTCGACGCCTCCCGCAATATAGGCCTGACCTGCGCCACCTTTTACCTGGTTGGCGGCAAGGTTGACCGCTTCCATGCCGGAGGCGCAGAAACGATTGATCGAAAGCCCGGGGATCGACTGATCCAGATCAGAGGCCAGGACAGCGGTGCGCGCAAGACAGCCCCCCTGTTCGCCCGCCTGCGTGACATTGCCCCAGATCACATCCTCGACCGCATGGCCTTCCAGCCCGTTACGTTCTTTGAGATTGTTCAGCACGCCAGCAGACAGGCGTGCGGATGTCACCTCGTGCAGGCTGCCGTCTTTGCGGCCTTTGCCGCGGGGGGTGCGCACGGCGTCATAGATATAGGCTTCGGTCATTGGATCCTCCGGGTAAGGCTGCGTCACCCAAGGGCGCGCGGCATCAGGTCATAAGGGTGTTTCCAACCGGGCAGGGCGGCGATAGCGTCAAGCCAGCGGTCGATGTTGGGATATTCTGTGCGGTGGAAAGTGAAATCCTCGGGGTAGTAGAGATAACCGCAACAGGCGAAATCGGCGATGGTGACCTCTTCACCAGCCAGCCAGTCGCGGCCTTCCAGATGTGTTTCCATGATCTTTAGTGCCGAGGCCAGGCGCATGGCTAAGAAAGCGTTCACATCCGCGTTGCGCCTGTCCTTTGCCAGGTAGTTCATGTTGAACCGCAAGGGACCCGCAACGCCGGACACTTTGTGATTGTCAAAGAACATCCAACGCAGCACATCACGGCGCTCGGCGGCGGATTTGCCCCCCAGTTTCCCGGTCTTGGAACTGATGTAATCCTGAATGACGCCCGATTGGGTCAGCACGATATCGCCATCTTCCAGCACCGGTACTTCGCCCATGACGTTTAGCGCGCGAAATTCCGCACTGCGGGTGGCACCTTTGAAGAAGTCCACGAAAACAGGCTCCCATGTAGCGTCGGCAAGCGCTAGGGTCAGCGCCGCCTTATAGGCGTTTCCGCTTTCGCCAAAGCAATGCAGTTTCATCATGTTGTGCCCCTCCCCGAGGTCGGTACCGCTTATTCACGGTCGGAATTTGAGTTTTCTTGCCAAGATGAAGGGAGACCGTTGCGCTGATAACGAAACATTAACCCTCTTGGCAGATCGTGCGATGGCGCCAATAGCTGGAGAGCGATTTGGCGTCCAAGGTGAAGCCCCGGTTCTTTTTCAAAGGCCGGGGTGGAGCTTCCTTCTTCATCTTGGCCCAAAAACTCCCGCCGGAGGCTCCAACGCCTTCTTTTGTCACTAACTCCTCAATACTGGTGCAGGCGTCGTGTATGAAAGGTGGGTCTTGACCCGCCCCACCTTAGAAATTCGCCGCGTCAAGCGCCATCACAGTATCGCCACCGGTGTTGATACGTGCTAGATGCATCGCTGTGGCCGGCAATTGGCGTGCCATGTAGTGACGGCCTGTGGCGATCTTGGTCTCGTAGAATGCGGTATCTGATGCGCCGCCTTCCAGCGCTTCCATTGCAGCCTTGGCCATGCGCGCCCACATCAAACCCAGGCAGACGTGGCCCATCATATGCATGAAGTCATATGAGCCAGCCAATGCATTGTTCGGCTTGGTCGCGTTCTGCATGAAGTACATGCCCGCCGCCTGCAAGTCTTTGGAGGCCGCCTTCAGTGGCGTCAGGAAGTCTTTTGCAAGCGCCTCATTGCCTTCATATTCCTTGATGAAGGACTTTATCATGTCAAAAAACGCCATCACATGCTTGCCGCCGTCCTGAGTGAGCTTCCGGCCAACAAGGTCAAGCGCTTGAACGCCATTTGCGCCTTCGTAGATCATCGCGATACGGGCATCGCGGGCATATTGGGACATGCCCCATTCTTCGATATAGCCGTGCCCGCCATAAACCTGCTGCGCAGCGCTGGCATATTCAAAGCCCTTGTCGGTCAGGAACCCTTTGATGACGGGCGTCATCAGGGAAATCAGGCCTTCGGCCTCTGCGTCGCTGTTCCGATGCGCCCGATCAATCAGGGAAGCCCCCCAGTAGGTGAATGCGCGTGCGCCTTCGACAAAGCTTTTCTGGTCCATCAGACTGCGGCGGATATCAGGATGCACGATCAGCGGATCGGCAGGACCATCTGGGTTCTTGGCGCCTGTTACATCGCGGCCTTGCAGGCGGTCGTTGGCGTAGGCCACAGCATTCTGATACGCGCTTTCGGCTTGAGCGTAGCCTTGCAGGCCCACACCCAGCCGCGCTTCGTTCATCATTGTGAACATGGCGCGCATGCCTTTGTGTTCTTCGCCGACGAGGTAGCCTGTGGCGTCGTCGTAGTTCATCACGCAAGTCGCGTTGCCATGGATGCCCATCTTTTCCTCGACCTTGCCACAGGCAACACCGTTGCGCGCGCCCAATGACCCATCATCGTTGACCAGAAACTTCGGCACGATGAAAAGGGAAACACCCTTGATACCGTCAGGGCCATCGGGGATCTTGGCAAGGACAAGATGGATGATGTTGTCGGCCATGTCGTGCTCACCCGCCGAGATAAAGATCTTCTGGCCGGAAATCTTGTAAGACCCGTCATCGTTTGGCACGGCCTTGGTCCGCATCAGGCCCAGATCGGTGCCGCAGTGCGGCTCGGTCAGGTTCATCGTCCCGGTCCATTCGCAGGAGACCATCTTGGGCAGGTATTTCTGCTTTTGCGCGTCCGATCCATGCGCGTGGATCGCGGAATAGGCGCCGTGGGTCAGGCCCTGATACATGTTGAAAGCCATGTTCGCAGAGACAAAGGTTTCCTGTGCGGCGGTGTGCATGACGTAGGGCAAACCCTGGCCGCCATAATCGGGATCGCAATCCATTGCGGTCCAGCCGCCCGCCTTCATCTGCGCGAAAGCGTCCTTGAATCCTGTCGGTGTGCGCACCACACCGTTTTCCATTACGCAGCCTTCGACATCACCGACCACGTTGAGCGGATGCAAGACATCAGAGGCCACCTTGCCCGCTTCATCCACGACGGCACCCGTAAAGTCCCGGTCAAGGTCCTCGAAGCCGGGAATCTCCTGTTCGCTGACCTTCAGCAGGTCGTGCAGCACAAACTGGATGTCCTTTGTAGGTGCGTTGTAGATCGGCATCAGGTGTCTCTCCGTTTCGTCGTGTTGGATCGCTGCGGCCAGTGGTCAGGCAGCAGCGGTTTTTTCTTTGGATAGTTTGGACAGCTTCTTAGCGCCCCAAACCATTTGCGCTTTCAACTCGCCAATTGCTTCTTCCAACTCGGCTTTTTGAGCCTCCATGTCGGCAAGATGCTTTTCAGCAAGAACATAGGTTTTCGAAAGCTGGGCCTCTTGCCCGTCGTTCATGTGATAAAGGTCCAGCAACTGGCGAATTTCTTCGAGGCTGAAACCAAAGCGCTTGCCGCGCAGGATCAGCTTGAGCCGGGCCCGGTCGCGTTTTGTGAAAAGGCGCTTTTGGCCTTCACGAATGGGGAACAGCAGTTCTTTGGCTTCGTAAAAGCGAAGTGTGCGTGGTGTCACATCAAATGCGTCACACATCTGCCGAATGTTCAGTGTCTCGGTTGTCATCGTCTCTTTCCTGTCGTGCGCGGTTCTCGATGGTACGCACTTGTAAGGGATATAGTGTCCATACAAGCAAAGTTGACGCGCACGTAAACGTAACGTGACGTCACGGGGAAGTTGACGAAAGGTAAGCAAAGGGAACAGCGGGTCCCGCGCAACAAAGCAACTCGGCAGGAAAGGATTGCCTTTGCACTTTTCAAAGCGCTTTGAGGAATTGGCAGGCATTTACATGAGGGGCTCTTCATGCGTTGCCACTGTCGCAGAATGCGGCATGAATGACGTGATCGCGGGGGGGTGGCCTTTAACCAAGCGTCTCCACGGTCGTGTCCCGAAGACTCTGCAATTCCGCAATCGTTTCTTCAAGCTGCCGTTTTTGCTCGGCCAGTTCGATCAACTGCCCGTCGGCAAGGGCGATCCATTCGTGCATCTGCGCTTGGGTGCCTTCTTTTTCATAGATCAGCAGCCACTGCCGAATATCTTCAAGAGAAAACCCAAACCGTCGGCCGCGCAGGATCAATGTCATGCGGGCCAGTTCCTTGGCCCCGTAAAATCGCGAGCGGCCCTCTTTCTCAGGGTGCAGCAATTCGATGTATTCGTAATAGCGCAACGTGCGCGGCGTTACGTCGAATTTCGCGCACATCTCTTTGAACGACAGGCGGATGTCCGACATCTTTTTCTCCCTTGGTGCAATCGTAGCGCCAACACCCAATTGGGGCAACCGACACTATTGCGCCCGATGTTGATGAAGGTGGTCAATTCCGTGGAAGACCGCTACCCAAATGCAAGACGAAACAGGAGCGCAAATGTCTGACACGCAAAACACCCGCCGCGAATTGCTGGCCCGCAAGTTTGTAGAGGCGATCCCGCATGCGCAGGCCCTTGGCATGGCGTTGACCGAAATACAGGACGGCAAAGCGGTCATCGCTATGGACTATGACCTGCGCTTTGTTGGTGATCCTGAAACGGGTGTGATCCATGGTGGGGCAGTCTCCGCCCTGATGGACACCTGTGCTGGGGCCGCCGTGATGTCGCATCCGGCCGCTGCGGTGAGCACTGCAACGCTGGATTTGCGCATTGACTATATGCGCCCGGCCAAGCCCGGAGACCGCATTATCGCAACCGCAGAGTGCTATCACGTTACCCGCTCGGTTGCCTTTGTCCGGGCCACTGCCGTGGATGCAGACCCGTCCCGGCCTGTGGCGGCGGCAACCGGTGCCTTTATGATTGAAAGGGCCAAGCTGTGAGCCGCCGCCCCGAACCTGTGCAGGTGGTCAAGCAACGTCGTGACGCCACATTGCAAAAGCTTGTGGCCGGCGTGCCTTACATGCAGTTTTTGGGTATCAAGATTGACAGACGCGGGGATGAGCTGACTGCGGTGCTGCCTTACGATGACAAGCTGATCGGCAACCCCATGTTGCCCGCCTTGCATGGTGGCGCAACGGCCGCTTTTCTGGAAGTGACCGCGATTGTCGAACTGAGTTGGGCGATGATCTGGGAAGATATGGAAGCGGGCCGCGTCGATGAGAACACGCCGCTGATCCAGCTACCCAAGACCATCGACTTTACCGTAGATTATCTGCGCTCGGGCCTGCCCCGTGACGCTTATGCGCGGGCGCAGGTGAACCGGTCGGGGCGGCGCTATGCCTCAGTCCATGTGGAAACCTGGCAAGACAACCGCAGCCGCCTTTTTGCGGCAGCGACCGGGCATTTTCTGATGCCGCAACGCGATGGCTGAGAGCCTGACCCATCGCCGGGTTCTGGCGATTGCGCTGCCGATTGTGCTGTCCAACGCCACGGTCCCGATCCTTGGCGCGGTCGACACCGGCGTAGTGGGCCAGCTTGGTGAGGCCGCCCCGATTGGCGCTGTTGGCATTGGTGCAATCATCCTGTCTGCGGTCTATTGGATCTTTGGCTTCCTGCGCATGGGCACAACAGGGCTGACATCACAAGCCAGCGGGGCAGGAAATGCCGATGAAGTTGACGCGCTGCTGTCGCGGGCGCTGCTGATCGGCCTGTCTGCCGGCCTGGTGATGATTGCAGCGCAGGTTGCGATCTTTCAAGGCGCATTCTGGGTCTCGCCCGCCAGTGCCGCTGTTGAGGCATTGGCGCGCGACTATATGACCATCCGCATCTGGTCCGCCCCGGCGACGATCGCACTTTATGGCATCACGGGCTGGCTGATCGCACAAGAAAGGACGCGGGCGGTGCTGGTCATTCAGGTGGGCATGAACGGGGCCAATATCGTGCTCAGCTATGTTTTGGGGCTTGAGCTTGGTTGGGGTGTCGAAGGGGTGGCCTGGGCAACTTTCATCGCTGAATGGGGTGGATTGGCGCTGGGACTGTGGTTTTGCCGTGGGGTGTTTGCGCGCCTGGCCTGGAAATCGGTGGCGCGTGTGTTTGATGTCGCGCGCCTGCGGCATATGGCGCTGGTCAATAGCGACATCCTGATCCGGTCCGTCCTGTTGCAGGCGATCTTCGTCAGCTTCCTGTTTTTCGGGGCGGGCTTTGGCGATATCCAACTGGCTGCAAACCAAATCCTGATGCAGTTCCTGCAAGTGACCGCCTACGCTCTGGATGGGTTTGCCTTTTCAGCCGAGGCGCTGGTCGGGCAGGCGCTGGGTGCGCGGGCCCGGGCGGCATTGCGGCGCAGCGCGATCCTGAGCAGTTTCTGGGGTGGAATTGTCTGCGCTGTCCTCGCGGTCAATTTTGGGATCTTTGGCGGCGCAATCATTGATATCATGACAACCGCGCCAGAGGTCCGCGTGGTAGCGCGCATCTATCTGCCTTATATGGTGGCGGCACCGATTGTCGGTGTGGCGGCATGGATGCTGGATGGTATCTTTATCGGAGCCACGCGCACCAGGGACATGCGCAACATGATGGTGATCTCGGCTGTGATCTATTTCGTTACGGTCGTTCCGCTGATGGCAGCGTTTCAGAACCACGGGCTTTGGATCGGGCTGCTGTTGAATTTCGTGGTGCGTGGGGTGACGCTTGGCTGGAAATATCCTGCGCTGGAGGCGGAAGTGGATAGTCCCGCCTCAGGTCCAGTCAGCGCGGCCTGATCCGACCGCATCAGCGACATTGGCGAAACCGTCGCGCGCGAGCCGTTGATCAAGACCCCGTGCGATCTCTCCAGCCAGTGAAATGCCCCCATAGACCAATGCAGTATAAAGCTGCACCGCCGAGGCGCCCGCACGGATTTTCTGGTAAGCTTGGTCTGCACTTCCAACGCCCCCAACGCCGATGATCGGAAGGGAGATGTGCCCGGAAAGCTGTGCCAGAACCCGCGTGGATTTTTCAAAGAGCGGTTGACCAGACAGCCCGCCCGCCTCGGTCCGGTGCGGCCCATGCAGGCCGTCGCGGTCCAGGGTGGTGTTGGTGGCGATGATGGCGTCAATGCCGGACGCATTGGCGACCTCGGCCACCTCTGCGATCTCGTCCGCCGTCAGATCGGGCGCGATTTTCAGGAAAACCGCGATCGGTGTGGCGCAAGTGGCGCGCGCATCCATCACGCCCGAAAGCAAGGCGGCAAGAGCAGCTTTGCCCTGCAGGTCCCGCAGCTTTTCGGTGTTGGGCGAAGAGACATTGACGGTGACGAAATCAACGAAAGGGCCGCAACGCGAAAGCACTGTGGCAAAATCCGCCGCCCTGTCGGCGCTGTCCTTGTTGGCACCAAGGTTCAATCCGATCACCGCCCCTTTGGGACGCGCGGCGAGGCGGGCTGCAATGGTATCCATGCCATCGTTGTTGAACCCGAACCGGTTGATTGCCGCGTGATCCTCGGTCAGGCGAAACAGCCGCGGACTGGGGTTGCCGGGCTGAGGGCGCGGGGTTGCCGCGCCGACCTCAAGAAAACCAAAGCCGGTTCTTGCAAGGGCGTTGAGCGCGGTCGCATTCTTGTCAAAACCGGCCGCAAGGCCGACAGGGTTCGGTATTTTGATACCAGCGATTTGCGTCTTTAACCGATCCGACGTCACCGGGCCCGAGCGCGGACCCAATCCCATGTTCAGCGCCTTGAGCGCCAAGCCATGCGCCCGTTCCGGATCAACCCGGCGCAGTGCTGCGAGGCCGATGTGTTCAAGCGCCCTCATGCCAGATCAGGGAATTGATGGAACCCGTCTTGCAGGGGCAGTGGTTTGCTCCAAAGGACGTCATTCATCTTCAGCTTGCGGTGAAGATGCGGGAACAAAACACCCGCGCGTGCAGGTTCCCATTTCAACAGCTCCAGCCCGTCGGCCTCGACCGCGAGCAGGACCAATCCCGCAACCCCGGCAAAGTATTTCGCCGCTGTCTCGGCGACCGTCTCGGCGGTAGAGAAATGGATATAGCCGTCGACCAGATCAATCGGCGCGCCTTCGGTCTCGCCTTTGGTCTGCAAGATGGCCCATTCTTCGGCCCGGAATATTTTGTAGATCAGCATGGGCGTGTCATGGCCTTTGCGCATCTGATGGTCAAGCATCCTGAAGCGAACCGTTGACGTAAGGGCCGCTTGCGCTTGCAGTGATTAAATTTGACTCTGGCAAATCGCCTCGCCAAGCTGAACCCATTCCAAACTTTGGGGGACTTGATCCGATGAATTCACGTATAATGATAACAACCTGTGCGCTGGCTGTGACGGCTGGCATGGCGGCGGCTGACTACTCGTTGACCATTCTGCACACCAACGACTTTCACGCCCGGTTTGAGCCGATCAGCCGTTTTGACAGCGGCTGTTCTGCCGAGGACAATGACGAGGGCAAATGCTTTGGCGGGACCGCTCGCCTGGCTACGGCGGTGACCGAAGCGCGTGCGCGCACGAACAACTCTATCCTTCTAGACGGCGGCGACCAGTTTCAGGGGTCACTGTTTTATACCTACTACAAAGGTGCTGCCGCGGCTGAGTTCATGAACCAGCTTGGCTATGATGGCATGACCGTGGGCAATCACGAATTCGACGATGGGCCTGAGGTTCTCAAGGGCTTTATGGATTCAGTGCAGTTTCCTGTGCTGATGTCCAATGCGGATGTCTCGGGCGAGCCGCTGCTGGCCGGTGCGCTGCAAAAATCCACCGTGATCGAGCGTGGTGGAGAAAAGATCGGCCTGATCGGCCTGACGCCTGAAAACACCGACGAGCTGGCAAGCCCCGGCCCGAATGTGAATTTCTCGGATCCTGCCGCAGCCGTGCAGGCCGAGGTCGATAAGCTGACCGCGATGGGCGTGAACAAGATTATCGTGATGTCTCATTCCGGCTATGTCGTGGATATGGAGGTCGCTGCCAACACAACCGGCGTTGACGTGATTGTCGGCGGTCACAGCCACACGCTCTTGGGTGAGGATGAGAATGCCGAAGGGCCATATCCGACCATGGTGGGAACCACCGCCGTCGTGCAGGCCCGGTCTTACGGCAAATACCTGGGTGAGTTGAATGTGACGTTCGACGACAACGGCGTGATTACCGAAGCGGTTGGCGCGCCGGTCCTGATAGACGCTTCTGTGGTCGAGGATGACGCCACAAAGGCCCGGGTGACAGAGCTTGCGGTGCCTCTTGATGAAATCCGTCAGCGGGTTGTCGCAGAGGCCGCCACAGCGATTGACGGGGATCGTTCCGTCTGCCGTGCGATGGAATGTTCAATGGGCAATCTCATTGCAGACGCAATGCTGGACCGTGTTGAAGATCAGGGCATCCAGATCGCTTTCCAGAACTCGGGTGGTATTCGTGCCTCGATCGATGCAGGCGAGGTGACGATGGGCGAAGTGCTGACAGTGCTGCCGTTCCAGAACACTCTGTCTACATTTCAGGTCACCGGTGCGACAATGATTGCCGCACTTGAGAACGGTGCCAGCCAGCTTGAAGAAGGCTCTGGCCGTTTTCCACAGGTGTCGGGCATGTCATTCACGGTTGATCAGAGCCAAGAGCCAGGTGCGCGCGTGAGCGACATTATGGTTGGCGGCGCGCCCATTGATCCAGACGCTGTATACGGTGTTGTCTCCAACAACTTTGTCCGCAACGGCGGCGACGGGTACAGCATGTTCGTAGATGCCATGAATGCCTATGACTATGGGCCCGATCTGGCCGATGTGACCGCCGAATTCATCGCGGCAAACGCGCCTTACCAGCCATTCACGGATGGCCGCATTACCATGAAGTAAGCCTGATCAAACTGGTCAGCAAAGCGCGCTGCGGACATTCCGTGGCGCGTTTCGCGTTTTGAAGGGGTGTCTATTGGACGTCTGTGCTCTGATCATTTGCAGGTGGATGGCAAAGGGGTCAAATACGAGGCCCATCAACAGACCGCACTTGCGTCGCCGCTTATCCGTCGCATAATCATATCAAGCAGGTACGCTTGCCTCTTTTCGTCAGGGTCGCCAGCTTGTCCAACGCGCCTGATGACGGACGCTCTTGCGGCCTTTCACATGGACTGGCGCGCGAATCAGCGGCAATTACGATGGCAGGGAGGAAGACTTATGCCAGATCTAACCCTGCCGACCGTCCCAATCGACGGACAGAAACCGGGAACCAGCGGCCTTCGTCGGAAAACAGCGGTATTCAGAAGGCCACAGTTTCTGGAGAATTATGTCCAGTCGATCTTTGACGGAATCGGCGGGATCGCCGGCAAGACGCTTGTCGTCGGTGGCGATGGCCGGTTTTTCAATAATCAGGCAATCCAGACCATCCTGCGTATGGCGTCAGCCAACGGTGCAGCCAAATGCATTCTGGGACAAGACGGCATCCTGTCGACCCCGGCGGCCTCTCATCTGATCCGGCTACGCAAGGCAGATGGCGGGCTGATCCTGTCGGCAAGCCATAATCCGGGTGGACCGGATGCGGACTTTGGCCTGAAGTACAATGGCCGCAATGGCGGACCGGCTTCAGAGGCTGTGACGGACAGGATTTACCAGCGGACCAGGACGCTCGATCATTATCGCATTTGTACTGCCAGTGATCTTGATCTGGGGGCGATTGGCCATCAGGTGCTGGACGGCATGGCAGTCGAGATCGTCGATCCCGTCGCTGACTATGCCGATCTGATGCAGACGATCGTTGATTTCGACAAAATCCGCGCATTGTTCGCGGGAGGTTTCACCATGTGCTTTGATGCGATGCACGCGGTCACAGGCCCCTATGCCCATGCGATCCTAGAAGGCATGTTGGGCGCGCCGGTGGGGACCGTGATAAATGGCACACCGAGCCCTGACTTTGGCAAAGGCCACCCTGACCCCAACCCGATTTGGGCCAAACCGCTGATGGACAGGATGTACGCCCCCGATGCCCCTGATTTTGGTGCGGCTTCCGATGGCGACGGGGACCGCAATATGATTGTGGGGCGCGGGGCCTATGTGACGCCTTCGGATAGTTTGGCGCTCTTGACGGCACAGGCCCATTTGGCCCCCGCCTACCGTGGTGGTCTGGCGGGTGTTGCAAGGTCCATGCCGACCTCGCGCGCGGTGGATCGTGTGGCCAAGAGCCTTGGCATCGCGTGCTATGAGACGCCAACGGGCTGGAAGTTTTTCGGCAGTTTGCTGGACGCTGGCAAGGTCACGCTTTGCGGCGAGGAAAGCGCTGGCACCGGCTCTGACCATCTGCGCGAAAAAGATGGGCTTTGGGCCGTCCTTTTATGGCTGAACATTCTGGCGGAAACAGGGAAGTCTGTAACAGTATTGATGGCTGATTTATGGGCCGCGCATGGGCGCTGCTATTATGCACGGCTGGACTATGAGGATGTGGAGAGTGCCAAGGCAGAGGCCACGATTGATCGCCTGCGTGCGAAGCTTCCCATGCTCGCCGGTGCCAAGGTCGGCGCATTGACAGTCGAGATGGCGGATGAGTTTGCCTATCTTGATCCGGTGGATGGATCAAAATCTGCGGGGCAAGGCATTCGCATCGCCTTTGAAGGCGGCGCGCGTGCGGTGTTACGCCTGTCGGGCACCGGGACGCAAGGGGCGACGATCCGGCTTTATCTTGAGCAGTTGGAAACCGATCCTGACTGCCTGCAATGCGACCCGGAGAAGATGCTGACCGATGTGCGCGAAGCGGCGCTGGCTCTTTCTGACCTGCACGCAATCACCGGGCGGGATGCACCCGACGTGATTACCTAAGCGCGATCGGCACCTGCGCGCCGTGAGACAGATAGGCAAAGCCGTTTCCGTCCAAAATCAGCGTATCATCCGACAGGTGAACCGCCTCGCCCAACGCAACCTTGGCCGGTGCTGTCAGTGGCACTGACTGCTGCGCCGTCGAAAGGTTAAAAATGCAGGTCAGTGTTTGAGCATCCACGCATCGGGTGAAAGCCAGCAATGGTTCGGGCAGCGAGATGAAGGTTGTCTTGCCACGCGACAACGCAGGACTGTCCTTGCGATAAGCGATCATCCTTTTGTAATAGGCCAAAATACCATCCGGGCCTTGTTGGTCCACCGCCTTGGCCGCCTGCGGCGCTTTCACGGGCAACCATGGCGTGCCGGTCGAAAACCCGGCGTTTTGCGCATTCTTTTCCCAGACCATCGGCGTGCGGCATCCGTCGCGCCCTTTGACCGCGGGCCAAAAGCGGACCGCAGGCGGATCGGTCAGTTCCTCGAACACCAGTTCCGTCTCGGTCTGGCCCAGTTCCTCGCCCTGATAGATGCCGATAGTGCCTTCGAATGACATCAGCATGGCGCAGGCAAGCCGGGCGATGCTGTCCTCTGATACCGCATGATCTGCCCAGCGTGTGACCTGACGCGGGACGTCATGGTTGCTGAACGACCAGTAGGGGTGGCCGTCAGGCGCACCGGATTGGAACCCTTCGATGCAATCGCGAAAGTGTTCGGCCTTGAAATCCGTGCCCAGCATCGCAAAGCTATAGGCCATATGCAGACGATCCGCGCCAGCGGTGTATTCGCCCATAATCTCGATCGCGCGGCGCCCCGTCTCGCCGACTTCGCCGACCATCGCAATGTTCGTGTACTGGTCGGTCAGGGCGCGCAGTCGTTCCAGAAAGCGCAGGTTTTCTGGCCGCGTTTTGTTATAGATGTTGTCCTGCATCCTGTAGGGATCGGTCACGATGCCCAGCGGCCTGGCTTGTGCCGGCGGGTTCGAGCGCAGCTGCTGGTCGTGAAAATAGTAATTCACCGTATCAAGGCGGAACCCGTCAAGGCCGCGATCCAGCCAGAATTTGCAGGTATCAAGGATAGCATCGACGACGGTGGGGTTGTGAAAATTCAGATCGGGCTGTGAGATCAGATAATTGTGCAGATAAAACTGCCCGCGCTGCGCGTCGAACTCCCACGCCGGGCCACCAAAATGGCTGTGCCAGTTTGTCGGCGGGGTTCCGTCGGGCTGCGGGTCTGCCCAGACGTACCAGTCAGCCTTGGCATTGTCGCGGCTTGCGCGGGATTGCTTGAACCAAGCGTGTTGATCGGACGTATGCGACAAGACCTGATCAACGATCACTTTCAGCCCGCGCGCATGGGCCTCGGCGATCAGCTCATCAAAGGTGGCCAGATCACCAAACAACGGGTCGACGGACAGATAGTCAGACACGTCATAGCCCATATCTGCCTGCGGTGACGTGAAGATGGGGGACAGCCAGATGCAATCCACCCCAAGATCCGCGATATAATCAAGACGCTGGATAATCCCCCTCAGATCGCCGACGCCATCCCCAGAGCTATCCTGGAAAGACCGCGGATAGACCTGATAAATCACAGCACTGCGCCACCATTCTTGCATGAATTGGCTCCTGCCTTTGGCAATCTTCAATACATCAGCCCTAGATCGAAAGGGATCAAAGGTAAACTGGCCCTCTTGGTCGCGACCTACTGCATCAATATCGGATAAAGCGACAGCACAAGCAGTGCGGCCATCAAGACGTTGAACGTCCGCAGGCGCCGCGCGGTTCCCAGCCAACGGCGTACCTGCACACCCGTCAAGGCCCAGACCGTCACCGACGGCAGGTTTACGGCTGCAAAGACCAGCGCAACCATAAGTGATCCGATCACGACCCCGCGGTCCTGCGGCGCGTAGGCACTGATGGCCGTGATCGCCATGAACCAGGCCTTTGGGTTGACCCACTGAAACGCTGCCGCCTGTAGGAAGGTGAAAGGCGTTCCTGTGACTTCTCGGGCTTCTGGCGGTACCGCATTTGCGATCTTCCATGCCAGCCACGTCATGTAGGCGGCACTCAGTACCTTCAGCACAACATTCACACTGGGATAGGTTTCAAACACCTGCAACAGGACGACTCCGACCATTGTTACCATAAAGGCGTGGCCCAGCGAGATGCCCAGCATATGTGGTATGGTCCGGGGCAGGCCATAGTTGGCGCCAGAGGCCATGAGCATCAGGTTATTGGGCCCCGGTGTGATGGAACTGGCAAAGGCAAAGCCGATCAGGGCGATGAGGATTTCAGAAGTCATCGCGCAACGATACGTGGGGACAGCGCGCTTTGATAGCCGCAGCGTCACTTGATTTGCAGGGTGGGTGAACCCCATGCAGCGCTTCTTCTGGGGTCTCAACAAAAAACGGCCATGCCCGGGAGGAGGTGGACATGACCGTTCTTATTGATCGGCGCTCACCTCTAAAGGGAGGAGGGAGGCAAGCGCGTCCTCGCTGACTTTGCTCGGGAGGAGGTGAGCGGGGTCAGCGGTATGATCGGTTCCAACCCGGGAGGAGGTGGGTCGGTTCCGAAACTGGTGTCATAAGGTGGCGGCACCCGGGAGGAGGTGGATGCCGCCCCTTAATTGCAGCCCCGCGCCTCGGGAGGAGGTGAAGCGATGGGCCTTGGTCCGAAGCTGCCTGAAGGGAGGAGGCGGCAGGTCCGAATTCTGCGATTACTTGCCGTAGGCCGCCTCATAGGCGATGCCTTTGATCATGCTGCGCGAAATGCCGAGATCGGCGAGGTCGCGTGACGACAGGCCTTCAAGCTCGGACAGGGTTGTCCGGAAAACTTTGCGCTTGGCTGCCTTGTCGGCAAGATGGGCACGGAACGCGGCAAAGCGCTCGGTCAGGGACGTACCGGTAAAAAATGTTTCTGTCAGGACGGTCATAATACTTCTCGAATTCCAGGTTGTGCTGCTATGGCTTCTGCCGTTTGGTTGTGTTCATCATCTATGATTATGCTGCGCCTGCACAATGATTTTCTCAGCAATGCTGCTATGCAGAAATTGCATAAGCACTACTGACCTACTGTCATCATACTGATACAAAAGCAGGCATCGGTGTCTTGACCCTTGTGCTTTGCCCAAAACGTGCCAGATGGTGGTGCAAAACTAGTCACTTAAAAAACCAGAGGTCCTGCCATGGCTGTCACCCGTGATGAAATTCTAGGCGCTTTGGCGCGACTCACCTTGCCCGGTGGCGATGATCTGGTGTCGCGCGACATGATCCGGGCGCTGAATATTGAGGGCGGCGCGGTCCGTTTCGTAATTGAAGCCGCCGATCCGGGCGAGGCGGCAAAGATGGATGGCGTGCGTCGTGCTGCCGAAGATATCGTGCGCCGCCTGCCGGGGGTGGAAAGCGCAACGGTTGTCCTGACCGCGCATGGCCCTGCACCGAAGCCCTCAGAGCCGCCATCGTTAAAGGTGGGCCGACACCCGACACCACAGGCAGGCCCTGCCAAAGTATCCGGCGTCGACCGCATTCTGGCGATTGCGTCGGGCAAGGGCGGTGTTGGAAAATCGACGGTCTCATCAAACCTTGCCGTGGCCTTGGCGCGCGAAGGGCGTCGCGTTGGTCTGCTTGATGCAGATATCTACGGCCCTTCCCAACCGCGTATGATGGGGGTGAACAAGCGCCCCGGCAGCCCGGACGGCAAGACGATCATTCCTTTGCAGGCGCACGGTGTGACGATGATGTCGATTGGCCTGATGATGGAGGAGGGGAAAGCCGTTGTCTGGCGCGGACCGATGTTGATGGGGGCCTTGCAACAGATGCTGGGGCAGGTGCAATGGGGCGAACTTGATGTGTTGATCGTCGATCTGCCGCCAGGCACAGGCGATGTGCAACTGACCCTATGTCAGAAAACAGAGCTCACCGGTGCTGTCATTGTCAGCACGCCGCAGGATGTCGCCTTGCTCGATGCGCGCAAGGCGCTGGACATGTTCAACGCGCTGCGGACGCCGGTGCTGGGGATGATCGAGAACATGTCCACATTCGTGTGTCCGACATGCGGAACCGAGTCCCATATCTTTGGCAAAGGTGGCGTGGCGGCAGAGGCTGAAAAGATTGGTGTGCCGTTCCTCGGTGCTTTGCCGATTGACCTTGCGACCCGGCTGGCCGGTGACAGTGGCACCCCGATTGCGGCGGGCGATGGGCCGATGGCCGAGGCTTACCGGGCGATCGCACGCCGTTTCATCGAAGGCGGCATAGCGTGATCGTGATCCGTGCAGCCGGGCCGGATGACTTTGACGGAATATGGCCTCTGTTGCGCGATGTCTTTCGGGCCGGCGATACCTATGCGGTTGCGTCCGATATCAGCAAGGAAGAAGCCCGCGCCTACTGGATGACGCAGGCCCGCGCAACCTATATTGCCCTAGGCGATGAGGGGATCGTCGGCACCTATTATATCAAGACCAATCAGCCGGGCGGTGGCGCGCATATCTGCAACTGTGGATACATCGTCAACCCGGCGGCGCGCGGGCAAGGGATTGCGGCAAAGCTCTGCGCCCATAGTCAGGATGAGGCGCGGCGGCTGGGTTATCGTGCCATGCAGTTCAACTTTGTTCTGGCCAGCAATGCAGGGGCTGTGCGTCTTTGGCAGCGGCTCGGGTTTGCGACCGTCGGCACAATCCCAGACGCCTATATGCATCCCGCGCTCGGCTTGGTTGATGCTTTTGTGATGTACCGCCGTCTCTGACAGTCTGGCTTTTGTGTCACAGTTTCGGGAATTCATGGAATCAGCCGGAAATTCGAATCACTTTTTGCACATCTTTGGGCTATTCCGGCCTAGATTTGCACCGATTGGCTTGGTGATCTGAAAAAATTGGGGCTGGGCACCAAAAGATGACGTGGCGGCCGAATTGCACTACATGTAGTAGGCCGTGGAATTCAGAGCCCTACAATTATTACCAAACTTGCCGAGTCAACCCAACATCTTGTTCTTGACCGGCCGTCAAAACACCATCTAGTACCATGAATTCCCAGAAAGTTGTTGCCTGGTGGAATGTGAGGTGGCACAACTGTCTCACGGTAATGACGGACAAGACTTTAAATGGGGCGAATTAAGAACCCCAACCGGCACAAAGCAGGTTTCATACAGGCTTCGCCATTACCAAAATGAGATCCGGCGCGTGAGCGAGCAGACATCCCCCCAGGTGGCACGCGCAGTCGGACTTCCCAGAGATGGGACGAGGCGGCGGATTGATCAGTGGCAGCAGATCAATCCGCCGTTCTCATATCCAGGGCAAATTTGCGGGGGGATAAAGTGATGAGGACCGAGGGACAGTGGTTCTGAGTTTTACAGGCGAACACACCCAAAAGGTGGACGGTAAGGGGCGCATGTCGATCCCCGCAGATTTTCGTCGTGTGCTCGAAGCTGGCGATCCTGAGTGGACCACGGGCCTGTCCCCGCGCATGTTCCTTCTTTATGGCGATCATCTGAAAACTCAGTTGCACGGCTATACGGTTGATGAATTCAACGCGGTGGTCGCGCAGATCAACGCGATGCCGCGCGGGTCTGCCGATAAGAAAAAACTGTCGCGTCTGATCGTTGGCCAGTCCATCAGGCTTGATGTCGATAAAGATGGCCGCACGGTCATGCCCATAAAGCAACGCCAGAAATTGGGGCTGACAGATGGCGAACTGACCTTCAGCGGGCTGGGCGACCATTTCGAAATCTGGAAGGCAGAGACGTTCGGCAAAGAGGTGGCAGAGGAACTCTCCGGCTGGCTTGCCGAACAGGAAGATGGGTATGATCCGCTCATCCTGCTGGATGGCTGACCGATGTCTGCTGCCGCCGAAACCTCACCCCATATTCCTGTCCTGATCAGACCGCTCATCGCAGCGGTCTCGCCTGTTTCAGGGGTCTGGCTGGATGGGACTTTCGGGAACGGCGGCTATACCCGCGAATTGCTTGCTGCCGGTGCGGACAAGGTGATCGGCGTGGACCGCGATCCGCTGGCGTTTGAGATGGCCGCAGGGTGGATCGGTGACTACGGTGACCGGATTGAAACAGTCGCGGGGGTTTTCTCGGAGCTTGACGCATACGGCAGCGATCTCGATGGCGTTGTGCTGGATCTTGGTGTCAGCTCGATGCAGCTTGACCTGCCCGAGCGCGGCTTTTCCTTCATGCGTGACGGGCCGCTGGATATGCGGATGTCGCAGGATGGGCCAGCAGCGGCGGACCTGTGCAATGCGGCGGATGAGGCCGAACTGGCAGATATCATCTATCTTTATGGCGAAGAGCGCGCCTCACGTCGGATCGCCAAGGCGATTGTCGCAGCACGTCCACTGACCACGACATTGCAGTTGGCAAAAATTGTCGAAGGGTGCCTGCCGCGTGCCAAACCGGGTCAATCACACCCTGCCACACGGACATTTCAGGCGCTGCGCATTGCGGTAAACAATGAATATGCCGAACTGGCCCAAGGGCTGATGGCCGCAGAACGCGCGCTGAAACCGGGCGGCAAACTGGCCGTCGTGACCTTCCATTCGGTCGAGGACCGCATGGTCAAACGGTTCCTTCAGGCGCGCTCGGGGAACACGGCGAATGCCAACCGCTTTGCGCCTGAAATCGCGCAGGTGACACCGGCTTGGCGGGTCGAGAAACGCAAGGCGATTGGCCCCGATGAGGTGGAACTGGCCGAAAACCCGCGGTCCCGATCGGCCAAGTTGCGCGTTGCAATCCGGACCGATGCACCTGCCGAGGCGATTGATCCGGCAAGTCTTGGCATGCCGATGAAAAAGAAAAAGAGGAGCCGATAGATGCGTGGCTTGTTTTATGTTCTGAGCGCACTGGCTGTCATTGGACTGGCGTTTTGGGCCTATCAGGAAAACTACAAAACCCAGACAGCCGTTGCCGAGGTGCGCAGCCTCTACCAGGACATCGGCGCCGCTCATGAGCGCCTTGGCATGTTGCGCGCTGAGTGGGCCTATCTGAACCGACCAGATCGTCTGACTGACCTCGCGGACCTGAATTTTGATCGTCTGGGCTTGCTCCCCTTGATGCCAGAGGCCTTTGGCGCGGTGGACCAGATCATTTATCCATTGCCCACGATCCTGCCGATCACGAACCCGATCGCGCTGACATTCGACGAACTCTCGCAGCGGGAGAATGACCTATGAGCCGCGCACCGCTGCGCCCATTGGCGCGTATCCTCAAGGCCCGCGCACGTGGCGAAAACCCTGATGTGATCGAGGCCGCAAACCGGGCCCGCCGGCATGAAGCGATGGCCGACAAGCAGCGACAGCGCGCCGAAGGGCGCCTGCTGGTACTGGGCCTTGCCTTCTTTTGCGCCTTTGCCTTGATCGGCCTGCGCATGGGGGCATTGGCCGCATCCATCCCCGAAGAGCCGCAAGCCTCGGCGGTGGGCAACCCCATTATCGGACAGCGCTCTGATATCGTGGACAGAAACGGGCGCATTCTGGCGACGAATTTGCAAACCAATTCGCTCTATGCCCACCCGCGCAACATGGTTGATCCGGCCAATGCTGCGAAAAAACTGGCAGAGATTTTCCCGGATTTGAAAGAAGAAGAGCTGTTGGCCCAATTCCAGAGCGAACGTCGCTTTCTTTGGGTGCGTCGCCAGATCAGCCCCGAACAGATGCAGGCGGTGCACGACATAGGCTCGCCGGGGTTACTGTTTGGACCGCGTGAAATGCGTCTTTACCCCAACGGTCCGATCGCCGCCCATATCCTGGGTGGCGCCAGCTATGGCCGCGAAGGCGTTGCAAGTGCCGAAGTCATCGGTGTCGCCGGTGTCGAGCGCGAATTTGACAGTTTCCTGCGCGATCCGGCCAATGAAGGCGCGCCGTTGGAACTCTCACTTGATCTGACCGTGCAGGCCGCTGCCGAACAGGTGCTGGCTGGTGGTATGTCCATCATGAACGCCAAAGGTGCGGCGTCGGTCCTGATGGACATTCGGACCGGCGAGATTATTTCGATGGTGTCTCTGCCGGACTTCGACCCCAACAACCGCCCCCGCGTGCTGACGACCGGCGACCAGTCGGACAGCCCGCTGTTTAACCGCGCGGTGCAAGGGGTTTACGAACTGGGCTCTGTCTTCAAGATCTTCGCAATTGCGCAGGCGATGGAACTGGGTCTTGTGGGCGAGGACACGATGATCGACACCAAAGGTCCGCTCAGCTGGGGGCCGTTCCGAATTCGTGACTTCAGGAACTACGGGCCGGAGCTGAGCACAACGGATGTGATCGTCAAATCTTCCAACATCGGCACAGCGCGCATCGCGATGCAGATCGGTGCCGAGCGGCAGAAGGCGTTTCTGGATTCACTTGGTTTCCTGGCGCCGACACCGCTTGAAATGATCGAGGCACCCACGGGCCGCCCGCTTTGGCCTGACAATTGGTCCGAGATTTCGACCATGACGATCTCTTATGGTCATGGTTTGTCGTCCTCTCCGGTGCATCTGGCAGCCGGCTATGCGTCACTCTTGAACGGAGGCACACGGGTTGAACCGACACTGCTGCGCCAGACATCCATTCAGCAAGGCCCGCGGGTCGTGAGCGAAGAAGTCAGTGCTCAGGCCCGCAATATGCTGCGTCAGGTTGTGGTGCGAGGGACCGCATCTTTTGGTGAGGTACCCGGATATGCGGTCGGCGGCAAAACCGGTACGGCGGACAAGCCGCGCCTGAACGGCGGCGGCTATTATGAGGACAAGGTGATTTCGACCTTTGCTTCGGTATTCCCCGCCAATGATCCGCAGTATGTTTTGATTGTGACTTTGGATGAACCATCAGAGAACTCAGGTGACGAACCGCGCCGCACTGCGGGTTGGACCGCGGTGCCCATCGCGGCAGAAATGATACGCCGCATTGCACCGCTTTTGGGGCTGCGCCCGCAAGTGGACACGCCTCAGCAGGTCGGTGTAACACTAACCTCGAATTAGGCGAGGGCAGGCAATGAAATCTCTGGCGGAACTGGGGCTGACGGCATGGGGCGGGCGCGAGGCGCAGATCACCGGCTTGGCCGTGGACAGCCGTGATGTAAAGCCGGGTATCTTGTTTGCGGCGTTGCCGGGCGCGCGGGTGCATGGGGGCGAATTCATCCAATATGCCCTTCGGATGCAGGCTGGCGCGATCCTGACGGACGCCAAGGGGGCCGAAATTGCCGCGGGCGCGTTGGCGGGCTCTGATGTGGCTGTGATCGTGGCACAAGACCCCAGACAGGCGCTGGCGCAGACGGCCTCGCTCTGGTTCGGGGCGCATCCTGCGACGGTTGTTGCGGTCACCGGCACGAACGGCAAAACATCCGTCACCACCTTCTGCCGTCAAATCTGGGAAGAGCTCGATCTGCCCGGCGTGAACCTTGGCACCACAGGTGTGGAAGGCGCGTGGAACCACCCGCTCAAACACACTACGCCAGAGCCGATTACCTTGCACCGTGTCTTGGCAGAGGCCGCGCAAAACGGGATCACGCATGTGGCGATGGAAGCCTCCTCGCACGGGCTGGACCAGCGGCGTCTGGATGGTGTGATCCTCGCCG
>Ga0316208_1001284_pt1 | contig 24379 bp, 21 predicted proteins | sample 3monopyrite_MG_FD_204944 | JGI IMG/M metagenome (GOLD analysis project Ga0316208, IMG submission 204944) | Microbial mat bacterial communities from mineral coupon in-situ incubated in ocean water Damariscotta River, Maine, United States -... | ecosystem: Environmental > Aquatic > Marine >... | reverse complement strand
TTATTGGAGTATTTGCCACTATAAATGTATGGAGTGTTAATGGGATGGGAAAAATTGAAGATTTAATGGTATATACCAAATTAGTGATTTTAACTATTATCTCATTTGTCTTAATGCAACATGGTACAACTGATTTTTCAACTTTTATTGATAATATTGGTAAAGAAGCCGAACATTCAACGGCTTTGTCTATTATGATTGTAGCCTCATTAACGTTTGTTGCTTATGAAGGATTTCAATTGGTTGTAAATGCAGTAAATGAAATGCAGAATCCTGAAAAAATATTCCTAGAGCAATTTATAGTGCAATAGTACTCGCTGTTTTAATTTATGTTGTAATTGCATTGGGAGCACTTTTTGCTATACCTACTGAAGAGATTATTAAAAATAAAGAATATGATTAGCAGCTGGTGCTGGTGACATTTTGGGTAGCTTAGGAACAAATTTGGTGATTATAGGTGCTTTATTAGCTTCAAGTAGTGCTATTAGCGGAACTGTATTTGGTTCTTCTCGACAGATGGCAGTTATTGCTTCAGATGGTTATTTCCCTAAATGGTTGTCAATTCGAAAAAATAATGGCCCTCATAATGCCATAATTTCAAGGGCTGTAATGGCAAGTGTACTCATTATAATTGGAGGTTTGGAGTTAATTCTAGAATTTGGAAGTATCACTTTTTTGTTTGTGTCTCTATTAATGGCAATTGCAAATTTTAAAATTCGTAAACAAACAAATTCTTCAACTTTATTAACTTTATTATCCATTATAGGTTTGTCAGTTGGCGGAGGATTAATTTTATATTATGAATTAACCAATAAATGGGAGCAAATGCTCGCTATTCTTGTCCTATATATGTTTTTAGCATTTGGGGCATGGATTTTTTCAAAAAATAATAATAAGATAAATTCATAAATTTGATTTATTAATCATCTAGCACCAAAAATTGAACTTCCAATTCTTACAATAGTACTACCTTCTTCAATAGCCAATTGGTAATCTCCACTCATACCCATTGAAATCTCCTTAAAGTAGTTGGCAAATTTAAATTGATTTGATTTTAAAATTTCAAAATAATTTTTTAGAGTAGAAAATTCGAATTTAATTTGATTTTTATCATCTGTAAATGTCGCCATTCCCATAACACCAACAATTCTAATATTTTTTAAGTTATAAAAATCAGGACTATCAATTAAAAATTCGGCATCTTCATATTTAAAACCAAATTTGGAATCTTCTTTAGCAATATGAAACTGTAATAAAACATCAATTATTCTGTTGTTTTTTAGTGCTTGCTTATTTATTTCTTTTAACAATTTTAAACTATCAACAGCATGAATCAAGTGTACAAATGGGGCTATAAACTTAACCTTGTTGGTTTGCAAATGTCCAATAAAATGCCACTTTATATCTTGTGGTAATGATTCAAATTTATCCACTAAATCTTGTACTTTATTTTCTCCAAAATGACGTTGATTTTCAGAATAAGCTTCCTCAATCATGTCGTTTGGTTTCGTTTTAGAAACCGCCACTAAAGTCACATCAGTTGGAATTGTAGATTTTATACGTTTCAAATTTTCTGAAATACTCATTTGCTAATCATTTAAAGGGTAAATTGTTAGGCCGCTTCTGAGTTTTGGTTCAATCCAAGTTGATTTAGGAGGCATAATTAAACCGGCATCAGCAACGTCTTTTAGTTGTTTTGCAGAAACGGGATATAAACCAAATCCGAGTTTAAACTTACCAGAATCAACACTACTTTTTATACCATCTAAACCTTTATTTCCGCTAACAAAATCAATTCTTTTATCTGTTTTTAAAGATTTTACACCTAAAATTGGTTTTAATAAAAATTGACTTAAAATATGTGTGTCTAAACTTTCAACAGGGTTGTCTCTGTTAATAATGTGTTCTTTGGCTTGTAAATTATACCAAATGTCATCAATGTACATTAAAATATTGTGTAAACCTCTTGAATATATGTCATTATTGGGTAATTGAGTAATAATAAATGAATCTTCTATGGCATTAATTAATTCAGCTTTAGACATGTCATTTAAGTCTCTTACTAACCGATTATAATCCATGATACACATACGTTCAGATGAAATAAAATAGGCTAAGAAATGAGCTTTTAAATCTGTTTTGTTTTCAGAATCATTATAAAACCTTGAAGAAGAGGCTGACCTGTGATGACCATCAGCAATGTAAATATCATTAATTTCATCATAATTTGTTTGAATTTCTTCAATTATTTTGGCGTCTGTTATTACCCATAATTCATGTTTAGCCTTATCAGTAGTTGTAAATTCGTATTCAGGTCGGTCAAAAGTGTTTTTAACTAATAATTGATCTAATTTTTCACGATTGTCATGAAATAGCAATACTGGTTCAGCATTAAATTCTACAACCTTTAAATAATTACTGAAGGTTGCCTCCCTTTCAGTTAAAGTTTGTTCGTGTTTTTTTATTTTTCCAGTATTATATTCTTCAATTGATGCACCACCAATTACACCTAAATATTCATGTTCAGGGGTTGTTTTTTTATAAATATAAAGTGACGGACGTTCTTCATGAATAAAAATCCCTTCTCGCTCAAATTCTTCAAATTTATTACGTACTTTTTGAAAACGTTCAGGGGAATTAGGCTCGGTTTTATCTTCTTCTTGAAATTCAGGATTAATAATGTGTATAAAGCTATATGGATTTCCTTTTAATTTGGCATCTAACATTAATTGAGAATAAGCATAATAAGGTCTTGAAGTTACCAATTGAGCTTTATCTCTTGTCGGTCTAATTGCTTTAAAAGGAATGATTTTTGCCATTGTTTTAACTTTTGATGCGAATTTATGAAATAATAATTGACCTTATTAATGCTTTTAAAGAAAAAATTTATAAATTTGAAGAACAACAACAACCACTTTATGAGTTTTACTAAAAAAGACGAAAACAATTTTACAATAATAACTTCAAATGTAGAAAAATTAGATGCTTCAAATGCTTCTGAATTAAAAGCAGAAATTGTTATGATTAATAAAAATTCTGTTAACAATATGATTATCGACTTAAGCCAAACCAAATATTGTGATTCTTCAGGTTTAAGTGCCATATTAATTGGGAATCGATTGTGTAAGGATTCAAGTGGAAAAATGGTTGTTTGTGGATTACAACCAAATGTTGCAAAATTGATTCAAATATCTCAGTTAGACAAAGTATTTACCATTACTGATGATTTAGAATCTGCAAAAACAAAAATTTAAAATTTAATTTGATATTTTTTAACAAAGCTTTCTCTTTTGAGAGGGCTTTTTTTTGATAAAAATATGAATCAAACACACATAAATAGTTTCAAATCCATAGTTGGAGAATCAAATGTTATAACATCTAAAGAAAATAGTCAACAGTATGCACATGATGAAACAGAAGATTTAGTGTTTTATCCTTCTATTGTGTTGAAACCTGAAGACACAAGTCAAGTGTCTCAAATCATGGTGTATTGTGATGAAAATGAGATTAATATCACCCCTCAAGGAGCTAGAACTGGGTTGAGTGGGGGCGCATTGCCTATCCAAAATTCAGTGGCATTGTCAATGGAAAAATTTAATCGTATAATCAAAATTGATGAACAAAATTTACAATTGGTGGTTGAACCAGCAGTTATTGTTCAAACATTACAAGAAGCTGTTGCTGAAAAAGGATTATTTTATCCTCCTGATCCAGCAAGTAAAGGGAGTTGTTTTATTGGTGGCAATTTAGCTGAAAATTCAGGAGGTCCTAAAGCTGTTAAATATGGCGTTACTGCTGATTATGTTTTAAATTTAGAAGTGGTGTTACCAAACGGAAATGTAATTTGGACGGGAGCAAATACATTAAAAAATTCAACAGGTTATAATTTAACACAGCTTATGGTTGGGTCTGAAGGAACTTTGGGGATTATAACAAAAGCCGTTTTAAGATTGATTCCCATGCCAAAATTTGATATGCTTATGTTGGTGCCTTTTCAGTCGGCTGAAAAAGCTTGTGAGGCTGTTTCAGCTATTTTTAAAGCAGGAATTACACCAAGTGGAATGGAATTTATGGAGCGTGATGCTTTAATTTGGACAGCCCAATTTATTAATGACGATACGATTCGTATCCCGGATGAAGTTCAAGCACATTTATTGATTGAGGTGGACGGTAATAATCAAAATGTTTTAATGCAAGACTGCGAAACTATAATGAATGTTGTTGAGCAATTCGATTGCGGAGACATTTTATTTGCCGATTCTCAAGCTCAAAAAGACAAGTTGTGGGAATTGAGGCGCAAAGTAGGGGAAGCAGTTAAATCACAGTCTGTTTATAAAGAGGAGGATACGGTTGTGCCAAGATATGAACTGCCAAAATTATTAAAAGGCGTAAAGAAAATTGGAGATAAATATGGTTTTAAATCAGTGTGTTATGGTCATGCAGGAGATGGAAATTTACATATTAATATTATTAAAGGAGATTTAAGTGATGATAAATGGAACAATGAACTCCCAAAAGGGATTAGAGAAATTTTTGAGTTGACAGTAAAACTAGGAGGTACTATATCTGGAGAACATGGCATTGGATTAGTTCAAAAAAACTATATGGACATACCTTTTTCTCCAATTCAACTTGAATTAATGAAACAAATTAAACACGTTTTTGACCCAAAAGGTATCTTAAACCCAGGTAAAATTTTTCCAGATTAATATGAGAATAAAAAACGCTCATCTACAAAGATGAGCGTTTTTTTTAATTTATATATTCTACAATTAATTATGCGTTTGCAATAGCTTTTGGTGCAGCAGACATAATTTCATCATTTGCATCACTTTCAAATTGTTTAAAGTTTTTGACAAACTCGTTAGCTAAATGATTTGCTTTTGTATCGTAAGCAGATTTATCAGCCCAGGTATTTTTCGGATTCAAAATCTCAGTAGGCACATCTTCACATTCAGTTGGCATAGCCAATCCAAAAATTTCATGAGTTGTATAGTCCACATTGTCTAATTTTCCTTCTAAAGCAGAAGTAATCATAGCTCTTGTAAATTTCAACTTAATTCTTTCACCTGTTCCGTATTCTCCACCAGACCAGCCAGTGTTGATCAACCAAACTTTAACGTTGTGTTTTTCCATTCTAGAACCTAACATCTCAGCATATTTTGTTGGGTGTAAAGGTAAAAATGGTGCGCCAAAACAAGCTGAAAATGCTGTTACAGGCTCAGTAATTCCAGCCTCAGTTCCAGCAACTTTTGCCGTATAACCTGAAATAAAGTGATACATAGCTTGACCAGATGTAAGTTTAGAAATTGGAGGTAAAACACCAAATGCATCAGCAGTTAAAAAGAAAATATTTTTAGGCATTCCACCTTTAGATGGAACCATTATATTGTCTATGTAGTCAATAGGGTATGAAACTCTTGTGTTTTGTGTAATTGTTGTGTCAAAATAATCTGGTGTTCTAGAATCTTCTTGAAAGCCAATATTTTCTAAAATAGCACCATACTTAATTGCATTGTAAATTTGTGGTTCTTTTTCGGCTGATAAGTCGATTGTTTTAGCATAACAACCACCTTCAAAGTTAAAAACACCATTGTCTGACCAACCATGTTCATCATCTCCAATTAAACGTCTGTTTTCGTCAGACGATAATGTAGTTTTTCCGGTTCCTGATAAACCAAAAAATACAGCAGTGTCTCCATCTTTACCAACATTTGCCGAACAGTGCATTGATAACACATCTTTTTCGTGTGGTAAAACAAAATTTAATACAGAAAAAATTCCTTTTTTAATTTCACCAGTATAACCAGTTCCACCAATAATAATCATTTTATCTGTAAAATTAATAATTGCAAAATTGTGTTGTCTTGTCCCATCAATTATTGGTTCAGCCATAAATTCAGGTGCGCAAACAATATGCCATTCTGGTTCAAAATTTTCTATTTCTTCATCAGTTGGTCTTAAAAACATATTGTAAGCAAACATACTTGACCAAGGCATTTCTGCAACTAATCTAATGTTCATTCTATGCTCATCATCTGCACATGCATAAGCATCACGAACATATAAATCTTTATTTGTTAAATATGCTTTCATACGGTTGTATAAAGCATGAAATTTATCTGTATCAAATTTTTTATTGATGTCTCCCCAGCAAACAGCATCTTCTGTTTTTGAATCGCAGACTATAAATCTGTCTTGAGGAGAACGCCCTGTAAACTCTCCAGTTTCGATAGCAATTGCGCCTGAATCTGTTAAAACACCTTGTCCCAATACTACTATATCTTCAACTAATTCTGAAGGTGTTAAATTCCAAAATGTATTTCCAACATGATTTAATCCAATTGACTGTAAAGAGGCTTTGTCAGCCTTTTTTCCATACGTACTCATAAATTGTTTTTTTCAAGCTTTTGCTTATGTTTTAGACTAACAAAAATAAAGATTTCTATTGACTAACAACAAAATTTAACTCATTTATTTATTAAAAACTATTAACAATTGGTGTTGATTACTTTTATTTAAAGGAACATACGCGCAAATTGAAAATGATTTTTGACAAACTTTAAACCTAACGGGTTTTGGAAACTTATTAGGTTTGTTTATAGAAAAGTATCGTAAATTGGGTTTTAATTTTAAAGATGTTCTCCACAATATTTACAATATTCAGCATCTGTATCGTGTCCGTCTTTAGAACAAGTTTGACAGGCTTGGGTTGAGATTTTTTTGTTCTCGGTTTTTATTAATTCATTTGTGACAATTCCAGTTGGAACAGCAATAATTGCATAACCTAGAATCATGACTATTGAAGCTAAAAACTGACCAAAAGCTGTATGAGGGGCAATATCTCCATATCCAACTGTTGTTAAAGTCACAATGGCCCAGTAAATACTTCTGGGAATGGAGTCAAATCCACTCTCACCACTTTCTACTAAATACATAACTGTTCCTAAAATAATAACCATTGTTAAAATTGAAAGTAGAAACACTGCGATTTTATGCCTTGATGCCTTTAATGAATCAACTAAAACTTTAGATTCTTTAAGGAAACTTCCTAATTTCAAAATTCTGAAAACACGCATTAACCTTAAAGAACGTATAACCATTAACGAGTTGGTTCCTGTTATAAAAAAGCCTAAATAAGTAGGTAAAATTGACAATAAATCTATGATGCCATAAAAGCTAAAAATGTATTTAAAAGGCTTACCAATTGACAATAGTCTCGCCAGGTATTCTAAGGAGAAAATGATAGTAAACCCCCATTCGGCGAGCATAAATTCATTACCATAATCTTTGTGAAGTGACGGAACAGATTCAAGCATAACAACCGTAATACTTAAAATAATAACAACCAATAAGCCAAGGTCAAAAGCTTTTCCAGCAGTTGTGTCCGCCTCATAAATTACTTCATGCATTTTAATTTGCCATGATTTTAAACCTGACTTATCTTCAATGTATTTAGGCTGATTTGGCATATTATAATTCTATAATCTCTAATTTAGGATTATTTTTTAGTTGACTACTAATAATGGATTGAAAATCTCTATTATTGCTTTGTTTTTTGAATTGTTTTTTATAATTATTCGAATCTTTAAGTAATAAAAATTTTAATATGTTACCGTAACCAATATATTTTCCATTTTCGATCACTACAAAACTGACTTCATTTTTACGTTTTCCTTTGTCTAAAATTAAAAATGATTTTAAATCAAATTGTAATTTTTTAAGTAAGGCATCCACTTTTATATTATACATTTCAGAATTTTCTTCACCAATACAGGCGCCCTTACATTGTTGAATTGAATAATCAAAACAAGCTGAATTAGAGGTGAATAAATTGCACAATTTTTGGCATAAATTAAATTCAACTTTCCATTTTTCTAAGTTTTCTTTAGCTGAATTAATAGATTTGAAAGTAAAAATAGGCTCTTCTGTACTAGTTCTTTTTTTAACCACTAAGTTTTTATACCCATTTTGATCTTCATATTGATATAATCCAAAGTTAAAATTCACATTACGTTGCGCTTTATTATATTTGGACTGATGTTGTTTTATTAATTCAGACTCTCTTAATAAGGCCACTATTTCGCTTCCTGTTAACTCATATTCAATTCGTGCAATTTGGCTACGCATTTCAATTGCTTTATTGGTTTGTGTATTTTTTAAATGTTGCTCAATTCGTTTTTTTAAATGGATGCTTTTTCCAACATAAATCAATTCTTTTTTGTCGTTGTACAATTTGTAAATTCCAATTTTATTTGGAATATCATCAAAGTAGTTAAGGTCTAATTTTGGGTGTAATTCTTTAGGGTTCACATCTTTTTTAATAAATGCTTCTAATTTGTTTTTATCAAGATTATAAATGTGTTCAAATATTTTTACTGTAGCTAAAGTATCGTCCATTGCTCTGTGGTGATTGTCCAAACCTACTTGCAAATGTTTAGATAAGTTTTTAAGTCCATAAGATTCTAAACCTGGAATCAATACCTTTGAAGATTCAATGGTACACATGTGCGGCAGTCGTAAATCTAAACCTAACCTTTTGTATTCATTGCGAACAATTGGATAATCAAAACTAATATTATGAGCTACAAAAGTTCTATTTTCTAACAATTGTAAAACTTTTTCAGCAATTTCAAAAAACTTTGGAGCGTTGGCTACGTCTTTATCTTTTATCCCTGTTAGTTTTTGTACGAACCAATCAATTTTAGTTTCGGGGTTGACTAACGTTTCATAAGTTTCAATTATTTGATTACCATCATAAATAATAATAGCAATTTCAATAATTCTAGTATCTTTTGGTTTACCTCCAGAGGTTTCTATGTCTATTATGGCGAAATCCAAATGTTTTTTTGGCAAAGTTAGTTAAATAAGTAGATTATTTTAATTTGGCCAAACTGAATAAATGATTTTTTGTAATGTTTGATGCTTAAAATCAAATTCTAATTTATATTTTTCTCCAGAAACTACTATTTTCTTATATGTTTTTAGACTTTGAAAAACAGGAGTCAATTTATTCAATACATCTTGATGACTCATTCCTATTTGGAATCCGTTTGGTAGTAGAATTTGATTTGAATAAATTTTTGCGTCAATTAAATATGAATGTTCTTCTAAACCAGACATAATAAATTTAGTAAAATCATTTTTTACACTTGAACAATATTCTGTAAAAAAATATGATCGTGACATTGTTCTTTCTTCATTGGTATCTTTTTTTAAAGTCAAATTTCCTAATATCCATTGATTAATATTTTTGATTGTGTATTTTTTTCCTAAAATGTAATCTAGGTTTGTGTTTTTTATTTCTAAGGTTTCTGTTACTTTAAAATTTGGGTTCATATCGACATAAGTTTTATACGCTTCAATATTTTCATAAACAGGAATGTTATATTTTTTAAATAAAGACTTAATATCTTTCATCTGTTTCTCAGCATTGTTTAAATCCATATTTTCATAATCTGGATTGTTTTTAATTGGGACAGTACTCCAAAAATTGACTTGTTGACATTGAAAACAGACACTAATAGATGCAATGGGTACTCCATTTTTATCATAAAATATAATGCCATGTCTGGGAATTGAACATTTTGATAATCCCATCCAAATTTCTTCAATTCCATGTCTAAAAATTTGATTGAGTTTGTCAATAAATTCACGATTTAAGTTTTTTCCATTTCCTATTTTACTTTTGGCGTAAATCCCATTTTTAAAAATATATAAGTCTGGTCGTCCACTTTTATAGTGGGTATTAAATAAAAATAATTTTGCCGATAAATAAGGCTGATTTGGGAATCGAAATCCTCCAGCAAAGGAAAATTTCATAAAAAATAGAAATAATAATGATAAATGTATTTTCATTATTTAAAGGTACAAATTAAAAGTCAACATTTTAAATCAATCAAATATTATTCCTACTTTTAGTCAAAAATCAAATTATGTCTAAAGAATTTTGGGAAAACCGTTGGATCAGTCAACAAACCGGATGGGATTTAGGAGAAGTTTCACCCCCCTTATTAAATTACATTAATCAATTAAACAATAAAGGTTTAAAAATTTTAATACCCGGTTGTGGAAATGCGTATGAAGCTGAATATATGTATGCAAAAGGCTTTCATAATTTGTATATCGTTGAGATTGCAATTGGTGCAATAGAGTCTTTTAAAAAACGATATCCTGAATTTCCAGAAGATCATATCTTGCATGCTGATTTTTTTGAAATTGAAAATCAATTTGATTTAATCATAGAACAAACTTTTTTTTGTGCGATTAATCCTAATTTAAGAGAAAATTATGTCAAACAAATGACAAAGCTTTTAAAACCAAATGGAAAATTAGTTGGTTTATTATTTAATACCGATTTTGTCGGCGGTCCTCCGTATGGTGGAAATAAAGACGAATATTTAGAACTTTTTTCTAATTCATTTAAGGTTGAAGTAATGGATGAAGCGCATAACTCAATTCAACCCCGATTAGGAAAAGAATTGTTTATTATATTAAGAAAAAAATAAATGGAAAAAGTAGTTATTATAGGTAATGGAATATCAGGTGTTACTGTAGCAAGGCACATCAGAAAAAATAGCGACAAAGAAATATTAATTATTTCAGGAGAAACCGAACATTTTTTTTCACGAACAGCCTTAATGTATGTTTATATGGGGCACATGCGTTTTGAAGATATTAAACCTTATGAAGATTACTTTTGGAAAAAAAATAAAATCGATTTATTATTTGATTTTGTAGAATCCATTGATACTGAAACCAAATCTTTAAAAATGAAATCTGGTCAATCGGTTTCTTATGACAAATTAGTCTTAGCAACAGGTTCAAAACCAAATATGTTTGGTTGGCCAGGGCAAGCCTTGAATGGCGCACAAGGTTTATATTCATTTCAAGACTTAGAATCAGTCGAAAAAAACTCTAAATATACAAAACGAGCTGTGATAGTTGGTGGCGGATTAATTGGCGTTGAGTTTGCTGAAATGATGTTATCAAGAGGAATTGAAGTCACTTTTTTAGTTCGCGAATCAAAATTTTGGGGAAATGTTTTACCTGAAGAAGAAGGAAAGTTGATTTCTGATCATATTAAATCGCATCATGTAGATTTACGTTTTAATACAGAATTAGATGAAATAATAGATGATGGAAATGGAAATGTAAAGAGCATTAAAACTAAAAGTGATGAAATAATAGATTGTGAAATTGTAGGATTAACAGCCGGTGTATCTCCAAATGTTGAATTTGTAAAAACTTCAAAAATCAATGTTGAACGGGGTATAAGAATTAATAAATATTTTGAAACAAATATTAAAGATGTTTATGCCATTGGTGATTGTGCACAGCTTGATGAAGGTATTAATGGCAGAAGAAATATTGAACAAGTGTGGTACACAGGACGGATTATGGGCGAAACTTTGGCGCAAGGTATTTGTGGCAATAAAATAGCATACAAACCTGGTCCTTGGTTTAATTCTGCCAAATTTTTTGATATTGAATACCAAACCTATGGTTGGGTTTTAGCTAAAAGACAAGACCATGAAACAGATTTTTATTGGGAACATAAAGATGGTAAATTAGCCATGCATTTTGTTTGGGATAAAAACACTAGTGAATTTATAGGCATTAATACTTTTGGAATAAGGTTAAGACACGAATTATTTGATAATTGGTTGAAACAAAAAGTAAGTATTGATGAGGTAATTAAAAATCTAAAAATTGCCAATTTTGATCCAGAATTATTTAAGTCATTTGAAACTGAAATTATTCAACAATTTAATCAAAAAACAGGAAAAAACATTGAAATGACTCCAAAAAAATGGTGGAGAAATTTATTAACTAAATCAAACGCTTAAGCAAATGAAATCAATTAAAAATATAGGATTAATCATCTTCTTTATAGGTTTATCTATTTTTACAATTTCGCCATTAATGGGGTCGTTTGTATTGACTGAAGATATTATGTCGTCAGTTTTAAACGAAAATGAATTAAGTAATTTGAGTGAACCATTTAAAGCTTCAATTGTTGGAAAAGAATATCCAAATTCAGCATCTTTTTCATCCGATATTTTAGCTATATATAATGACGTAAATAATCAATTTAAAGCCAATCAAGAATGGGATAAAGTGATGTGGACATCTAATAAAGAATTTGCATTTAATTTGTCAAAAGCATCATCAAATGGGTATATAGCTAATCATAAATGGCTCATGCTATTACTTACTTTTGGTTTAGGCATCTTAGGTTCTTTAATCTTTATCACGCAAGATTTAAAATTATTGGGTGCACCCGGTATTAAAAATGATGGCATTTATCACACTAAACTTCAAAATAGAAGTTGGGTAGGGGTTTTGACTGCGGTTTGGTTAATTACTTTTTATATCTTACTTTATTTTTATCCTTATGTATTGGTTAATCTTACTACAATTGTTGACCCTTTAAAATCATTATTTATTAAAGATGCACAAGCGTCTCAGTGGTTTTTATATGGGATTTTATACTGTACTTCTATGATTGTCATGGGAATTAGAATGTTTATCAAATATCGCCACAATAAATATCAAGTAGTACGAACGGCAAGTGTTGTGTTTTTTCAGGTTATTTTCGCTTTTTTATTGGTTGAGATATTGCCGATTTTCGGACTGCCAGGTAAAGATTTAAAAAATGCTTGGCCTTTAGATTATTATTTTTTATACGATTGGAATGTGCAAGATTTAATGAATAGTGGTCATTTTGGTAAGTTTATTTTTGTTTGGGGAATTATTTTATCAGCCATAATAATACCCATTATGGTTTATTTTTATGGTAAAAGATGGTATTGTAGCTGGGTTTGTGGTTGTGGAGGTTTGGCCGAAACTGTTGGTGATCCCTTTAGACAATTGTCAAATAAAAAAATGTGGGCATGGAAACTTGAAAGATGGTTAATTCATGGGGTTCTTGTATTTGCAGTAATCATGACTATTTTTACAGGTTATCATACTTATAATGTATTCAATCATCCTGACATGGATGCTAAAGAAATATTGTTTGGTATTTCGGCTTATGATGTGCGTGATATGTATGGGTTTTTAATAGGGGCAATATTTGCAGGTGTAATTGGAACAGGATTTTATCCCATTTTTGGGTCACGGTCTTGGTGTCGATTTGGCTGTCCTTTAGCTGCATATATGGGAATTATCCAACGTTTCAAATCTAAATTTAGAATTACAACTAACGGTGGGCAATGTATTTCGTGTGGAAATTGTTCAACCTATTGCGAACAAGGTATTGATGTGAGAGCTTATGCTCAAAAAGGACAAAATATTGTGAGAGCTTCATGTGTTGGTTGTGGCGTTTGTTCGGCAGTTTGCCCACGTGGTGTTTTAAAATTAGAAAACGGACCTGAAGAAAACCGTTTTGGGTCTGATGGGCCAATTGTTCTAGGGAATGATGGATTTGAAGTGTTGAATTAATTAAAAACATAATGACCTTTGTAAAATTTTTGCGTTCTTTACGGTTGAATAAAACATAACTATCAAAACAAATCAAAAAATAGTCGTCATAATTCCAGCTCATAATGAGGAAAACTCTATTGGTAAGGTAATTAATGCAATACCAAAAGAGTGGGTGAGTGATGTAATTGTATGCAGTAATAATTCTACAGACAACACTGTTGATGTAGCCAAACAAGCTGGTGCAATTGTTTTAGAAGAAACTAAAAAAGGATACGGTTGGGCATGTATAAAAGGCATGCAGTATGCCAATAAAATGAAAATTCAACCCGATATTATTGTGTTTATGGATGGTGATTTTTCAGATTATCCAGAAGAGTTACCAAATGTTGTAAAACCCATTTTAGAAGATGATGTTATTTTAGTCATTGGGTCAAGAGCTAAAGGACAAAAAGAATCGGGGGCAATGACAGTCCCTCAACGATTTGGGAATTGGTTGTCAACACGGTTAATGCGATTGTTTTATGGTGTAACTTATACCGATTTAGGACCTTTTAGAGCCATGAAGTTTAACGAATTATTGCAACTCAATATGTCAGAAATGACTTTTGGTTGGACAATTGAAATGCAAATTAAAGCCGCTAAACTTAAACTAAAATCGGCTGAAGTTCCTGTGAATTATAAAGTTAGAATAGGAGAGTCAAAAGTGTCAGGGACTGCAAAAGGTGCAATAATGGCTGGGATAAAAATATTGTGGTGTATCGTAAAATATAAGTTTAAAAAGTAGATAAATCATTTTTTTATTCAGAACTCGTTTCTTATTCGTAATTTTGTCGTCCAATTAAAATAAAAATGGGAAATTTCATTGACTACGTAAAAATTCATTGCCAATCCGGTAGAGGTGGACCCGGTTCACATTATATGCGTAGAGAAAAATACGTTGCCTTTGGTGGACCAGCAGGTGGAGATGGTGGTAGAGGGGGGCATGTTATTTTAAGAGGAAGTTCTCAACACTGGACTTTGTTACCTTTAAAATTTAAAAAACACATTAAAGCCGAACATGGCGAACATGGTGGACAAAACCAATGTCACGGTAAAGATGGTAAAGATGTGATTATTGATGTGCCCTTAGGTACTTTAGTAAAAGATGCGGAAACAGGTGATGTTTTATTCGAAATTACAGAAGACGGTGAAGAACGTATTTTGATGAAAGGTGGTAAAGGTGGACTTGGAAATGTTCATTTTAAAAACTCTATTAATCAAACTCCACGTTATGCACAGCCTGGTATTCCAGAACAAGAAGGTTGGATTATTTTAGAATTAAAAGTATTGGCAGACATTGGTTTAGTAGGTTTTCCAAATGCAGGTAAATCGACTTTATTATCGGTGATTTCGGCTGCAAAACCAGCTATTGCTGATTATGCGTTTACAACTCTTACTCCCAATTTAGGTATTGTACCTTACCGTGATTATAAATCATTTATTATGGCAGACATTCCAGGGATTATTGAAGGAGCGCATGAAGGTAAAGGTTTAGGTTTGCGTTTTTTAAGACATATTGAACGAAACTCTGCTTTATTATTCATGATTCCTGCTGACTCTGAAGACCATAAAAAAGAATACGAAATTTTAGTGAACGAACTCACGCAATACAACCCCGAATTATTGGATAAAACAAGGATTTTAGCCATTTCAAAATCTGATATGTTAGATGATGAACTCAAAGCCGAAATTCAAAAAGAATTACCAACCGATATCCAAACATTGTTTATTTCAGCTGTTGCACAACAAGGTTTAGTTGAATTAAAAGATTTGATTTGGAGGACTTTACAGTAAAAATTGCTTTTGAATTAACATTTTGAAGTAAAATCTAATATTGATTCACCTTTGTAATTACTATTTTTATTGTATCAAAATTACATATTTTTTATAAGTGTCTGTTACTTTCTAATTAAATTAGCATTAACTAATAAAAGTAGTTATGAAAAATATATGTATATACGCCATTTTAACAATTGGATTTTGGTCTTGCCAACAAAATGAAAAAAACATTGTGGCAAAAGCAGCTCCAAGTTTTAAAATTAATCCACCAATTGTAGGCAAAGAAACTTTACCTCACGAATTTAAAATAGATAATTCAAAAGATACTATTTTAGTAAGCGATAGAGGTTCGTTTGTGACTGTTCCAAAACATTGTTTTGTGGATAAAAATGGAAATGAAGTGACCAAAAATGTAACAGTTTCTTTAACTGAATACCTAAATCCTGCCGATATTTTATTGTCGGGGATTCCTATGGTTTACATGGAAGGAGAAGATACAATGGACTTTCAATCTGCCGGAATGTGTAAAATTTTAGCGTCTGCAAATGGTAAAGATTTACAATTAAAACAAGATAAAGACATTAAAATTGGCCTTAGAAATATGGCACAAGATAGTGATTATAACCTTTATTATTTTGACACTTTAAAAGGTAATTGGGCTGAAAAACAAAAAAACTTAAAGCCATTACCGTTTGATAATTTACCAATTTTACCTGTTAATTTAGCAGAGGCTAATCAAGATAAAATAGTCACTATTTCTGTTGAAAATGCGAATTTAAGACCATTGTACAAAATGTGGCACAAATCAAAATTTTATATTTATGGCGAACAAAAAATCACAAAACCAGACACCTCTATTTGGTGGTACGATATGTCCGTTTTACCAAGCGACAATAAAGATATTTTTAGATTAAAGTTTAATGGTGTGGACCGTAATGCAAACCAATGTTCACAAGAACTGTTGGTACAACCCACTATTGATTCTGTAAATTTTGAATCAGAAATGGCTTTTTTTTATGAAAATATGCGATTATACATTAAAGAATTGGAGGCGATAGAATCAGAATTAATTCAAAGTGAAGCAGAAGGGGCTAAAATTGATTCAATGTGGAAAGTTCAAAGTAAAATTGATAGTATGTTGATGGCAGAACAATTTGTACGTGATAGCATTGAATTAATGCGTGAGCTAACGTACCATAAAGTAGCTGAAACACGAGAAGAGGTAATGCGTTCTTTTTCAATCAAACAAATGGGTATTTTTAACTGTGACCGTTTTTATAAACGAAAAATTGTAGCTACAAAACAAGTTGGTTTTAAAGTAAAAGGTGCTAAAATATTTTTTGATAATGCTTATCTAGTTAATAAATACGACAATGCCGTTTTAACTTACGTTCCGTTTTATAATGACCGTTACAAAATTGATTTTGATTCACAAAGATATGCTTTTGTTGGAATTTTTGGTGGAGATATATATTTAGCAAATATTCAATTGTCAGATGGAAATGATCGCTTTTTTGATGTGAATATTGACCAAATTTCAGTGGACTATTTAAATGAAGTGATGGGGGGGCGGTAAGCTAAAACTTGAGTGTACTCGGAAAATAAACATCATACATATTCATATAGGTAGTGATATAATTTGTGGGAATACAAAATAGAAAAATAAACCATCCAATTAAAATCTTTTTGTTTGAGGTTATTTCAGAAAGTGTTGAAGCTTTAAAAAATACAGAAATGCTTATCCAAACTGGAAAAATGGTTAAAATAATTGACAATAGGCTCAAAAAGGCATAAAATCCAGCAATTAAACCACCATACATAAGGTCGTAAATAGCTATTCTGCTTACAATTAAAATAATAATAAAATACAGTGTTAATGCGAGTTTTTTATTGGTCATTGTAAAATTGTTTATTCAAATTCTAGGTCATCTATAATGTCATCTGATTTAGATGTCATTGGTATTAAGTTTTTTTGTAAAATAAAAATGATAAAAATAATTGAGCTCAAAACGCCATATAAAAGCCAAGCATATCCAACTTCATCAAATGAAATGTGAGCCGGTGTTAGCATCATAATAATATTGTAAATAAAAATTAAAGATGTGAGTACTAACCCAACAGTTGATAACCGGCTTAATGTTTTTAAAGGCATTAATGTTTTGTTTTTAAAAAATAGATAAGCTAAAACACTAAAAAATAGGATTGAATAAATCCCAATTTTAAAGGTTAAATCACCAATTTTATCTGAGCTTGAATTGATTAATCTTGAGTCACCTCCATTGTTCCACCATCTTAAATAGTCAACTTCACCCATATAATAATAGGTTAGCCCAAGGAGTACAATAGAAGTAATTAAGCCAATGATATTGAGTGATTTGATATTCATTTTCACTCAAATATAAGGCTTAAAATTCTAATCTGTAATAAATATTAGGAAAAAAGCTAGTAGATTTTACGGTAACCTCTTTGTCTAAAATGGTGTCGTATTCACGGTAAAGCGCATTTCCATTATTAAATAAGTTCTTAATTTGTATGGCCCATACTGTTTTTCTTGATTTTTTGTTAATGGTATAGCTGAAATTAAAATCTAAAAACAATAGGGTTTTCCCTTTTTGACTAAACGCTAAAGATTCATTATAAATAGTTTCTTGCTCAATTTTTGATGTGACCAAATTTAAAGGTGTATAAGTTTGTCCGCCTAAAATATTGAAATTACTATTCCAACTAAACGAACGGTATTTATCTATTCCTTTTTTAGACGTTGATGCTCTTAATTTATATTCTTTACCAATAATAAATCGCATATTAAAATTATTGTCGAAAGCTGTACTTCTTTCAATGCCGTCTCCAGCTGTATAAAGTGAGCGCCAAAAACTTGAATTAAAAATATAATATAACCCATTATCAGTGTAGCGTTCAAAACCTATGTCAATCCCATAATTTCGACCAGTACCATTATTAGTTAATGCCCTCAAGTCGGCTAATTCTGAAATATTGATGGTTGAAAAAGTTCCTGTATCAACCGGAACATCATATAATTCTTGATAATACGCCTCTATTCTTAACCTATGATTTGTAAAAACTTTACCCTTATAGCCTAAAATATAATGACGTGATTTAGCTAATTTTAAATTTTGATTTGGATGAGTAATTTGTCCATTCAAGTCAGTTTGTTCGTATAAATATGTAGCATAATTTTCAACTTGACTGTGCATTCCTGCAGATAATGATAAACTGTGTCTGTTGTTTAATTGATAATTAAAACTTAACCTTGGTTCAACCGTATTTTGATTGGTAACATCATAATATAAAAAGTGTACACCAGCTAAAATATTCATTTTTTCGGTTAACGAAAACTTAGATTGTGTGTAAGCTTTTAGTAAATTGCTTCTACCAGTTCCATTCATTAAAACAATTTGTTTTGCTTGTGTAAAACTGTACTTTTCGGCTAACCATTTGTGTGATGTTGAATTAAAACTTAAGCCGGTTACGTTGCTATGTTTTAGCCCAAATTTATGTTTTAATGACAATGCACCACTTAATGGAATAGATTCGTATTGATTAATTTTTTTTTGCAATATGGTAAAATCGTCTTGTGTATATTCTTTATTGTCGGCTTGTTTGGTGTAACTGCCTAATAGAGTTGCTTTAAAAATGGTTTTAGGATTAATATATTTTTTATAAACGCTTCCAAAAGTTGCCGTTGTACTTGCAATGTATAATTTGGTACGGTCTAAACTTTCAACCCAAAGAGAAGAGTCTGCAATGGCTTTTCTTGTTCGGTCACTGATACCTGAAATACCAAAAAATTGTAATTTAGCGTTAGATTTTGCCAAAGGAATGTCAATATTAAAAGAAAAATCTTGATAGGTTGGGGTAGATGGATTTCCAATTCTACCTAAACCAACTGTGGCATATCGGTAGTTAAATACATAAGAGGAATTATTTTTTTTAGACAATGGGCCTTCCGAACCAAATTCAACACCAAGCGACCCAATTTGAAAAGTCATTTCGTGCTGTTTGGCATTTCCTTTTTTAAACTTCACATCAAATACACCACCTAAAGCATCACCAAATTGAGCTGAAAACGCACCTGTATAAAAGTCTGATTTATCTAACAATTGCATACTAAATATGGTAAATGTCCCTCCTGAACTTCCTATGCGGGCAAAATGGGTAGGATTTGGTAATTCTACACCTTCCATATTGTATTTTAATCCTCTAGGTGAATTTCCTCTAATGGATACAAAGTTGGATGAAAAACCGGAAGCGGAAGTCACCCCTGGTAAAGTCCCCGAGACTCTTATTGGATCATCTAATCCACCTGCAATTCTACGGGCATCTCTTGGCGTAATAGAAAATACGCTTGAATTTGCCATTTCGTTATTCGGAACACCTCTTTCTTTATCGGGATTAACCTCTACTTCATCTAATTGGACGTTTCTAGATTCCATTGAAATATTTAAAACAGTTTCCTTACTCACCGATACTAAAATTGATGGTTGAATAAAAGATTTATAATTCACGTGGGTAAACAAAATGTCGTAATGACCCAATTCTACCTCTGAAAATATGAATTTACCATCCTTGTCACTCAACGTTTCTTTATAGGTTTGATTGTCTTTTAAAAGTTTAACAATTACACCTTCAATGGGTTGTTCTGTAAAATTTTCTTTAATATTTCCACGCACATTCTGGTAGGATTGACCATAAGTAAATGATGAAATAAACAAAATAATGATAATGAGCTGTTTAGGCATTTATTTAATTTTGCTCAAAAGTCGTGCTTAATTCAAAAAGAATTGTCATTAAATTGTCATTTTTAACATAAAGTTGAATGATTTTAATCAGGATTTAGGAGTTAAGTTTTATAAATTAATACTTCTAATTTCTTTAAAAACATCAGATGGTTTCACTTTAATTGCCTCACAAATTTTAATAAAAATCCAAATTGATATATTATGTTCTCCTTTTATTATTCTTCTAATGGTTTTCTCATCACCATAACAAGCGCCAGAAAAATCTAATTTTGTTTTTTAATTATTTTTATCATACCCTTTTTTTTAATTCAAACATTTCGTCACGTAGGCGGGCGGCTTCAATAAAATCTAATTTTTTAGCTGCTTTTTCCATGTCTTTCTTGACTTTTTGAATGGTTTTAAGCAGTTGATCTTTGCTCATATAAGCAATTACTGGGTCAGCTGCAATAGACTGTGTTGAATTGTAGTCATATCCACCTAAAACTTCATCCCCATCAGCTACTTTAGTTTGTTTTAAAATTTGTTCGGTTGTTTTTCTGATTTGAGTGGGTGTAATATCGTTGTCTAAGTTATGTTGAATTTGTAATGCTCTACGTCTGTTGGTTTCATCAATGGTTTTTTGCATTGAATCTGTGACTTTGTCGGCATACATAATGACTAGTCCGTTTACATTTCTGGCAGCACGCCCAACGGTTTGCACTAAAGCACGTTCCGAACGTAAAAAACCTTCTTTATCAGCATCTAAAATGGCTACTAACGAAACCTCAGGTAAATCTAATCCTTCTCTCAATAAATTAACACCTATAAGCACGTCATAAGTACCCAAACGCAATTGTCTTAAAATCTCCACACGGTCTAAAGTGTCCACATCCGAATGGATATAGTTGCATTTTATTCCATTTTTATCCAAGTATTTTTGCAATTCTTCAGCCATTCTTTTGGTTAAAGTCGTCACTAAAACACGTTCATCTTTGTCAATTCTTAAATGAATTTCTTCCATTAAGTCATCAATTTGATTTTCTGATGGTCGAATGGTAATATTTGGGTCTAATAATCCAGTAGGTCTAATGATTTGCTCAATAATAATCCCTTCTGATTTTTCTAATTCATAGTCCGCAGGAGTGGCACTTACATATAATGTTTGTTTGGTTAAAACTTCAAATTCTTCAAATTTTAATGGCCGATTATCCATTGCTGCAGGCATTCTAAAACCAAATTCAACTAAGTTAATTTTTCTGGCTCTATCGCCACCATACATAGCCTTAATTTGTGGTAAAGTTACATGACTCTCGTCAATCATCATGATAAAATCATCTGGAAAATAATCAATTAAACAAAACGGACGACTCCCAGGCGGTCTTTTGTCAAAATATCGAGAATAATTCTCAATGCCAGAGCAATAGCCAAGCTCTCTAATCATTTCTAGGTCATACACCACACGGTCTTCAATGCGTTTAGCTTCCAATTGTTTGCCTTCCGACTTCAAAAATTCAACATGTTTTCCTAAATCTAATTCTATTTCACCAATGGCATGGTTAATTGTGTCTTGACTGGTTACAAAAATATTTGCAGGAAAAATACTGATATCTTGGTACGTTTCCATTTTAGAATTATTAATGGGATCAAATGTGTAAATTTCTTCAATTTCATCTCCCCAAAACACAATGCGTAGGGCATAATCAACATAAGCTAAAAACACATCAACTGTGTCGCCTTTGACTCTAAAATTACCCCGTTCGGGCGAAATATCGTTTCTTGAGTATAGGTTTTCAACCAAACGCATTAAAAATTTATTCCGACTAATAACCTCTCCAATTTTAAGCTTCACTATGCTTTTTTCAAATTCATTTGGGTTTCCAATCCCATAAATACATGATACTGACGATACAATAATGACATCTTTCCGCCCCGACAATAATGCAGACGTTGCCGACAATCTTAATTTTTCAATTTCATCATTGATAGACATGTCTTTTTCAATAAAAGTATCGGTTGTAGGTAAATAAGCTTCAGGTTGGTAATAGTCGTAATACGACACAAAATACTCCACCTTATTTTCTGGAAAAAATTGTTTAAACTCCCCATATAATTGAGCGGCTAATGTTTTATTATGCGATAAAATGAGGGTAGGGCGGTTGGTTTCTTTTATGACATTTGCCATTGTAAAGGTTTTTCCCGATCCTGTTACCCCCAATAAAGTTTGAGCAGTTACACCTTCATTCAATCCTTCAACAATTTGCTGAATTGCTTGAGGTTGATCACCTTTTGGTTCATATTCTGATACTAATTTGAATTCCATTTAGTGTAAAGTTACAACTTTAGCGTTTTTAATTGACATTATTTTTGAATTAAAAGTTTAGCCCTATTCCTCATAGGGGAATTCTTGTTCAATAAAAGAAATAAGTAAACGTATTCATATTTTTGCAAATTTAATAGAAGACATAGTTTTTAAAATAAATTGACGACAAACTTAAAATGAATACCAACAGTTTAGTATTCATTTAGTTGAGAAAATGGTGAATTTTCTCCTTATAGAAATAAGAGGTTGAAATTTATTTATTCACTCATTTTTTTTATTCCAAAAATTTCCTTAATTTTGATTTTTTAAAAAAAAACCGATTTCAGACAGTAAGTGATTGAATTTGTGTGAGATATAATCAGTTCGAATGCAATTAAGTTATATTAACAATTAAGTTTAATTATTACCATAAATTATGAATGCTTTAATTTACGAATCAATCGCAAATAAGAACTTAACCGCAGAAGATATTTCTAATATTTTAGAAACTGCTCAAGATTTTAATGAAAAAAATAATATTACAGGATGTCTTGTTTATCACAACCATAAATTTCTTCAAATAATAGAAGGTGAAAAAATGATAATTGATGATCTTTTTGTAATCATTACGAATGATAAACGTCATTCAGAAGTTAAACTTTTAGACGAGTGTGTTATTTATGAAAGAAGCTTTAAAAAATTGAGTATGGCATACATTGATATGACACCATCTAGTAATAACGAACCTGAACGAAAGATGTTCATATCTAATATGATTGCTTATGCTGGAATAGTGAAGAGACCGGACCAAGTGTCACAATTGTTTTGGGAGAAAGTAAAGTCGATTTTAAAGTAATTTTTTTAAAAATAAAGGCTTTTGTAATGAGAATATTTTGTTTTTTAATTGGTCTATTTTTCATAAGTATATTTTTTTACGCCTGTAGAAAAGATGAGTTTGTAGATTATAAAATAATTGAGCCACTAGAGTATTTTCCTGTCTATCCAGGTTCTTTTTGGATTTATAATACTGGAGACACAATGAAAATTTATGATGCATATCAATCTTCTGGAATTATAGAATACTCACAAAAAGGGGAAGAGACTATTTTAGTTTTACCTAAATTAATAGCAAATCAAACTTTTAATAATACAGATGTTTTCATTAATGAATACAGTTATATTGGTACTTCAAATTGGAGATTTCTATCTCTAATTGAAGGTGAACAATATGCTATTTCAAATTATTATCAAGGTCATCAGCAATTTCGTAAAACAATAAAAGTAGATACATCAATAATAATTGGAAATAGGGTTTACCAGGATGTGATTATTATTGCAGAATATGAAAGTGCTTGTGGTTATGGTGAGGGATGTTATGAATTGAAAGATTATTTTGCAAAAGATGTAGGTCTCATCAAAAGAGAGTATAAAAATTGGCAAGATAGTCTGTTTTATTCAGTTTCTGAATTAGAGGGGTATTTCATTAATAATTAAAAAACTTAATCTTTAAAGAAGAAGTTCGTTCTGTTCAAATGTATTTTTGTTTAAGTCAAATAATTTAAATTTTGAACATATTTATAATGGAAATTACTCACTTAAGACTCAATAACCATTTTCTCCAAAGTTTGTAAAAATACACTAGGGTCTTGTGCACCAGAAACGGCATATTTTCTATCAAATACAAAAAACGGAACACCTTTTACACCAATCTCTCTCGCTTCAGTTATATCCGATTTTACTTCATTGGCATATTGTTCAGAATCAAGCATGGTTTTCACTTCTTTTGCGTTGAGTCCTATTTCTGTTCCTAATTGAATTAACGTAGGTGTATCATCAATGTTTTTACCATCAATAAAGTAAGCCTTTAATAGCCTTTCTTTGGCTTCATTTTGAACGTTATTATTTTTAGAAAAATGTAAAAAACGGTGAGCATTAAATGTGTTAGCAACTATTGTTTTGCTAAAATCGTACTGTAAATCCACTTCTTGTGCTACTTCTGTAACATAAGTGCCCATTTCTTTAGCTTGCTCAACCGAAATTCCTTTGCGTTTGGCTAAAGACTCTGCTAATGGCATAGATGGATCAGTTATTTTAT
>Ga0316208_1001283_pt1 | contig 24384 bp, 24 predicted proteins | sample 3monopyrite_MG_FD_204944 | JGI IMG/M metagenome (GOLD analysis project Ga0316208, IMG submission 204944) | Microbial mat bacterial communities from mineral coupon in-situ incubated in ocean water Damariscotta River, Maine, United States -... | ecosystem: Environmental > Aquatic > Marine >... | reverse complement strand
TTCAAGCAAGAGTAATTGTGCAACAATTTATTAAAGAAGCAGGTGGTGCAGATATTCGCGCTTTTGTGGTAGATGGTGTGGTTGTTGGTGCTATGAAACGACAAGGAAAAGAAGGCGAATTCCGTTCAAATCTTCATCGTGGCGGTTCTGCCACTATAATAGAACTCTCTGAAGATGAGGAAGCTGCAGCACTAAAAGCAGCCAAGGTTCTTGGATTGGGAATTGCAGGCGTGGATTTGTTGCAATCCAAATCAGGCCCAATGATTATGGAAGTGAATTCATCACCAGGTTTAGAGGGAATTGAAACCTCTACGGGCAAAAATATAGCTGCAAGCATCATCAAGTATATCGAAAGAAGTGTCTGATGATAATTTCTTAATCCTCGGCAAAAACATAAAACGAGGAGAAAGTGCCATTCTTGAAATGGATGTGGCCAAGCTACATACGCGAAACAGCTTAAAAATTCCCGTAATAATTGAGCGGGCTGTTCTTGATGGTCCAGTGCTTCTATTAATTGGCGGAGTACACGGAGATGAAACCAATGGTGTTGCTATTGTAAGAGACATCATCAGGAAGGGGTACAACAAACCCAAAAGGGGAACCATCATTTGCATTCCGGTATTCAACGTTATCGGCTACTTGAATCATGATAGGAAATTTCCTGATGGTCGGGATTTGAATCGAATATTTCCTGGCTCAGCCAATGGCTCTTTGGCTAGTCAGTTTGCCCATAAATTCACTAAGGAGATTGCTCCTTTGGCTGATTATGTTTTGGATTTCCATACTGGTGGTGCAGACCGAGACAATTTCCCGAATGTTCGGTGCTTTTTGAAAGACAAAAGACTGCTAGAAATTGCAAAAGTGTTTGGCGCACCCTTCACGGTTAACTCACCCTATATTCCTAAATCTTTGCGGCAGACCATGAATAAATTGGGTAAACCCATTTTGGTCTATGAAGGTGGTAAATCCCTTTTTCTTGATCAAAAAGCAATAGATATTGGTGTTCAAGGCGCTTTGAATGTGATGAAACATTTGCACATGCAAGTAGGCAAACGTGGCAAGCGAAAAGACACGGTTATCATTAACAAAAGCAAGTGGATACGGGCACCTTATTCAGGCATGTTTCAGTCGGTAATCAAGAACGGAAGCAGGGTAAGCAAAAGAGACGTTATTGGTAAAATTTCTGACCCTTACGGAGAGTTTGAACGGAACATTTTAGCTCCATTCGATTGCTATGTATTTGGATTAAATACCGCTCCAAATGTTTACAAGGGAGATGCAGTCTATCACGTAAGCGCGGAATAGGAAAGCCGTAACGTTAATCGAATTGCTTAGCTGGTTGAATTCATTTTTTACCCGTATTCCTCAATCATTTTTTGAATTGTTTCCTTATCAATTGGCTTCGAAATAAACTCTTTAACTAAGGATTCACTCTTAGCACGATCCATATCCTTCGGGTTTAACGATGATGATAGGATTATTACGTTAACGTTTCGCTCAAATTCGTTGAGGAGGTCCAACATTTGCCAGCCCTCTAGATGCTTCATGTTCAAATCAAGAAAAATCAATTTTGGCGTTGCTCCAGATTTTGCAGCCTGTATTATGGCCATCATAGCTACATCTCCATCATCATAAAATTTTACTCTGTCTTGATTATGGGTGTTCTCCAAGAATTTCTTGACGATGTACCTAAAAGTGAGGTCGTCATCTACAAACCATATATCTTCTTTCATTTTAATTAGGCTTTAGTTCAATTTTTCCAAACGTGATTATAAATTCGGTGCCAACATCAACTTCGCTTTTTACGTCAACGGTACCATGAAGACTAGTCAGTTGATTCTTAATGAGGAACAATCCTACACCTTTAGATTCTGGGTTTTCATGAAACGTTTTATAGAGATTGAATAGGGAATTCCCATGTCGTTTTAAATCAATGCCAAGTCCATTGTCTTTTACGTGTAGAATGACGTTATCATCAACCTTGGTAGAAGTGATGTCGATGACGTTGTCCTTATTTTTATCTCTGTACCTGATAGAATTGGAAACCAAGTTGATAAGAATATTATGAACATGGTCTCTAGGATAGAAAACAGATTCCATCTCAGAAAAATCAGTATTCATTTTTGTGCCTGATTCGAATAATAATTGTCTAAGCTCAATGACTACATCATTTAGGACCTCTTGAAAAACTACCACCTGCGGCTTAATGTGGGTGTGTGTAGTGGTTAAGACCTCAGATACATCATCAATCGTACGCATCAAGACGTCAACGCTATCTTTAAGCATGAGTTTAATGGTTTTACTTTCCTCAGGATTTGTTTCGTCTAAAAGCAGTTTAACGAGCGAGCTAAGGTTAGATGCCGGGGATCGTATGTTATGCGCGGTAATGTGTGCGAAACGTTCCAACTCCTCGCTTTTGGCAGCCATTTCTCTTACTTTCAGTAATTCATTCTGCTGCTCCTTTCTATCAGTAATGTCACGAATTGCGGCAGACACAAGCGTCTCCTCATCAGTTTTAAGCGGACTTAGCGATATCTCTATTGGAAACTCGCTCCCGTCTTTTCTCATGCCAGAAAGTTCGCTCCCCGCACCCATCGGTCTTGCCTTTGGGTTTTTCATGAATTTTTGTTGGTGGTTCGGATGCTCAGCCTTGAATTGGTCTGGGATAAGCTTGTGAACTGGCTCCCCAACCAGTTCCTTTCGTGTAAAACCGAACATTTTTTCTGCCTGTGCATTTACTAACGAAATCATCCCATTGCTATCGGCTATAACCACCGCATCTGGTGCGCTTTCCAACAGACCTCTGAACTTTTGTTCGGATCTTATTACTTCATCTGGACTTTTTAGTTCTAAAGCCAACGGAATTACTTTCAGCATTGATGCCACGGTGGCCATTGATACAATGGCGGTCAACACAAGCACCACTGCGTTCACCCTGTATATTGGAATCCAAAATATCAGCGCATCAATAAAGTGTGTTAACCCACATAAACCAATGAAAGCAATAAACAACCAAAGAGCACCCGCAAACGGAATGGTTCCCCATCGTTTCCTAATGAAATAGAAGATTGCAAATGGTATGGCCATGTAGGCCATAAAGATTATTAGGTCTGAGATGATATAAAGCCAGCCATGAAACGGGGTCCATTTACCACAGACCCATCGTGGCATGAATGCCTCTGGGTTTCCGAGGTTTCTGAGAAAATCGAGAATGTCTTCCATAAATTTCATTTGGGTGCCATGGTATTTAAATCAATAACTCTGCAGTTTGTTGATTCTGTCACGTGCCTTTTTCATTTACCTGAAGGGAAATTAACGAATTCTCAAATGTTCACAACCAGCCTTTCTTCTTGAAATAGACCAGCATAACAACTGGGATTATAACCATCAATGCCAGCGCTCCGAAATAGCCATAATGCCATTGCAGTTCTGGCATGTGCTGGAAGTTCATCCCATAAATACCCGCAATGAAGGTCATTGGGATAAAAATGGAGGACATGATGGTCAGCACTTTCATTACCTCGTTCAATCTGTTGTTCTGACCTGATTGGTACACATCCCGTAGGTCAATGAGCATATCTCGCGCATTGTCAATGTTTTCGGTTACTTGTATCAAATGTTCATGAACATCTCCCAAGTATCTGCTCGTTTCTGGTTGAAAGAGTTCAGAAGAACTATTCTGAATGGTTGTAACCGCTTCGCGAAGTGGTGATATGGCTCGTCTTAGTTTAATCAGGTCTTTTTTCAATTCCTGAATCCGTGCTATGGAATTCTCATTAGGGTTGTTTATTATAACGTTCTCCAATGTTTCCATTTCCTCGGCAATATGGTCGGTAATGAGAAAGTACCCATCTACAATGGTGTCAATTAAACGATAGAGTAGGTAGTCTGGTCCTTTGGCTCTTGCATTCCCTTTTTTGTTCTCCAACCTCACACGCATCGAGTCGAAAATGTCTCCTTCTTGTTCCTGAAAAGAAATGACCCAAGACTTGCCGAGAACAAAACTCACTTGTTCGTTAACAATTTCTCTGTTTTCGTCTATGCTAAGCATCTTGAGGGTTAGGAAAATATAATCTTCAAATTCCTCCACTTTTGGCCGATGCTTGGTGTTCAATACGTCTTCGAGTAAAAGAGGATGGAGATCATATATCTCACCCAGCTGAGCAATCAGTTTGATATCATGCAATCCATGCACATTAATCCATGAAACCGTATCAGGAGACAGATAATTTTTGGTTTCTGCGGCATTTGCCAAATCCGTTTTTATAAACTGCTCGTTTGTATAGTCGATAACCGAGACTTTTATCTGTTCGGCAAATTTCTTTCCAATGTGGATTAAAGCACCAGGAGGGAGGCCAGCCTTGTCGTTTCTGGAATCAGTCGTTGTCTTTGGCATGATTTGCATCGGCATTTTTTGGTAAATCATTCTTGTAAACGAGTGTTCTATACGGGAACGGAATTTCAACTCCTTCCTTAGAAAACCTATCGTGGATGGCCTTGTTTATATCGCTGTGCATTTTGTAAGAACCCTGAGGGTCGTTGCACCAAACGTATGCTCTTAGATTTACGCTAAAATCGCCAAACGATGTAAGTCTAATTTCTATGGAATGTGCATCCTCTTTTATCTGTTCTCTTGTTCTATTGTCGATTGATAGCGGATGCTTTTCCGATTCCTCCTGCATGATTCTACTCGCAAGCTCAACGCTACTATCGTAACTAATACCAACCTCTACGTATTTACAGACCAACGTATCTTCAATGGAATCATTGACAATGGTTTCCGTACTTATTACAGAATTGGGAATGATGATTCGCTTATTCTCAAAGCTTTTTATCATCGTGTGTCGGAGGGTGATGTCTTCCACAACCCCCATACGCGTTCCTATGGTTATCATGTCTCCAACTCTAAAAGGCTTGAATATGACGATGAAAACCCCGCTAATAATATTTGAGAATGCCTGCTGTGCGGCTAGGCCAATCATCATTACCATTATTCCTGCTCCGGCAAACATGGTAATGGCCAATGCCCTTAGCTGAGGTATGAGAAAGACGATAGCGGCAAGTGCCATCATCCAAATTGCAACCGAAATCGCATTCATGAAAAACTTATATCTGGTCGGATCTACCTTAAGTTTTTCTGAAGCAGTTACAAATGATCGGTTCATCAGCCAGCGCAGCACCCTTGCCACAATGCTAGCACAGATTATAATTGCAATGGCCAGGACCACTGATTTCCAATCAACGAGTGTTTTAATGTATTCCATGCGTCTTGCTACAAATATCGTTCAAATGAACGACTGAAACACGAGAAGAGAAGCGGGCGATTGAAAGACCTGTTCTTCAATACTCCTTGCTGCTTTTTGGACAAATCGAAATCACTCAATATATTACGTTTTATCATGGTCTGATTTTAAGATATTAGACGTCCATTAAAAAGCCACTTATGCTACTACATCCAAATAAGACCAACTTTTCGCATTTAGACACAGAATCGCAAGAAATAATGCGACAAACCATCTCTTTCTTTGAGAGTAAAGGCAAGGAGAAGTTGATGGAAGACGACCGTCATTTGGTGTGGTATGCCGATTTCCTCGAATTTGTAAAGGAGAACAAAATCTTTGCTAAGCTGATGACGCCAGCAGGTTATGGATCAGAGAACGCTCGATGGGATACTTCGCGTATTGCAGCGTTCACAGAAATATGTGGTTTCTACGGCCTGTGTTATTGGTACACGTATCAGGTTTCGTCTCTAGGATTAGGCCCCATTTGGATGAGTGCCAATGAGGAGATAAAGCAAAAAGCTGCTGCGCTGCTTGAAGAAGGAAATATCTTTGCTTTCGGTCTTTCTGAGAAAGAACATGGAGCTGACATCTATTCTAGCGGCATGTTTGTAACATCAAAGCCCGATGGAACTTACTCGGCTAGCGGAAGCAAGTATTACATAGGAAATGGAAATAAGGCTGCCATTGTATCGGTTTTCGGCAAAATGGCAGACACAGATGATTATGTCTTCTTTGCTGTTGATTCTCAGCATGCGAATTACAACCTGATTAAGAATACGGTAAACAGTCAGTCTTATGTTTCTGAATTTCGATTAGAAGATTACCCATTAACGGAGGCAGATATTCTTCATAAAGGAAGAGATGCTTGGGATGCCGCCCTGAACACGGTAAATGTGAACAAGTACAACCTTGGATGGGGTTCAATTGGTATTTGTACGCATGCCATGTATGAAACCATTACTCATGCCGCCAATCGTAATCTGTATGGCAAGTTTGTGACTGATTTCCCACACGTTAAAGCACTTTTAACTACTGCGTACACACGTTTAATGGCCATGAAGCTGTTTGCGCTTCGGGCTACCGACTATATGCGAACGGCTTCAGCAGAAGACAGACGCTATTTGCTTTTTGTGCCTATGGTTAAGATGAAGGTTACTACAGAAGGAGAGCATGTAATTAACGACATGTGGGATGTAATGGCCGCCAAAGGATTTGAGAAAGACATGTATTTCAACATGGCTGCTAGAGATATTAGGGCGTTGCCTAAGTTGGAAGGAACAGTGCATGTAAACATGGCGCTTATTATCAAATTCATGCCTAATTACTTCTTCAATCCGGGGGAGTTTCCAGAAATTCCAACGTTTCATAATCCTACCAATGATGACTTTCTTTTTAACCAAGGACCTACAAAAGGGCTTGGCGGAATTCAGTTTCACAATTACTACCATGTTTACAAATCGGTTAATCTGCCAAACGTGAACGTGTTTAAGGAACAGATTAAGGTGCTGAGAGAAGCGTTAATGGCTGCTGGTCCAGATGAAAAGCAGCAGAAAGACATTGATTTCCTTTTAACGGTTGGTGAGTTATTTACGCTGGTTGTGTACGGACAACTCATTTTGGAGAATGCCAAGCTTTACAATGTTGAGGATGATCTGGTAGATCAGATGTTTGAAGTGTTTGTTTCGGATTTCTCAAGATTCGCACTAGAATTAGGCAACAAGCCATCTAGCTCTGAAAAACAACAGCAATACGCTACTAAAATGATTCGTAAGCCTATTTACAATACAGCACGTACAGCCAGAATTTGGGACAAGCATGTGTATGCCATGAAAGAATCGTATGCGATGAATCCTGTTGCTAGTTCAGTTTCCGCTTAGAATAATTCTGAAACACTTTCGCTTTGCAATGGTTATTACCTTGTGAGCCCAATAAACAAACGACATGACTAAATTTTGGTTGACAATAGGAGTAGTAAGTTTTTTATTGGTAGGATGTGGAGAAAGTGGTTCGGATAATGAAAAACAAGCCGAAACGAATGAGCCAGAAGCGGTTCAAGAGGGTAATACAGATAATAACTTAATCATTCGCGATAGTGCTGGTGCGCAAGTAGAGCAGAGGAAGGTTGCTCCTTCTGCATTAACTGCGGGATTGAATCCACCTCACGGACAACCAGGACATGATTGTGCCATTGCTGTTGGAGCACCATTAGATGGTTCTGGAGCTCAAAACCAACCGCCATCTTTGCCAACAATTAATCAACCCGTTGTTCAGCCAAATTTTCAATCGGGTACTACTGCAAAAGGTTTAAATCCACCTCACGGACAACCAGGACATGATTGTGCCATTGCTGTTGGTGCACCATTAGATGGTTCTGGAGCTCAAAACCAACCGCCATCTTTGCCAACGATTAATCAACCTATTGTTCAGCCAAATTTTCAATCGGGTACAGCTGCAAAAGGGTTAAATCCTCCTCATGGTCAGCCGGGTCATGATTGTGCCGTTGCCGTAGGTGCGCCTTTACCAGTTAAATAGTCTACGTTTTGATTATTCTTGATTAGCAGAAAGGCAGCCACCCATAGGCCATAAGCTTGTGCGGCAAGCGTATATTTTAGAAGAAAGAAAAAAGAAAACGCGGTAATTGCCACCATCGGTGCTGCGATTCTGATTAACCCAGATTATGCAATAGAAAATCTATTACGTCTTGAAACTACTGCAAAATCAACCGCTTCGCTGTAATTTCTGATTTCACCATAGCGGTGCTATGCTGAAATCCGTAAAACACTTGATTTTATTGTAGTTTCAACCCTCATTACGAAGTTCTACTGCATAATCTGGGATTAATACCAATTATACTTCAAAATACCCCATATAATTCGTTTCTTTTTCACCCCGATTTCTTTAAAAGCCGCCCCGATAGCTATCAGGGTGCCTGAATTTTTTAAATCATCGGAGCAAAAAATAATTCAAATTCTTTATAGCACATTTTGAAGTACAATTGGTATAGCGTAAACTTTTTCCTCCTTTTCAAATAATGGTTCTACCACGAATTTAGTGGAACTCGTATCAACCTCATGGAAGTGACCCACTACCACAAAAAATCCCATTTCCATTAAAATAACAGTAGAACCCAAATAATAATCCAAACCAATCTTGGCATCCGCTCTGACAATCAGAGTCCGTCTAAAATGCCGTTTTTACGCCAATATTGAAAGCCATTGGCATGCCGGGTCTCAATCCCGCAGGCCGCGTGGCAACCATATAGACCTTGTTTGTAAGGTTCGTGGCACTTCCGAAAAGACTGATATTGTTGTGTACATGATATGCTGCACTTGCATCTATGATGAAGTAAGCATCCGTACGCTTGTCGGGATCCATTTCTCCTTGGCCCGGTAATGTGCGCATGCTATCGGTGTAGCGTCCGCTCAGGTTCAGACTGAACTTGCGGTGTTCCAACGCAATGACAAAGGAGAACTGGCTGCGGGCCAGATACGGGAAATCATCTCCTGCCGATACGTTGCCCCATCCTTCGTATTCACTCTCGAAACTGTTCTCAAATTGTGCATCTGTAAAGGTGTAGGTCAGACTTATTGGCATGCGAAAGCTGCTGTTCTTCCTAAAGGAGAGGATGTCGTAAGATGCCTGTAGTTCAAGTCCTACAGTGCGCACCTCTCCTCCGTTGAACATGTCGGTGGTTCCACTGCCGCCAGATGCTGCAAGGTCGCTTCCCAGCAGGTTGCTGTAATCGTTGAAAAAGACCACAGCCTCGGCCGATAGTGTGTTCTTGGCATATCTCACTCCAAGCTCGTAGTTGATGCTCATTTCCGGTTTTACTCCGGCTGTTGAGCCCGGAGGTGCAAATCCGCGATGAACACCGGCAAAGGAGCTCAGAAAGTCGGTGAACCGATAGTCAAGTCCTATGCCCGGAATAAAGACATTGGCCTCGTTTCCCCTTTTAACAAGAGCCGATCCGGTGCGCTGTGGATCGGTTTTTCCATAATCAATCCGATTGAGTTTAATAAACTCGTAGCGCAGGCCGGGCGTGGCGGTGAACCGGCCAACCTTCAACCTGTATTGCACGTAGGAGGCAATGGCCTCGGCCGATTCGATCCTATTGCTTTCTGTTCCGGGAATGCCGGCCGTGGTCAGACCCATACGACCATCGAGCATAGCGTATTGGTCAACCCACTGAAAGCGGTCCATCTGGTCCTGATGGTAACGGAATCCGACATCAACCTTGTGTTTCACACTGCCCGTATTGAAATTAAAGGTGATGACGGTCTGCACGCCCTGTCCATAATACTTCCGGTTGTTGGCCTTTACAGACAGCGCATCATCAGTTGCGCTGGTCTGCCCGGTGAGTATCGCGTAGGCATCATCGTATAGCAGCGGATCGTCAAGTAAAGCACCTATGGAGGTAGCGGTGCCGGTGCTGTCGCTCACCTTGTCCAACTTATACCAGTTGCGGCCAAGGGTGTTCCGGTAGCCCGTAGTGGTTACCTCCACCAGTTTTGAGAAACGCATGACGTGAGAAAGGGAGAGTTGCAAATGTTCCGTGTTCATTTCATCCATCTGCGAGGCCGCATACCTGCGGTACGGGTCTGCATCAAAATCAGCGCGTGTAAGTCCCAGGTAAGTCTCATTTGAATTTTCGGTGACATAGCCCATCTTAAATGTGAGCGATTGGTACACAGGAGCACCTTCGTTGGTATTTACGCGGAGTTTGACCAAATAATCTTGCTTGTTAAAGCCCGTATTTCCACCTCCATCCAGTTGTTTGAAACCATTGGATCCATGTTGGAATGTTTCCACTAAGTACGCGAAATTCTTATGCGAATTGCCCACGTAGGCATGCAGGCTTCGAGTGAGGAAACTGCCTAGCATCAGGTTTATTCTGCCCGAAAACTCCTCAGGTATCTGTGTAGATACCAAGTTTATAGCCCCTCCAGTAGTATATGGACCGTATTTTATCTGACTGCTGCCTTTTAATATCTCAATGGCCTGCATGCGTCCAATGGTAGGAAAGTAGTAGGCCGCAGGAGCCGTGTAAGGTGCCGGGGCTATCAGCACACCGTCCTCCATCACCGTTATCTTTGAACTCCGTTCTACACCTGTGCCCCGAAGCCCGATGTTGGGACGAAGTCCAAAACCGTCTTCCTCCTGTATGTTGATACCCGCAACAGTCCTTAGTGTCCGGTTGATGTCCGTGTAGTTGAAACGCTGAATTTCCTTGGGCGAGATGTAGCTGGCAGAACCAGATATGTCTTTCAAGCCCCTTGTTCCACCTGTCATGACGATAACCTCCGAAAGGTTGCTAATCGATTCGCCAAGAGAGCGGTCAACGGTTATGGTCTCGCCATCGGTTACACGCACATCAACCTTCTTTTTCTGATACCCGATGCTGGAAATGATAAGGCTGTGATTTCCTGCGGGCACATTCTGTATCACGTATCTTCCGTTACCGTTGGTTGCGGCACCCAACTGCGTACCTTCAAGATAGACAGACACCCCGGGGATGACCGTTACACTGTCCGTTCCTGATATGGTCCCTGCAATGGTACCTGTCTGCGCCTTTACCGTTGTGGCCGACATTATGATACAGGCAGCAGATGCCAAGACTAATTTGATGTCCATGTTTGTTACTTATTTAGATTGATTCTAATTAAGCGACAAATCAAGAAAGAATTCTGCTGACACGTAATCCCCTGAATAGGGTATTTATTGGTAATTTTTCTTTGCCAGTCAGACTGGTCTGCCAGTTATTTCTTTGAACAACTTCATTACCATTTGTACTAAGGATTACAGAAGATTCGAGACTTCTTTTTGTCTATTAACCTCAGTTCGATGAAACAGGCAATGGTGAGTTTGAGTGATTTTGCACAGCAAAATTGTGAATTCTGTCCTGAGTGTTTGTCGAAGGAAAAACAGTTTGAAACTACTGCAAAATCAAACGCTTCGCTGTATTTTTGGATTTCACCATAGCGGTGCTATGCTGGAATCCGTAAAACACTTGATTTTATTGTAGTTTCAACCCTCATCACGAAGTTCTACTGCATAATCTGGGTTAATCTAAGTGTCACCAATAAAAATGTGTCGCAAGAAAGGCCTTGTTCCTAGAAATCATCCAAAAAAACAACATATTATTGATGGTGTGGGTATGATGAAGCAGAACTCATCCCTGATACAAACCCATTTTGGCATCAATACTCATCACGCGTTGGAACATTGGATAAAGTGAAGTTGCAACTATTCTCCGTTGCCAAGCCCAATAACGGACAAACTCAACGGCACGCCCTTAATATGAAACTGCACGGTTTTTATGTTCGGACTGTAGGTTCTGTCCTCGTATCGAAGAAAATCATCAGCATAGTAGTCGTCATTCTGCGCAAAGGAAATGGCGGGTGAGAGTATTAAGTAAGAAAGAATAAGAAAGAAGGTGTTACGCATAACGGGCGGTAGAGTAGGTTTTATAGATAAAACAAGAAAAGTGGTTATCGAGCAGCAATACGATAAGGTGCGCGATTTTAAGAACGGATACGCTGCTGCAAGACAAGGCGAAAAGTGGGGTTTGATCGACACGGCTGGAAAATGGGTAATTGAACCAACCTTTGATGGCGTAAAAGACTTTGAGAAAACGGGAAACAACCAATCAACATTTGGTTTATTACCTTTGCAGTCTGATAACCAAAATAACTACAAGTACTAAATGGGTAGGTCTCAAGAAACATTCGGTAAAAAAGAACGCGAAAAGAAGAAAATAAAGAAGCGTAAGGAGAAGGAAGAAGCACGACTAGCAAGGAAGGAAGAAGGGAAGAGCAGCTTTGACGATATGATTGCTTATGTGGACGAGAACGGAATGATTACAGATACTCCGCCAGATCCAACAGTGAAGAAAAAGATTGTCAAGGCCGAAGACATCGTTCTGGGAATTCCGCAGAAAGACGATACTGATGAAGATCCGGTAAGAACGGGAACGGTTTCATTCTTCAATCACGATAAAGGCTACGGCTTTATCAAGGATGCCGAAAGTCAGGACAGTATGTTCGTTCACGTAAACAACGTTTTGGAGGAAATTTCGGAAGGGAATAAAGTAACGTTTGAAGTGCAACCTGGATTGAAAGGACCAGAGGCTACAAAGGTTCAAGTGGTTCGTGCTTGATAAGACAAAACTCAAAATAAAAAAGGTCGGTTCATGTAATATGAACCGACCTTTTTTGTAGAAATTTTTTGAAAGAGATTAGGCTGTTGCAGCAGCTTCCTCTTCTCTCAATGCTCTTCTCAAAATTTTACCAACGTTAGTCTTTGGCAAATCATCTCTGAAGACAATATGCTTCGGCTTTTTATATCCAGTCATATTTTCCTCACAGAAATCACGAACTTCTTGCTCGGTTAAACTGGGGTCTTTCTTTACAATGAACACCTTTACCGCTTCTGTAGATTTAGCATCAGGAACACCAATTGCAGCAACTTCCATCACCTTTGGCATCATCGCAATCACGTCTTCTACTTCGTTTGGATAAACATTAAATCCAGACACGATAATCATGTCTTTGATACGGTCAACAATGGTGAAGAATCCGTCCTCAGCCATTACAGCAACATCTCCAGTTCGCAGCCAACCATCTTTTAGCACGTTTGCCGTTTCGTCAGGACGATTATAATAGCCTTGCATTACTTGTGGACCTTTGATGTTAATCTCGCCACGTTCTCCTATCGCAACCTCAACTCCGTTCTCATCACACAATTTCATTTCTGTTGATGCGACCGGAACGCCAATGGTTCCAATTCTAGCTCGTCCGTCAATAGGGTTAGCAGAAGCCACAGGAGAACTCTCAGTAAGACCGTAGCCTTCAACCAATAGGTTTCCTGTTACGTCTCTCCATTTTTCAGCAACAGCTTTCTGAATCGCCATTGCGCCACCAATTACCAATTTCACCGAACTGAAATCAAGCTTCTTGAACTCTTCATTATGCAATAATCCATTGAAAAGGGTATTCACACCTGTTAGAACAGTCCATTTATGTTTTTTCAACTCTTTCACAAATGCAGGCATATCGCGTGGATTAGTAATTAGCACGTTTTTGCCGCCCATGCAGATAAATGCCAAACAGTTTACCGTTAGCGAAAAGATGTGATACATCGGAAGTGGGGTAATGATAATTTCTTCTCCTTCGGTAATTACATCGCCCATTAGGCCGCGCATCTGTTCCATGTTTGCAATCACATTTCTGTGCGTAAGAACAGCACCTTTAGACACCCCAGTGGTACCACCGGTGTATTGCAAGAAAGCTGTGTCAGTATTCTTAATTTCAACAGGCTTTGGCTTCTGGGCTCGGTCTTTTACCAAATCTCGGAAATCAATCGTATTCTTTAGATTGAACTTAGGAACCATCTTCTTTACATGGTTCAATACTAGGTTTACAATGAACTGCTTCGGCTGCGGAAAAAGGTCAGGAATACGCGTAACGATTACATGCTTCAATCCTGTTTTAGAAAGACATTCTTCTAGCTCGTTACAGAAATTGGCTACAATTACCACCGCCTTCGCACCTGAGTCGTTGAACTGGTGCTCCATCTCCCGCGAAGTGTATAGTGGGTTCACATTCACCACAACCATTCCTGCAAGCAACGATCCATAAATACAGATTGGATACTGCAAAAGATTCGGCATTTGAATGGCAATCTTATCGCCAGGAACCAAATCTGTGTTGTTCTGAATCCATGCTGCGAAGTTTTCAGATCTTTGTTTTAGTTCATTGAAGGTCATGGAAACTCCCATGTTTTCAAAAGCCACTTTTTTACCAAACTTTACACAGCTTTCTTCAAAAGCTGCTACAATAGAAGGGTAGCTATCAGGGTTTATTTCTTTCGGAACTCCTGGTCCGTAATGCTGGTGCCAAACGTAATCTGCCATGTTTCAATTTTTTAGTGATAGGGAAACAAAACTAATGTTTGAGATGATTTAACGAAGAATTGATTTAAATCATAGTTAGGCGCTCAGACCTATTAAATCTAGGGTTGTTTACAGCTTTCGGGCTATAACCTTTTGGACTTTCTCAACTTCCTTTCCCTCGGCATCAAACGTTTGTTCTTCAAAAAAGCAATTCCCTTTTCGGTCAACTTTAATCACGGTCGAGCAAACAGTTCCATAATCGGGCGTGTTGATGAATTTTGCAGAAAGCACTTTCTCAAATTCTTTAGCTATTCCAGTTTCTGGTAGCTCTTCTTCTTTTGCAAAACTGCTGTCATGCAGAATAGAAAAGAGATTGTCTGAATTTAGCGTGTTGGATTCTATGGCAGTCTTCAGCCTCGCTTTGCCATCGTCAACCTTTGGCCAAGAAGTATCTAAAAAAGCATTGCTTAATCCGTGAACTCCAAAATCAATTAGTTTAATCTCATTTTCCACATTGGAATAGAAGTATAACTTTTCGGGTGTTCCAACAACAAGATTAAAACCGTTGTAGGCCTCTGGGTTTTCAATGGACTTTAAATATGATTGACCACCCTCATTTCCAGTAAGGAAATTGGAAACCAGCTTGCCTCGTGTCGGGCCTTTTCGGTTAAAGAAATCTGGATGCCTATAATTGGTAAGGAATGCGATTTTTCCATTCCTATTCGTTCCTAACCAAGTTCCCATTCCTTCAAGGTCACGACCAGCCAATATGTTAGGATGGTCTGTCCAAAATTCAGCTTTTGCCGCAGGCCGCTTTCTGTATTCGTCTCTGTTGGCGATTAAGATGAATGGAAATTCATCATGTTCATTAATTGCAAATAAGCAGAGACACATCGTTAATTAAGAATTAGGAATGAATAATTAGAATTACCAGCTACTCGCGTCATTGAGAGGAACGAAGCAATCTGATTGTTCTATAGCACCAAAATGTGAGATTGCTTCAGTCGTTCCTCTTTCGCAATGACGAGTGCTTGTGTTGTCAGTGGCTAAAAAACTTTGCGCCCTTTGCGAATCCTCTGCGTCTTTGCTGTTAATTCTAAACTAAACCCAGATCATACTGAATGGTTGCAATCTTCTCTTTCAATGCATCACCAACCAACTCATACTCAGCTTTATTATTCAACTCGGCATTCACAGAGAAGTAGAACTTGATCTTCGGCTCTGTTCCCGATGGACGAGCAGTAACAACTGTTCCATCTGCTGTTTCAAACTGAAGCACATTAGATGCAGGAAGTCCTGTTTCTGTCTGAGATCCATCAGCAAGATTTGTCTCCTTACCCAATTTGTAATCTCGTAATGTAAGCACATCAGAGCCGGCTAGGGTTTTGGGTGGATTGCTTCTAAGATCTTCCATCATTTTGGCAATATCTTCCGCTCCAGTCCTACCTTTTTTGGTAATGCTGATTAGGTCTTCCAAGTAGAATCCGTATTCGGTATGGATGTCCTGTAATACATCATAAAGGCTTTTGCCATTGGTCTTTGCCCACGCACACATTTCGGCAATAAGCACGCAGCCAAGAACCGCGTCTTTATCTCTTACAAGATCGCCAGCCAAATAGCCATAGCTTTCTTCGCCACCACCAATAAACTCTTCTTTTCCTTCAAGATTGAGGATCAGCTCCGCGATGTATTTGAATCCAGTAAGCACATCATAGCAAGGCACATTTTGGGCTTCAGAAATCTTCCTAATCAAGGCTGAAGTCACAATCGTTTTGGCGGTAAACTGCTTACCATTTAGTTTGCCGAGTTCTTTCCAACGCTGAATAAGATAGTAGACCAGCAAAGAACCGGTCATGTTTCCGTTCAGTAATTGCAATTTTCCGTTGGTATTTCTAACAGCAATTCCAACTCTATCGGCATCAGGGTCGGTTCCCATTACAAGGTCGGCACCAAGCTCTTCAGCTTGCTCCAACGCCAGTTTTAAAGCGGCTGCTTCTTCTGGGTTTGGCGAAACCACTGTTGGGAAATTTCCGTCTGGAGCATCTTGCTCAACAACGGTATTCGCATTGGTAAAACCAAGTTCCATTAATGTTCTAGGAACCATTGTTCCGCCTGTTCCGTGTAGTGAGGTGTAAACAATGCTTAAATCGGACTGAGCTTTCACCGCTTCTGGAGAAAGGCAAAGCGACTTCAAACCAGCTATGTAAGCAGTGTCAATTTCATCACTCACCATTTCAATCAGCGATTCATCTGCGTTCCATTTCACCTCTTGTGGACCAGAAATTTTCTGAACCTCAGAAATCACATTCTTATCGTGCGGAGCAACCAATTGCCCACCATCTTCCCAATACGCTTTGTAGCCATTGTATTCCTTCGGATTGTGCGAAGCTGTGATTACTACACCGCTCTTGCATCCGTAATGCCGAATAGCGAACGATAACTCGGGGGTCGGGCGTAGCTCGCTGAACAAGTATGCTTTGATACCATTAGCTGCAAAAACTTCTGCCGTTTTACGCGCAAATAATGGTGAGTTGTTTCTTGAATCGTGCGCAATAGCTACGCTGATTTCTCCTTCAAACGAATCTTTTAGGTAATTGGCCAAACCTTGTGTTGCCATGCCAACGGTGTAGATGTTGATGCGGTTGGTGCCAACACCCATAATGCCGCGTAAACCACCGGTTCCGAACTCAAGTTCCTTGTAGAAACTCTCGGTTAGTTCTGCTTCGTTCGTGTCTATCAGATTCTGAACTGCGTTTCGCGTATCTGCGTCAAACGCATCAGAAGTCCATTTTTTTGCCTTTTCAAGAACAGTATTATCCATGTGCCATTATTTGCGGCAAAAGTACAATCGTAGCTGAACTTACACCTAATTAGATTTCAAGAACCTAGTTGGTCTCGCACGCAGTAATTTAAAAGGTAGCGGAATCTTTTTTATTCAGAGCATCCGTCATTCTCCCTATTGAGAGGGGGATTGCCTAGCTTGTGGCAGAGTGTGCTAATTGAAAAGACGAGACCCTTCGTTCCTCAGGGAAACAAACGGATACCGCAATGTCTGCTAGTTGCTTCGCTGAGGCACTGTCTGTCCCGTTCTTACGGGAAAGTGTCTTTTTTGGTTTGGTTGCTGCAACATAATGGGCAATCATCCTTGAGAGGGGAAAGTGCTTCGAGATAGATTGGTTAAGAATTATCCTTCAAATTCTCCTCAAACATTTTAATCAAGTCTTCGTCTGATTTTCCCATGTTCTGGATAGAGAATTTGGCATCCTCGGCCAATTTGTGGTCAGGAAAATCAGAAACAAACTTCTGATAGAACCATCGAGCCTGAGCTGTGTCTTTATTCAGGTTTTCTTCGCAAAAACCAGTTAAGAAAAGTGCCTCGGGTGCTTTGTAAAAGTTTGAATGGTCTTCTGTAATGGTTCTAAAATACTTCACCGCTAAATTACCTTGTCCAATTCCCATACTCACTTCTCCGGCTTTAAAAAGCATGTCTGCTGCAAGGCTATCTTTCTTGCTGTTCTGATAGAATTTTGCGTATGCTCGAACTAAACTCATTCCAGCTTTTGGGTCAGCTTTGGCTTCAGAATCTGCGAATAGAACTGTTTCTAGGCTATCAATCTTCGCTAGAGTTTGCTCAGTTGCAGAAAGTGGTTTAGCTGTTTGCTTACACGAAGTAAGTCCGATTAGAAGAATGGAAAATAATACAACAAAGTCCCTCATTTTGGAAATCTCATTTTGTAATCAACATCGATGTTTCCGGTAGTGATATCCTTCAACTTTCCTTTAAGCATTCTACGCTTTAAGGAAGGAAGATGGTCAGTAAAAAGAATTCCTTCTATATGGTCGTATTCGTGCTGAATAACGCGTGCTGCCATTCCGTCAAATTCCTGCTCCTGTAACTCCCAGTTCTCATCATAATACTCGATTAAAATTTTGGGTTGACGTTTTACATCTTCTCTTATGGCAGGTATACTTAGGCAACCTTCATTAAAATCCCATCTTTTACCAGATTCTTCAAGAATAATTGGGTTAATAAACACTTTAACGAATCCATCCAATTCTGGATGGTCTTCGCAGAAGGGAGTAGCATCTACAATAAACAGTCGAATACTTAGTCCAACCTGAGGGGCGGCCAATCCAACACCAGATGCGTTATACATGGTCTCAAACATATTATCGACCAATTGCCCTAGTTCAGGGTATTCTGGTTCAATTTCTTCAGCAACCTTTTTTAAAACAGGGTCGCCATAGGCAACTATCGGAAAAATTTTATTCTTACTCATTATCTATTCAAACTATTCATTTGCTCCATATACGATTGTAGAATAATCGTAGCACTCACTTTGTCAATCATCGCTTTATCGGCTCTGGCCTTTTTCTTTAATCCACCTTCAATCATCGCGCTGAAAGCCATTTTTGAGGTAAATCGTTCATCCATTCTGTCAACCTTCAGATCTGGAAATTGTTTTTGAATCTTGGCTGTAAGCTGATTCGCACCAGCGGCAGCTTGAGATGGTTCGTTATTCAACCGTTTCGGGTCGCCAATTACAATACAGTCAACCGTCTCGGTGAGCATGTATTTTTTTAAATACTCAATCAATTCGTTAGGATGAACGGTAGTGAGCCCCGTTGCAATAATTTGCGAAGGATCTGTGGTGGCAATTCCAACACGTTTTGTTCCGTAATCGATGGCTAAAATCCTGCCCATTTCACCTGTTTTTGAGGTGCGGCAAAGTTAAGGATTATCTTTGCGGCATGCAGATAGATGAATTACGTTCGATTGTAGAACAGGCTTGGGAAAATCGAGATATGCTGAGTTCGGAAAAAACGGTTTCGGTAATTAGAGAAGTTGTTTCTCTATTAGATTCTGGAACTCTCAGAGTTGCAGAGCCAGCTGTTGATGATTGGCAAGTGAATGAATGGGTGAAGAAGGCGGTAATTATGTATTTCCCGATTCAGAAGATGGAAACGATTGAAGTTGGCCCTTTTGAGTTTCACGATAAGATTGCACTAAAAACAGGGCACAAGGAAGCAGGCGTTCGTGTCGTGCCGCATGCCATTGCACGTTATGGTTCGTTCTTAGAAAGTGGTGTTATAATGATGCCATCCTACGTTAATATTGGAGCGTATGTCGGTGGCGGAACCATGGTAGATACATGGGCAACTGTTGGTTCTTGCGCTCAAATTGGCAAGAATGTTCATCTAAGTGGAGGCGTAGGAATTGGTGGTGTATTGGAGCCAATTCAAGCCGCACCAGTAATTATTGAAGATGATGCCTTTTTAGGTTCGAGATGTATTGTGGTTGAAGGCGTACGAATAGGGAAGGAGGCTGTACTAGGAGCAAACGTTGTGTTAACCATGAGTACAAGAATTATTGATGTAACTGGTTCGGAACCAAAGGAAACCAAGGGGTATATTCCGCCTCGCTCTGTGGTCATTCCCGGTACATATCCAAAGGAGTTTCCTGCAGGAACTTACAATGTTCCTTGTGCGTTGATAATTGGAAAGAGAAAGGAAAGCACTGATAGAAAAACTTCGCTTAACAACTCATTGCGGGAGTACAATGTGGCGGTGTAGCGGAATAACTAATTGTGGCTGGCACGCGTTACAAACGCGCGCCAGCGGTGAGTTACAAACGCGCGCCAGCGGTGAATATAACGTGGCAGTGTAAAACCTACTTGGTTTTGGAAACCTAGTAGGTCTTACGCAATAATGAAAAACCAATTGCAGAAAATCATCGTCATTCAGACCGCCTTTATTGGTGATGCTATTTTGGGAACAGCACTTCTCGAAAAGCTTCATCAGGATTATCCAAATGCCAAGATCGATTATCTGGTGCGTCACGGAAATCAATCGCTTTTTTACGCACATCCGTTCGTTAATGAAGTGCTTGTTTGGAACAAACAGAATTCTAAATATTCGGAATTGTGGCAAACGCTTTGCGAGATTCGAAGTCGAAATTATGATGCTGTTTTCAATATTCAGCGGTATACTGCAAGCGGATTTCTTACAGCTTTTTCTGGAGCAAAGGAGACGATTGGTTATAAGAGTAATCCACTATCATTTCTATTTTCAAAAGCGTTAAACCACCGCTTTGGAAAAGGCTTTGAGAATGTACACGAGGTAGATCGGGTGCTTGATTTGGTTTCGGAGAGTTCAGCCAGAACCAATCCGAAACTTTATCCTTCTCCAGAAGATTTTATCTCAGTTTCTGAGTTCAAATCCGAGTCTTATATTACCATAGCTCCAGCTTCGGTATGGTTTACCAAACAGTTTCCGGTTGAGAAATGGATTGAGTTAATCAATCAGGTTCCAGATTCGTACAACGTCTATTTGGTTGGGGCAAAGTCTGACACTTCTCTAGCTACGGAAATTGTTGAGAATTCGGGAAGAATTGTAATGGATATAACGGGTGAATTGGAACTTCTTCAGACCGCTGCGCTGATGAAAGATGCGGTTATGAACTATGCCAACGATTCAGCGCCTGTTCATCTAGCTTCGGCAGTAAATGCGCCAATTACAGAAGTATTCTGTTCAACGGTTCCTGAGTTCGGTTTTACACCATTGTCAGAGAAATCATTCATTATTCAAACAAAAGATAAAGTGGATTGCAGACCCTGCGGTATGCATGGTAAGGCCAATTGCCCAAAAGGACATTTCAAGTGTGCTCATTCGATAGACGTGAACGAGATGACCTCAATCCTGTAAGCGTTTGTTAACACGGTAGATAATAGGGCTAGTCCTACGCCACGTCCAATGTCTTCATCACTATTTGCCCATTAGCATGCTTGTATCTACCTACTGCAATTCTCTCCGTCTCCGGTGCAGTTTCCGCAGCAGCCCGTGGTCTGATCAATGTGATTCTTGGTCTTCATCTTTTTAGCCAACAGTTGAACGCCTGCCCATCCGCCTGCTACAAATGTTAGTACCAGTATAGGGATTGAGTATTGAAGAAATTGAGCCATTATTTCTATCTTATTTATTCAATTAACTACTGAATAACCCAGCAAAACCCATAAACGCCATGGAGATGATGCCAGCGATTATCAGGTTGAAAGCCGTGCCTTCTATCAGTTTTGGAATGTTTAACAATCGAGTTTCTTCTCGTACTCCTGCGAGCAATGCAAGTGCAAGAGTCACGCCACCTCCTGCACCTAATGCGTAAATCATGCCTTCCCAAAAACCGTAACCCTTGTTCGTTTGGAAAAGAGCTAGTCCGAGAATGGCGCAGTTGGTAGTTATGAGAGGTAGGAAGATGCCAAGTGCTTTAAACAGCGTTGGACTCAATTTTTTCATGGCCATTTCTACAAACTGCACCGTACTGGCAATGACGATAATAAAGCTAATCAGTCGCAAATAAGGAGCGTAAGGCAGTACCCACGTGTTTAATGCATACGCGCATGCTGCCGTTATGAGCATCACGAAAATATTGGCCAGCCCAAGGCGGAATGCTGTTTCCAATCTTGCAGTTACACCAAGGAAAGGGCACAATCCAAGGAAATAGCTCAGGGTAAAGTTGTTTACCAACAGTGCCGAAACGAATATCCAGACCAAATCGTTCATGCCGTTATGCTTTTACAAGTTCTTTTTTCCGTTTTCTTCCGGCATACCAATTGAAACCGAACAATAGAAAACCCAGTGCGAAAAATCCACCTGGAGGAAGAATCATCACCACCCAAGGTTCGTAGCCTGCCCCGAACAGTGGGAAATCGAACAGGCTGCCGCTTCCGATTACTTCGCGTATCACACCAATACAAAGCAGCGCGAATGTGAAGCCTAAGCTCATTCCTGCTGCATCAAAAATGGACAACACTACACCGTTCTTCGATGCGAAAGCCTCTTGCCGGCCCAAAATCAGACAGTTTACAACGATAAGTGCAACAAATGCTCCGAGCTCTTTTTGAATGCTAGGGGTAAAGGCTGCCAACGCAAAATCTACTACGGTTACGAACGTAGCTATAATGATGACATACGCGGTAATTCTGACCTGCTTAGGAATGACCTTTCTTAAAGAAGACACGAGGATGCTTGAGCAAACTAGAACGAACGTGGTAGCCAGACCCATGGCTAAGCTATTGATAGCCGAGTTGGTTACCGCCAATGCTGGACACATACCCAAAACGGCTACAAAAACTGGGTTCTCTTTCCAGAGACCTTTCAGGAATTCCTGCGCCTTTTTATCTGTTTCTTTCTCACTCATTTTCAGAGATTTTATCAGCTGAATTTTCTGTGTTACCTTTAGTAGTTGGCGGTTTCAATAGACTTTTATCAAACTTATTGATTGGTTCTTGCCATAATTTTATGGCGTTATTCAAAATGCGAATTACAGCTTTGGAAGAAATGGTGGCGCCTGTAATGGTTTCTATCTGATTGGGACTTTTTTTAGCCCCTTTTTTTACGGGCAATATTTCGGGTATTGTGGCTAACGATTTGAAGTTAAGCGCAAAGTCAGCATCCTTAAATATTTTATCTCCAAGCCCCGGAGTTTCTTTACTCTCCAGCACTTCAAAACCAATAATGGTTTGATTGACCACATCGTACCCGAAAATGGTACCGATTATGTCTTGAAAACCTGGCTCTGCTGCCGGAATGGCAAAACCGATCAACTTTCCATCTGCATCGAAACCAGCAAACACCTCATGTTCTTCTTTGGTGATTGCTTCCTTCTTAACCTTAGGAAAATTGTCATCCTCAACCAATTTTCCATCAATGAGGTGAAGTGTTACAAAGCTGGTACAGCCCTCAAGTACTTTAAAAATTGCTGTTCGCTGTGCTTCGGCCTTGTTCTTCTCAATAATAGGTAACGTGTAGAGATAAGAGCCAACAATGATAATTCCTGAGATAAGCCCGGCCAACCCCAAAGAGAAAATCAACTTAAAAGATGATACCTCTGGCTCAACCGGAATCACAGTGGCTTCTTTCTTTTCTTCTATTTCTTCGTTCTCGTTCACAATAGTGACTGTCTAATGTCCGTAAGTTCTAATTTTTGCAAATCGATTTATCAATGGAGTTGCTGCGTTCATCAGCAATATGGCGTACATCATTCCTTCTGGCAGACCTCCCCAAAGTCGTATTAAAACAACCAGCAAACCAATTCCAATTCCATAAATCCAACAGCCTTTTGGGGTGAGGGGAGAAGTAACCAAATCGGTAGCCATATAAACGGTTCCGAGAAGCAGACCTCCCGATAGAATCATGAAAATCGGTGAAGGATAAACAGTGGGGTCAATTAGGTAGAATATACCTGAAAAGAGCATCACCGTAAGTATGATGGAAGCTACAATTCGCCAATTGATAATCTTCTTGTAAAGCAGATACGCACCACATAATATGAGTATCAACCCGCAGGTTTCGCCCAACGAACCGCCAATGTTGCCAAGTAGCAGGTTTGAAATACTTTCAAATTGGTGGTCGAATTTCATTTTAGAAAGTGGAGTTGCAGATGAGATGGCATCTACACTCTCTCCCTGATAGAAAGGGAATGCCAAGTTGGTGCCACGCAAACCAAAGAAACGGCCATCTGGCGGGCTCCAAGTGGTAATTGCCGTTGGGAAGGCTGCCTGCAAAAATCCTCGACCTACTAAAGCTGGGTTAAATACATTCTGACCCAAACCGCCCCAGATCATTTTCCCCATTCCGATGGAAACAACACCTCCAACAAAAACCATCCACAGTGGAAATCCGGGTGGAAGTGTAAGCGCCAGCAACATTCCAGTTATGAGCGCGCTTCCATCTTTTAGGCTACTGGTTATTGGTTTGTCTCGATTGAAGAACCATTCGGTTATCATACAAGAGAAAATGGCAACAGCCGTAATCAAAATGGCACTTAATCCGAAGAAATAGAACGAAACGGCCAATACGGGAATTAAGGTGTAAACCACCGTGAACATAATCTTCGGGGTGGTGTCCTTATCCTTGAGGAAAGGCGATGTAGAGACGTATAGTTGCTTCGATTCCATCATGCCTTTTCTTTTTCTCGTCCCCACTTTTCGCGCAGCATACCTTTTCCAACTCTAAAGCTCTGCACTAGCGGAATTGCCGATGGACAGACGAATGAACAACTTGCGCACTCAAAACAATCCATGATGTTGTTTTCAGCCATTTCATCCCAAAGCCCCTTTTTTGCCAGCATTCCGAGTAGGCTTGGGTTAAGATAAATTGGACAGGCATCAACACAACGGCTGCAACGAATACAGTTGTATTCATCAAGGTCGC
>Ga0316208_1001282_pt1 | contig 24400 bp, 19 predicted proteins | sample 3monopyrite_MG_FD_204944 | JGI IMG/M metagenome (GOLD analysis project Ga0316208, IMG submission 204944) | Microbial mat bacterial communities from mineral coupon in-situ incubated in ocean water Damariscotta River, Maine, United States -... | ecosystem: Environmental > Aquatic > Marine >... | reverse complement strand
CCTCTCGGCTGCGGGTGGGAACGGCTCGATCGACGAAGGCCTCGGCGGCGTCGGTGGCGCTCCGCAGTTCCAGATCGTCTTCGACGCAATCGGTGCTGCCGGTTCGTCCACGACGCTGAACATCGGCACGTTCGCCGAATATCTCGACGGCTACACGGGAACGGTTGACTCGCTCGCGACGAACACGTCCGTTACGGTCACGATTGCACCGATTCCGGAGCCCGGTACCGCGCTGCTCATGGGCCTTGGCCTTGCGGGCCTCGCTGGTGCGGGTCGCCGCGAGTAAGTAGATCGTTCGCGACCTTTGGATCGCAGCGAGCTCGAAATAAGTCGCCCTGGGTTCTTCGGAGTCCAGGGCGATTTTTCGTTGACCATCCCCTCTTCAGGATCCCCCACTCGAAAGAACACCCCTTGCTAGGGGCCTAGACGTTGCGAATGCGATCCTGAAGCCACAAAGGAGATCCCCATGCTGAAGCTTCGAGCAGTATTGAGTGCTGCCCTTTTCCTCCTCGCAGCGATGCCTGCCGCTGCGGGCATCACGTACACCGTCGACGCGTATACCTCGGACGCCAGCCCGATCACCTTTATGACACCGGGTGCTCAGCTGATTCTTGACATCTCGGTCCGGACGGACGATCTCGCCTTCGCCGTCGCTGGTTCAGTCAACAACTACGACAACACTATCCTCAGCCTGAATCCAGGCGCGAGTACCATCGCCTCGAGCGTCTTCAACGAATTCTGCTTTCCGGCGGCAGGATGCTTCAACGGATTGATCAACCAGGTCGGGACCACTATCACGTTTCAGGAAAATGCGGTGGGTCCAGGAGTGGAGGCCGAATTCCTAGCCGCTCTTGGTGTCATTTCTGCAACCGGCAATGGGTCGGTGGACGAAGGGTTGGGTGGTGTGAGCGGGGCGGCCCAGTTTTAAATCGTCTTCGATACGATCGGAAGCACCAGCCCGACCACCCTCAATATCGGAACCTATGCTGAGTATCTCGATGGATACACGGGGACGGTCGATTCGGTCGCAAATAACACGTCGGTGACGATCATGTTCTCACCCGAGCCCGGCACGGCCATCTTGCTAGGTCTCGGCCTTGCGGGTCTCTCTACTCGGCGACATTAGTCGAGCAGGCCGTTCTCTCAGAGAGCCCATTCGCGCGTCAACGCAACGAAGAAGGCCGAGGCTCCCTTGTAGGAACCTCGGCCTCTTTTGTTTCACGAAGCATGCTGCCCGCCGCCGAGCATATCGCTCAGGACGAACCGGCCGCTTGGACCCGGTCTGCTCTACAGCATTCGTCTTCGAACTGCGACTACACCAAAGACCGAAGCCAGCGCCGCAAGGCTGCCTTGAATGGCCGCCGGCTCAGGCACGGTAATTGTGAGTGAGGTGTTATTCGCAACTTGATCAACGGTTCCGGTATAGCCATCGAGATACTCGGAAAACGTGCCGATATTGAACGTCGTCGATTGTCCCTCAGTAGCGTTCTCATTGACGTCGTAGACGATTTGGAACTGCGGAGCGCCACCGACGCCGCCGAGGCCTTCGTCGATCGAGCCGTTCCCACCCGCAGCCGAGAGGCCGAGGGCAGCGAGGAATTCAGCTTCGACGCCCGGACCCACCGCGTTCTCCTGGAACGTGATCGTGTCGCCAACCTGGTTCGCCAGGCCGTTGAAGCAGCCCGAAGCCGGGAAGCAAAACTGGTTGAAGACGCTCGCCGCGATCGTGCTGGTGCCCGCGTTCAGGCCGACGATCGTGTTGTCGTAGTTGTTGACCGAGCCAGCAACACTGAAAGCGTTGTCGTCGGTTCGGACCGTGATGTCGATGATGATCTGCGCGCCGGGCGAGACGGCCGTAAGCGGGCTGGCGTCAGACGTCGTCGCAGAGATCGTGTACGTGACGCCCGCAAGCGCCGGGGTCGAGATGGCGACGAGGGCCACAACGACCAGCAGAGATCTAAAAAATTTCATACCAAGTTTCTCCCTTGGATTGAGGCAAGAGCCGAACCCTGTTCAGGCCTTCGCTCCACCGTCTCGGTCGAGACGTTAGGGCGGGATGCCTGGAATGAGCTGACTGCCTCGATGAATGAAAGAAACACGCAACCGCATCTAGCGCGCCCGCGTGATTCAATATGATCTGCCTAGCCTATGGCTAGTTGCAGTTCATCAGGACTTGATAGTCGAGAGTCGTGACGTGACCATCGCCGTTGAGATCGGCAGAGGCAACGAAATCGAGATCGCCACTCTGCGTCCCGTAGGCGTCCGTCAGTACCTGCACATCAGCACCGTCGACTGCGCCATCACCATTAATATCGGTCGAAGCCGGGCATGCGTCCTGGGCATAGGACGCGCTGGCAAAGACCAGGGCGCTGGCCGCAACCAGAAAGCTCCCCCAAACTTTGAACATCGGATTACTCCTCCTTAAGCGGGCTACCAAAGCGGCCCAGATCAAGAGAATACAAGGAATACCGGGGGAATCCACGGATCTCTGCCGTCTGACGGAGCGAAACGTGGACGATCTCGATTTGGTTGCGACTGTCGTTTCCCGCCTCCTCCATCGAGGCAATGTTCATTGAACGACACGAACGCGTTCGCATTTTCGTAACCGCCGAGTATCTCGCGGAGGTAAGGTGGGAATAGATGCGGGATCGCTCCGGTCCTACCTCTCTCATTCGGTCTTGCGGAATCCGATGCTCACCCCCGTCGTAGAATCGCGTGCTCAAAATAGAAAGAGCCCGGCCGGGCAGCGCCTCGTGGCGTTGACTTGTTCCGCTCTGCTGGTGGCGATCGCCCTGGCTCCAGCCCTCGCCTTCGCCGATCGAGGTCCTCGCCTGATCGTGAAGTATCATTCCCGAGGGGCTGATGCTCTGACGGAGTGTGCTGAGCGGATTTCCCGTGGGGATACACCGTTCTCCGAACACGTGCGGCGTGGCGGGGAGGAGCTCGACGCCCTGCACGCGAGGATGGGGATCAGCCACCACAAGGCGATCTTTCGAAAGCCCGATGGGCGAGCGTTCGCCATCCAGCGGAACGAGCTCGCAGCCCGCCTCAGCGCCGCACAAACGGCGCGGAGAAGTGCCCGAGCGCGCCACGCTCACGGAGCCGGCGTCCCGGAACTCCCCGATCTCGCCCATATCTATCGCGTCGAACTCCAGGACGGCGCTGATCCAGAGGCCGCCGCCGAAGCCCTGCGTGCGGATCCGCATGTCGACTACGCCCAGGTCGACTATGCGCTTGCACTCGACCAGCACGCCCTGGCGTTCCCCTTCAACGACCCCTATCTCACAAGCGAGGGCGCCTGGGGACAAGCATTCGCGGATCTATGGGGACTCGAGCGAATTCGCGCCCCTGAGGCGTGGGAGCAGACCCTGGGCGAAGGCATCGTCGTCGCTGTGGTCGATACGGGGCTCGATCGATTTCACCCCGATATCGCCGCGAACGTGTGGGTGAATCAGGGAGAGGATCTCGACGGAGACGGACTTGCGACCGCGTTCGATCAGAACGGGATCGATGACGACGGAAACGGTTTCATCGACGATCTGACCGGTTTTGATTTCGCAGAGTCCTTCGACGCAGACGAAGACGGTCGCTTCGACGGCCCGAACGACCTCTCTGATCCCGACCCCTTCGACGTCTTCGGCCACGGCACTCACGTGGCGGGCACAATCGCCGCGGTCGCGAACAACGGCGAAGGCATCGTCGGTGTGGCGCCGGGGGCGAAAATCATGGCGCTGCGCGGTTTCGACGACGAGGGGCAGGGCGCCGACTCGGTTCTATGGAGAGCCGTGCTCTACGCCGTTGAGAACGGTGCCACGGTCGTCAATAACAGCTGGTCCTGTGGCGATCCGTGCCCTCGAAATCCTCTGGCAGAAGACGTGCTTGAAATCGCGGAGGCGTTCGGGACCGTGGTCGTGACGTCCGCAGGGAACGCCTCGACCGACGTCGCATTCCGCAGCCCGGAGAACACGGGCCGCGTGTTGACCGTTGGCGCACTCGGCTACGACGACCGACTCGCTTTCTTCTCGAATCGAGGATGGGGACTCGATCTCGTCGCGCCTGGGGGCGGCCCCCAATCCGGCGCGGGAGGCCCTGTCGTACACCGCAATATTCTCTCTCTGCTGACAAGCGCACCACTTGAGGCGGAGGCGCCCTTTGTCGTCGGCGAGCGATACCGCCGACTCGCCGGAACGTCGATGGCATCGCCGCATGTTGCAGGGGCCATCGCCCTGCTCGCGAGTCGCCGCCCCGAGCTCAGCCCGGCAGCGCTGCGTGCGCTCGTGCGACGCTCCGCTCGGGATCTGGGCCATCCGGGTCACGACCCCTTCTATGGAGCGGGCGCCCTCGACCTCGTGGCGATGCTCGAACTCGAGCCGCCAGATGCGGACTTCCAAATTTCGGGTCCCGACTCGGGAGATCTGATCGATCCGCGGGGCGGCCCGCTTCACATCGAGTTCTCGGCGTTCGGCGCGGACGTGACGTCCGTCGACATCTCCGTTGCGCCGGGTCTTGTCGGTCGCGTGTTCACGCCGGTTGATGATCTCGCGGGCGCGGCGGTCGCTCGATCCGCCGACGGTGATCGTGAGTTTCTCACTCTTGAGTGGCCCCTCGAAGATGTTCCCAACGGTCCCTTCGTGATGCGGTTTCGTGTTGAGCTGAGCGGGGGGCCTCCTCTCGAGGAATACCGGGTGATCGCGGTGGAGCGAATCGTGCCTCTCGAACTTGGTGGCGCAGGACGAGGAGTGGGTCTTCCGGCGGTGGACGGACGAACCGTCGTCTGGGCGATGGATGCCGAGCCCGAGGAAGCCGCGGAAGGGGAGGCAGCGACGGGACCCGGCCGCGTGCTCGCTGCGGCTCGAATCGATGCAAAGGCCGCTCGAGCCCCGGAGGCACACGAGCCCGGCTCGGCAGAATTCCCCGTACTGGCACGACCCTCGACCCTCGACATCGATCGGCAGCTCGTCGCTTGGCGCGTCATCGAAGACGACGAGTTTCAGATTCGTTGGTGCCGGCTGCCCCGGGACAAGACGTTCAGACCGCCCGCGAACTCTCTACCCGGCTGCGACGAACAGAACATCGACCGTGCGCCCGGCGCCGTTACGCGACCCTTTGCGGCTGGGGGGTGGATCGTCTGGCAAAGAGACAACGGGCTGGCTCGCTCGATCGAGGGATGTTATGTGGGGCGCAAGAACGGTGTCTGTACTCCGCGATCCATTGTCGATCAGTCCGCGGGGGTGCGTTGGACACTCCGTTCCTTTGATGGGGACCACCTACTCATCGACTCATTTGGGGCGATCGCACGATGCCGCCCGCCCGCAAAGGCCGCGAGCTGCGAGATCCAGGAGATCCGTCTCGGCCTCTTCACGCCCAACCCGATCGAGCCCGTTCTCGTGGGAGACATACTCGTCTTCAACGACGTGACCTTCGGTGTCTCTCCGCCTCTCGGATGTCTTCCTAGTGAATCAACGCCCGAGTGCCGCCCGGTCGCTTCACTCTTGCAGCGCTACTACGCCTGTCAGCTGAAGGGCGAAGACCCTCTATGCGATTCAATTCCGATCACGCAGCAAGCCCCCGCCGAGTCCTTTGCCGGATTGGCAGTCGAGGGGCGGCGGATTTCCTGGTCCGTACCCTCGTCCCAGGAAGCGAGTTCGATTCGCTACTGCGAATTCGATGCGAGGCAGGGGCTCTGTCCGGAACAGAGGCTCACGGGTTCGGCACTGGAGCAAGAGGGGCCCGCTCTCTCGGAGGGCTATGTCGTCTGGCGCGGCGCACGCGAGGCAGGCCCCGCGATCTGGGCGTATGGGCTCCCCTCTCTGAACGGGCCCGAACAAGCCGCCATGTCTCCGGGCATCGATTTTGAACTCGATCTCGTGGCGAAGCGCGGAAGCGCCCGGTCGCTCACTTATGCGGTTGTTCCGGTCGGCGCGACATCGGCGGAAGCGCTCTCAGAACTTCGAATTCTCGATCCGGGGGCACCGGGCGGAAAGATTCAGCTCGTGGGTCGAGTCGATGTAGAGGGGCCGGTTCAGCTTGAGGTGCGCGCAAAGAATGAAGCCGGGCTCGAGAGTCGCTGGCTAGTCGAGTTGCATTCAGCCCAGGCGGTGGAGCGCTAAGTCAAGGCGCTTCTATGCACAACCTAACGACGCGGCACGAATCCGTCGACGACCTGATCTCGGGCCATCTCGATCACATCGTGATGCGGCGAAAGCCCGCAAGCCGGATCCGTCAAACTTGCATCGCCTAACAATCGAAACGCCTGACATCGACACCCGCCGAAGTCCACCTCGCGATCGGGACAGGTCTGACACGGGGCCGGCATCCAATCCGTCCCGCGATACGCACGCATGCCCGGGGCATCCCGCCACGCCTCTTCGACCGAATGGGATTGCACGTTCCAGAACTCGAGATCAGGAAGCTCCCCCGCTTCGTGACACGGGAGGACTCGCCCGGTGGGATCGACGACCATCGCGAGCCGCCCCCATCCCCCCATGCACGGCTTCGGTCGATCCGAGAAATAGTCGGGCAAGACAAAGAGCATCGCGGGGCCGGCTTGCCCCTCGCGCTGAGCGCCTTGTGCCACGCGCACGATGGCGCTGGCCTCGGCCAATTGTTCGCGGGTCGGCATGAGGGCTGCCCGGTTTTCGAGCGCCCAGCCGTGGTACTGCGTGTTCGCGAGTTCGAGCCGGTCGGCCTCAAGCCGGTGGGCGAGGTCGATGACGTTGCCAATGTTCGCGAGGTTCTCCCGGTGGAGAACGCAGTTGAGGGTGAGGGCCATGCCCAGCTCACGCGTCTTTGCGCAGAGCCGCATTTTTTGCTCGAAGCTCTTGGTACCCGCGATGCGATCGGAACCGGCGGCGCTCGCGTCTTGAATGGAGACTTGAACGCTGCGCAGGCCGCGCGCTGCGAGATCCGCGAGCCGATCCGGGTCGAGGGGGACGCCGGCAGTGACGAGATGGGGGTAGAGGTCTGCATCGACCGCGGCATCCAGGATCTCCTCGAGATCCTGGCGCGTACTCGGCTCACCTCCGGTCAGGCCGACATGGACGACGCCGATCTCGGCTGCCTCATGAAAGACCCGACTCCAATCCGCCGCGGAGAGCGCTTCACGGTACTCCCGGAAATTGATCGGGTTCGAGCAATAGGGGCATTGCAGCGGGCATCGATAGGTCAGCTCGGCGATCAGATTGAGCGGTGTGTTAGGCGAATCCGTTGTCGTCATGGAAAAGGTGCCTCGATCACGCCGCCCAGGTCGCGCATTTCGGTGAGGAAACGATGGACCTCGGAGGCCAGACCCTCGGTTCCGGGATAGCGCTCATCAAGGGCACGAGCGACGTCGGCGAGCGTGCGCTCGCCATCGCATAACAAGAGGATTTCGCTGCCGCTGCCCGCGAGGGCAATCGCGCGCTCGGGCAGAACGAGAACGTCGCCCTGACTGCGGCGCTTGAGGTCCGCGTGACGAGAAAGCACGACGCGATCATGGGAGTCGAGCGGTTTGGCGCTCATGCCTCGACCTCAAGTCCATCGCGTGCGATTTCAACGCCGGCTTCTTGCACGCGAGCGGCCTCTTTGCTGGTGGTTTCTGCGATCGGGTTCGTGGCCGAGAGATGGACGTAGATCGATCGCCCTTCCATTCCCGCGAGCGACGTCAGCGAACCCTGTCTTCCGTCGATGGGCACATGGCCGAGATCGAAGCAGCTTCTCGCGCCGGGGCGAACCCTTCGCCCCTCGTCCGCGGCGTAGAAGGTTCCGTCGATCAAGCGAACGTCGGCTGCTCGGAGTTCGGCGAGGGTCGCGGAGTCGAGCTTTTCGATGCGCGGCGCCCAGACGAGTCGGCGACCGGTCTCAAGGTCGGTGATGCGCACGCCGGATCGCGCGCGTCCCGCGCCGGTTGAATCCTCTCGGAGATGGTCCGGCACGGGACCTGGGAGAGGGAAGAGGCGCGCTTCGAGCCGTTCATCCCGGTCGAGGGCGAAAGGCCGATCCCATTTGAGACCGGTCCAAAGCGGCTCGAGGCTTCGGAACGCCGCATCGTGTTCAAGCAGATCGGCACGGAGATCGGCGGCGGAAGCGACGCGAATCGCGAGCCCCGAGCGCAGGGCGAGTGCCCCCGCGCAAGCATCCAGGTCGGCGGACGTCAGCACGATCGAATCGATGGGCACGGCGCGCTTGCCGGCAGCGGGGGCGAAGCGCGGATCGCAAGCCAGAGTTTGAGCCAAATGAAAAGGCGCTTCGACGAGCGCATAACGCAGCCCGTCCGTCGTGATCGCAAGGGCGGCACCCCTCCGGCGAGGCAAGTCGGGATCTCTCGTGCGCGCGCGCAGGGCGGCCTCGGATCCATCGTTCCAGGTCGGAACCCCTGTCGCGATGCCCGACCCGAGGAGCATCGCCTTCATCGGTCGAGCTCCGAATCGTCCGTCCGCAATTCCGCATCGATCACGCGAGTCGCGATGTCGCGGGAGAAGCCCTGACGCGCGAGCACACCCAGATGACGATCGCGCCGTTCAGCGCGCTCCTCGGGATCGGCGCAGTAAGGCCCGATTCGCCGCTTGCGCGCCGCTCGGAACGCGGCTTCGAGCTCCTCATCCTCGCGCGTATGCTCGCGGCGGTACTCGTCGCCCGCGTCTCCTTCGTTTCGCATCTCGATGCGCTCGGCTTCGATCGCGTCGATGAGCGCGCCATCCACGCCCTTCTTCTGGAGTTGGGCGCGGATCTGCGCCTCGGATCGACCCTGGCGACGGGCGCGGTCATAGAGATGCTCGGCGAGGCGCCGGTCGTCGACATAGCCCTTTTCGACGAGGTCTCGGGCGACGTCGGGAATCCGATGCTCGATCGACTCGGGGGATTCGCCGGTCCGATCGCATCGCTGCAAGAGCTTGCGACGGAGCATCGACTCGACTCCGTGCTGAGTCGCTTCCGCGCGCGCGACATAACGGAGCGCTTCGCGTTCGAGCCAATGCACGTCGAGGGGGAGGGCATCCGCCCGCTTGGGTTTCGCGGGGCGATCGTCCGACCCGTCGGCAACGCTCTCGTATCGTCGTGGCCGATGCGGTTCCATGACTCGGACGCTACCAAATCGTCGCTCCCGCCGAAGTGCTCATGCCGAGCCAGGAACGGATCCGATGCCTGAGCTACCCGAAGTCGAGACGACCCGCCGCCGAATCGCGCCACTGCTGGTGGGCAAGCGAATCGAACGCCTCGTCACGACCCGGCCCAGCTACTTCTTCCTGACGCCCCCGGCGGAACTACGGCGGTCCATGGAAGGGCGCAAGATCGCGGCCCTCGATCGCTTCGGCAAATATCTCGTTCTCGGGCTCGAGGGCTCGGACAGGGTCTTGCTTCATCTGGGGATGACCGGGCAGCTCTTCTCGAGCGAAGCGACGAGCGTTCGGCTGCTCTCGGCGACAGCGCGGGCGGCGCTGGATCCCGATGCCCAGCAGAAATTCGAACCCGACGCGCATACGCATCTTCAATTTCAGCTTTCCGGCGGCGGGCCCGAGGTCTATTTCCGAGACGTCCGAAAATTCGGCAAGGTGCAGTGGCTCCCGGCGGGCGAGCGCAATGAGCGCCTGGATAAGCTCGGGACCGACGCCCTCGAAGTGACGGGCGACGAGTTGTTTCAAGCGAATCGGGGTCGGCGGGTGGCGATCAAGGCGATGCTCCTTGATCAATCCGTCGCCGCCGGGGTCGGGAATATCTACGCGGATGAGGCGCTCTTTCTAGCGGGGGTGCGGCCCGGACGCGCGGCGAAGCGGGTGACCCGCGCCGAATGCGACGCGATCGTCTCCTCGCTCCATCGCGTGCTCCATCGCTCGATCGAGACGGGGGGGTCGAGCATCAGCGATTATGTGGCCCCGGATGGTGCGGACGGCGGTTACCAGGACGAACGAAAAGTCTACGGCCGCAAGGACGAAGCCTGTCTCGTCTGCGGGGAGCCGATCAAACGCAAATTGATCGTGCAGCGATCCACTCACTACTGCGCGAATTGTCAGCGCTGAACCCGCCCGGCGCGGGGGCGCTACCCTCCGCGCCATGCTGAGTCTGATCGAACTCGAACGCGTCGTCCTCGCTCTTGAGGAGACCATCGTCGGTGGGCGCATCGAGCGGTGGGTCGAGCCCGACCGCGGCCGCTTGGCGTTCTCGATCTACCGACGCGACGAGACCTCGAAACACAAACTCGTCCTGTCCCTCGACGCGCGCCCGGATGTCGCCCATCTCGGTGTGCTCGAGCGGATGCCCCAGGCGCCGACCCACCAGCCGGCCTTCAGTGCCTATCTCCGCGCGCATCTCTCTCGCGCTCGGCTCGAAGCGGCGAGTCTGCGCGGCGGCGACCGTCAGCTGGTGCTGCGTTTCTCGGCGAAGGAGGGGGCGTTCACGCTCTTGCTCTCGGTCTTCGGTCGCCGGAGTAATGTCTACCTGCTCGATGGAGAGGACCGCATCATTCGCGCTTTGCGGCCGCTCGCGGAAACGAGAAGCGAACTCGAAGTGGGCGGCGCCTATCAAGATCCCGGGAGCGGCGCGCCTCAGCGTGGCAAAGACCGATTCGAGGAGGCATCGGGCGTCGCGCTCCTGCGGGCGATCGGGGCGAGCTATTCCGGTGAGATCGATGAGCGGTCAGCGGACGAAGATCGCCGTCGCCTGGCGAATGCGCTCAAGAAGGAGCGCAAGTCCGCGGCGCGACGACTGGAGCGGATCGAAGCCGAGCTCGCGGAATCGGACGAAGCGACGACTCTACAAAGAAATGGCGAGCTGCTGAAGGCCAATCTCGGCCGCATTGCTCCCGGGGCCGAGAGCGTGACCGTTGAAGACTTCGAGACGGGAGCGCCCGTCGAGATCACCCTCGATCCGAAGAAGAACCCGAAAGAGAATCTCGAAGCGATCTTCAAGCGCTATCAGAAATTGCTGCGTCGCCTAACCAAGGCAGGTGGCCAGGTCGATCAGGCGCAAAAGACCGTCGACGCCCTCGAAGCGATCACCCGTGATCTCGAGGAAACGGAAGACCTCGACGCGTTGCTCTACCGGGAGGATGTGAAGCGCATCCTCGCGCGGCATACGGCGAAGGTCACGGCGACCTCGGTTTCCGCCAAGCCCGAGAAGCCTGCGCTTCCAGCGGCCTATCGAAATCTACCGAGGAAGATGCATCCGCGTCGCTACCGAAGTGCTGAAGGGCTCGAGATCTGGGTGGGGCGGAGCGATGAGGCGAATGACGTGCTGACCACGAAGCTCGCACGGAGCAAGGATCTCTTCTTTCACCTGGACGGTGCGCCGGGCAGCCACGTCATCCTGCGGACGGAAGGTAGCGACGATCCGCCACCGGAAGCGATTCTCGATGCCTGTGAACTCTCCGTTCATTTCTCGAAGCAGAAGAACGCCGGTCGCGCCGACGTTCATGTCGTCCCGATCAAGAACGTAAAGAAGCCCAAAGGGGCGAAGCGCGGGCTGGTCTATGTGACGGGTGGAAAATCGATCCATCTACGTCGTGAGCCCGACCGACTCGAACGCCTACTCAAGGACAAAATCGAGGATTGACCGCGGGTGTTATTCAGGGCTCGGCGTGCGGAGCGCGAGTAGCGCCGGTAGAACGATGAGGTTGCTGATCACCGTGAGGGTCATGCCGATCGCCAGCACAGTGCCGAGGGAGGAGACGCCCTGGTGCGACGAGAGTGCGAGGGTGCCGAAGCTTACGGTTGTGGTGAGGGCGCTGTAGAAGACGGCCCGGGCGGTTGTGCTCCCGAGTAGGTCTCCGCCGCCGGGTTGGCGCGCAAGGACCTCGGCGCGATGGACGAGATGAATCCCGGAGTCGACGCCAATCCCGAGCAGAAGCGGGACGACCACGACGTTTACGAAGTTGAAGGCGATCCCGAAGACACTCATTAGGCCGATCGTGAGCACGTTGCTGAGGAGCAGCGGCGCGAGGACGAGACCGACCGGCGTGACGCGCCGCCAGAGCAATCCCAGAAAGAGGGTGATCAGGACTACGGCGTAGGCGAGGGCTTCCTGAAAGCTGTTCCGCGTTGCCTCGGCGAAGGCGATCATGTTCATGGGCAGGCCGGTCGCGCCGGGGACCACCTCCTGAACGGTTCGGGCAAAGCGGGTGAACGCCGCCTCTTCGGTCAGCTGCTCCGCGGGAAAGATCTGCACACGCGCGCGTCCGTCCGCAGTGAGCATCCGCTCGCGAAGCTGAGTCGGTAGATCGTCGAGGGTGACCTCGTCGACGAAGGTTGCCTCGCGGAGTTTGCGGAGCTGATCGCCCAAACCGCCTAGCAGCACGATCTCAAGCCGTGCGATCGCCTCGTCGACATTCTCGTCCCCATCGACCCGAGTGAGAAACGTGTCCAGGTTGTTTCGCAGGGAGCGCATGCTGACCGCGAGCAGAGTCTGCTCTTCTTCGATCGACGGGTCGCCCAGGAAATCACGAAGTGCGCGGAGAGCTTCGATCTGCTCCGCGGTCGTCGGGTTCGCCTCATGGGTGCCGCCGCCGCGCGGGGCATCGAGCAAGAGCCCCACATCCTCGAGTAGGATCAGCTTGTCCTCTTGATCTTGCGGAATGTAGTCGGCGAGGGAGACCGCGAGATCCACTGTCTCGAGCGACTCAACTTCACGCGCGATCGCGGTCGCTTCCGTGAGGTTGGGGGCGATCGTGTCCATCGGCCAGGGGGAACGCTGGCCGGCTTCCTCAAGCATCTCGTTGAAGGTGCGGACGCTTTCCGTTTCGGGATCGCGCATGCGAACCACATTCGAATCGAACTGGACTTTGACGGCTTGCCAGGCACCAAAGAGCAGCAGGCCCAGCGCGAGTAGCGCGATCGCTCTCGGCCAGCTCGAGAACCGGCCCCACCACGGATTCGAAAATGTCATGGCGCGAGGGATATCCGTCGCGACATTCAGCCGACAGGAGGTCGCGAGCAGCGCGGGGATCAACGTCGCCGTGAGGAAGAGGTTGACGACCATGCCTGTGCCGGCGATCAGGCCGAGTTCCGCCACGCCGATATTGTCCGTCGGAATAAAGACGTAGAAGCCGATCGCGGTCGTGATCGTGCAGATGACGAACGAGCTCCCGACCTGCTCGAAGGCGAGCTCGAGGGCGCGGCGATGGGGGTCGCCATCGCCCGATTCGGTGGATTCGCTGACCGCTCTTCGTAGGCCTTCGACGTACGCCATGCCGAGGTGGATCGCGAAATCGACGCCCAGGCCAATGAAGAGAATTGCGAAGGCGAGGCTGATCAAATTGAGGGCACCGACGGTTGCGGCGGCGAAGGCGCCGGTCCAGACGAGGCCGGCGAGGAGCGTGAGGACCGATGCGATGACGAGTCGCAAGGAGCGCAACGCTCGGAAGAGCACGAGGATGACGAAGGCGAAGGTGATCACGCCGCCGAGGCCGATGTCCCAGAGTAGGCCGGCCATCTCTTCGTAGTTCAGTACGGGGTTACCTGTTAGGCGGATGGTGATTCCATGGTCGGGATCGAGATCGTTCTCGGCGGCGATCCGGCGGATCTCGGCCATGGGTGCGGCGGCGGCGAATAGGCTGCCGAAGTTGAGCACGGGATCGACGACGATCGTCCATCGTTTGATCGTTTCGACGGAGGATCCACGAAGCAGGATTTCTTCCCACGAGATGGCGAGAGGAAATTCCTGATAGGCCTCGATCGTGGCGTCCCCGACGCGATCGAGCAGGACGGCGAGATCGTCGAGGGAGACTTCCGCTTCCTCGCGCTGTTCGAGGCCGCTCTTGATCAGGGTGGCGAGGTTCGAAACCGTCGGGTCGCGCTCGAGTGCCGTCAAAATCGGCTGGACGCGGGCGATCTGGAGCGAGAATTCGTCGAGATCATCAAGCTCACGGTAGAGCAGACCATGCTTCTCGAAGAAGTCGCCGCTTCCGGGGATGTAGACCTCGTTGAAGAGGTCGGGCCGTTCCGCGAGCGCATCACGCAGGGCGTGGGTCGCCTCGCGGGCAACCTCAGGTGTCTCGCCATCGACCACGACGAGCATGACATTCTCGACGTTAGGGAAGGAACGGGCGAACTCGAGGTAGTTCTGACGCGCCGGCAGATGTTCGGCGACGAGGGTGACATTGTCGGAATTGATGCCGAGGGTCATCCCGGCGTAGACGAGAAAGAGGGCGGTCGCGGCGGCGATCCACGCAAGCGTCGCGCGTGCGCGGTCGTGGATGAAGCACGCCCAGCGAATCATCGCGCGTGAGAGCGCTTCCTCGAGTCGATCCATCTCGCGCCGTCCCTTCGCGGTCCATTCCTCGCAGGGAATGTGCGTTCGCGCGCCGAATGGGTTCCAGCGCCGCAGTCGAGATAGCGAAATGGGGGCAGAGGTTCGACGGTTGACCGCGTTCGCGGGCGGAATTCGGGGTCAGACGGCGGAAATCGGGTTTCGGCAGACTGCCATCAGATCGATCGAGCGGGCATGCGCCGCCTCGATCGGGAAATCCTCGATCGTCACGCCGCTCGTGCGCTCATCGGCATCGATGTCCTGGCGAACGAGGGAGGCGAATTTCCCGAAGAGCCATTCCACGATCACCGTCGGAAGCAAATCGCGTAGGCGGAGGGGATCGATGCGGACGATGCGTCGGATTCGGGCGAGCCGATCCTCGTGGTAGGTGAGGGCGTCGTTTTGGGCGGAGACCCCGAGCATCTCGACGTCGTGGAAATGCTCACGGAGCGTCGCTTCCAGTTCATGCGCTTCATACTCTCGGACATGAAAAGGATTTTCGCCGTCGGAGAATGCAGCGTTGGGCGTCGTAATGAGGGCGAGGCCGTTCTCGACGAGGGAGTTCGAGAGGGCTTGTAGGTAGAGCGTCGGGTCCTCGAGGTGTTCGATGACCTGAAAGCTCACCGCAAGTCCGAAGCCTTTGAGGGTCACCGGAAGCGCATTCAGGTCGGCCTGTAGAAAACGGGCTGGCCCTCGCTGGTTGGCTTTCAACGGTGCGACACGATCGACGCCGAGCACACTCCCGTTCAGAATATCGGGCCGGTCCACGAGGGCCTGGGCGAGCTCAGCCGTGCCGTATCCGGTGCCGGACCCAAGCTCGAGAACCTTGGGGGCTTCCATCGCCTCTGCATAACGAATCGCTGCCTGATAGGCGGCGCGATGGCGCAGCAGGTCGATGCCGAAGAGCGTATTTTCGGCATGGAGTCGTTCGCCTGTAAAAGTCAGTGGCCCATCAGCCATCAGCCTGTTCCTCTCGTGTTGCTGCGAGTGCTTCCCGGGTAAATTCCGGGGCGAAGAGGAGGCCAACCGCCGCGCGACTGAGAATCATCGCGAAGGAAAAGATCACGCTCATCGCAAGGAGCTGCGGTTCGGGCGCCACTCCCTTGAAGAGTTCGACAAAGACAATCTGGCCGGTGCCGAGACCCCCGGCGGCGACGGGCAACGCCGAAACGACGAGCATGACGCCGACGTTGAATGCGAGTTCGACGCCACTTACGGGCGTTTCAAAGGCCCAGAAGAGTGCGCCGACCAGGCCGACGAAACAGCCCACGAAGAGAAAGCGCAGGAGCCCGATTTCGATCAGGAGGCTCGGCGGCGCGAGGCGGGGCGCGCGAAAGATCGGCAGTTCGCGAACGACATCAAGGGGGCCCATCGAGAACGGGGCGCGCAGGAAAGCGAAGCCGGCGAAGATCAAACCGACCAGGAAGCCGACCAGCCCGAGGCGCAGGCCAAAGACCGCTGTGTTGAGCAGCGTGCCGCCGGTCGCAACCCAAAGCAGGACGCTTCCGATGTCGAAGAGGGAAATCAGGAAGACCATGCCGGCCGCGGCGGCGACGGATGATTGCGTTCGCCGACGCAGCAAGACGGAGAGGCCCGCTGCGCCGAGAGCGTAGTTGAGGATGCCTAACAAATAGGATGCAGCCTTGATTCGGGCGGCGGTCGTGCGGGCCAGAGGTTGGGCGTCTGCTGCATTCTCCGCGACGACCCGATGGAGACATTGCGCTTCGATGGCGAGGGTCAGTCCGGAGAAGAGCGCGAGAGGCGGTAGGAATCGTAGGATGACTTCGAGCGTGAAGTAGTCCAGCGCGATGCGAATATCGATTCGATCGAAGACGTACGCGAGTAGAACCGCGCTCACCAGGAAGGGGACGGCCGTACGCGCGATGCGTTTGAGGCGCGATGCGAAGCTCGCGCGGGAACCGAGTTCTTCGTTCAACGAATCGCCTCAGCGAGCGTCGTTTCGATCGCCTCTTCCATGTCGTCGCCCGCTCGGTTCCAGTCGAAATGTGCCGCCCACGCGAGGCATCGCTTGCGCAGCGCGATGGCCTCCTCGGATTCTTCGAGCAGGTCGCCAATCGCAGTTGCGTAGGCCTGAGTCTCATCGGACGTCTGCTCGCCGGCATTGACCGAAACGAGGACGCCTGTGTCGTTATGTCGTACGGAATCGCAGAGCCCCGGCGCGTCGCGAGCAACGACCGGCGTGCCGAGTGCATTGGCCTCGATCACGGTCAGCCCCCAGCCCTCCTTTTCTGAGGGAAAGACGCAGACTCTTGTTCCCGCAAGCAGAGCGTCGCGCTCACGATCCTCGACGAAGCCCGTGAATCGGGTTCGGCCGGCGATGCCGAGCTCATCGGCCAGAGCTTCGAGATGCCCTCGCTCGGCACCCTTGCCGATCACCAACAGCTCGAGATCGGGAAAGCGCTCCGTGAGCTGCGCGCCCGCGCGAAGCATCACATCGACGCGCTTATAGCGTTCGAGTCGTCCGACGTAGGTCACGCGCGGCGGGCGTTTCGCTTCGGGGTCGACCTCGAAAGCGGGAGCATCGATGCCCGGAGGCGAAACGCTGATCCGATCCGCTGCGATGCCGCGGTCGCGAAGGTCGCGGGCCGTGCTGTCGGAGATCGCCAGAAATCGACAATCGCGATAGGCGCGCCGGATGCCGAGTTCCGAGAGGACGACGCCGGCTGCGATGGGCGCTGAGACCTGATCGAAGGCGACGGCTCCGAAGAGGTGGTGACAGAGTGCAAGGACGGGGACCGGGGAATAGAGCGGAGAATAGAAAGGGACCTTGTTCAGGCATTCGACGACGACGTCAAAGCCCTCGTCCCGGACGATGCGCCGCGTTCGTGCTGCGATCGTCGCATAATAAAGGGGCAGCGGTCCGCGTCGGCGAATCTCGATCCCGTTTCGCGTGACCGCCGGCTGCGCGCCGCCGAACCCCGTCGACAACCACTCGACGTGATGACCCTCTGCAACAAGGCGCGCAAAGATCCGCTCGACATGGATCTCCGCGCCACCCGCGCGGGGGTGTTCGGGGTCCCGTTCGTTGAGCACGAGAATGCGTCTTCGCTGCTTCGTGTCCCGCTTCGGTGCGGTCCGCGAAGGCGATGATGGTGAGGTCGTGTCGTATGTCATTGGAAGGGGGGCCGACCTCTCAGAGCCGGCCGAGGGCGCGCGCCACGCGGAGCCACCAAACGATCCAAAGGGCCTCGAAGCCGATCTGCCAAGTCAGCTTCGATTCGCCGCGGGTTCGGTCGAGGAAGAAGAACGGAATCTCCTGAATGCGCGCACCTGCATGAGCAAAGCGAAAATTCATCTCGATCTGGAACGCGTAGCCGTCCGCGCGAATCCGCTCGAACCCCATCTCTTCGAGCAAGCGTCGGCGAACGCATCGAAAGCCACCGGTCATATCCGTGATCGGAAGACCGGTCGCCCGGCGCGCGTACTGATTGCCAAACCAGGAGAGCAGGATGCGCTCGATCGGCCAATTGACGACGGTGATGCCATGCTTGTAGCGGGAGCCGAGAACCACGTCGTGGGTTTCGATCTCACGCAGCAGCGTTGGAAGCTGATCCGGCGGATGGGAGAAGTCCGCGTCCATCTGGATGACGCGGTCGGCACCGAGTTCGAGGGCGGTCGCGATTCCCGCGCGATAGGCGGCGCCGAGCCCCTGCTTGAGCGGGCGATGGAGCACATGAACCCGGGGCGATTCCGCGACCAGTTCGTCGGCGAGCTTGCCCGTCCCGTCGGGACTGTTGTCGTCGACGATCAAGACCTCGAGTTCCTCGGCCTGGGCGAGGATCTCCGGAACGATCAGCGGAAGGTTCTCCGCTTCGTTGTATGTCGGCAGAACGACGATCGTTCTCGGCATGGTGGTGATCTCCGCCGCGTAGGGTATGTCCTCGAAGGCGATCCCGATAGCGCAAGCGTGGCGCTTCCCGGGTTCGAGTAGACTCGAGGCATGATCGATAACGCGTTTCGCAGTTGGGTCCCGCGCTTTGCCGGCCCCTTGCTCACCCTCTACACGCGGTTGGGTTGGACACCGAATCACGTGAGTGCACTGGGTTTTGCCATCGCACTCGGTGCGAGCCTTTCGGTCGCGCTGGGGTATGAGTGGGTGGCACTTACGCTCTGGTGGGTGTCACGGGTTGCAGATGGTACGGACGGCGTACTGGCGCGCGAGTTGCACATGGAGAGCGATTTCGGTGCCTATCTCGACATCGTTCTCGATATGGCCGCCTATGGGGCGATGGTTCTCGGGTTTGCCTATTCCCATTCGGAGGCCTGGCCGGAGCTCGGCTGGCAGTGGATGTGGATGCTCTTTCTATATGTGCTGTGTATCGCGAGCGCGCTCGCTTTGGGAATGCAGGAAGCCAAACGATCGCTCCCCGAACGCGACAATCGCGGCCTGAGGCTGGGCGCAGGGCTCGCGGAGGGCGGCGAGACGGGGATCGCCTACAGCCTTTTTCTTCTGTTCCCGAACTATCTCGGTGTGTTGAGCTGGGTCTGGGTTGGCGTCCTCGCGGTGACCGTCGTCGCTCGGACGATCTTGGCGGCGCGGCTGCTTGCGGAAGAGGCGTAGAAAGGAGGCCTGGAACGGAGGCATTGAACGGCTGCACACGCTTTGCCGCGTGGAAACCACGCCAATCCGGCGACGAATCGCAGAGACTGTGACATCGATCATCAAGAGACTGCCTCCGCGCTGCCGATACATCACGGAGTTTCGTGAGCAGCGAGCCCGCAAGTGGCTCCGGGGGTTGATCGGGTGAAGCGCGCCAAGAAGATCTTTTTCGTTCTGGGATGCCTACTGGCGTTCACTGGCCTGGTGGCGGGCGAGAGTGCGGCGGACTGGGAAGTCTATGTCTCCGGTGGTCTCGGGATTTCGGGTATCGAAGTCGACACCGATGGGATTGCGCCGGGCATACCGGACATTCTTCAGTCAGGGCAGGCGAGCGATGCCTCACCGCTCGTTGACGGCGCGGTCGGTCTTGCGATGCCCATGGACGAGTTGATTCCGCGTGAGCTTCTTGCGGATATTCGACTTCCGAACTGGCCCGTTCGATTCGAGATGGAAGCGGCTGGGCTTCGTGAGTACGAAGTCGATACGGTGAGTGGAGGCCAGGCCTACTACTCGAAGATCCAGGCAACGACGCTGATGTGGAATATCTGGAACGATATTCCGATGATCGCCATCCTCAAGCCGGTTCAATACACCTTCGGGCTAGGGCGCCAACCGCGACTTCGGCAGTGGCTCGAGCCTGGCTCGATCTACTACGGCGTCGGCGTTGGGCTTGGCGTGCTCGAGTTCCGGGGCTCGGACAACGTGCTGAATGGGGCCGACGACATCTACGATTTCGCCTGGAATGCGGGCATCGGAGTGAACTACGCGATTACGGACGCTGTCGATCTCAGTGTCGGCTACCGCTATGTCGGGATCGGGAAGCAAAAAGTCGATCTCTTTAACGGCTTTACGCCCCAGCCGAACGCGAGCCTCGAGTACGACAACCATATTCACGAGCTGCGCATTCAATTCCGGGTCGCGGTCTTCGAGTTTCTGAGTCCTTGGCGCTAGGAGGTTGAGTCGCGACTTCGCTCCCTCCACGCGCGCGATAGCGGCACCCGGAGCCCTCGGATAGCCTACCCGCGTGACGCGTCCCCTAAGAGCTTGCCTGCCTCTCCTGCTGACCACGGGCCTCGTGGTCGCGCTGACCTGGATCCCCGGGTCGATCGGGCCGCGCTCGTCCCCGTTCTCGTTCCTCCCCATGGACGGGGTTGTTCGCGAGGCGAGCGCCCAGGGAACGCGGATTCAGCTGAATCAGAAGCGTGCGCGCATCGAACAGCTCGTCCGCAAGATCGGCGAGGCCACCGGCCGAACGATCCTCGTTCCCGACGACGTACGCGGCACGATCTCGATCATCGCGAAGCGCCCCGTCACCCACGACGAAGCCTGGTCGATCCTCGAATCGTCGCTTTCGATTCTGGGCTTCTCGCTGCTTCCCTCGACGGTTGGAAATTGGCGGATTGCGAAGGTGGCCAATGCCGTGGGGGAGGCTCCTTTTCGCCCCGAGGCGCGTGGGTCGAGCGACTCCTTCGTGACGACCTTGATTCCGCTGCGCTCGGCGGACATTCAGGACATCCTGAAGGTGCTCGAGCCGCTCTCCGGCAATCGCGTGACGCTCGTGCCGTTACCGGAGACGAATAGCCTGATCGCGAGCGGGTCGGAGCGCGCGATCGCCCGACTGACAGGCCTCGCGGATGAGCTCGATCGGGTCGAAGAACAATCCCTGCGCCAGCGCGTGTTGCGCTATCGCGGTGTCGCCGAAGTCGAGCCCCTGATCGAGTCCTTTATTACGAGCGGAGACTATCGACTCGCTCGCGTGCAAGTCTGGAGTGACGAGCGCACGAATAGCTTCGTCATCCGTGGTGAGCAGGAGGGCGTCGATCGCGTCGTCAGGCTCATCGAGCGCATCGATCAGCCCATGGAGGGGGAGGGTTCACTGCGCATTCTGCGCGTCCTCCATCGAGACCCGGAGGAGGTCGCCGAGCTGATCCGCGGCTTTGCGGATCCGGTCCAGAGTGCGACGAGCGCTGCGCGCGAAGTGGCCGGGCCGCTCGGCGAATCGGATTATTCGATTGGCGTCGATGCGGCCACACGATCCTTGGTCGTTCGCGCGTCCCCCGAAGCCCATGGCGCGATTCGTGACGTGCTCGAACTGCTCGACGTGCAGCCGGAACTGATCGCCGTCGACATCACGATCACGGAGCTCCGCACGCCCGAAAATATGGGCTTCCTCTTTGGCTTCCAACTCCCCTTCGCACTCGGCAATTCCAATGACGATCTCGTCGGCTTTGTGCGCAGCGACCCTTCTACGCTCGACCCGAACGCGGTCCCCACGATCGTGGGCCAGATCCAGCGGGATACGGGGGTGACCTTCGAAACCGTCGAGAACGGCGTTCCGATCACGGTTCCGATTCTTCAGAGCGGCACGATTTCGGCGCTCGACTTCGAGGCGACCAATGAAGTGTTGATCCAGCCCAGTCTCGTCGTGACCGCCGGCGATCAGCATGAAATCTTCGTCGGAACGAATGTCCCGGTTCCCGTAACCGACAGCGCGGGGATCGATCAGGGTTCGACCATCGGGGGCGTCAACGTCAATTCGATCTCGCGGACGACCCGCTTCGATCGAAAGGATGTCGGCACGCGCCTCGCGATCGAAGCGCGAGCAGGCAAGAAGGGAAAGATTCAGCTCGATCTGGAGATCGAGCTCTCCTCCCTCGACGCAACTCGGGCCGGGTTAGGCGGCGACCCTGCGGAAGTGGGTCCCAGCTTCGTCGAGCAGAGCCTCGTCGTCACGGCGCGCCTCGATGACGGAGAGACCGCCGTTCTTGCGATCGACGATCGGAAGAAGGAGCAGCGCCTCACTTCGGGCGTCCCATTCTTCCGTGGCCTCCCGTTCTTCGGTTTCCTGTTCGGGAGCGAAGGGTCCATCGTCGACGACGTACGGTTGATTATTGCGGCGCGCGCTCGCCGCGTCTCGAATCCGTCGCAGCTCGTGGCGGACACGATTCGCCGACGGCTCGCCTTCGAACGCCGCAGCGCGCGCGAAGCAGGCTTGCCGCAGGTCGAGGGCTCGCCCTTCGGTGTTCGCGTGACGACGCGCCGAATCGAAGAAGATGCGACGGCGATCTCGGACTCGCTCACGTACCGGGGCTACACGACTTTGGTTCACAGTTGGCGAGTGGGCGACGATGACTACTACGACGTCTACATCACCCAGCTGGATTCGATGGTTGACGCGGCAGCGCTCGCCCAACTGCTTTACGAAGAGGGTTGGGAAGCCGACCTCGTGATCCTGTCTTCGCGGTCCTGAGCGCGCGCGAGTTCTAGCGCGTGGTTCGCGCGGTCCGCGGCGTTTCAAGGATCTGGGCGCCGGGGAAGGGCGCGCGCACAACGCGTGGGTCGAATCGTCGACGATCCCCGGATGGACTCGAGGGCTGAACGACTTCGGCGTCTCCGAATATGCTTCCTTCCTGGGAAATTCCAAGATGGGGAAGCCCGACTTCGCGTAGGAATGACGCGCTCTCCTCTTCTTCGTGGAGCATCGCGATCGTCGAGGTCACCCCCGCGATCAAGCAATGATCCGCCGCGACGGAAACGCAGGCGGGCCCATCGCGAAAGCTCTGCCCCGTGCGCGGATCGAGTAGGTGCGAATAGCGCTCGCCGTCCACGACCATACAGCGCTCGTAGTCGCCACTGGTCGCGAGTCCGCCGGCATCGAGCGCGATACGCGCGACGGCCTCTTCGGGCGAACGCGGATTGCGTATGCCGACGAGCCAGGGTGAGCCGTCGGGATTCGGGCCGACGACGGCCATGTCGCCGCCGAGATCGATGAGTCCCGAAGTGGCGCCGAGCTGCCTGCAGATCTCGGCCACGCGATCCGCAGCGTATTCTTTCACGAAGCCGCCGAAGTCGAGTTCCATGCCGAGTACGGGCAGTGCCAAGCGAGGCTTTTCCCAGCGAATCTTCGACCAGCCGACCCGCGCGCGTGTCTGTTCGATCTCGATCTGGCTCGGAACGCGACCCGATTTGAAATCCCAGACGCGCCTAAGCACGCCGGAGGTCGGATCGAATCGGCCTTCGCTCTGTTGATAGGCGGTCTCTGCGAAATCGAGGAGCGAGGCGGTTTCCTCGTCGACCTCTATGCCGCAACAACTTCCGGCACTGCGATTGATCCGGCTCGCGAGGCTGTCTTCGCGGTAGCGGGAGTACTTCTTCTCAAGGCGCGCGACTTCACGCGCGGCGTGGTCCGCGATCTCGCTCGCTTCTTTGCGCGAGTCCGTCCAGAGCTGGAATTCGCAGGGGCTGCCCATTGCGCGGAAGCGAAAGCGTTCTCTGCGCGGCATGCCCAGGCCCCCTCAGAAACTTCCGGAGAGGGTGAAGGCGATGACCTGGAAGCTGACGAGTGCGGGGGCCTCTTCGAATTCGCCAACGGATTGAAGACCGAAATGTCCGTTCGAGAGGTATCGCTCGTACGAGAGCGAGGCGATGACATCGAGACCTTCGGTAATGCCGATCGCCTGAAGAAACTCGGGGGGGTCGTAGCTGAAGGCATCGAGTACTTCGTAGTCGAAGCGAATCTTCGCCGAGACTGCACCATAGGGAGAGAGCCGGTAGTCGCTACTTCCGTGGATGGGCTCGACCGCGAAGATCGGCTCGTAGAACTCGGCCTTGCTCTGGCTGTACCAGCGAACGGCCGGCTTGACCGTGAGGGAATCGAAGAGCGTCTGGTACCAACCGACTTCGACGGTATGCGAGACCATCTCCCAGCTGTCCGCAAAGAAGCGATAGTCGAGATGCAGCGATCCCTCGATGTCCTCGAAGTGATGGCGATAGCGGCCCATGATGCTGACCATCTCGCGCTCTTCGGGACGCCTGTCATTGAAGTTGCTGTTCACGGCATCGACGCGGAAGCGCTTGTACGGGTCGCTCAGAAAGCCTTCGGAATGCTTGTAGTTGATCGTGATCTGAGCGGTCGAGGCGCGCGAGATGATTTGGGCGAGGCCCATAAAGAGATCGACGGACCACTTCTCGTCCGTGACGATGCGGTTGTTCGTTCCGCCGCCGGTCGGCTCGATCCAGTCGTAGGCAAAGGTGCCCGCGAGATCGAGTGTCGTGTTCTTGTCGTTGAAGTTGCGCGTGGTGGCAAGGCCGACATGGACTGAGTCGTAGTCTCTCTCGGTTGAGAAGCCCGCCGAAATCGTATCCTTGCCCTCGTCGAGGTAGTAGTCGAGGTCGAGGTTGAGGTCGTACCGTTCGTCTTCGATCGTGGCGCCGCTCATCGCTGAAACGAGCCGTCCGTTTTCGCGGGTGACGTAGATCGGAGAGGCGCCGCTCATACTTTCGTAGAGGAAGTCGATCCCAACGTCGGTTCGCTCGGTCGTGGGCACGTCGATTCGAAGCTGCTTGGCGTAGACCTCGTAGCGCTTATTCGACCCGACGTCCGAGAGCTTCTTGTTCTGGCGGATCTGGTCTTCGCGGTAGTAGCTGAACGAAGAAGAGGCCGTCGCTCGTTCAATGGGAGCATCGGCCTGCGCTGGTCCGACGATACCCGGGAGCGCGAGCGCACTCGTGGTGAGCGCCGCGAGTTTGGGACTCGGACGAGGCATGGCAAAGGCGGCGCGGGTT